>CAJIBR010000385.1_pt1 | contig 9664 bp, 9 predicted proteins | sample 9199401 | NCBI WGS metagenome assembly CAJIBR01 (sample SAMEA7708310, study PRJEB35096) | sediment metagenome | biome: marine neritic benthic zone biome [ENVO:01000025]; feature: sediment [ENVO:00002007]; material: shallow marine sediment [ENVO:03000034] sea grass bed [ENVO_01000059] ... | reverse complement strand
TTCCGTTTTGCCGCTTGATACAAACGAAGCAATACCGGCAGCTCGAGATACTGCAGGCTGTCATGCAGAACCGATTGCAGCCATTGCCTGACTTCTTCCTTTTTCGATACCCAGCCGCATTCAACCGCCCATTCCATCCCTTGTGAATAAGTGAAGGCTCCGGTCGGCAGGTTGGGGCTTATGAGCTGCAGCAGGCGTACGCCCGATAAATGATCCTCAGGCATGCCTTGCTGCAGCCAAGTCTGACTTGACGATCCTTCCTATAATACTGAACACACACAGCACGGTTCCAGAAGCCATCAGGAGACCGAAAATAAAACTGCTGTTCATGTCAGCCAGCTCTACGCCATGCACCCAACCATGCGCAATCATGAACAGGCTCATTGTGGTGACCACTAAGTTAACTGCGCCAGGACGTTTCATCCATTGCAGTGCAAAGAACAACGGCAATGAGAATACGATCGCCGCTTCCATCCACGCCTGAGCTCCCAGTAAATGTGCACCAGCAGCACCTGATCCGAGCGCAATCAGTAATGCACTGACTGAGATCCATGGTCTTGACCCCAGACGACCGATAAACAATCCGGCCAGCATCAAGGCTACGAGATGGTCGACGCCTGTTACCGGATGCAATAATCCTGCGACCAGACCGGTCGTTACAGAATAATCATGCGCCGTTGCCATGGGTGATACCAGCAAAGCGGAGAGTGCGATTAACAATTGATACCCGTGTTTCATGGTGTGCTCCTTACTCGTGAGAATGAGTATTATGATCGTGAGAATGATGATGACCGTTTGCAGCCTGCTCATAGGCTCCTGCTTCAGGTTCGAACGGTACCTGTTCTACAACGGCCTTCAGCCCCATCTGCCTCAGCATGTCGTCGAGAACATGATCATGCTGGTAGCGCAGCCAGCCATCTTCGACTTGCAGTGGAATATGCCGGTTGCCCAGGTGGTAGGCCGCTCGCGCCAGCAAGGCGGCGTCGCTGCAATGGACCGTGGTGACGGTTTCAGCGGCAGCGACAACCTCGATGACTTCACCGTCATCGCTGGCGAGCCGATCACCGCCGCGCAATAATGTTCCACGGGGTAAAAACAAACCAGCATAACGCCCGTCGTCCAGTTTGACACGTAAACGACTGCGCACCCGTTGTTCGATGGGTAGGGTTAACCGGCCATCAGGCGTGGCGCTTCTATCAGTTAAATGGGTCAGCTCTATCATCGGACTAGAATAAATAGTACCTTTGTGCCATCGGTAAAACGTCGGCGGGTTCACAGGTCAATAACTGGCCATCGGCACGCACTTCGTAGGTTTGCGGGTCAACCTCCATATGGGGCGCGTAACTGTTGTGGATCATGTCCGGTTTTTTGACCTCGCGACAGTTCTTCACCACACCGATTTTCTTCGTCAGGCCGAGTTGGTCGACAAGACCGGCCGACTCCGCCGCATCGGAGATAAAACTCATATTCGTTGTCGTCAATGCCTTACCGAAGCTGCCGAACATCGAACGAAAATGCACCGGCTCTGGCGTTGGAATCGACGCGTTCGCATCACCCATTGGTGCGTGGGCGATCATGCCACCTTTGATGATCAGGGCCGGCTTGGTACCGAAGAAGGCCGGTGACCACAACACCAGATCAGCGAGTCTGCCGACTTCGAGCGAGCCCACTTCATGCGCAATGCCGTGCGTCAGTGCCGGGTTGATTGTGTACTTGGCGACATAGCGTTTGACCCGGTAGTTATCGTTTTCGGCACTGTCTTCAGCCAGGCTGCCGCGCTGCACTTTCATTTTATGCGCCGTCTGCCAGGTGCGGGTGATGACTTCGCCAACTCGGCCCATGGCCTGCGAATCCGACGAGATCATCGAAAAAGCGCCGAGGTCAAGCAGAATGTCTTCAGCCGCAATGGTCTCACGCCGTATCCGTGATTCGGCAAAGGCGATGTCTTCGGCTATACCCGGATCAAGATGATGGCAGACCATCAACATATCGAGATGTTCATCGATGGTATTCACTGTGTACGGCCGCGTCGGGTTGGTCGACGAGGGCAGGACGTTGTCGAGACCGCACGCGCGGATAATATCGGGCGCATGGCCGCCCCCTGCCCCTTCGGTGTGATAGGTGTGAATGGTGCGACCCTCAAATGCCGCAAGGGTATCTTCGACAAAACCCGACTCGTTCAATGTGTCGGTATGGATCGCCACCTGCACATCGTACAGATCGGCCACCGTCAGGCAATTTCGAATCGCCGCCGGGGTCGTGCCCCAGTCTTCATGCAGCTTGAGCCCCATCGCCCCGGCTTCGATCTGTTCCTGCAACGGGCCCGGCAAACTGGCGTTCCCTTTGCCGAGAAATCCCAGATTCATAGGAAATGCATCAGCGGCTTCGAGCATGCGATGGATATTCCATGGCCCCGGTGTACACGTGGTCGCATTGGTGCCGGTGGACGGCCCGGTGCCTCCACCCAGCATTGTGGTGATTCCCGATGCCAGCGCTTCTTCGATCTGCTGCGGGCAAATGAAATGGATGTGGGCATCGACGCCGCCGGCCGTGACAATCTTGCCCTCACCCCCAACCACGTCCGTGCCGGGGCCGATAACAATATCAACCCCGGCCTGCACATCGGGGTTACCCGCTTTACCGATGGCGGCGATGCGGCCGTCTTTAACACCGATGTCGGCTTTGACGATGCCCCAGTGATCAATAATCAACGCATTGGTTATCACCAGATCCATCACGTCGGCGCTGACTGCCTGGGACTGTCCCATGCCATCCCGGATCACCTTGCCACCACCGAATTTGACTTCATCACCGTATACCGTGAAGTCTTTTTCCACTTCGATCCACAGGTCCGTATCGGCCAGGCGTACCCTGTCACCCGTTGTCGGACCAAACATTTCAGCATAGGCTTGTCGACTTATTTTTGCCATCAGTGTTCCTCCAGCTGGCCCATGATGCGTCCCTGAAATCCAAACACCTCACGCCTGCCCGCATACGCGACCAGTTCAACCGTGCGGCTTTGCCCTGGCTCAAACCGCACGGCGGTACCAGCGGGTATGTTGAGTCGGTATCCGCGGGTTTTTTCACGCTCGAATTCCAGCGCGCTGTTGGTTTCATAGAAGTGATAATGGGATCCGACTTGAACAGGTCGATCGCCGCGATTGGCAACAACAACGCTCAAGATCGGTCTCCCTGAATTAATTTCTATATCACCCTTTGCTGTCCGGATCTCTCCGGGCTTGAAGTCAGCGGGATTCATGGTTCGCTCCTGGGTAATCGGTTGGTGTACGGTGACCAGCTTGGTGCCATCGGGAAAGGTCGCTTCGACCTGCACTTCGTGGATCATCTCTGCGACCCCGTCCATGACCTGATCGGTGCGCAGGAGTTCACGGCTTTCGCTCATCAGTTCAGCCACCGTCTTGCCATCGCGTGCGCCTTCCAGTATCGCAGCACTGATGAAGGCCACGGCTTCAGGATGGTTGAGCTTCACGCCGCGCAAAAGGCGGCGTTCGGCGACCAGTGCCGCGGTAAACAGTAACAGTTTGTCTTTTTCGCGCGGAGTCAGATGCATACGCTTTCATCCAGGGTTATAGGTTAGTGCGAAACAACAGGCATCGAAGTATTTCGTCAGGTTGCCCAAATTCGTGGTTGTACAACAGGCCGCTCGAGTAACAATGGACGCAGCACCTCCCAGAGCGATATCAGCTGTTGTCTCAGCGCTTCGCTATTGCTTCCCAGAGCACGTACCACCAGGAGTCCATCGACCAGTGTGGCAGCGATCAATGGCGATGTTCCCTGTACGCTTAACTTCGCTCGCACTGGCTCAAGAATTTCGTCTGTGCAGGGAAAAGCCAATAAGGTTGCCTGCAGCGGTTGGTTGCGCAAGCCAGCGGCAGCTTCCAGACTCTTTTCATCCAGCACGCGCTGATTTTCGGCCAGCACCAATCGCCGGTTATGGTAAAACACCAGCCGAGAATGAAAGCTGCCACGATCGAAACGCTCTTCGCTGCTCACGCGCCCGAGGCAGGTCACATCCCAGCCGATAAACCGGCCATCGTCTTCCACTTCGATGGTTGTAGTCGCATTCAGATGCGCACCGGCGAACAGGATATTTTCCTGCGGCAGCCATTCGAGGCTGGCTCCGCCATTGATGAACAGTTTTTGTTCGAGCCTCGCCATGCGCCCGGCGCTCAAATAGAACTTTCCGCAGCCGGGCGTGGTCGATAGCACCTGCGCACCAGCTAACAGTTCGAGTTGAATATTCAGTCGGTCACCACCGACCACACCACCGGGCGGATGCAGGATATAGACATGCGCGAGATCATCTTCGGGATAGAAAGGACGCTGCACACGTAACGGACCCCGGTGGTAACTGCGCTGCAAAACGGTTCGCGCGCCGGTCTGGCTATGCGTTTGAGCAAAACCCAGGTCAAGCTCTGCGTACCAGCCCTGCGCTGCCTCGACGCTTTGCAATCCGCTCATACAGTCAGGTACTCCTTTACCAGCTCATCGGACAAGTCGGCCACATCACCACTGGCAACGCGACGTCCTCGATCGAGGATACAAAACTGATCGGCTACTTTCTTTACAAAGTGGAGTTTTTGCTCAACCAGCAGTACTGTCATGCCGATCTCGCGATTGAGCCTGCGGGTCACGTCTCCGATTTCGGCGACGATGTTCGGCTGGATCCCTTCGGTAGGCTCGTCCAGGATCAATAGCCTGGGATCGATAACCAGAGCTCGACCAATCGCCAGTTGCTGCTGTTGCCCACCGGACAGGTCGCCGCCCCGACGGCTCTGCATTTCTTTCAGCACGGGGAACAGCTCATAGATGAAATCCGGCACCTTGCGCATCTTGCCAGGCCGGGCCGGCAGACCTATTTGCAGGTTTTCTTCCACTGTCAGCATCGGAAATATTTGGCGTCCCTGAGGCACATAGCCGATGCCGTTTCTCGCACGCTGTTCCATCGACAGGCTATGTAAGGCTTTGCCCTGGTATTCGATTGTACCCGAGGCGATTGGCAATGCGCCCATGATGCAGTTCAGCAGCGTCGTTTTGCCGACGCCGTTGCGTCCCATCAGGCAAGTGCATTGTCCTGTTGTCACTTCCAAATCAATGTCCCACAAGGTGTGGCTTTGCGCATAAAACTGGTTGAGACCATGAATGTTCAGCATATCATTCGCCCAGATAAACCTCGATGACCCTTGGGTCTTCCTGTACCTGCGCCATGCTGCCTTCGGCCAGGACACTGCCTTGATGCAGCACGGTCACCGTGCGTGCGATGGAACGCACGAAATCCATATCGTGCTCAACTACAATGACCGAATGTTTACCTGCCAACGAGGTCAGCAATTCCGCAGTACGCTCCATTTCCTGGTGGGTCATTCCCGCGACCGGCTCATCGACCAGCAACAGCGCGGGTTTCTGCATTAACAGCATACCTATTTCCAGCCATTGCTTCTGTCCGTGCGAAAGTTTCGCTGCCGGCTCCAACGCCAGATCAGCGAGTCCGGTGATGTCGAGAACCTCCTCGATCAGATCGCGTTGTTCGCTACTCAGGCGAGCCCTCAACAATGGCAACAGGCGTTTATCCTGTGCCATGGACAGCTCCAGGTTCTGCAGCACGCTCATCATTTCGAATACGGTTGGTTTCTGGAACTTGCGCCCGATACCCGATTCAGCGATTTTCGGTTCGTCCATTTCAAGCAGGTTAAGCCGTTGGCCGAACCAGGCCTGACCCGTGTCCGGACGGGTCTTGCCGGTAATGATATCCATCATCGTGGTTTTACCGGCACCGTTCGGGCCGATAATACAGCGCAGTTCACCCGCTTCGATGTACAGGTTGAGCTCATCGATCGCTTTGAAACCATCGAAGCTCTTATTCAGGCCTTCAAGGTACAAAATGATATTGTGTGTCAGGTCGAGTTCGGGCGGCTCTGGCTTGATCATGAACTCGAAAACCCTGTCGCGACGTGAAAACTCTTTGAGCACCTCGTTCAGCCTCATGCGTTGGCCCTCTGTTTTTTGGTCCGATAATGCATGAGACCAACGATGCCCTTTGGCAGATAGAGCGTTACAACCACAAACATGGCACCCAGTGCGTACAGCCACACTTCGGGCAATGCCGCTGTAAAATAGGTTTTTGAGTAATTGACCAGCAACGCACCGATCACAGCGCCATAGAGAGTGCACCGGCCGCCTATTGCGACCCAGATGACCAGCTCGATCGAGTTCAATGGCGAAAACTCACCCGGATTAATGATCCCGACCTGGGGCACATACAGCGCGCCGGCTACACCGGCCAACGCCGCGGAAAAAACAAAGATACCCAGCTTTACACGCTCGACCCGATAGCCGATAAAGCGACTGCGGCTCTCGGCATCGCGAATCGCTATACAAGCAAGGCCGAGGCGTGAGTTGACGATATAGCGGCTCAACATATAGCCAAGCGCCAATGCGATCACCGAGGCGAGGAACAACACAATCCGGGTACTGTCTTCGCGCAAGTTGAACCCAAGGATGTCTTTAAAGTCGGTCAGACCATTGTTACCGCCAAAGCCCATTTCGTTGCGGAAAAACGCCAGCATCAAAGCATAGGTCATTGCCTGCGTGATAATCGACAGGTAAACACCGGTAACGCGCGAACGAAATGTGAGATAACCAAAGACGAAAGCAAGAGCCCCGGGGACCAGTACGATCATCAGAGCGGCGAACCAGAACTGGTCGAAACCGTACCAGAACCACGGCAGCTCGTTCCAGTTAAGAAACACCATAAAGTCCGGTAGAACCGGGTCACCGTAAACACCTCGATCACCGATCTGGCGCATCAGGTACATACCCATCACATAACCACCCAGCGCAAAAAACGCACCGTGACCCAGACTGAGAATACCCAGGTAACCCCAAACCAGATCAACCGACAAGGCCAGCAAGGCATAGCAAAGATATTTACCGAGCAAGGTTACCGTATAGGTCGAAAGATGAAAGGCACTTTCTTCCGGTACAATTAGATTAGCAACCGGCACGAGCACGCTGATTAGCAACAAGGCACCGAGCAACCATCGACCGGGTTTGTCATCGTTCAAGAAACGCGTTGGTGACATAGCTTAGTCCTCGGCTGCGCGGCCACGTTGCGGGAACAGGCCTTTGGGGCGTTTCTGGATAAAGAGAATGATAAAAATGAGTACCAGGATCTTGGCCAGCACGGCGCCAGCCCACGGTTCCAGGAGTTTATTAATGACGCCCAGGCTCATGCCGGCGATCAGGGTTCCCCATAGATTCCCCACGCCGCCAAACACCACGACCATGAATGAATCGATGATGTAACTTTGTCCGAGATTGGGGCCGACATTGGTCAATAGACTCAACGCGACCCCGGCCATACCCGCGATTCCCGAGCCCAGACCAAAGGTCAGCGCGTCCACCCATTCCGAACGCACGCCCATCGCGCGGGCCATGGTACGGTTTTGCGATACCGCGCGAACCTGGAGGCCGAGCGTGGTTTTCTTCATGACCATGATCAGGGCCACGAATACGGCGAGACTGAAAAGAATGATATAGAAGCGGTTCCAGGTCAGCGCAAAAACTTCGTTGAACTGCCAGGCACCGGACATCCATTGGGGTGTCTCAACGCTGCGATTCAACGGCGAAAAAATCGAACGCACGACCTGCTGCAGGATCAGACTTATACCGAACGTGGCAAGCAGCGTCTCCAGTGGACGGCCGTAAAGGTGGCGAATTACGCCTCGCTCGATCGCAATACCTACCAGCGCGGCAACAACAAACGCTGCCGGAATCGCAACGATGATCGAAGCGCCGATGTGACCCGGCATGAGCTGCTGGATCATATACGTGGTATAGGCGCCGATCATCATCAACTCCCCGTGCGCCATGTTGATCACACCCATGACACCAAAGGTGATCGCAAGCCCAATGGCGGACAGCGCCAGCACCGAGCCCAGGCTCAGACCGAAGAACACGGTTTCCGCCTTTGCATAAAGGTCACGCTGCCCATTGATTTTTCTGATCGCTGCACGGGCCTTGTTTTCCAGTGCCTTATTCGGGGCCTGATAACTGTGCAGGGCATTCAGTGCTGACGGGTTAAGACTCAGCGACAATGTTTCGATGGCTTGCCGCTGGGCAGTCTCATCTCCGTTTTCGAGCTGGTTGACCGCCAACAGGGTCCGCATTGCGGCCAGGACCCCGGAATCGTCTTCATCCGGAATCATGGTCTCGATCAGAGCTGCGGTTTCCGGATCCGGTTGTTTCAAGAGTTCCTGCACCGCCGCCAACCTGACAGCAACATCGGCATGTTGCAGCTGCATCGAGGCCAGGGACTGCCGAATCAGGATCCTGATGCGGTTGTTGATTCTTATTTTTTTGAAGCCGCGCTTTCTTTCCTGGGTTACGACTTCACCCTCAAACAAGGGCGTGAATTCATAGTGATCATCGGCTTCATGCATCACGAAAAGCTTTTCGTTTTTCGTTGCGATATACAGTTGCCCTTCCAGCAGGGCCCAGAGCCCCGCAATGGCTTCCGGTGGACTGTGTTGCACGATGGACTCGATGGCTCTGGCTTTCTGGTCATAGCTTTTGGTGTTAAGGGCTCGCCATGCCTCCTCCAGTGCCATTTCGCCAGGTTGCTCACTGGCTATCAGTGTACTGCTGAATCCCATCGACAGAAACGTGCACAGCAGCGTCAAGAGCAGCGTATTCACCAACGTTGGTGTTGAAGATAGAGACATCGACGATCCCGTTTCGTTAGATCAGGGGGCATGACATAAAAGCGATGAATCAGTGCCCCGCAATTATCCCATGCCCCCGGTTAAGTCAAGCCTGGTGTTCAACTGATCTCAATAATTCTGACCGCTGCACTTTTTGGTTTTGACGTTGTAGTTTCCGCAGGACATCGGTGCGCGCCAGTCCGCTATCAGGTCCTTTGAGCCGGGCAGAAAATCCGACCAGGCATCGCCGGCAACCAGGCCGGCGGTTTCCCAAACGATGTCGAACTGGCCATCTTTCTGGATTTCGCCAATCAATACCGGCTTGGTGATGTGATGGTTGGGCATCATCGCTGACAAACCACCGGAGAGGTTGGGGACCGCTACACCGATCAAAGCTTTCTGTACCGTTTCAGGATCGGTGGTACCGGCTTTCTCTACCGCTTTTACCCACATATTGAAACCAATGTAGTGCGCTTCCATCGGGTCGTTGGTCACACGTTTTTTGTCCTTGATGAAATCATGCCAGGCTTCGATAAACTCTTCGTTGTCGTCGGATTCAACGCTCATGAAATAATTCCAGGCTGCGAGATGACCCACGAGTGGCTTGGTATCAAGACCGGAAAGCTCTTCCTCACCAACAGAGAAGGCGACGACCGGGATATCCTCGGCCGAGATCCCCTGGTTGCCCAGTTCCTTGTAGAACGGAACATTGGCATCACCGTTGATTGTGGAAACCACGGCGGTCTTCTTGCCCGCACTGCCGAATTTCTTGATATCCGCGACGATCGATTGCCAGTCCGAATGCCCAAACGGCGTGTAGTTGATCATGATGTCCCCGTCCTTCACGCCCTTTGCGCGCAGGTAGCTCTCGAGGATCTTGTTGGTGGTTCGGGGATAGACGTAGTCGGTGCCGGCGAGCACCCAGCGCTCGACCGCGCCAC
>CAJIBR010000263.1_pt1 | contig 9670 bp, 7 predicted proteins | sample 9199401 | NCBI WGS metagenome assembly CAJIBR01 (sample SAMEA7708310, study PRJEB35096) | sediment metagenome | biome: marine neritic benthic zone biome [ENVO:01000025]; feature: sediment [ENVO:00002007]; material: shallow marine sediment [ENVO:03000034] sea grass bed [ENVO_01000059] ... | reverse complement strand
CGGCATAGCTCTTCGGTGAACGAGCCCTGCTTACAAGCTAGCACCACATCCGTCATCGAAGAAAGGAATCCAGCCAGCCTGACCGCCGAGCGCTCCATGCCTCCGGAACCACTGGAAAAACACATAACAGCTACCGGCTCTGTAGAATTATTCAATGCAGACATCGCTATGATTAATTTTTATCGGCACTCAGGCCAGTCTGTTGATTATCGTGCATCAGCCAAATGAAAAAGACGATCGCCGGCAGACAAAAAACAGAAGTCCAGTTGTTACGTATAAACGGCACTTCGGTCAGAGAAGCAATGCCAAATGCCGCACCATGCAGAACAACGAACTTCCATGCCAACCCGCCATTATTCCTGGATTTGATCGCGACATAGGGTGCATAAAACATCAACAACAGGATGAGTAAAAAACCGATAATACCTGTGTCACCGAGAAACTCGAGATAGGCATTGTGCACATGAGAAGGCGTACCAAGCCTCTCTGTCGGCTCCTGGTATATCACCTCATTAAGCCTGCCTTCACGTATATACCTGTTATGTACTTTGCCACTGTTACCTATACCATGGCCAAACACAGGCTTTTCTTCAAACGCGTAGAAAACACCCCTCCACTGTTCCAGCCTGAAACCGATAGAGGTGAATTCTATGGGCTTGCTCCTGTCGGCATTGAAATACGCCACCGGCTCCTGATAAACCTGCTTGAAGCGAGAGTTCACATACTCTATTCCGGAAAGGAAATACAATACAGCTGAAATAGCAAGCAGAATCAACACGATCTTCTTCGCTCCCAGCTTGCCAATAACCTTGCCGACACCCCCCTGCAGAACGAACACAAGGGCATACAGCAACACCAGCGACAACCATGCATTGCGTGTAATGGAGAAAAATGCTCCTAATGCGCCTAGCAAAGCACCTGCCAGGCATATCGCTCTCATGCTTTTATTATCTTTGTAATAATCTAATGCTGCGAAACTGAGGACTGACCACAACGCCGATATATTTCCCTGGAATATATGACCATACACGCCTTCAGCAAAAATCATTCCCAGCTCGCCACGCGAATAACGCAGCATAAAGTCGATGATTCCGGTTAACCCAATAATGATCGCACCAAATGGAATCGCAGCGAGTAAATATTTCCATATATTCGGAATACCGCGTAAATACAGATAAAGCGGGATAGCAAGAAGAATCCTCAGTTCTCCCGAAAAAAACCATTTATGCGAAGCTTTAGTCCATCCCGAAAACACATTCGCCAGTACGACCGCGACAACATGCAGCGCAATAATAGCAAGAAATATTTTTTCTTCTTTTTTCAGGTCATATGTATATTTTTTTACCGAAAACAACGCAAACAGGGCAAGTAATCCATAGGTCGATGACGCCCAGTGCCGAAGCGTATTGGAAAAAAGCGGAAACAGGAACACAAGCAATATAGCAATATGTGTCCACTCAAACCGGTAATCCTTGATATTCAACATCGTCATATTCATGTCACTATACCGTAGCGATTCTATTAAATACTTCATCAGGTGTGATTGTTGACAGACAATCATAATGCCCGTATTTGCAGGTCCTGGCGAAACAGGGACTGCAGGACAGCTGCTTGTAATAAATTTCTGCCGAATCCGTTAATGGCGGCGTATAGTCAGGTGTTGATGAACCATATATCACGTTCACCCTGACACCCATTGCTGCGGCGATATGCATCAGGCCTGAATCGTTACTCACCACCTGTTCAGCACATGCTATCAGATCAATCACGTCAACCAGTTCGGTTTTTCCACACAAGTCGTACACGTCACCGGTTCCATTATTGATGATCTCTTTTCCCAGATCCTGCTCCTTCGCCGAACCGAACACCCACACCTGGTAACCACGTTCGGTCAACAAAGCCGCAAGCTTGGCAAAATACCCGGGTGGCCATTGCTTGGCCGGCCCGTACTCGGCGCCAGGCATGAAGCCTACGACAGGTTTCTCCAGGTGCAGACCGAACGCCTCGAACAACCTGTTCGTGTTTTCCTTATCCGATCGCAGCTCAGGAAACGGCGTCTCGGGAGGCGTGACTGAGACCTCTGACTCGGCATAGGCATGGGCGACAAAACGCTGTACTGTGCGGGTCAGCACAGTACGATCCAGGGCGCGCATATCGTTCAACAGGCCGAAACGCATTTCTCCTTTATAGCCGGTGCGCACGGGCACACCGGCGAAAAAGGGCACCAGCGCCGATTTCCACGACCTCGGCAACACGATGGCATGACTGTAATGCTTCGCCCTGAGCGAACGGCCCAGCCTGTAGCGCATGGTAAAACTGAATTGACCGTGCTGTACGGCCAGGGCTATCCCCTGCCTGACTTCCGGCATCCTCTGCAGCACCGGTAACGACCATTCAGGAGAAACCACGTCAATTTCACACCCAGGTTGACGCTGTTTCAGCGTAATGAACAGAGATTGCGCCATGACCATATCTCCCACCCAGGAAGGTCCGATGATCAGGTACTTTCTGTTCGATACACTCACGTAATACTCAAGCCGGGTTATTTACCACTCGATTACATAGCTCTACGTTAGAGCGCAGATGATCTGGATCAATAGTGCCCACGATCATACTGCTGACGCCGGCCTGTGTCAGCACATGCCTGAATGCATCTTCGACACTATCGGCATGGCCGCTCTGCAGGCCTTTTTTTATCACGACCCCCTTGTTTAACTTACAGGCCCGTTCAATCACCGGCAATTCGGCATCCGTCTCGAGATTGAATGTGGCCATAACCACATCGGTATTCTCCACGATCCAGCGACCGCCCTCGACAGTCTTGGTCGACATGCCGTATGCACGAATCAATCCTTCTGTTTTCATTTTGTCCAGCATATCCAGCGCTGCACCGTGATCAATGATCTCCATATCATTGCCATCTGAATGCACCAGCACGATATCAATCCTGTCCCGCCTGAGTTTTTGCAGGCTGTTTTCAACTGACCTGCGGGCGTGCTCTGCCGAGAAATCGAAACGCGATCGCCCGTTTTCGAAGATTTCACCGACCTTGGTCATGATGACCCAGTCATTGGTGTGTGGCAGTAATTCCCCGAGGCGCTGCTCACTGCTGCCATAGGCCGGTGCAGTATCGATAAAATTGATGCCGAGCTCCCAGGCCAGACTCAGCAGGCCACTGACATGCGCGTCATCGGGTATGTCGAAGCCCTGTGGATATTTAACCTGCTGATTACGCCCTATCTTGACCGTACCCAATCCCAGCGGACTGACATCGATTCCGGTTGAGCCCAGCGGCCTCGGCTTCATCCCCTGCTCCAACGTGCCTGCTCGCACCACGGAAACTCCGCAAACGGGGGTGACGGCCAGGGCGGCAATTCGCTCGCTGTCTTCGCAATACCGGCAGCAAGGTCAACCACCTGTTGAGCCAGCAGGGGTGCCAGCGCCAGCTTGGTCGGCCATGCCGTGATGACGTCGCCCTGCTGGTCGACATAGAAAGTATCCGGCCGGTGACCATCCGCGTGCCTGACTTCAGCACGATCGATATCCAGTATCGCCCATTGTGCGGTGTCCAGCTTTTGCCAGGGAATCAATGCGGCCAGCTCCTGCCGGGCCCTCGCAATCTGTTCGTCATCGGATCGATGGACGCCGTCTTCCGCGAGCTGCCCGCCCATGTACCAGACGATATTATTATCATTATCCGAATGTGATGTAATCGTCACCCGCGGATTGATACCGGCACCCATGCAATGCGCGAACACCTTTTCGGTTAATCCACCGCGCACCATCACCATCTTCAACGGCCTCAGCTGCATCGCGGGTTCTGACAGAGCCGCCGATGCCAGCAGCGATGCATTGCCCGGCCCGGCCATCAGGATCAGTTTGCTGAAACCAATTTCATAAGCCTGTCCGTTCACCGCCTCGACGTTCAGTCTGTCAGCATTCAGCCGCACACTGTCTTGCCGGAATGCAACGATAGACGACATCACCGGCTTGGCCAGTGCTCGCAGCACACTGATAGTGTCGAACACCGGTTCATCCAGGCGATAGATATTGCCTTTGAACTGCCTGTGCCGGAACAGTGCCGGACGCTGCTCCTCAGCCAGCGCCGTGGTTCGTGCACGCATCACGCGACTGGCAAAGAAGCCGGTAATCTTCGATGCCAGATTTGTTGTCGACCAGAGGTAGTGGGCATCGGAAATCATGGTAGCGCTGCGCAAGTCAACCTCGCCGTTACCGGCATGGCACGCCCGCCATACGGCAGGCATCTTCGCCAATGCTTCAGATGATGCGGTGAGTTTTCCCGTGAGTGCATACTTGGTGCCACCGTGTATGATGCCTTGCGCATACCGGGTCTGTCCGGCACCGAGTGCTTCGGATTCCAGTAATACAGCGTTGTATCCTTCGGCCCGAAGGCGTGCCAGGGTCCACAGGCCCGCTATACCACCGCCAAGGATAACCGCATCAACATCAACCTTCGTGCTGATGTCTGCCATAGCTGCTAAGTCCTCCCGCGAATGGTGCCGATTATTTCGGTGGTCGATACACCTTCAACATACGAGAGCACACGGACTTCTCCCCCATTTTCACGCACGCAATCGCCACCCGGGATCTTGTCCGGATCATTATCACCACCCTTGACCAGGACATCGGGCAGGACATCACAGATCAGTCGCGTGGGCGTTTCTTCCTCGAACGGCAGCACCCAGTCCACGCACTCGAGCGCGGCCAGCATGCGCATGCGATGCGCCAACGGATTGACCGGACGATCTTCGCCTTTCAGGTTGCGCACGGTCTCATCGACATTGACCGCCACGATCAAACGATCACCCTGTTCGCGCGCCTGCTGCAAATAGGTCACGTGCCCCGCATGCAGGATATCGAAACAGCCGTTGGTCATGACGATGACTTCACCGCGTTGTCGACACTGACTCACGGCCGTGACCAGCTCCTGCTGGCTGACGACGCCGCGCTTGACCGCAATGTGTCTGTGAATTTCCTGGTAGAGCTCTTCCGGCGTCACACTGGCCGTACCCAGTTTGCCGACAACGATGCCGGCCGCCAGGTTTGCCAGTGCTGTTGCGTTCTGCAGATCGTCACCGGCTGCGAGCGCGGCGGACAGAGTCGAGATTACGGTATCACCTGCACCGGTCACGTCATAAACCTCACGCGCACGCGTAGGCAGATGGAATACTTCGCCGTCGTTTTGAATCAGGGTCATGCCGTGTTCACTGCGCGTTATCAGCATCGCATCGAACCGACACTGCTCACACAGCTGCTGCCCCTTCTCGACCAGTTCGTCTTCGTTCTGACAGGGCCCGACCACGGCTTCGAACTCAGCCAAATTGGGCGTTACCAGGCTGGCACCGGCATATCTGTCGAAATCGGTACCCTTCGGGTCGATTAAAACCGGTATTTTTTTCTCACTGCAGAGCGCAATCAGCGATCGCACATTACGCAGCGTACCCTTGCCATAATCCGAGCAGACGACAACATCGTGCTGATCGAGTAATTTTGCGAACTCGGCTTCCTGACCTGACATGTCCTGACCGATAAAGCCATCTTCGAAATCCAGCCTGATCAACTGTTGATGGCGGCTCATCACTCTCAGCTTGGTGACGGTCGCATTTTCCCCGAGACGAACGAAACGGGTCGCCACACCGGCAGACTTCAGGCCTTTATCCAGCGCATTGGCCGCATCATCACTTCCGGTCAGGCCCAGTACCGTCGCTTGAGCACCCAGCCTGGCGATATTCAGCGCGACATTACCCGCACCGCCGGGACGTTCTTCAATGTCGCGCACATGGACCACAGGTACAGGCGCTTCAGGCGATATACGTAAAGCCGGACCATGCCAGTAGCGATCCAGCATCAGGTCACCGACCACCAGCACGCGGGCCTGTTCAAAGGGCGGAATGTCTATGTGCATTCAGACGTGCACCTGTCTGTGGACATCAAAAGAAGTGTCCACAGATGAACGCAGATGAACACGTATGATGTATTCAATACTGCTCGTGTCATGTGCTTACCCTGCAACACAATAGACGACACAAAATCCAGCGTGACCTTCTCGTGCCCTTTTCCAGTCTGGCTATGCAATCGATGAGGCAATACTGTAGTCGCGATCATTAATGTTTTATCTGTGTTCATCTGTGGACTATTAATGACGACTAGTCCTTGAGCACGTATTCAGCGCCGCAGTACGGACATTTGGCCGAACCGTGATCTTCCACCGGGATATAGACCTGCGGATGAGAATTCCACAGGCTGCTGCCCGGCATCGGGCAATGTACCGGCAGATCGTCACGGCTGACTTCATAGCGCGACTGTTTGTTGGGCGTATCAAGACCCGACTGGGTTGCTGTATGCGGATTCGGCATTGGGGGCACCTCAATAGTCTTTATTAATCATTGACCAGCGTCAGCCATTCCGGATGTCTGTCCAGACGGCCATGCACGAGATCAAAATACAGTGTCTGCAGTTTTTCAGTGACGGGGCCGCGGCCACCATGACCAATCGTGCGATTATCGACCTCCCTGACCGGCGTCACCTCTGCCGCGGTCCCGGTGAAGAAAACTTCATCCGCGATGTACACTTCATCACGGGTAATGCGTTTTTCGCGTACTTCGTAACCGGCCTCGTCTGCCAGGTTGAAGATGGTGTTGCGTGTTATGCCGTTCAGTGCCGATGTCAGATCAGGCGTATAAATAACGTCATCGCGAACAACGAATATATTTTCACCGCTGCCCTCGGCAACATAGCCTTCAGCATCGAGCAGCATGGCTTCATCATAGCCATCCGTCAACGCCTCGTTCAGCGCCAGCATGGAATTGATGTAGTGCCCGTTTGCCTTGGCCTTGCACATGCTGATATTCACATGGTGACGGGTAAAACTCGACGTCTTGATACGAATACCACGCTCGAGGTTTTCCTGACCCAGGTAGGCACCCCACTCCCAGGCTGCGATGATAACGTGAACCCTGAGATTATCTGCACGCAGTCCCATGCCTTCGGAACCATAAAAACACATCGGCCTGAGATACGCCGTTTCCAGTCCGTTTTCACGCACCGCTGCGCGCTGCGCCTCGTTAATGGTGTCCTTATCGAAGGGAATGTCCATCATCATGATCTGAGCCGAATCGAACAAGCGGCTGGTGTGTGCCTCTAGGCGAAAAATCGCGGTACCGGCCTCGGTTTTATAGGCGCGCACGCCTTCGAACACACCCATGCCATAGTGCAGCGTGTGTGTCAGAACATGAACCCTGGCCTCACGCCACGGTACCATTTCACCATCAAACCAGATTACACCGTCGCGATCGGCCATGGTTTGCATATCAATCTCCAGTCAACTATTTCCAATGCAGCAGGTTCAGGACGACGCCTCCGGTCCTGCCGCTGCTTTCGTTACCACCAGCCGGCTCCAGATCTCCGTTACCATGTCGAGACGCGGCTGTAGCACCTGTTTTATATCGGCGGGCAACTCGACTTCCAGTGCCTGCCGGTTCGTCTGCTGCCGAAACAGCTTGTATGCAGCTGCAAGATCATTCGCTTCTGCACTGCTGTACCAGCCGATAGCGGCCAGGTACTCGATAAATTCCAGGGTTGAACTCACACCGAGCATCTCGGGATGTCCGACAGCATTCAGCAACACCCCGGTCTGCGTGGTGAACTCGATATCGACCATACCACCCGGGTCCTGCTTGATGTTGATACTCGACTCATCGCGACTGGCCAGATGAATACGCATTTTTTCACGCATTTCGACCACATCGGCGCATATCTTTGCCGGATCCCGCTTCACCGCAATCACGGACTGTCGGATTCTAGCAAACTCCTGACCCACTGGCGCGCTTCCGGTAATGATCCGCGTACGCAGCAGCGCCTGGTGCTCCCAGGTCCAGGCCTTGTTTTTCTGGTAGTCCTCGAAGGCGTTGACGCTGCTGACCATCATGCCGGCCCGTCCATCGGGCCGCAGACGGGTATCCGCTTCGTAGAGTATGCCCGAATGCGTGCGGGTACCGAGAATGTGCAGCACCTTTTGCGCGACACGGCTGAAAAACTGGCTGTTGTCGATACTTTTTTCGCCGTCGGTATACTGTTTTTCGCCCGAACTGTCGTGCAAAAAGACGATGTCCAGGTCAGAGCCGTAACCCATCTCCAGTCCGCCCAGCTTGCCATAGGCAACGATGGCCATTCCCGGATGATAAGCCTGACCATCGATGATGCAGGCCGGAATGCCATGACGTTTGCAGACCGAATCCCATGACAGCTGGAATACCTTTTCCAGCACCACATCGGCGATGGTACTGAGCTTGGCACCCACATCCCAGATCTCGTGCACATGTATGACATCGGTCGCCGCCAGCTTGAAGATCTCCATCCGCCTGAACTGACGCAAACGCTCCATCTGCTGCTCGAGGTCATCTTCATCGACCTGTGACATCAGGCGCTGCAGCTCGGTCGCCAGCTGCTCACGGTCATTTTGTCTGAACAGCTCCTGGGAATCGAGCAGCTCATCCAGCAGAATCGGGTAGCGGGCCAGCTGATGGGTGAACCAGTGGCTGGCGGCGCATAATTCAAGCATCTGTTGCTGGGCAACCGGGTATTCGAGCAGCAGGCTGACATAGACCGGACGCCCGACAATCGCCGACAGGATCTCCAGCACCCGGTTCAACAGGAGCAGCGGATCCCGATAAGTCACCAGCTGTTTCAACAACTTAAGCAATAACTGTTGCAAGCGCCGAAGCCCATCCGCGGGCAGGCTGCGTATCCTGGCTGATTTCTTGAAGCCGGCAAGCACATCGAGGACTTCACCGGCGTTGACACAATCAGCCTGTTCTAGCCAGTGACTCAGGCTTTCGTTGTTCTGTTCATCGCTCCAGAACAACTGCAACGCATGGATGCTGTCTGCTTCAGGCTGCTCACCCGACGATATGACCGAATCGAAAATGCGGCTGACGGACTGTCGATGCTGATCCAGCACCTGGATCAGCGCGTCCCAACTGTCAAATCCCATCGCCAGTCGAATACGTTCTCGCGAGATATCGTCAGTCGGCAATACCTGGGTTTGCTGGTCCCGCTCCATTTGCAGACGGTTCTCCAGCTTGCGCAGAAACAGATAGCCCTGCCTGAGATCTTCCGATTCCTGATGCTCGAGATAGCCCAGCTCGTCCAGTAGCGACAGCACCTTGAGGATACTGCGCTGCTGCAGCTCGGGCATCGGACCGCCGCGTATCAACTGGAAAGTCTGGCCGATGAATTCGATCTCACGGATACCGCCACGGCCCAGCTTGATATTATGCTGCATGCTCTTGCGACGCATCTCGGCTTCGATCATGCCTTTCATTTCACGGATGGATTCGAAGGCGCCAAAATCAAGATAACGGCGGTAGGTAAATGGCCGCAACATCGATGCCAGGTACCGGCGATCGTCTTCCCTGCCACCGATGATCTTGGCCTTGATCATCGCGTAACGTTCCCAGTCACGTCCCTGCAACTGATAATACTGTTCCATCGCATTGAAATTCATCGCCAGCGGCCCGCTCTCACCATTGGGCCGCAAGCGCGTATCGACACGAAACACAAACCCGTCCCGGGTGAGCAGCCTGAAGCAGACAGCATCCATGCGTTGCAGTTGTTCTGGAGCGATGAACAGAACAACGAAAGCCTGAGT
>CAJIBR010000137.1_pt1 | contig 9684 bp, 10 predicted proteins | sample 9199401 | NCBI WGS metagenome assembly CAJIBR01 (sample SAMEA7708310, study PRJEB35096) | sediment metagenome | biome: marine neritic benthic zone biome [ENVO:01000025]; feature: sediment [ENVO:00002007]; material: shallow marine sediment [ENVO:03000034] sea grass bed [ENVO_01000059] ... | reverse complement strand
TGTGAACGCATTGATAACCTCCATTGGTAGCGGGAAAGCTATCGTTGAAGCGTTTTCGCTGGAGATATCATTCAGTGTCTGAAAAACTGCTGCAGGCTGCGAATGTAATGTCCAGGAATCCGCAGACCCTGCAGCTTCGTTATCTTCAGACACTGAATGATATCTCCAGCGAAAACGCTTCAACGATAGTTTTCCCGCTACCAATGGAGATTATGAATGCGTTCACAAAAGATGAGCAGGGTAAGGATGAATAGCATGCTGTTTTTATACAACTCGATTACATATTGAGGCCTTTGTTCAACGCACTTTTATAGACACAAATAATTCTACTGGCTAAAGTCATATTTAGAGACTGAGACGCCGTGGAGGGCTGTATGCCCAATCATATTGACAACCTCGATGATCTGAACAGGCACATACCGTTAAAACAAAAACTGGTCAGTGCCCATCAGGTCATTAAAAACAGTATGCCGTTTATAGCCCGTATTGCGATCGCGATATACGATCCCGAGACACGGGTGTTGAAAACATTCATCCATAGTAGCGAAGATGAAAGCCCGCTGGAAAACTACCAGGCATTGATCGATGATGCGCCATCACTGAAACGTATTCTCGACAAAGGTAAGCCGCGTGTAATCAATAATCTGCTGACATTTGACAAGAGCGATAAAGAGCATAATAAACGCCTGGGCCGTGCCGGTTATGCGGCCAGTTACACGATGCCGATATTCAATAACGGCGACTTTCTCGGTTTCATCTTCTTCAACTCCTTCGAATCCGACGTGTTCGATGAAAAGGCGCTAAGCCAGCTCGATGTTTTCGGTCATCTGGTTTCGTTGATGATTATCAGCGAGCTGTCCAACATTCAGACACTGGCAGCAGCATTGAAAACCAGTGGAAAAATTACCCACCTGCGCGATCCTGAGACGGGATCACATCTCGACCGAATGTCTCGTTACAGCCGATTGATCGCCAGTGCGCTGGCGGATAAATACAGCCTGCAGGATGATTACATCGAGCATGTCTTCATGTTTTCACCGCTGCATGATATCGGCAAGATCGGTATTCCGGACGGCGTGCTGATGAAACCGGGTAAACTGGATGCGGAAGAAATGGAAATCATGAAATCCCACACCATTAAAGGCAGGGAAATCATTGATGAGATCCTGGTCAACTTTGGCCTCGATGGCGTCGATTACGTCAATATCCTGAGAAACATCGCTGAATTTCATCATGAATCGATCAATGGTGCAGGCTACCCTTCCGGGAAAAAGGGGAGTGATATTCCACTTGAGGCACGAATTGTCGCCGTGGCCGATGTATTCGATGCGCTCACCAGTCAGCGCTGCTATAAAGGCGCGTGGACGAATGAACAGGCGTTTGAAACATTGTCCATGCTGGCGGGTGAGAAACTCGATCAGGACTGTGTCAATGCGCTACTCGATAACATGGAAGAGATCGTACGGATTCAGCAACAATTCAAACAGGATATCTACGGATAAAATCGCATCAATAAAGTAGTCAGGTTTGACTATCTCAGTCTGCGCCATATCCTTCAGTCATGGCGGCCATATTATCAGCTTGAGCAGTTTATGCATGTAATGTTCCGGGAATGCCCATTGGTGATCTTGCAGTATCTGCCTGTTCAAGTCTGCATGTGCACTATTTCTGTTCTCGAGCTATTTCAATCTGTTATTCTTCTGCTCTGGCCTGAGTCAAAAAGTAACGCTGCTGCGATCAATATAACAAATGCAGATAATCAGTAACGGGTACCAAACAACATGTCTTCTCCCAGCCTGAGCACACTGGATCTTGTTGTCGTCGGGATGTATTTTGTCCTTGTGCTGTATATCGGTTTGCGTATGGCCAGGCAAACGCACAGTGGCGAAGATCTATTCCTTGCCGGCCGCAGGCTGGGCTGGATACCCGTCGGGTTTTCCCTGTTCGCATCCAATATATCCAGTACCACGCTCGTGGGTCTGTCCGGTGCTGCGTATACCTGGGGGATTGCAGTTTCGAACTACGAATGGATGGCGGCGTTTGTACTGGTGTTTTTTGCGATCTTTTATATTCCTTATTACCTGAATGCGCGTATAACCACGGTGCCTGAATTTCTCGAGCGGCGTTTCGATCGCAGGTCGCGTCTGTATTTCTCGGGATTGACGATGTTCTCGAATATTGTTGTTGATACCGCGGGCACGTTGTTTGCCGGTGCCATGGTATTGAAGGTATTTTTTCCCGATCTTGATCTGTTCACCGCCTGCCTCGGGCTGGCGCTGGTCGCAGGTTTGTATACAGCAGCGGGTGGTCTTGCCGCAGTGGTTTATACCGATGTGTTACAGGCGGTGGTACTGCTGGTGGGTGCGTGTCTTGTGAGCTACCTGAGCTTTGCCGAGGTCGGTTTCTCCTGGGCCGGTGTGGTGGCTGCGACTCCGCCGGAACGGCTGTCCTTGATGCTGCCACTGGATGATCCCAACCTGCCGTGGCTGGGTACGCTGATCGGTGTGCCGATACTGGGATTTTATTTCTGGTGTACCAACCAGTTTATTGTGCAGCGCGTACTGGGTGCGCGCAGTATCGCTGATGCACGCTGGGGCGCCCTGTTTGCAGGATTTTTGAAACTTCCGGTACTGTACATCATGGTACTGCCGGGTGTGATGGCGGGTATGTTTCTGCCGGCGCTGGAGAACGGTGATGCCGTATTTCCGACACTGGTGACGACCTTGTTACCGGCGGGACTGGTTGGGCTGGTGATGGCGGGCTTACTGGCCGCGATCATGTCCAGTATCGATTCGACGCTGAATTCCGCATCGGCACTGCTGACCATGGATTTCCTGAGGCCTGCTCAACGAGGCTGGTCGCCGAGCCGTGTTGCCTGGGTCGGGCGTGGTTTTATCATAGTGTTCATGTTGCTTGCCGTGATGATATCGCCACTGATCGATAATTTTTCGGGTCTGTTTCATTACCTGCAGTCGGCGCTGGCCTATCTGGTGCCTCCTGTGGCGGTGATATTCATCCTTGGCCTGTTCTGGCGTAGAGCGACGGCGAGCGCGGCGTTGGCTACCCTGCTTGGCGGGCATCTGGTATCGGCGGTTATGTTTGTGCTTTCGCTGCTGGACATACTGACACTGCATTTCACCATCATGGCGGGACTGCTGGCGTTGATATCCGCTGTGATCTTCATGTTTGTCAGTTTTATCACACCAGCTCCGCCCGATCAGCAGATCAAGCGGTTTACGTTTCATGCTGAAGCCATGGAGCCGCAGCTTGCACTGAGCTGGTGGCAGGATTACCGACTTTACAGCCTGGCGCTGGTGTTACTGGCTTCTATGCTGGTGATCACGCACTGGTAGTACGAATACGCAGTTTCAGGATATTCTTATTTTATCGTATTGATCATCGGCCAGTGAAAAAGTACGCAGCCTGTTCTCGCGTGGGCAGGTAAAGCGCAGTAATACCGAGCCTGACTGTAAATCGAGCATGATATTTTTCGCGCCGTACAGGCGGTCGCCGACGACAGGGTGCCCGATTGTGCACAGGCGTTTTCGTATCTGATGCTTGCGGCCTGATTTGATATCGATCAGCACAGTTGTTGTTTGCTGTGCCGGATTGAAGCCGGCTTCAAGGATGATGGTCTCAGCCGGTTTGTCATCAACAGGGTCATCGATCGTAAACGGAAGTTTAATATTGCCTGGGTTGCCTTCGACAATGGCACGGTAATATTTGACGACAGTGTGTTGTCTGAACATCTCCACGAATGCAGAGGCGATATACGTGTTGTGTGCGAGTATGATCAATCCGATTGCGGCACGGTCCAGGCGGTGTACCAGGTAAGCCGGACGATCGGGTTCCAGGTAACGCTCCGCCCAGCGGTAAATGGTGCAGTGATCACCCCATTTACTGCCCTGGGAGTACGTGCCATATGGCTTGTTCCAGATACTGTATTCGCCTTCATCAGCGACAAGCACGGCTGGCTCGGGCACTTGTAACTGGATCTGGCTGTCGTAGTAGATGTGCAGGGTATCGCCACGCTTGATTGGCTTCTTCGCGCGGCGTATTCGCCGGATACTGTGTCCTGACTCCAGCCAGACGGCAGCATTGACCATGACTGCTTTCAGCTGCCGTTTACTCAATGCGGTGTGTTCTGCCAGCAGGTTGATTGCGGTAGCACCGTGCTCGCACGCTTTGATGTGTTTTTCGAATCGTACCGTATTGCTTTTTCATGGCCGTCGCAGCCAAACCCGGGCAAAACTGGTTCGGTGATGAAGGTAATCAAAAGCAAGGCTATATCAAAATTTGTACGCAGCAACCTGACTGCGGCTGCGACCGGGGCGCTGACGGATTTTATCGAAAATTACTGGCGTACCTATACGCTGGCGAAGATGAACGCTGAAAGCTCGGCTGACGATATGTATCACATACTAACAAGGCTGATAAGAAGTGAGAAGGCCGGACTGCCCGCTGCATTCGCAAAATCATCGAACGGATTCATGAAGACAAGGCGTAAATTCAGTTATTAACAGCCACTGCAGATTGTGGATGACTTTGGGGATGTAACGATGCCACTCTAATACCGGGTGCCTGCTCTTTGAAGCGGGCAAACCATCGGGCCTCGAAACACACATACAGCCGGCCAGGCTTGTCCAAGCGGCTTATTGAAATTCGGTAATTTCCGTATGGGGTGGTGCCGAAAGCGGCCGCCCGGTGCTTGTTCTGCTGTTTCTGCAAAAAACACCACAATTCCACAAAAATAATCAATAGCTCCTATACTGGATTGGTTACGCGCATTATTTATGAGCTTTTCTTGCTGATTAAGCATCATTTTCACTGAATAATACAGGCAGACCAGGATGACGAAAGAATCACCACCCGTCAAGAAAGTCGCTAAGAAAAAGACGGCAAAAAAACCCGCTGATAAAAAGCCGGTGAGCAAGACGGCCTCTGGCCGTAGTAATGGCAGTGCATCAACAGCAGCATCTGCCGTGAAAAAGCGGCCAAGTAAGAGAACATCGAGCAGGGACAGACGCCAGACGATCAAAGGCAGGCGGAATGATGACAAGGTCATGCCGGGGCTGTTGAGAAATCTTCAGGGTGTCTTCGATAAAATACACACCGATAACCGCGAGCGCGATCGCACCCAGGAGCAGATTGCCGTAGATCTGGCGGTTCATCTCCAGAATACATTCAAGGAAATGCATTCGCAGCTGGAAGAGCGTGAACAGTTGCTGGATACGAAGCTGAAGAGCCTCGACCGTACGCATAATTACCAGTTAAAGCGATTCAAGCTGATGTCGATACCGGTTACTGTGCTGTCACTGGTCGCTGTTGTATACCTGTTTTACGTCGTGCGAGTGATGGAAACCGCAATGACCAGCATGTCGCAGGACATGCACGAAATTACCGCTTATATGGATGTTATGAGCGTTAATACCAATGCTTTGACGGAGAATACCGCACACATCAGCGGGCAGATGTCATCCATGAATATGAATATTGGCAATATGAACGCGACCGTTAATAACATGAGGTACGATGTGCATAATATGTCGCGCTCGGTTTCTCCTGCGATGTCGAGCATAAGCAGGTTCATGCCCTGAAGCGGCTGTATTTTGATTGCACTGTGGGAAGGCGCGCCTCGCCGCAGGGACGTGTATTATATTCCGGTCGTGCAGTCTTCAACAGGGTCCGGTACGAGAGGCTGGGTTTACAATGAGTCACGCTGGAGCCGGTAGCGGCGAATGCTATATCGGCAGTCCTTTTGAGAATGCCGTGCCGGCTTTACAGATTACCGCCGGGCGTGATCAATACTTTTCGTTTTCAGGCCAGTCGCTGGCATCTATCGTTTCCCGATAAGCATGCCAGGTGGCGTGGCCAATCAACGGCAGAAAAACGATAAAGCCGATAAAAAATGTCAGAAAGCCCACCGTTACGAACGATACAATAATAATCGCCCAGATCAGCATGGTCAGCTTGTTGCGCAATACGGCATTGACACTGGTAATAACGGCTGTAATTGCATCTGTTTTACGGTCCATGATCATCGGCAGGGAAAATGCACTCGCAGTGAAGACGACGGTAGAAAAAACAGCGCCAATAGCCGTGCCGATGCCAAGGAACAATACCAGGTCTATCACCGTGTAATCGGCGTTATCCGGGAAAAATATGTGTATCGCTGTTGCGGCGCGAGCCCATACCAGGAAGATGATTAATAGTATGAAGGAAAATATAAGCATGTCCTTGATATGACTGCCGCCTTCGTACATGCAGTAGCCAAGAACGGGTTTCCTGTCCTGCTCGATCTGGCAGCTGAATGAATAAAGCCCGATTGCGAGCACAGGACCGACCAGGAGAAAGCCGCTGGCCATAGCGAGGTATAGACCCAGTGTACCGAACTTCCATGAGCAGTAGGCGATCAAGGTGCTTAACAGAGTCATCGCCAGGCCGTATGACAGTGATACCAGGGGCGCCTTTTTCATATCCTCTGCGCCCTGTATGACCCAGCCTATGGGCGCATTGATAGGTAATATTCTCGATTTGGCTACGAACGGCAGCAGCTTTTCTTCTGATTCCGTGGTATCGGTACGGTGATAAGTCATGCTGGAGAAATCTGGTTTGTGACAGCCTTTGGTAAATATATAGCTTAAGACGGTAGTGATGCAACGATAATTTTCAGCTCCATCATTGCATCAGGTGACAGACTGGCACCCTGTCTATTTCAGCGTCAGCTGATGAAAATCAAAATCCCTGTTCAATGATGGCTTGATAATCTCGAAGTATGGCGACACATCAAAATCGCGCGGTGAAAACAGACTTTGGTGACGTATATGCATAATTTCGCGTTGACTGCGTTGGCCTTTACTGGTGTCGCTATGTTCGATTTCGATATAGGGCAGTATTGGATAGCTGATCGATTGAAATGCTTCTGCAATCAACGATGAGCAGATGGCGCGTGTTGGATCGCCGCTGCCAAAAGCAATCATGCGTCGTTTCCAGTTACCCGGGACTGGAGGGGTGGTTATCAAATAACGCGCAAGGTCGACAATGTTTTTCAAATCATAGGTGTGCCCCAGTCTTGATATCACATGGTGTAAAACAGCATCGATCTCGTCAATACTCAATCCGACTGGACGACAGATACGCGTGTGCATGGCATCATAAATACTTAGCGGGACAGCGCGCTCGCCTTCTACGAGGTCGGCTTCGATCAGGACAAGTGCTTCGCCCGTTTTATTTGACCTATTGATCTTGTCACCAATGTATATGGCTGCATGTGACCAGCTCGATTGCGTCAGGTATTTGATTGCGCTGCTGATTCGACTGGTACCTTCAACCAGCAACACGTCACCGTGTTGTAAAGTGGTGGCAAGGTTCTCGGACCTGGCCGTAGCCGGGTTAAGTTCCTCACGCGGTTCTGATAAATAACGCGCCAGACATCTTCCGATTTTCTGCAACATGATTACGATTATAAACCACGTCGTATACAGCCGACTTCGCGATCAATAATACAGGGGCGGTTATAGATGAATGCAGCACTGGCGGCATGTCAGCGTGTCGTCAAATCAAGTTTTCTGATTCGTGTGGCTCTGATCGTGAATGATCAAACATGATTGTGACACGCTGGAAAGTGCTTATCTGAGACCGCGCGTCAAGATCAGACACCCTGATCGCATGCCAAAAATCACCTTGAAGCTGCTGATATTCCTGTGCATTCAGAAGTTTTTTGTTTCTTACACTCATACATCAACGAATCACCCTCTGTGAGGAGGTTATCTACGGAATCGTGCTTGTCGGGATCAAATTCAACAACGCCGTATGAGAATGTAATATTGTAACCACGCCTGGCTTTCTGGTTGAGTTTTTCCATTGAACCGGAAAACCTTTTCATAGCATCTCGAGCTTTCTCAATTGACGAGTTCGTAAATAAAATGACGAATTCATCACCGCCCAGGCGTGCGAACAGATCTGTTTCCCTGAACGAATCCTTCATCTGCTCGGTAAATGCGATCAATGCTCTGTCGCCTTCGGCATGTCCATAGTTGTCGTTTATCGGCTTGAAGTTGTTCAGGTCGACAAATGCGAGTGATGCTGCAGTATTCTGACGCGTGCAGAGATTCAGGGTGTGTTGGGCGAGCGCCATAAACCCTCTCCTGTTCGATATTCCCGTCAGTTCGTCCAGTGTTGCCAGTTGTACTGCTTCGAGTTCGCGCTCTACCATCGATGCAAGATCTCTCAACGTGTCGAGATCATCCTCAGTCATATCTCTGGGCTCCCTGTCAATGATGCACAAGGTACCAAGCTTGCTCCCGTTCCGGGACCTTAATGGGCATCCTGCATAAAACGGATGTGGGGATCATTCAGTACAAGCGGATTGTCTGCAAAGCGCTCGTCGTTTGCGGTATCGGGGATCATAAATATCTCGTTTCCGAGTATCGCATGCCCGCAGAATGATATGTCTCGTGGTGTTTCACTGACACTGAGACCGACGCAGGACTTAAACCACTGACGGTTTTCATCAACCAGGCTGACCAGGGCGATGGGTACTCCAAACAGGCGTTTACACATACGTGTGAGTCGATCAAACCTTTCCTCTGGCTGCGTGTCCAGAACGTCGAGCGACTGCAATGATTTGAGACGAATATCTTCGTTTTCAGGTATATCAGGTGTTCTCATAGGGCCCCGCTTTATCAGTAAGCTGAAAGCAGACGCTGACATGCGTCGGATGGCCGCATGCATGTCAGATATTCTCTACCAGCTTACAGTTAATTTTCGACATTGCTGCCTAAAACTATAGGCAAATTAACCACATAGTGCGTATGTGAATAAAGCCGGCCAGCATTCCAGAAAACCACAGGAATATTATGAAATTTGATCATGACGCTTTTGCTTGCAGAATCTATTTGCTACTCTCTGCAGTTCTTGGAGAGGGGTGGAGAGGTCAGTCTCTCTATTGCGAACAAATACTGCAGAGGTGCGATTATGGCCGGAGATTCGACGTTAGAACTAAACAGTAATACCAGCGCGATTTGGGAAAATCATGTGTCGGTTCCTGATACGCCGGAGGGGTTTACTGTCAGAACAACATACCCATCGAATCCTGATGGTGCCGATGTGATGCTGGAGCGCTGGGAAGCGGGCTCTGAGGAGCCGCCTCATTCACATCCCGGCGATGACATGACCGTTGTTATTGAAGGAAAAATGTCGATCCAGTTCTATACAAGAACAGTTGATGGACTGGTTCCCGATGGCGAGGAGATTCTCCTGAACAAGGGTGATACAGGCTATATCAAGGCCGGTCGAATTCACGATGCGAAGTACATCGAAGCGTGCAAGCTCGTGTATGTGCACGACAGGGCGTTCGGTTTTACAGCGGAATAGGAATATTCTCAGAAATAACGCAGGGTCTTTTCAATCAGCAGGTAACTGAATAACAGAATGGAAAGGGCAAGAACTGCGTTAACTGCATATCCGTTGCGGAATGTCTTGAGCCAGTCACGGCGGTTATTCATATAAATAAGCAGCACGGCCAGAAAAGGCATAAAGAACGCGCCGGCCACTGAATATATCACCACGATCCAAACAGGCTTGCCGAGTGTAAGCAGGATCATTGGCGGTAATGCAAGATATAGAAGGTAGGCACGGTAGTAGGATGTTCTGGAATACTCGTCGCTGCTAATCGTGTCAGGC
>CAJIBR010000369.1_pt1 | contig 9708 bp, 7 predicted proteins | sample 9199401 | NCBI WGS metagenome assembly CAJIBR01 (sample SAMEA7708310, study PRJEB35096) | sediment metagenome | biome: marine neritic benthic zone biome [ENVO:01000025]; feature: sediment [ENVO:00002007]; material: shallow marine sediment [ENVO:03000034] sea grass bed [ENVO_01000059] ... | reverse complement strand
TCACGTCGGCGCAGGCCGCGGCCTGAGGGAAACCGAACATCAGCGTCAGATTACAGTGGATACCTTCGCGCTCCAGACGGAAAACTCAAGCATCAGTCGCACAGGCGCATTGTCCGCGTTGGCCTCACGGTAGAAAACTTCGTCTTCGCTGACGGTCTGGGCGTGCTAGGTCGTTTGTGCCGTCATCAATTTCTTCCTCTCAAGCGTGGGTGGTTCTAATCTATAGGTCTGGGAAATCGAACGTTATCGTAGTGAATTGCTCGGGTTAGATAAACGACATTTGCGGAAATGGACCTTTACGCCCGGCGCAAAGATCATTAAAGGTTCGGCTTTGAGTCGATAAAGCCGGTGAGTTGACAGGTCATGTGAGCTCTGATCGTCAATCTTCGAACCTCGGGTTCATTCCTTTAAATGGCGCGAAGAGCCACTTGTTGGTGCAGCAGCAATTATCGATTAGCGGGATGCTAACTGTCGCTGGTTCACGGTTCGCTAGCGAAATTGTTCGATCATGTAATCAATAAACAATCTGGTTTTGGCAGGGACGTGGTGCCTTGATGGATATAGCACGAAGAGTGACAGCGGCGAGCGCTCCCGGTCGTCCAGGATGCGTACCAATCGTCCGTCAGCAAGCGCGCCCTCGACAATGAAGTCGGGCAGCAGAGTGATCCCTAATCCCTGCATCGCCGCCTCGGCCAGAACCTCACCATTGTTGCTGCAAAACACGCCTTTGATCACGATCGTTTCGTCACCATCTGCGCCACCAAAGGTCCACTCCTCACGCTCAGAGATGACGTTGTAATGGAGACAGTCATGCTGTAGCAGCTCTCTTGGCGTTTTTGGCGTTCCACGTCTGGCTAGATACGCCGGTGATGCACAGATGTACCTTGGCACAGGCGCTATGGGCCGCGCCACGAGCGACGAATCACTCGGGTAGGCAATGCGCAAGGCCAGATCCAGACCTTCACCGACGATATCTGTCTCTCGATCTTCTAGCATCAAGCTCACTCGAAGCTTAGGGTGCGCCACAGCGAAGCGCGCCACAACTGGCGCCAATCGGCGCTGCCCGAACGACATCGGTGCGACAATTCTCAACTCGCCGGTTGCTTGACCGGTTACTTCATCGAGCTGTTGCTCGACGTTTCTTAGCTCACCCAACAGCCTGCTGACTTCGCGGAAATAGAGTTCGCCAGCTTCCGTTAGCTGAACCCTGCGTGTCGTGCGTTGCAGTAGCCTGACACCCAGGCGTTGCTCAAGTGCCTTCACGCGACGACTCACAGCAGCCGGCGTCGAGTCCAGCCGCTTCGCCGCTGCGCTAAACCCCTGCTCCTGAACCACCGTTACAAATACGTCAAGTTCATCCATCGGAACGATTACCTCTAGCTGAGACGTTCTCAACGAACACCAAACCTCTCCTCCACTGCATGACTTCCCCGCGATTCAAATATCCCTTGCCACTATTGCACAAGCTGCAAAGGTCTTTTGAGCCAGGCGCTGTTTATCTTACCTGAGAATTTTTCTAATTTATTGATCCATATATTGAGCTAGAGGAGAACGAGCATGTTTGCATTACGACGGGCCGAAGAACGCGGCCATGCGAATTATGGCTGGCTTGACAGCTACCACACCTTTTCTTTCGGTCGCTTTTACGACCGTCAGCAGATGGGTATATCCAATCTGCGCGTAATCAACGATGACACCGTCGCACCGGGCGGCGGTTTCGCCGAACACGGTCATAGCGACATGGAGATCATCAGCTACGTATTGGATGGCGCGCTCGAGCACAAAGATAGCATGGGCAACGGCTCGGTCATCCGGCCGGGGGATGTGCAACGCATGAGCGCCGGGACCGGCGTCACTCACAGCGAGTACAACCACTCATCGACCGACCCGGTACATTTCCTGCAGATCTGGCTGCAGCCCAATGCTTTCGGCGTGGAACCTGGTTACGACCAGAAGCACTTTCCGCTCGATGACCGCCGCGGGCGCTGGGTACTCCTTGTGACTCCCGATGGCCGCGAAGGCTCGATTGCAACGCACCAGGACGCCCTGATGTTCGGCAGCCTGCTCGCGTCCGGCGAGACCCTGGAATATCCGTTTGACGCGAACAGACACGGCTACCTGCACTTGGCGCGCGGTCAGCTGCAGGTAGGCGACGTCACTCTGAAGCAAGGCGATGGTCTGAAGATCCAGAAGCATGAGTCGTTGCAGCTCAAGGGCATCGAAGCTGCCGAGATTCTATTGTTTGACCTGCCCTGAATATCCCTTTTGACGCACTCAAACAGATAGGAACAACTGACATGAAATAAGTAAGCGTGGTCTACCACAGTGGTTTTGGACATACGACTAACCAGGCAAAGGCCATTATCCACGGCATCGACGAAGTCGAAAACGTGACTGCGAATCTGATCGGCATTGATAAAGACGGCGAAATTACCGACGCGGATTGGCTAGCGCTGGATGAATCCGATGCCATCATTTTTGGCTCACCCACCTATATGGGCATGGCCTCCTGGCAGTTCAAAAAATTTGCCGATGCCACGAGTAAACGCTGGGTAACACAAACCTGGAAGAACAAGGTCGCAGCGGGCTTTACGAACTCGGCGTCAATGAATGGCGATAAGCATTCAACCCTGCACTATTTTATGACCCTGGCCATGCAGCATTCGATGCTGTGGGTCGGCACCGGTCTGATGCCGTCTAATACCAAGTCCGCACAGCGTGACGACATCAACTATTTGGGCTCGTTTGCTGGACTCATGGCGCAATCACCTTCGGATGCGGGCACTGATGAAGCACCAACATCGGGTGACATTGTCACAGCCAAGGCATTTAGTGAACGTGTTGCGACCGTCACCCGAGACCTGCTGACGTAAGCGCAAATGTCGAAGCCCACACATCAGCATGCACTTCCCCTTCGTTGATCAGCCCACAATCATCTGGGTAAAAGTAGAACACCTATCGGTATGATTATTACTGTTTCAGCTACGGAGGATGCGAACATTGTTATTATTGGTGGAGACAAGTTGACACACCGGGATACTTGGTGGAGTTTGTTTCCAGCCGCAGAGAGCGCATTGAGCAGGCAAAGGCCGACTGGAAAAACAAAGTATTCCCACAAGTGCCAGACGATGAGATTGAATTGAGACCTCACCAGACTAGCTGAGCTATCTTTGACAATACTTATAGACTAAGAGGAATGATATGTTTAAACAACCAAACGGGTTGACAAAGTGCGTGTTAAGTTTCGCCGTTATATTGGCGTGTAACGCAATCGCCTATGCGGCGCCTGCCCCTGAACTTATCATTTATAATGCAAAAGTGACCACGCAAAATAAGGCGCAACCCAATGCACAAGCTGTTGCCATTCGCGAAGGACGATTTTTTAAAGTAGGCTCCGACACTGACATCTTATCCTTAAAAAGTGACAATACCGAAGTCATCGATGCCAATGGCCGCCGAATGATACCGGGATTGAATGACTCACATACCCATGTGGTGCGTGGCGGCCGGTTCTATAATTTGGAATTGCGCTGGGAGGGCGTGCCCACCCTGAAAGAGGCCCTGGCCATGTTAAGCAAACAAGCCAAGCGTACACCAAAAGGGCAATGGGTCAGAGTGATCGGCGGTTGGTCACCTTATCAGTTTTCCGAACGCCGCATGCCCACTTTGGATGAAATTAATGAGGCGGCGCCTGATACACCGGTGTTTATCCTGTTTCTGTATAGTCAGGGTTTTCTCAATCAAGCGGGACTAAAAGCTCTGGGCATTACCACCGACACACCAGCCCCGCCGGGAAGCCGCTATGAGTTAGGGCCAGATGGACAACCCACTGGCCTGCTGCTGGCAGAACCCAATCCAACCATACTTTATAAAACCATCGGTCGCTTGCCGCATATGTCAAGCAAAGATCAAATCAACTCGACACGACAGTTTTACTACGAGTTGAATCGCTTCGGTTTGACCTCAGCCATCGATGCCGGCGGCGGCGGACATAATTTTCCCGAGAACTACGAAGGTTCCAAGGAATTGGCCAAGCGAGGTGAATTGCCGTTGCGGGTCTCGTACTTTTTGTTTCCGCAAAAACCCGGTAAAGAAATCGACGATTTCAAGCAGTGGATGACACTGACGGTACCCGGCCTGGATGAACATACTGGGCATGATCACGGTTATGAAATGGAAGGTGGCGGTGAATTCCTGGTTTGGTCAGCGGGTGACTTTGAAAACTTTATGACGCCGCGGCCGGTGCAAAGCGACAAAATGGAAGTTGAACTGACGCGTGTTACCAAGTTACTAATCAAAAATCGCTGGTCATTCCGGATTCATGCGACATATAACGAATCTGTCGAGCGCATCCTCGATGTATTCGAAAAAATAAATGAAGAAACGCCTTTCGACGGCTTGCGTTGGGCCATCGATCATGCGGAAACCATTTCTGCGCAAAACATAGCACGCGTCAAAGCATTGGGTGGCGGTATCGCCATTCAAAGCCGCATGGCATTTGCGGGCGAATACTTCTTAGAACGTTACGGCAAAGAGCACACAAAAACATCTCCACCCATCCGTGAAATGTTGCGCCAGGGTATTCCCGTCGGTGCAGGTACCGACGGCACCCGCGTCTCAAGCTATAATCCCTGGACCGCATTATATTGGTTGGTGTCAGGAAAAACGGCCGGTGGCACGCAGCTTTATGACAAGGACAATCGCTTAAGCCGTGGTGAAGCGTTGCGTTTGTACACCATTGGCAGCGCTTGGTTTTCCAATGAAGAGAATGTCAAAGGTCGCATCGCACCGGGGCAATATGCTGATCTTGCGCTGTTGAGCGATGACTATTTCATGGTGCCAGAGGAAGAAATCAAACACATTGAATCTGTGCTCACGGTAGTGAACGGTAACATTGTCTATGGTGATGAGGAATACGAAAAGCTTACGACACCACCCCCGGCTATATCACCAGCCTGGTCACCGGTGAGAGAGTTTGGTGGTCACTGGCGGCCAAAATAGTCGTTGATAGGATATTAAGATTAGCGGAAGGCATTATCTTCCCCTTTTTACTGTAATGTTTCTTAGAGGCATCATTTTATTGGTAAAAAGATGCGTACAAAAGAAAATAGTAGCGTTTTTCAAGACTACTCTAATTATTGTTCGATAAGTTCGATAGGTCCGCCCCGGGAACACCGGGAACAGTAGCTGTTGCGATTAGGCCTGTCATATCAACAGTAGATGAAGCTGCGAACATTTCGCGAGCTCGACAAAAATTCGCGGCTGAAGCCACTCCTACTGAATCTCTTCGATGAAAGCCCCTACTCCCACTCGATCGTAAACGAGCCATTTTTAGATATTAATATCAATGACTTAATTGTAGAAGTAAGTGGTAATACCATGAAAAATACCATGTTCAGAAATTGTTGCAAATCACCCTAACGATACCTGAGAGAACATCGTCATAACATACTGGGCCTCTGCCTGGATCAGGCCTTACCAGTGCGTTCAGCAAACACGCCTTCATGAATCAAAGCACTCAAGGGTACCGCCTGAATCTGTTCGCCAAGCTGAAACCGTTTGCTGCCCGGATAGACCACGGCAATGGCGTCCAATTCCAAATCCGTCAACGCCGTTCGCATGGAAGGCGTCACCCGTGGTGTATCCGTACGTTTGCATTCAACACCCAGCACACGGCCATTTTTTCTCAGAATAAGATCAATCTCTGCTCCTTGATGGGTCGCCCAGAAAAAGGCCTCATCGGGTTGTTCCAACGCCAACACTTCTTCAATCACATAACCCTCCCATGATGCGCCGATTTTCGGGTGAGTCAGCAATTCACGTTCTGTGTTGATACCAAGTAACTGGTGCAGTAAGCCGGAGTCGCGAATATACACTTTGGGCGACTTGACCTGGCGTTTGCGGATATTGGCGTACCAAGGTTGTAACTGACGAACCATAAAGGCATCACTCAACAAATCGAGATAGCGTCGCACGGTCGATTCACTCACGCCCAAAGCACGCGCAAACTCTGCACCGTTCCATGTTTGCCCATGGTAATGCGCCAGCATGGTCCAGAAACGCTGCAAAGCGGTCGCGGATACTTTTACCCCCCACTGCGGAAAATCCCGTGTCAGCAAGGTTTGAATAAATTCCTTGCGCCAGGCAATGCTGTCGGCGTCACTGCCAGCAAGATAAGACAGGGGAAACCCGCCGCGTAACCAGTGATGTGGTTGTGCTGCAAAACCCAGCTCCTGCAACCCAAAACCACGCAAGGTCAGGGTTTCCTGCCGCCCAGCGAGACTTTCCGACGATTGCCGCAGCAGTTTGCCGGACGCACTACCCAAAATCAGAAACTGTCCACGAAAGTCCTGCCGGTCAACCAGCACTCGCAACACCGGAAACAGATCTGGCCGCAACTGAATTTCGTCGATCACGATCAAACCTTGCAGCAAACCCAGTGCGGTCATCGGCTCATCCAGCCGTGTCAGGCTGAGCGGGTCTTCCAGATCGAAATAATTGACCGAATCTTCCGCTACAAATTGCCGTGCCAGAGTAGTTTTTCCACACTGCCGTGGCCCGGCAAGAACTGCAATCCGGTTGCGTGACAACGCACGCTCAATTGCCTGCTGCCAATGTTTTCGGGTGATCATAGGAGAATAGTACCATGTAATTCCATCATCGCATGACAGATTTTCATGGTAAAAAATGTCATCTGGTGATAATGAACCTTTAAAACCAGATTTACTCAATGAAAATTAATTGGGCTGACTTTCTCTGATTATTCTATGTGTACGAGATGCCAGCCGGTGCCTGTCAGTGCCAGACATTGCCTGTGAGTGCCGGTCACTCCCACTCGATTGTAAATAAGCCGCGAAAAGCCAGTATCGACGCGGCCTTTACGGTGGTCACAAGTGTCGATACCATGAAAAATACCATGATCAGGAATTGTTGAAGAAAGATATTACGATATTTTACTGAATAGCCAGACAAGTAAGCTTGGAATCCAGTGATACCGATGTCACACGCAACGCAAATACCAATTTGAACCCCGCTGTATACCCCCGCGTCCTCCACTGACAAGAACCTGGCCTTAGATCCAATATCAAATCGAACAGCAATCAGACAGCCCATCACAAATCAAAGACCTGACCCCTGATCCACGGGGTCAGGTGACCCCATGGCCAGGAGCAATTCCTTGTACAGGGCTTCCCGGCAACTGAGCCCGGCGAAAGCCCGCGGCGGTTATCAGGCGTAGGACAGCACCAGAGACAACCCCAGCATCACGGCCACCCAGATCACCATGCTGCCCGTCGGCCAGCTGCGCGCCAGCACACTGTAAGACCCGTGATGCCGGGCGAGCATACTCAGTGCAGCGTCGACCAGTGCGAGGCTCCGGTCGCGCAGGGACCGATCGACAGGGGCCAGCCGCCCCAGCGCCGTCTGGATCGCCTGCGGTGCCCAGCGGCGGTACACCCAGTCCACGTCCAGATGCACGGACTTGAGCTCCGGCGGATAGATGCCGGCCAGCTTGAGCCAGGTGAAGGCCAGTGCGGAGAAGGCCAGCAGTTGCAGCTGCGACAGCACGTGGCTGACATCGTAGGGCCAGAAACCGGTATCGTAGGGCAGCAGACTGTACAGCAGACCCGGGAAGCTGCCGATGCCCACGCACAGCAGCGCACCCAGCGACATGGCAACCAGCATATTCCCGGGCGGTTCGTGAGCCGTGTCCACATAGCGTGAATCGTGGGCGAAGAACGCGAAGAAGGGAATCTTGATGCCGGCATGGTGGAACACGCCGGCGGAGGCGAACAGCAACGCCAGCCACACCACGGTGTGGCCTTCGTGGATGGCCGCGGCGACCACCATCGACTTGCTGACGAAACCGCTGAACAAGGGGAAGGCGGAGATCGATGCCGCTCCCACCATGCACAGGATCGCGGTCTTGGGCATCTTCTTGTAGAGGCCGCCCAGCTCGGAACCGCGCATCTCGCCGGTTACGTGCAGCACGGCTCCCATGCTCATCATCAGCAGCCCCTTGAAGATGACATCGGTGAAGGCGTGGGCGACCGCACCATTGAGCGCGAGCTGGGTGCCGATGCCGATACCGACCACCATGAAACCCAACTGGTTGATCAGACTGAATGCGAGAACGCGTCGCAGGTCGTTCTCGATGACCGCAAAAAAGATCGGGAAGCAGGTCATCACCGTACCGATCACGATGAGCAGATCGGTGCCGGGGAATCCGCGCGCCAGCGAATAGATGGCTACCTTGGTGGTGAAGGCGCTGAGAAACACGGTACCGGTCGGCGTGGCCTCCGGATACGCGTCGGTCAACCAGCTGTGCAGCAGCGGGAAGCCTGCCTTGATGCCGAACGCAATGAAGATCAGCCAGCCGCCGGGCGCATCGAGGCCTATGAAATCAAAGGTCAAGCCGTTGCCGGCGCTCGCATACCAGATGGCACCGGCCAGCAGCAGCACCCCGGACCCCACCTGCATCACCAGATAACGCATGCCGGTGGACAGCGAACGCTTGCTGCGGCGCGCCAGCACCAGAAACACCGAGGTGACAGCCAGCAGTTCCCAGAACACGAACAGGGTCAACAGGTCTCCCGCAAATACGGCACCCACCGCGCTGCCCGCATAGGCCAGGGCGGCCACGTCCTGCATCCGGTCCTTGATGTGCAGCGAATAGACGACGCCGATGAATGCCGCCAGGTGGAACAGGTAACCGAACAGAATAGACAGCTTATCCACCCGCACCGGCGTCAGCTGTAGCCCCATCATCTGGAACTCGATGATGGTGCCAGGCTCCAGCTGGTATACACCCCAGGCCCCCAGCAACGGGGCGGCCAGCATGATCAGCATGCGCACCTGACCGCGGCTGACCGCGACCAGGGCGGCGCCCAGCAACAATGCGACGGCAGGCCAGGACTCAAGCACGCGGATCCTCCCGGGACGACGGGTCGGCGGACGGCAGCTTCTCGTCGTAATAGTCCTCCTTGCGGATCAGCACCTTGCGCATCTCCTTCGCCAGGAGCACGAGCAAAACGCAGGCGACAAAGCCGTAGACGGCGTAGAAGCCGAACATCGCCTCCCACGGATGGGACACGTGACGGTGCAGCACCAGGTCCAGGGCGAGCAGGATCACGCAGACCCCTACCAGACCGAGCACGACGCGACGCACATTGCGCGGGTTGTCGAACAGATAGGTCTTTTGCTTGTCGGCACTCATCGGAACACTCCATTCATCATTTGATAGATCGGATCGGGTGAGAAGAACAGGACGACGCAACCGAGTACAGCCACGCCGATGGCCAGCAGGCTGGCGATCGGCGCCTCCTGCAGTCCCCCGGCACCGCTCGCGGGCTTGGCAAAGAAACCACGCACCGGTATGACCACCAGATACATGATGTTGAGCAGCGAACTGATCAGCAGGGTGGCGGTCAACAGCCACATGCCCGTGTCCAGGGTGCCCTGCACCAGCAACCACTTGCTCCAGGTCCCGCCAAACGGCGGCAGGCCGACGATGGACAGGGCCCCGATCAGGAACGCCAGCATGGTCAGCGGCATGCGCCGGCCCAGGCCGTCGAGTTCACTGACCCGTTTCTTGTGTGCCGTCACCAGGATGGCGGGCACTGCCAGCATTGGCACCAGGGGGATAATGGCGAGCAGTTGCATGCCGTTCATCCGGCACCCCCGGTCAGCACCGCCGCCGCCTGGCGCGCC
>CAJIBR010000167.1_pt1 | contig 9779 bp, 10 predicted proteins | sample 9199401 | NCBI WGS metagenome assembly CAJIBR01 (sample SAMEA7708310, study PRJEB35096) | sediment metagenome | biome: marine neritic benthic zone biome [ENVO:01000025]; feature: sediment [ENVO:00002007]; material: shallow marine sediment [ENVO:03000034] sea grass bed [ENVO_01000059] ... | reverse complement strand
TGTTCAGCTCAGGATCAGGTACACCGACATCTACAGCATGTTCAAATTCGTTCATCAATATTACTCCAGGCAGAATCAATTATTCGACTAACAATATATGTCTTGACGAAAAATCGCAACGGCTCTGCCGCATGCCGGACACGGCTACTCCTGATGTTCATGGCTGTAATGCCCGTGGCGTACCCCGCTCAGCAAGTGCCTGAAGTCATCACCGCTGACATGAACCAGGTGCTCATGGTCGCCGGATTCAAAATAGACACTGGCCAGCGTGGTCAGCGCTTCATCCATAAATGTTTCGATATCATAGGCAAGACCCAGCGGTGGTATCGCTCCAGGATCACAGTCTGTAAACAGACTATCCAGTTCGTCCTCATCGACGAGTTCAAAGTCACGGTTGAACTCCTTGCGGACATGCCTTATCTCAACGAAATTGCTGGCAGGCACCACCATCATCGCATAACCGGTGAAGTCCTTGAAAATGACCGCCTTGGCGATATGGTCTTCTCTGACATGGGATACTTCTGCGGTTTCGCGGCTGGATCCGGTGTAGGGGTGAAACACCAGATCATAGTCAACCGAACACTGTGCCATAAACTTTTTAACGGTATCTGCTATCGCCATGCACGCTCTCCTGTTGCAGCTGTGAAATCATATTTAGGGTGTTGTGATTTTAGCGCATAAAAATCGCGGGCCTCAATGATAAAACGCGATACTTCCCGTTTTTCACCGGCCCTTTTTCCCGATCTTTTGCGAGAATACTTCCACCCGCTTCCAGAACCACTGCAACAGGCGTCGGTACCAGCTGTGCTGCTCCCATTTTTCAATCGTGTATTCCACACTGCTGGAAAAGTCCTGCTCGAACATCTGTTTCACCTGTCCGGCAAAAACCGGGTCGTCTATTTCCTGGTTCGCTTCAAGGTTCCAGCGCAAATTCCAGCGGTCAAAATTACTCGATCCGATCGCTGCCCAGTCATCACACAGTACGCTCTTGGCGTGATAAAAGCGCGGTTGATACTCGAAAATACGTACGCCGTTTTTCATCAGACGGCCGTATAATCGATGGCTGATGTAGCGTACAGCCGGGTGGTCAGTAATCGGCCCCGGCAATAACAGGCGGACATCGACACCTGACCTGGCCGCACGTTTGAGCTTGCGGCGAATGCGCCATCCGGGTACGAAATAAGCGGTTCCGAACCATACGCGTTCTCTGGCGTTATAGATATGCCTGGTCAGCGATAACAGCACCTCGCTGTAACTTTCGATTTCGTTAACCGTCAAACGACCCCGTTGAGCCTCCGTATGCTCGACAGGTTTTACTGCCGGCAGGCTTAACGCCTGTGATGTACTTTTACCCCAGGTTGCAGCAAACAGCTGCTGCCAGTCAGCCACGACCGGGCCCTGTATTCTGACCATGGTTTCACGCCATTGCATATCCGTGTGATCGGGAGGATCGAACGCGTCGACCAGCCCGGTGCCACCAGCATAGGCCGTGTGTCCGTCCACCAGCAACAATTTACGATGATTACGGTACAGGCTGTGCTCCTTGTGCAGTAAAAATATTCGGTAAAGATTGTAGAGAACACTGTGTGAACGCAGTTTGTTGTAATAGACCACACGGATATTATTGTGTGCCAGGCGATTGCGGTCACGTTGTTTCAGACCGATTGAACCAAAATCATCCAGCAGCAGATAAACCTGCACGCCGCTATCTGCCGCCTTCAGCAAGGCATCGATGAATCGGTCCACCACGCTGCCTGACTCGACCAGGTACATCTCGAGCAGGATGCTATGCTTCGCAGTCTGAACAGCTGCGAGCATGTCAGGAAGAAAACTCGAACCATCAATCAGCAGCTTGAATCGGTTAGCTTCACGCCATGGAAATTGATAACGTGATGATGTGTGTGATAAACCACTCATATAGGATGATTGTAAATGCAGATATGCTTTTATTCCTGCGAAAGATACAATGAAGTGCAGTGAATGGTTAACCGTTAAGTGCGAATAATTCGCAATGAGTAATGATTTCATGGCTGCAGCTGCTCCCTGGCTGCAGTTCGACATCGCAATAGATGCGGTCTAATTTATGATTTAGATGATTAATTTCTGATGAAAATTTCAGCCTATGAATTCGGCAGGCTCGCGATAGACGATACCAGCTACAGCACCGATGTAATCATTACGCCGGAGAGGGTCATCGACGGATGGTGGCGCAGGCAGGGACACAGCCTGCACATCGAAGATCTCGATCAGATTATTCTGGCGAAACCTGAGATGCTGATTGTCGGCACCGGTTATTACGGCCACATGCATGTCCCGAATGAAACAAAACAGTTCCTGAAAGAGAAGGGCATCGAGCTGAAGGAAACAGACACACGTGATGCAGTTACCCGATTCAACGAGCTTCAAAAAGAATACGCGCGCATCGTTGCTGCGCTGCATCTGACCTGTTAAACAAGGGCCTGTTAACACTATGCGGATACCCATCGACGGCGGCCATCCGCATAGTGTTAACAGGCCCAAGCACAAAGACAGATCCCTGATGTGTGTGTTTATTCAGCACTCATGATCATGCTGAAAAGCTGGTCTTTCAGATAGAGCCTCTTCTTTTTCAGCTCCTCCAAAACATCATCAGATGGTGTTTCGATGCCTTCTTCCATTCTCAGTACCTGGTGATCCAGTTCATGATATTCATCAAACAGTTTTGCAAAACGCTCGTCACTGTTTTTGAGTTGATGGATGCGATCCTTGTGTTCCGGTAGTTCATGAATTAAATCGTGTTTTTCGCCAAACATGTCTACACCTCGTGTATGTTTTCGTATACAGGTTAATGCATGCAGCCGTAATGTCCAAGATAATGAACAAATAATTATCAAAAAAGTATTATCTGAATGTGTCGACAGGCATTTATTGTAGCTGGAACCTGAACGACAAGCCGTCATCAACAATTGTTTAAGGTATCAATGATTACCCCCTGGAGCCTGGACGATAGTGAATCTGGAGTTCAATAAAATGCAAAACGACCAGTTTGCCCGGTCAACAAAGCATGAGAGATCATTAGTGAAAAGCTGTAAACACCGTAGCCCGGTATCGGTGATTTATTAACATGACAATTCCGCTTTCGTTATGTTGATACGGTAACTGCGGCTTGATCATCAGTCTGCAGCCCAGACCTACCCGCTCAGCATGCCGAGCAGGGACTGTTTCGCTTCATTGATAATGGCTTTCCTGTGTTGTTGCGTTGTTTGCATTATGTTGTCTTCGCCTTGTCAGTATTCGAATCAAACAATGACTCGATGGAACAAGCATAGCGATATGGGCAGGATTGACGCCAGTGTATGTGTAGTAACCAGATACAGATTATGTGGCAGCTATCTACAGAAACGGTAATAAGGCGACAGTCAGGGTAAACAGGATTTAAAAATGCCGCTGGAAACAGAAAGCCAGTTATCGATATCAATGAACTCACCCGGGGTAACGCAGTCAGATTCCTGAACGCGTTAAATCTATAGGAAGATGGACTCGATTACCCAACTCGCGCTAGGTGCAGCGGTCGGAGAAGCCACGGCAGGGCGCCACGTAGGTCGCCGTGCACTGCTGTGGGGCGCCATTGCTGGCACCATACCCGATCTCGATGTGTTTATTCCTCTCGGTGACGCAGTACGCGATTTCACCTATCACCGCAGCGCCAGTCATTCATTATTTGTTCTGGCGGCACTGACGCCGGTTATTGTATGGCTGATCCTCAAGTTCCACCCCGCTACCGCCGAGCATCGCCGGCGATGGTTCGTGCTGATCTACCTGGTGTTCGCCACCCATGTCTTGCTCGACAGTTTTACTGTTTACGGCACGCAGATCTTCTGGCCGTTGCTGACAACACCGATGACGTGGTCGACCATTTTTATCATCGACCCGCTATACACGGTGCCGTTGCTGATCGGTATCACTGCGGCACTGATTGCCGGACGCCGCTGGTCCTGGGGTCATGTTGCCAACACTGCCGGTCTGGTGCTCAGCACAGGCTACCTGCTGTGGACACTGGGCGCGAAGCTGCATGTTGAACAGGTCGCTCGCAATGCACTGCACCAACAAAACATCAGCGGCACCGATGTACTCACGACGCCGGCGCCGTTCAACAGCCTGTTATGGCGCGTCCTGGTCGTTGATGATGAGCATTATTACGAAGGCTTTTATTCGGTGTTCGATGACGATTCTACAGTCCGTTTCAGACAACGCCCGCGCGCACTGGAACTGATAGCACCCTTGCAGGAAAGCTGGCCGGTACAGCGCTTACAGTGGTTTACCAAGAATCTCTACGCGGCCAGCCTGATCGACAGCGATATTGTTATCACCGATCTTCGAATGGGTTTCGAACCCGAGTATGTATTCCGCTTCAAGGTCGGCGAGACGGGCAATCCACATCCACACCCGGCACCGGTGGAGCAGTTGCACGGCATACGCAATTTCGAACGTCTGCGCTGGGTATGGGCGCGCATCTGGAATCCGCAGGCAAGCTGAATGTGGAAATATCGAGGACAAAAACGGCCACCATTTGCTGAAGAGCCCGTAGCCGGCCAGGAATCGGTGTGGGACTATCCCCGACCGCCACACATCGTTGCCTGCAACCGCCTGGTGGAAGTCAGGCACGATGACAATGTGATCGCCCGTTCCGTCGAGACCTTGCGTGTACTGGAAACAGCGAGCCCACCGAGCTATTACGTGCCGCGAAAAGATATCGACTGGGCCCGGCTCGTCAATACTTGCCAACGTTCAATATGCGAATGGAAAGGTGAGGCGAGCTATTTGGCACTCGCCGATGAGCCAGGCAAGTTCCCGGTCGCATGGCTATATCGCGATCCATTGCCTGCCTTCGAGATGCTCCGTGAGCACATTTCATTCTATCCCGGGCGGGTCGCCTGTTTTATTGATGGTGAACGCGTCCGGCCTCAACACAGCGAGTTTTATGGCGGCTGGATTACCTGTGAAATCGTCGGTCCGTTCAAGGGTGATCCGGGAACGGGCGGCTGGTAACAGCTGGCGACCTGTTTACTCAGGTTGCCGCCGCTGCACACCACAACTCACTGATTTATTGTAGAAAACGTTGACAGGCACTTCAATGGGGCTTATAAATCGACATTCCGGCCTCTGAAAACGGCTTTAGCGGCGCCACGACTGTATTTGAATTTCAGAATTCGGGGCTAATAATAATCAGATTTAAAATGTGCTTTTCGCCACACATGAAAAAATTACAAACCACTTATCAGGAGATGAAAATGTTAAAAACCCTACGAAATCTGGCCATTGCCGGGCTCGTCACTTTGGCAGCGGCGGGTAATGCGCTGGCAGAACGCGTACAACCGTTCATACTTGCCTCATCCGGACCGGGTGACCTTGCCGGTACGGTAGCTTCCACCAAGAGCAAGCTGAGCGGTGCCGGCTTCGAGGTTGTCGGGACCTATGCACCCTACAGCGGTGCCGAGATTATTATCTTTACCAGTGACGATATGAAAGCGGCGGCAAGAAAGTCCGAGCGCGGCGGTTACGGTGCTGCGATGCGTGTCTCGGTGACCGAAAACGCCGGCAACATCGAAGTGGCTTACACCAACCCGAAATACTGGACCAACGCCTATCGTATGAATGACAGTCTCGACGGGGTCTCGACCAAGCTGGAATCAGCCCTGGGCGCACAGAAACAGTTCAGCTCCGGTGATAAGGAACTGACACCTGAAAAAATGCGTAAATACCATTACACCATAATGATGGAATATTTCGATGATCCAAGCGAACTGAACGAATACAACGACCACGCCGACGGCGTCAAGACGGTCGAAGCCAACCTGGCGTCTGGCAAGGGTGCCACCAAGATGATATACAAAATCAGCGTTGGTAAAGATTCAGAAGGTGAAGAGATGACCCTGTTCGGCGTCGGACTGACAGGTAAAAGCGAAGAAGACTGCAGCAGTGATCCATACATCATGACTCGTATAGACAAGGACAGCCCTCGTTCAACCGCCCATCTGCCATATGAAATCCTCGTATATGGTGATACAGCTGAAGCTTTGTATGGACGTTTCCGTATTGCCCTGAGCTGGCCTCATCTTCCTATGATGGCCAGTGAAACCGGTGCTACTTTCATGAGCATCATGTGTGCACCTGAATCCATCAAGGATGCGCTGACTGAAGCCGCAGGCGGCAGCATTGACGACTTCTAACTGAATATTCAGTAAGAATGTCAGTAAAAAAGCCCCGCAATGCGGGGCTTTTTTACGGATGCCGTCGGACAGTATGTTAGCCCGCATATGGCAAAATAAAATCGGGCTTTTGAACCGGAATCACAGAAATAACAGATCGCCTTGATTTCACTCCGTCACATCGACGCTACGGAACTTTCTGCAACACCATGTCGAAGACGATTTGATTCCGGCGCTGATCACCGATCCATTGTGTTTCCAGTGTTTCATAGCCTTCGGCGGTGACGATGAAGTGTATATGCGGTGACATCAGATTCGGCCATTCGGTTTCGAACAGGTAACGACCCTCTGAATCGGTGTACAGGTAGGCACGCAAACGATCGATGTAGCGACCTTGTTCGCCAGCCTGCCAGTGGGCCACCCTGGCATTGGCCACGGGTGCGCAAACGGGTGCAGCGAGCACCCGGCCTTTGACGATCACACCCTGGCTGATATCGACTCTTTCTTCGGTGACCGGCTTGTAATGGGTACCGGTGCTGCGATGCGGTGTTGGCATACATTCAGTTGCAGCGACCCGGGCAGATAACGCGAACAGGATCGCAAGCGTCAGGCGTTTCGGTATCATCTTCCACCTCCGGTTACTGTCTTTTCCAGTAACGTAATGTTTGAGTAAAGGTACCGTCTTTATTATTGGTCGATTCCATAACGCCAGTGATACCCGCAAAGTCGCCGGTGCCACCGGTGATGCTGACGCTGGATGCTCCCTGGTCGAACTCACGCCCGGCTACCTGTATGGTTCCGTTGTCGAAACTCAGTGTCCACTGGCACTGGAAGCTGTGTCCGATACGGGTTCGAACACATACGCCGCTGTTTGTGCCGATCTCTTCCATATTCCCGTCCAGTAACGGTTGATCGAATGTGAGGATATCGCCAACTGAATCACCCGGTTCACCGTTATCGATGAGTCTGGCAGGTTTTGACCGGGCATCGGCGATCGTGACCAGCAGCTGTGGCGCCGCCTGTGTACAGGCGCAGAGCGCAGTCAATGCTGCTGTCAGCAGCAGGTTTCGCATTATCGGTTGAAGGCTCTTCATCAGACATACTATACGGCAGGGGATAGTTAATAGTGAATACTGAAAAAATTAATAGCTGTCGTGGCTGAAGTTGCCCCTGCAGACAGGAACTCAGTCGCTGATATCAGCACCTGGTACCTGGTTACTCGTGCCTGTTCCTTAGTGAACCCGTCCCCATTCTGAAATATAATGTGCGGCCTCGCGGGCCAGCCCCTCAAAACAACAGCTTCAGAGACTCAGACAATGCCAGGACCAAAAATCATATACACCGAAACGGATGAAGCGCCGGCATTAGCCACGTATTCGCTCTTACCCATCGTCCAGGCCTTCACACAGCAGGCCGGCATTGCTGTTGAGACACGCGATATCTCACTGGCTGGACGGATCATCGCCAATTTCCCGGATAACCTGACCGACGAGCAAAAACAGAGCGATGCCCTGAGCGAACTGGGCGAACTCGCCAAAACACCTGAAGCCAATATCGTCAAGCTGCCCAATATCAGTGCATCCATGCCCCAGCTGAATGCTGCCATCAGGGAACTGCAGGCGCTGGGATATGACATTCCCGACTTCCCGGAAGAACCGGCCAGTGAGGAGGAAGAAAGCATCAAGGCACGTTATCTGAAGGTACTGGGCAGCGCGGTCAATCCCGTGCTGCGCGAGGGCAATTCCGATCGCCGCGTGGCCGGTCCGGTCAAGGAATTCGCGCAGAAACATCCGCATTCCATGGGTGCGTGGTCACCGGACTCCAGATCGCACGTGACTTCGATGAGTGACGGTGATTTTCATTCGAGTGAAAAATCTGCCGTGGTAACATCAGCCGGCGATTTAACCATCGAACTAACAACAGATGATGGCAACACACGGATATTGAAAGAAAAAGTGCCCGTACTTGAAGATGACGTGATCGACGCATCCGTGATGAGCTGCAACAAACTGCGCAATTTCTTCGAGGAAGCAACCGTCGACGCAAAAAAACAGGGGGTGCTGCTGTCACTGCACATGAAAGCCACGATGATGAAAGTCTCCGACCCGATCATCTTTGGCCACGCCGTCAGCGTGTATTACAGGGATGTGTTTGACAAGCACGCCGCGACATTTGAAAAACTGGGCGTAGACACCCGCAACGGCCTGGGCGATGTGTATGCGAAAATTGCCGAGCTTTCGCAGGACCAGCGCAGGCAGATCGAAGACGATATCCAGGCGGTTTACCGGACACGCCCGGAACTGGCGATGGTGAACTCGGACAAGGGCATTACCAACCTGCACGTGCCCAGTGATGTCATCATCGATGCCTCGATGCCTGCAGCGATACGTTCATCCGGCAAGATGTGGGGGCCTGACGGCAAGCTGCACGACACCAAGGCGATGATTCCCGATCGCAATTACGCCGGAATATACCAGGCAGTCATCGATTTCTGTAAACAGAACGGCGCTTTCGATGTGCCCACGATGGGTAATGTCAGCAACGTTGGCCTGATGGCGCAGAAGGCCGAAGAGTACGGCTCGCATGACAAGACTTTTGAAATACCGGCCAGCGGTACTGTGCGCGTGCACGATACAGCCGGTCATGTCTTGCTCGAACACACCGTGGAGCAGGGTGATATCTGGCGCATGTGCCAGACCAGGGACCTGCCGGTCCGGGACTGGATCAAGCTGGCCGTCACACGCGCGAGGCTGACAGGTCAGCCGGCTGTGTTCTGGCTGGATAAAGACCGTGCACACGATGCCAATCTGATTGCCAGGGTTGAAACCTATCTGCAGGACCACGATACCAGTGGTCTTGAAATACAGATACTGGCGCCGGTCGATGCTATGCGTTATACACTCGAACGCGTCAAAGCAGGCGACAACACCATCTCGGTCACCGGCAATGTATTGCGTGATTACCTGACCGATCTGTTCCCGATACTGGAACTGGGTACCAGCGCCAAGATGTTATCGATCGTACCCCTGCTCGCCGGTGGCGGCCTGTATGAAACCGGAGCCGGTGGTTCGGCACCCAAGCATGTACAGCAGTTACTGGAAGAGAATCATCTGCGCTGGGACTCGCTCGGCGAGTTCCTCGCGCTCGCGGTCTCAGTCGAAGACTTTGCACGTAAAACAGGCAATGCAAAGGCAACAGTGATTGCAGCTGCGCTTGATAAGGCAAACAGCCTGTTTTTAAACAACAACAAATCACCATCACGCAAGGCCGGCGAACTGGATACACGCGGCAGCCATTTTTACCTGGCGATGTACTGGGCCCGGACACTGGCTGAACAAAACGATGATGCGGATCTGAAAGCACTGTTTACACCTGTCGCACAACAGTTCAGCGACAACGAAGACAAGATCGTTGCCGAGTTGAACGCCGTGCAGTGCATGCCGGCTGATATCGGCGGCTATTACCGGCCGAACAGGGAACTCGCCTCTCAGGTCATGCGCCCGAGTGCGACACTGAATGCGATCATTGATGGAATGAATAATTAATAGCGAGTATTAATCATTTTTCATTTTATCATCATCAACCGACGCC
>CAJIBR010000148.1_pt1 | contig 9795 bp, 4 predicted proteins | sample 9199401 | NCBI WGS metagenome assembly CAJIBR01 (sample SAMEA7708310, study PRJEB35096) | sediment metagenome | biome: marine neritic benthic zone biome [ENVO:01000025]; feature: sediment [ENVO:00002007]; material: shallow marine sediment [ENVO:03000034] sea grass bed [ENVO_01000059] ... | reverse complement strand
ATTATTGCACTGACTGCCAATGCCATGCCCCAGGAAATCGATAAAATCGATACTTCAGGAATGGACGATGTGCTCATCAAGCCGATCAGTGAGCAACTCGTTTGTGACATTATATCAAAATGGTTTTCTGCTACGGATGAAAATAGCGGAGCCAGAACAATTGACAACAGCATTCCAGACAGTGCCGAAATCTTTTCCTTTGAAGTTGCGAGAAAACTCACCAATGGCAATGAAGCACTGGCCATCGAATTGTTTGATATGCTGATAAAAGAATTACCCGAACACTGCAGTAGTATTCAACAGGCACTATCGGAAAATGATATAGGCACGCTCAAGGAAGTAACACACAAACTGAATGGCGCCAGCCGCTGTTGCGGCACCCCCGCCTTAAAGAACGCAGCTAATTCCCTCGAAATTTCTATCGATAGCGGCAATGACGAGGACATAGCGAAAAAAAGCGAGGAACTTCTCAGGGAGATTGACAAACTGCTGGATTATGAACTCCCTGCCGAGTTGAGAACTTCGGGCTAGTCAGCCGCCCCGCTTTCGAGCACCACGATCGCTACGGAGTAGTTTTGTTCATCACTGATGCTCAACCATTGTACGACCACGCCGAGTTCACTGGCATATTCTGCCGCGCCAGCACACAACTCGAGTAATGGCCTGCCATTACTGTCATGACGAACACTTATCATATTAAGCGCTATACCATTCGAAAAGCCGGTGCCCAGCGCTTTTGATGCGGCCTCCTTGGCAGCAAACCTTTTTGCCAGCAACCTTATTTTTGATGACGTCTTTCGATAGTCCTCCATTTCGATGTCATCAAGAATTCGCCTGGCAAATTTTTCACCATAGCGGCGGTGAATATGCGCAATTCGATCATGTTCAACAATATCGACACCGATGCCTGCTATCATGCTATCTACCGGTTCAGCTACAAATCAAGTATCTGGATTGTACATAATTTCTGTGAATAATGAAGAATTGAATAGCGTTAACACGCCTTGTTTGCTATTTTCATTTAAACTCTGATCGACACAAAGCCCAATCCGGCTGCCAGATCCTGCACAATAAATGAAGTGGATATTCAGCGATATATTCGTTATGCCCTGAGCCTCGTACTGACTGCGGCCTTCCTGCTTCATAGCGGAAGCGTCCTGCGGATACCATTACTCGACTCACTCGAAAATCAGGCCTACGATGCCCGCATCAAACTCATGCCGCCCGACGTACAAGGCAGACATGCAGTAATCGTCAACATCGATGAAACCAGCCTGGAGACTGTCGGGCGCTGGCCCTGGGATCGTGACGTGATCGCCACCATTGTCGACAACCTCTTCGAACATTACGATATAAAAGCCCTTGGCTTCGATGTCGTATTTGCTGAAGCCGATAAGGACTCGGCTGCGAATTTGCTACAACAAATGGCTAAAGAGCGATTAAAAGATAACAGCGGGTTCCAACGCGAATATGCAAAAGCGCTCAATTCTATCCAACGCGATAAACGATTTGCCGAGAGTCTTGAAGACCGCAAAACGGTCATGGGCTTTATTTTCGGCACTGAAACCCGCAAGGGCCTGCTACCAGAACCCGTGGCAGCACTGGACACTGTTTCTGCCGACCGCTTCGCATTTATCAAGCCTGAAGGCTACACCGCAAACCTGGAGAATCTGCAAAAAAGCGCCTACAGTGGTGGTTTCTTTGATAATCCGCTCATCGATGATGATGGCGTCTACCGCCGCATTCCACTGCTGCAACAATATGATAACCAGCTGCACCCATCCCTGGCACTCGCACTGGTACGATCCGCAATCGATTCAGAGGAACTGGAGCTTATTGCCCGATCTTCCACGGACAGAAATGAACAGATTCTTCTGGAATGGTTGAGAATCGGTGACCTCGCGATACCGGTTGACGAACACGCCGCTGTACTCATACCGTACTACGGAACACAGCGCAGTTTTACATATATACCAGCCATTGAGGTGATCGACAAAGCCGCCGAGATCGAAAACCTTAGAGGCAAGATCGTCCTGTTCGGCACTTCTGCGCCCGGCCTGCTTGACCTTCACACCACACCCGTTGAAGCCGCCTTTCCGGGTGTCGAGATCCACGCCAATATAATACAGGGTATTCTGGATCAAACGATCATGCACCGTCCCGGCCACATGGCTGGCATTGAATTCATCCTGCTATTTGTCCTCGGAGTCACTCTTACCTTCCTGTTATCGAGTATGCCACCCGTATGGTGCCTTATTTCTTCTACTGCTGCAGTGTTGATACTGACATCGATCAATCTGGCAGCCTGGGACCGACTGCAGCTGGTGATACCCATCATATCACCCGTACTACTGGCCATACTCCTCTACATATTTCACATAACGTACGGCTTCTTTATAGAGAAACGGATCAAACGTCAGCTTGCCCGATCATTCGGTCAATATGTCCCGCCTGAGCTGGTCGAGGAAATGAGCACAAAAACGGGCAGCATCCATCTTGACGGTGAAGTACGTGATATGAGCGTGCTTTTTTCTGATGTACATCATTTCACAACGATCTCGGAGGGCATGGATCCGGAAGAACTCACTCGAATGATCAACGGATTCCTTACCCCGATTACCGAAGTCATTCAGCAGAGCCGTGGCACAATCGATAAATACATGGGGGATGCAGTCATGGCATTCTGGGGAGCGCCACAGGAAGATCCTGAACATGCCCTGCACGCTCTCACTGCGGCCACGCATATGATTCAGCGCATCAACAAGCTCAGGCCTGAATTCCAGGCGAACGGATGGCCTGAAATCAATATAGGCATCGGCATCAACAGCGGGGAGATGAACGTAGGCAATAAAGGATCGAAATTTCGGGTCGATTACACTGTTGTTGGCGATGCCGTTAACCTGGGCTCGAGACTGGAAGCGCTGACCCGGGTTTATGGTGTAGATATCATCGTCGGTGAAAATACCCGGGATGCCGTACCCGGATTCGAATTCCGCGAGCTCGACCGTGTCAAGGTAAAAGGCAGGGATAAGCCTGTTGTCATCTATGAACCGCTGGGACCCATCGATTACATCGATGACACGTTACGAAAGCGCCTGAATCAATATAATATCGCACTCGAACATTACCGTGCACGCCGCTGGAACGATGCTGAGCAGCTACTGTCCTCGTTGAGCCACGACGACCCCCAACGCAGAATTTACCGGATATACCTGGATCGAATCGCTCACTTCCATCAGCAGCCGCCACCCGACGACTGGGATGGTACGTTCAAGTTTACGACTAAGTAATTTTTTCACCGCAGAGGCGCAAACAGCGCAAAGTATATATTGATTGGTACTAACAACCAGGCTGGTAATGGAATTTACCGCAGAAACGCAGAGGTTAAAAAAATCGAACATCTTTGCGCCTTTGCGGTGAATAATATCCTTACGTTTCCAGCAACGCCCTCAGTCCGGCTTCATCGATGATTTCAACCCCGAGATTTTCCGCTCTGGCCAGCTTGGAGCCTGCTTTTTCACCCGCCAGAAGGTAATCGGTCTTTGCGGACACACTACCGCTGACCTTCGCGCCCGTGGACTGCAGCAATTCCTTTGCTTCGTCTCGTGTCATGCTCGAGAGTGTGCCGGTAATAACGAATGTTTTACCCGCCAGCGCCTGCTTGTCTTTGCTGACAGAAGGATTCTGAATATTAATTTCCTTCAGCAATTGTTCAATAACCTGCTGGTTATGTGCCTGTGCAAAAAAATGGGTGATGTGCTTCGCAACCACAGGCCCGATATCCTGGACTTGCTGCAGTGCCCCTTCATCAGTCTCCAATATGGCCTGTAAACTCCCATATGATAGCGCCAGTGAACGTGCGGTGGTCTCACCGACTTCGCGTATGCCCAACGCATAAATCAATTTTGCCAGAGTCGGTTTTCTGCTGTGATTGATCGCTGTGATTAGATTTTCCGCAGACTTCTGGCCCATGCGTTCCATCCTGGCAATTGCGTCAACATCGAGTCTGTACAGATCGACCACGGTCTCGATCATACCTGAAGCGACCATCTGATCGACCAGTTTGTCACCGAGACCGTCGATGTCCATCGCCTTGCGCGATGCAAAATGCTTGATCGCCTCGGTACGCTGCGCCTTGCATACCAGGCCACCGGTACAACGCGCGACAGCCTCGCCCTCTATACGCTCGATGTCGGAACCGCATACCGGACAGTGCACAGGCATTTTTATTTTCTTTACATTCTTTTTTCTGGAATCCGGCACGACACGCACAACTTCAGGGATTACATCGCCCGCACGTCTGATGAAAACCCTGTCACCTATGCGCACATCCTTGCGTTCGATCTCATCCATGTTATGCAAGGTGGCGTTACTCACTGTTACTCCACCGACAAATACAGGCTCCAGGCGCGCGACCGGAGTAATTGCACCGGTACGTCCAACCTGGAAATCAACGCTGGATATATACGTCACTTCTTCCTGCGCCGGAAACTTGTGTGCGATGGCCCATCGAGGTGCACGTGCGACGAAGCCCAGCCGGTGTTGCAACGCCAGGTTATTGACCTTGTACACCACCCCGTCAATATCGTACGGCAGACCATCCCGTTGACGCTGAATACGTTCATAGTAACGGACGCAACCCTCAATGCCCCGCACCTGCCTGACTTCCGGGCAAACAGGCAGGCCCCATTGCTGCAATTGCGATAACACTTCGTTTTGTGTTCCCGGCAGCTCACCACCTACTACAGCACCGGTTGAATAACAATAAAACGCCAGTGGTCGGCTGGCCGTGATTCTGGGATCGAGCTGACGCAGGCTTCCTGCCGCCGCATTACGTGGATTGACGAAGGTTTTTTCTCCTTTTTCCTGTGCGTGTTCGTTCAGCCTGTTGAATCCGTCTTTGGGCATAAAGATTTCACCACGCACCTCGAGCAAAGCAGGATACCCCTTGCCCCTCAATCGCAGTGGCACAGAATGGATAGTCCTGACATTTTGCGTCACGTTCTCACCGGTAGCACCATCCCCACGCGTGGCCGCCTGTATCAACAGACCCTTTTCATACACAAGGCTGACTGCAAGACCATCCAGTTTGGGTTCAGCATTGAAATCGGGTTCTTCATCCAGCTCCAGCCTGTCGTGAATACGCTTGAAAAAGGCCCTGAGCTCATCCTCATTGAAGACATTATCGAGTGACAGCATCGGAACACGGTGGGTGACCTGTGAAAATGAAGCCAGCGGCTGCTCGCCCACACGCTGCGTCGGAGAATCAGAAGTCACCAGGTCAGGGTATTTCTGTTCGAGTTGTTGCAGCTCCCGATACAGGCGATCGTATTCGCTGTCTGGAATCTCGGGATTATCCTGTACGTAATACAGGTAGGAATGACGGTTTAGCTGCTCGCGCAACTCTGTAATGCGCAGGGTATCCTTTTTCAGCTGATCTCCACTTCTAGATTTTGCCATCAAATGATGCCGCTATACTGCGATATTCTTCTGCAACGGATTCGGTCAGTGGCTGCCTGGTTTTGTCACATAAGCGTGCTTCGAGTATTTCCGACATGCGATGCGCCGTCTGCAACATATCATCGTATGCAGCACTCGCATCGAACGGCCCCGGTAATTGCAGGAACAGAGATATACCCGGCGTCTTCAGCTCATGGATAGTCGCGGGATCGAAGCTACCGGGTTTGATCATATTCACCATGCTGAAGACCGGCTCGCTATTCGCATCCATGCGGTGATAGATATTCATATCGCCAAAGACCATATCATTCGCGTGAGCGACGCTGTTGATGCTTTTTCCCGACAGAGTTGATCCATCTCGAGCCAGAATATTGAGCACGATTACCGTTACCGGGAGTTCCGCTTCGGCTTTACCATCGCTGTCCGGCTCCGATGCAGACTCGGGTTCAGGTTCAAGCGCGGGTTCAAATTCGGACTCAGGTTCCGGCTCATACGCAGCTGCAGGCGCAGGTTTATACCCGGGCCGGTATGCAGCCATCAGCGCATCATCTTCCTCGATTGACTCGTCTTCAATATATTTTTTATCAAAGTATGACTTCGATGAGTCGTCATCGATACCCGGTGAATCATCGCCGGAACGCGCGATTATGCGCACCTCACCAACACCTTCATCCAGATCGTCCCAGCTGGTGGTTTTGATATCGGGCAGGTCTTCAGACTGGTAATCGTCCTCCTGATAAAAATCACGCCTGTTCTTTCTGCTGATCAGATAGATGATGACGATAATCAGAATACCGACAGCGAGCAGTATCCAGCGAAAATTATCCATCACTTGCCCGTGAGATTAGACTGCCGCCATGGTCGCTGCTTCCGCAACATCTACAGACACAAGACGTGATACACCCGCTTCGCGCATGGTGACACCACTGAGCTGCTCTGATAATTCCATGGTTGTCTTGTTGTGAGTGATATAAATGAACTGAACCGCATCTGACATTTCTTTAACGAGCTGGCAGAAGCGTCCGACATTTGCCTCATCGAGCGGCGCATCGACCTCATCGAGAATGCAGAACGGTGCCGGATTCAATTCAAAGATCGAGAAAACGAGCGCAACTGCAGTCAATGCCTTTTCACCGCCCGAGAGCAGGTGAATATTGGTAATGCGCTTTCCAGGCGGCCTGGCCATGACCGTTATACCGGTACTCAACGGATCATCACCGGTCATTTCCAGATAAGCGGCACCGCCCCCGAACAGACGCGGGAACTTGTCCTTTAGCTTGGTGTTAACGTGATCATAGGTTTCCTTGAAGCGTGTACGCGTCTCCTTGTCTATTTTCGCAATCGCGTTCTCGAGCGTCTCCAGCGCGGCTGTGACATCAGCATGCTGCTCATCCAGATACTTCTTGCGTTCCTGTTCTTCCTGGTATTCATCGATGGCTGCAAGGTTTATCGGACCCAGGCGTGATATGCGCTGGGCGATTGTTGCAACCTTCTCCGTCCAGTCTTCACTGCTGGCATCGTCGTCCAGAGTTTCGAGCAATGCTTCGGCCTGGTGACCCGTTTCCTGCAGTTGTTCAACCGCAGTCTGACTGCGTACGCGAAGCTCCTGGCTATCCAGTTTCATTTGCTCGAGCTTGCTGCGCACGTCCTGGCTGAGCTGTTCGTGCTCACTGCGATTCGATTCAAGTTCACGCAGTTGCTGTGTAATACTCTCAACCGCCCTTCTCGCATCTGCCAGCGATTCTTCTGATTCAAGCCGCTTATCCAGCAGTTCTTTCAACTGCTGCCCGAGCCGCTCGATCGGTTCACCCGATTTCTCGAGTACCAATTCGAGTTCATCCCTGCGCTGCTGCTGTGTCTGTTGATTATGCGTCAGGCGCTGTATATTGAATTCAAGGCTTTGCTTGCGCGTATTCATACCTTCTATACGCACAGCCAGCGTCTGAAGCTGTTCACGCTGCTGCTGCAATTCCTGCCGATACTGATACACCTGCTCACGCAATGCATCACGCTGACCGGATAGCTCATCGCGTTTTCCGCTCAATTGTTCGAGCAGCCCGGCAGATTCGTTTCGGCGCAGAGTCGCCTGCTCGATCGCAGTGTTCTCTTCAGTGATCTGTTTTTCGATTTCGGCATATTCATCGGCCAGGTTCTGCCCATGCTTGCTGACATGTTCCTGCCGCGACCTGTGTGCATTGATGCGTGACTGAATATCGTTCAGTTCACTGTGCTTGAGGTTGAGTGCGTTCTGCACTTCTTCGCGCTTGTGTTCATGTGCCTGCAGTTGTTCGCGTTCGGAATGGAGCGATTCGTTCAGCTGTGCTACGGCCTGTTCAAGCTCGTCCAGCTGCTGCTTGATGTCGCGAATATCGTGTTCACGCGCGAGCACACCCTGCCTGGCCTCCTGGTCACGCGTGATGCGCAGCCAGTTGCTGCCGATCCAGATACCGTCTCGCGTGATCACACTTTCGCCCTGTGCCAGCGAGTGTCGCATCGATAAGGCCGCATCCAGATCATCAGCCACACGAATATTGTTCATGAATGGATCAAGCTCGATATCGGAACTGATTTTTTCGAGCAACATACCTGACACGGATGCGCGATCAGATGAAGAGGAAGGTGTTGTTTCGAGCAGTGACAGATTACTCTTGTCGAGTTCGCCCAGTGTCCGACTGAGAGTATCAATATCATCAACACAGACCGCTTCCAGCGTATCACCGAGCACCGTTTCCACGGCCCTTTCCCAACCGGCCTCGACTTCGAGCTGCTCGGCGAAGCGCTGCCGACCATCCAGACCCTGTCTTTCCAGCCACTGATTCACCGGCCGATCCTCTTTACCCAGCGCTGCCTGCTGTAACGCTTCCAGCGAGGACAGACGACCCTGACATTCATGTATCTTGCGGCGTTGCCCGGCAGACTTCTGTTCCGTTGTGACGATCTGTTCACGTGTTTCTCGAATCTGCGCCAGCACCTGGCCCAGCTCCTGTTCGTGCGCCGCTTTCTCCTGCTCGATACCCGTCAGTTGCTTCGCCAGTTCGGCGATTTTTTCATCCAGGTTTTCACCGCTCAGCGCTTCCTGCTCATGCTCGATGCGTTTCAGGCGCTGCTGCAACTGTTCGATGTGTCGCTCGAGCTGTTCGATACGGGAATTCTCCACCTGCGCCTTCTGCGTGGTATCCGAATACTGCTTATTGAAGTCATCCCACACCTGCTGCCAGTCATGCATGGCCTCTTCAGCCTGGTGGTAACGTTCGCTGATTTCAGCTTCCCTGTTGCGCACCGCTTCCACCCGGGGCGTATCGGCAGCCAGCTGTTTTTCCAGTTCTTCAATACTATGACGATCCGTCTGCAGCGCCTGCGTGGTTTCCCGCAACTCTTCTTCGATCTGCTCCATGTCGGTCTTCTGGCGCTGCTGTAGATCCTGCTGATGCTTGATATTCTGTTCGACACCCGAGATTTCGGCACCCAGGCTGTAATACTTGCCCTGTACCGTATTCAGATTATCGTTGGCTTCATCGTGCTGCTGGCGCTGCGATTCGATCTTCGACTCGATCGTACGTTGTTCTGTAATCAACTTCTCCAGCTGCGCCTGGGTCTGCTTGATTGCCTGGTCACGACCATCCAGTTCATGTTTCAATTCACGCCAGCGTAATGCCAGTTGCTCCGCCTTGTACTGGCGCTCCTCGGTTTTCAGTTCCTTGTAGCGCTCGGCCGCCCGGCTCTGTCTTTTCAATCGTGCCAGTTGCTTCTCGATTTCTTCGCGCAAATCATCCAGCCGTGCGAGGTTGTCACGGGTGTGACGAATACGGTTTTCGGTTTCCCGGCGTCTTTCCTTGTACTTGGAGATACCCGCGGCTTCTTCGATATAAACCCGCACTTCTTCGGGCTTGGCTTCGATCAGGCGGGAAATCATACCCTGCTCGATGATCGCATAGCTGCGCGGGCCCAGACCGGTGCCAAGAAACAGGTCTGCGATATCACGGCGACGGCAGTGCGAGTTATTCATGTAATACTTGGACTGGCCGTCACGCGTAACCGAACGCTTGACCGAAATTTCGTTGTACTGCGCATAAGGGCCGGGGGCGGTACCGTCGCCGTTATCGAACAGCAGCTCGACCGAGGCCATGCCCACCGGCTTACGTCCGGATGAGCCGTTGAAGATCACATCCTCCATCGAGTTGCCACGCAGGTGCTTGGCAGAAGACTCACCCATCACCCAGCGCACGGCATCGATAACATTGGACTTGCCGCAGCCGTTGGGACCGACGATTCCGGTAAGATTGCCGGGGAGTTTGAGTGATGTTGGATCTACGAAAGATTTGAAGCCGGCGAGTT
>CAJIBR010000373.1_pt1 | contig 9845 bp, 9 predicted proteins | sample 9199401 | NCBI WGS metagenome assembly CAJIBR01 (sample SAMEA7708310, study PRJEB35096) | sediment metagenome | biome: marine neritic benthic zone biome [ENVO:01000025]; feature: sediment [ENVO:00002007]; material: shallow marine sediment [ENVO:03000034] sea grass bed [ENVO_01000059] ... | reverse complement strand
TTCGCACGATTATCGATGGCACCCTTGTCGACACCACACCGGTGACGTTCAATAGCGACGGTTCCTACAATGCACCTGCAACTATACCGATTACGTTCAACCCTGCCGGTGGCGCAATCGTGCCACAGAACTTCGATATTGACCTCGCTTCGAGCACGCAGTACGGCAGCAATTTCGCAGTCAACAGCCTGAGCCAGGACGGCTACACCTCGGGTCAGCTGCTGGGTGTCGATATCGACAAGGAAGGCATTATCTTCGCACGTTACAGCAACGGTCAGTCTCAGGCCGAGGGTCAGGTGGTGCTGGCCAATTTCGCCAATACCCAGGGCCTGCAGCCGTTGGGCGATACCGCCTGGGCAGAATCATTTTCATCTGGCCCGCCCGTTGTCAGTGAGCCGGGTACAGCCGGCCTGGGTCTGATCCAGTCCAATGCACTGGAAGAGTCCAACGTCGACCTGACCGAGCAGCTTGTCAGGTTGATCGAGGCACAGCGTAACTTCCAGGCGAACGCACAGACGATCCAGGCAGAAGATGCTGTCACCCAGACCATCATCAACCTGAGATAGTCCAGGCTCAGCTGAGAGGAACGATTAATGGACCGCATGATTTTTGTCGCAATGTCCGGTGCCAAGGAGGCGATGTCGGCACAAGCATTGAATTCGAATAATCTTGCCAATGCCGGCACGACCGGTTTCAGGGCTGACTTTCATACCAGTCTGAGTCAGCAGGTCTATGGTCCGGGCCATCCCAGCCGTGTCTATGCAACGGCACAGGATGGCGGTGCAGATCTCAACAAGGGCAGCATCATCACGACCGGACGTGAAATGGATATGGCGATCAACGGCGAAGGCTGGTTTGCCGTGCAGGCCTCCGACGGCAGCGAGGCCTATACTCGCGCCGGGGATTTTCGTATCGATACGCTGGGTCGGCTGAAGAACAGCGCCGGCAACGTGGTGCTCGGTAATAAAGGCCCGATCAGTATTCCAAGGCATGCACATATCAATTTCGGTTCTGATGGAACGATATCGATTCAGCCACTGGGTGATAACCCGGACACTATGGTTGTGCTCGATCGCATCAAGCTGGTGAATCCACCGCTCGATCAATTACAGAAAGGCATGGACGGTCTGATGCGACTTGAAAAAGGAGGCGCATCAAAACCGGACGCCAGAGTAAGCGCCATATCCGGATCGCTGGAACAGAGCAATGTGAATTCAGTGGCTTCGATGGTCAGAATGATTGAACTGGCACGAAGTTATGAGGCGCATATCAAGTTAATGCGTGCAGCAGAAGACAATGACAAGGCTGCTGCACAGATAATTCAGATGAGTTAGTGAACTCATCAATTTTGATTATACGGGAGAGATAAGATGGGTTCTTCATTATGGATTGCAAAGACCGGTCTGGATGCGCAGCAGATGCGCATGAACGCGATTTCGAACAACCTGGCCAATGCCGCCACCACCGGTTTCAAGCGTGACCGTGCCGTATTCGCCGACCTGATCTATCAGAATATTGTCCAGGTTGGTGCTCAGTCATCCGAGGACACGCTGAATCCTTCGGGGCTGAACCTGGGTACCGGTGTGCGTACGGTCGCGACCGAAAAACTGTTTACCCAGGGCAACATTATTCAGACCGGCAATCCGCTGGATATTGCGATCCAGGGACGCGGTTTAATACAGGTGACACTGCCGGACGGCACTCTGGCCTATACCCGGGACGGTACCCTGCAAATGGACGAAACCGGGCAGCTGGTGACGTCGATGGGCTATCCGATCGATCCGAGTATTACGATTCCGGACAATACCCTGAGCGTGTCGATCAGTTCGGACGGCGTGGTCTCGGTACTCGAGCCCGGTTCGGCAGCGCCGTCTGAAGTCGGCAATATCCAGCTGGCTGATTTCATCAATCCAACGGGACTGCAGCCGATTGGTAACAACCTGTTCCTCGAATCTGCTGCCAGTGGTTCGCCGCAGACAGGCACACCGGGGCTCGATGGTCTGGGGACCCTGGTGCAGAATTCCCTGGAAAGCTCCAACGTGAACACAGTAGAAGAGCTGGTCAATATGATCGAGGCACAGCGTGCCTATGAAATGAATTCAAAGGCCATTTCGACGGTTGATCAAATGTTGCAGTACGCAACCAACAATTTATAAGACCTGGTCGAGTAAGAAAATGAAAATAACTGGATTTCTGTGGTGTTCGATGACGGTTCTTCTGGTAACAGGTTGCGCCACACCTAAACGGGGTGATCCCGAGTTTGCCCCGGCGATGCCGGAACAGATTCTAGCACCAGCAGAATATAATGCCATCTATCAGCCGGGTACTTCGATGCTGCTGTTCGAGGATCTGAAGGCGCGTCGTATCGGTGACATGATAACCGTCGTATTGCAGGAGCAAACCGATGCTGAAAAATCGGCGGATACCGGCACAGCCAAATCGACAAGTACAGAGATCGCTGATCCCGTTATTTTCGGTAACAGTCCGACCCACAACGGTAATCCGTTATTCCGGAACAGCCTTCAGTCTGAACACGCGTTCGATGGCGCGGGCGAGAGCAGCCAGAGCAATTCGTTGACAGGCAGCGTGACTGTTTCCGTCGTTCAGGTGCTGGCCAATGGCAACCTGGTGGTTCAGGGTGAGAAGTGGATCAATATCAACCAGGGCGAAGAATATATACGATTGAGAGGCATCGTGCGTCCAAGCGATATCAGAGCTGATAATACGATTTCTTCTACGCGCGTCGCCAATGCACAAATTCAATACAGTGGAGATGGTGTCCTGAACGAAACCAACGGCATGGGCTGGCTGGCAAGGTTCTTCAACAGTCCATGGATGCCTTTCTGATGAAACAAATACAGGAAAATATCATGTCTTCGAACCTGCTGCGTAGTTTGTTTGTGCTGTGTGCGCTGTTCGCCTGTACGACGAGCGTCCAGGCCGACAGGATCAAGGATCTTGCATCCGTCGCCGGCATGCGCGACAACCAGCTGGTCGGTTACGGTCTGGTTGTCGGTCTCGATGGCAGCGGCGACAAGGTCAACCAGGTATTTTATACCGAGCAAAGTTTGAAGAACATGCTGTCGCAACTGGGTATTGTGGTACCCGACGGTATAAGACTTAAACCCAAAAATGTGGCTGCGGTGATGGTGCATGCCAAGTTGCCGCCATTTATTAAGAAAGGCCAGAAGATCGACGCAACGGTTTCGTCTGTCGGTAATGCAAAAAGCCTGCGCGGTGGTACGTTGTTAATGGCGCCGTTGAAAGGTATCGATGGCCAGGTTTATGCGATCGCACAGGGTGATCTCGTGGTCGGTGGTCTCGGTGTCGAGGGTTCAGATGGTTCCAGTGTGACGATTAATATACCCAGCGTAGGGCGAATACCCAATGGCGCCATCGTCGAGAAGCCGATCATGAATTCGATCGGTAACGAAGGGACATTCACGCTGAATTTATTTACTGCGGACTTTACGACGTCCAGCCGAATGTCCGAAGCGATCAATGCCCAGTTCGGTGTCGGTACCGCTAAAGCCATTGATCCGGTATCCATTGAAGTCGTGTCGCCGAGAGACAAGGCTCAAAGGGTCGAGTTCATGTCCATGGTGGAGAACCTGACCCTTGAACCGGGCAACGCCTCTGCGCGGGTTGTGATCAATTCAAGAACCGGTACGGTTGTCATCAGCAGTATGGTAAGGGTGACGCCGGCGGCTGTATCACATGGCAATCTGGTCGTGACGATTACAGAGGACGAACTGGTGAGTCAGCCATTCGCACCGTTCTCTCGTGGAGCGACCACCGAGGTCGTTCAGGATTCACAAGTCGATGTAGAACTTCCGCAGAATAAAATGTTCGTGTTCGACCCGGGTGTTAACCTGAATGATATCGTGCGCGCCGTCAACCAGGTTGGTGCTGCGCCAGGTGATCTGGTCGCCATTCTGGAAGCACTGAGAGAAGCGGGTGCCTTGCGTGCACAGCTGATTGTTATTTGATTCCTCCTGGTAATGAGTGACGCATGAGTGCCGGCAGCATAATGGACAATCAACTGGGCAATGCCGGTATCTATACCGACATGAGCGGTCTCGCCAAACTGCGCGCACAGGCAGCAAACAAATCGCCAGAAGCCAGCAAGGAGGTTGCCAGGCAGTTCGAGGCGCTGTTTGTCCAGACCATGCTGAAAGCGATGCGCGATGCGAGCCGGTTGAGTGAAGCCACGGACGGCGAACAGACCCGGTTTTACCAGGATATGTACGACAAGCAGATTGCGCTTGATCTGGCAAGAAAAGACAGTATCGGCTTAGCTTCTATCATTGAACGTCAGCTAAACGGCCAGGTGTCGGCGGGTTACGCTGCTCGAGCGCTGATCCCGGTCAATGCCTCGCCGATATCGGAAGCGAAGACGATCACACAGTGGGAACCCGTCAGTCAACAGGCTTTCATACAGGATCTCTGGCCTCATGCCAGCGAAAGCGCTAAAGAACTGGGCGTGTCTGCCGATGTATTGATAGCACAGGCTGCTCTTGAAACCGGCTGGGGTCGAAACATGATTTTCGATCAGCAGGGTGGTAACTCGTTCAACCTGTTCGGTATCAAGGCCGGCCAACACTGGCAGGGTGAGCAGGTGAACGTACCGACGATAGAGTACCGGGACGGGATTGCACAGCGTGAAAACGCGTCGTTTCGTTCTTACGCTTCTCTGCATGAGAGCATGAGCGACTATGTGGCATTCCTGAAGCAGAAACCACGTTATCAGCAGGCATTGGAAAAAGCCGGGAATTCCGAGGCCTTCATACAGGAATTGCATAAGGCCGGATATGCAACTGATCCTGCATATGCGGACAAGATCAGCAACATCATGAAACGGGAATCATTCAAGAACACGGTTTCAGAATTACGTTCGATGGATGATAGCTCTGCAGAACAGACCGGTTAATGAACACGAACTATTCAATTCAGATATTCGTAACAGAAACAGAAATGAATATCGACAGGAGTGAACCCAATGGCTAGTGGTGATTTATTCAGTATCGGCACATCAGGACTGCTCGCATTCCAACGTTCATTGAATACAATCAGTCATAACATCTCCAATGTGAACACCGAAGGTTACAGCAGGCAGTCGGTGCAGTTGGCGACGCGGCCGCCAGAACCGAACGGTTATGGTTTTTCGGGTAATGGTGTTGATACCGTAACCATACGCCGATCTTATGATGCCTTTGTAGAAAGCAGCTTGCGTTCAAGCACGTCTTCTACAGCCGAATTCGAGGCTTTTCATGCGCTGGCCGCACAACTCGATAACGTCGTTGCCGATTCTGATACCGGCATCCAGGCATCATTGCAGCGCTTCTTCAATGCCGTTCAGGATGTCGCGGATACCCCGGATTCACCTGCGGCCCGCCAGGTACTGTTCAATGAGGGGCAGCTGGTCGCAGGCCAGTTCAATGAGCTTGCCAGCTGGATAGAAGGCGTCCGCGGGCAGGTGAACAGTGATATCAACAGCGGCGTAAGCGAGATCAATCAGATCAGTCAGGCAATCGCCGATCTCAACCAGTCGATCGTGATCGAGCAGGGACGTGCCGGCCATCGACCGAATGACCTGCTGGATCAACGCGACACCCTGATCAAAGACATGTCCAAACTGGTGTCCGTAACGACGCTGCAGCAGGATGATGGTTCTGTCAACGTACTGATTGGTACAGGCCAGGTCCTGGTAATAGGGAACAAGGCCACTTCGCTTACCGTGATCCAGGAGGCGGGCGATCCTAACCAGCTGGGTGTTGCGGTACAGGGTAATGCCGGGGTTCTGGTACCCGTTACCGAACAGCTTTCGGGTGGAAAACTGGGCGGTGTACTCAATTTCCGTGATCAAATGCTCGATCCGACGATCAACAGCCTTGGACTGACCGCGATTGGGCTGGGTAATTATGTGAATGAACAGCATCAACGTGGTATGGATCTGGATGGTGCACTCGGACTGGATTTTTTCAGTGTTGCCCAGCCACAGGTGCTGTCTGTGGTTGGTAATCCAGCGAATGTTTCACTCGCATTCGATGATGTTTCACAATTGAACGGTTCTGATTACAAGTTACGCTTCAACGCGGGTACCTGGGAGCTGACGAATAAATTGACCGGACAGAACATTACGATGACCGGCAGTGGTACTGCGGCAGATCCCTTTATCGCAGAGGGCTTGTCCATCGAAATTACCGCTGCACCGGCTAACGGTGATACCTATTTACTGCGTCCAACACGTACCGGTGCGATGGATATCCAGATGGTTCTGGCTAACAATCGCCAGATCGCTGCTGCCGCGCCCGTCAGAAGTGTAGCGGCAATCGCCAATACCGGCACCGGAGCAATCACCGCCGGAGAAGTGACCGACATCAACAATGCGGCGTTTCAAACAACAGCGGGCCAGTTGACGCCGCCGTTGCTGGTACGTTTTACCACGGGCACCAGCTACGATATCTACGATAACACCAATGCCGCCAGCCCGGTTCTGCTAGAGGCGGGTATTGCCTATGATCCTGCCACCGGAGCCGATCTGTTTCCGACACCCGGAGGCATCGACCACGGTTACCGCATGCGGCTCTCGGGTGCACCGGCAGCGGGTGATGAATTCAGTACTGAATACAACACGGGCGGTATCGGCGACAACCGTAATGCGCTGTCACTTGCTGGCCTGGCAACAGACAAGTTAATGTTTGCCGGCAGTGCCAGTGTTACAGACAGCTATAACAGGCTGGTTGCCGATGTGGCCACCGATACGAGGCAGGCCGAAATCAACAGTCTCGCGCATCAGCAAATACTTGATCAGGCCACGGCGACACGGGAATCGATATCCGGTGTCAACCTCGACGAGGAAGCGGCCAACCTGGTCAAGTATCAGCAAGCCTACCAGGCGGCAGCGCAGGTGATCTCAACAGCCAATACCTTATTCGATACCCTGCTCAATGCTGTGAGGAGATAAGTTATGCGTATATCAACATCATGGATTTTTCAGCAGGGCGTCAACGCCATGCTCGATCAGCAGACAGAGCTGGCGAAAACACAGCAGCAACTCGCGACCGGGCAGCGTATTCTGAAACCGAGTGATGACCCGTCCGCATCGACCCGTGTGCTCGAGCTTGATCAATTGATCGATACCACGCAGCAGTACCAACGCAATTCAGATTATGCCGAGACCCGGCTTCAACTCGAAGAAACTGTGCTGATTGGAGCCGGCGATATACTGCAACGCGTCAGGGAACTGGCCGTACAGGCCAATAATGACACCCTGACAGCCAGTGACAGACAGGCGATAGCGATAGAAGTGCGTACCAGCCTGGATGGCTTGCTGCAACTCGCAAACAGCAAGGACGCGAACGGTGAATATATATTTTCGGGTAACAAAACCGGTACGCGTCCGTTCACGGACAACGGATCCGGTAATTATACCTATGAGGGTGACCAGGGTGAACGCAGCCTGCAGATCGGGCCGACCAGACAGGTCTCTGTTGGCGACTCGGGTGACAATGTATTCATGAAAGTGGATGATGGTGCAGGCGGTATCGGCAGTATGTTCGAGGTGCTGTATGATTTTGCAGTCGATCTTGAAGGCAATACTCCGTCCGCGACCACGTTGACACGCCTGGATTCGGCCATTGAAGAGGTTCTGGATACCCGTACATCGATAGGGGCCCGTCTCAATAATATAGACAGCCAGCGCAGTATGAATGATGCGTTCGATCTTCTGATGCAGGAAAACCGCTCTTCACTTGAAGACCTTGACTACACCGAAGCGATCAGCCGGTTCGAACGCCAGATACTGGCATTGCAGGCATCGCAACAGAGCTTTGTTAAAATACAGGGTCTATCGTTGTTCAATTATCTCTAATGCCCGTCTGCCTGCGCATATTTCACGAAATGCCAGAGCGTTTTCTCGTAGCGGTAATGCCGGCGTCCTGCCCCCAGCCATAGCCGGGCTGGTGAATAGCCGTGGCACGAGTGTCATCTCAGGGCCTACCTATCTTGTTGATTATAGAGTAACTGTTTTTACCGTGATTTGCTAAAGAAATCCGTCCCGAAGCCGATGTTATAGCTGGAATCGGTGAATTTCTCGAAGGAAGGAAGATCCGCATGTACAACATATCGCCCTGACAGCGATGCACCGAGTGCAGACTTTGTCACTGAAACTGCAGGCCTGACAATGGTGCAGATCTTGCTACGCATCAGTGATTCAAGGCCGGTACTGGACAATGTGGAGCCGAAGAACGTGCCGTCACTGCTGCGTCAAGCAGGTGGTACTTAATGTCCGGAGCACTGTTAGCCCGGGCACCGATGATTAACAGGTGACGATTATGGTGGCTGAAATAGATTCAGAAGTTATGTTCAGGATAGGCGCTGCTCAGACACGTGGACCCGAGAAGGTCCATCCTGTAAACGCGGCAAAACCGCTACAGAAATTGCCTGTCGATGGCAAGGATTTGCCGCCTGAAAACCATGAGATGACAGAGATTGATGATGCCGTGAAGGAAATCAATAGTCATTTCCAGGCCACTCATCGAGAAATACAGTTTGCTGTAGACGAAGGCAGCGGTCGTACAGTCATAAAAGTCATGGATATGGACACCAAAGAAATGATCCGGCAGATTCCCAGCGAAGAAGTATTATCATTCGCGCGCATGCTGGAAGAAGGTGCCGATTTGGAACTGATAAATACCTATATTTAATCTGGCATCGAATTTGCTTATTTATCTCTAACCATGATTCATAAAGCCGGCCCGCAAACCGATATTGACTGCAGGCAACAGACCAGATTGACTCAATCAACTGGATGACAACCAGATAAAGGATAACACCCGGAGAGTAGTATGCCATCAATATCAGCATCAGGCGTAGGATCCGGACTGGATATACAGTCCATTGTAAGTCAGCTGATGGATGTCGAAAGGCAGCCTCTGCAGCGATTGCAGATCAAACAGTTCACGCTCGAGGCACAGATCAGCGCTTATGGCCAGCTTAGCAGTTCGATATCAAACTTCCAGGCGGCGATGGAGAAGCTGGGTTCGGTGTCCGCACTGAAATTATTTAACGGTACCAGCAGTAATCCAGATGTGGTCGATGTGACCACGTCCGACAGTCCCGACCTGGGCAGCTTTGGTGTCGAGGTCGTTCGTCTTGCTGAGCAACATAAGATGGCGACAAAGGAGATCCTGGATACGGATACTATCGGTGGCAGAAGAAGAAATGATGCATTGAATATCCAGGTCGGTACTGACCCTGCCAATACTGTTACTGTTGACTTGAGCACGGCGAAAACGCTGGATGAGATACGCACGGCGATCAACGATGACCCGAATAATCCCGGTGTCACCGCGACTATTCTCAATGGAGATGATAATAACCAGAAACTGATATTGACTGCTGATGACAGTGGTGCAGAGAATGCGCTGACTATTTCGACATCCGGCAGAGTCAGGCCACATCACTTTGGATTTCAGACGCTGAATGATATAGGAGGCAACATCGATTTGCTGGATGCCGAGATCAATGTTGATGGTTACAACATCACACGGCCGAACAACGAGGTCAGTGATGTTATCAGCGGTGTAACGTTGAATCTTGTCAGCGCCGACCCTGGAAATACGCATACCGTTGAGATCGGGCAGGATATCGGGGCAGTACAGGCAGCGGTTAAGTCGTTTGCCGATGCGTTCAATGATCTACGTGCACAGATAAAGAGCCTGCGTAATGGAGAACTGGGAGCAGACAATTCCCTGCTCTCGGTTGAACGTCAGATTTTCTCTGTGCTAAACAGTTCGACGACAGGCGGTACCTACAGTGTGCTCTCCGAGATTGGGCTGAGT
>CAJIBR010000439.1_pt1 | contig 9926 bp, 11 predicted proteins | sample 9199401 | NCBI WGS metagenome assembly CAJIBR01 (sample SAMEA7708310, study PRJEB35096) | sediment metagenome | biome: marine neritic benthic zone biome [ENVO:01000025]; feature: sediment [ENVO:00002007]; material: shallow marine sediment [ENVO:03000034] sea grass bed [ENVO_01000059] ... | reverse complement strand
TGTAGGTCGACGGAATATCAAAATCGCCGCCTTCGGCGAACAGCCCCTTGTATTCATCGAATTCGCCCATGCTGATCTTGGACTGGTAGCTGACACCGACACGCACGCCGTCGGCCACTTCACCCTGGTAGCCGACCTTGGCACCAAGACCCCATGCGATAGAATTTCTGTTGCCTGACAGATTGGTTGGATCAAGGGAAAACTGACCGAAATTTTCAAGCCCCTGAGCACGGAAACGCTGGCCGACGAGGATCAGGCTGCCGCCGAGTGCATGCTTGGGATTGAGCTTGTATGAGGAATTGAAATTGAAAAACATCTGTTCCAGGTTCACACCCGCAGTACCTGCGCCATAAACACCCGGTAAATTAGTGATAGGTAATGTTGGTGTTGTGCCATTATTATCGCTCGGCAATGTGGCACTGCCAGACGTATACTTGGTATTCATGCCACCGTTGCCGTAAATGGCAATACCTAAGGTGGCCTTGTCATTCAACGGGTGATTGTAGGCAAAATGCGGAATCAGAAATGCATCGTTTTCACTCTCGACACTGCCCGGGTTAACACTGAATGGTGGCGCACAGGCACCGCTACCACCGGGATCCGGGTAGTTACAGCCAATGGCTGGCAGTGCACTAAAGTCTAGCACGTCAGGCGCAATCCCTGGAGGCGCCGGTGGCGTCCCTGTCACCGTGTAACCACGCGGTGACGGTGCGAATATCTGCAAACCCAGATCAACACGTTTCTCAACGAATGCCATCCCGGCCGGGTTGACTGCAGCGGCCATCGCGTCCTGGGAAAAAGCAGCGCCGGCCCCGGCCAGACCCTTGTTCTTGGTGCTGTAACCGTGCATGAAGTAACCGTTGGTTGCGTTTGCGATCGGCGCCGCCAGCAGTCCCGTGACCGTAACCGCGAGCAGGGATTTACCTATTCTAAAATTCATCGAGCGTGTCTCCAGAAAGAAATAAATAATATTAGTAACGTTTTTTAAGGTGTGTGATTCAGGGATAAATAGATGCCTTGTCCATGCATGTCAAATCGATCCACGAATAGGGTGTCGTTTTTGTGATTATGTATATTAGTAATTTATTAAATAGTAACCTTATAAATACAACAAAAAACCCGGCTGCACCGGGCTTTTGTGATACAAATCGGGAAATCGATCAGACTTTCTTCATCAAAAAGCAGAACTTGCCGCCTTCTTCGGTTGATTCCAGCAATTCATTGCCTGTTTGCTTGGCGAAGGCCTCGAAATCCTTTACAGAACCCGGGTCAGTTGCCACTATGCGCAAAACTTTTCCTGCATCCATACCGGAGAGCGCTTTTTTAGCCCTCAGAATGGGTAATGGACAATTCAGGCCGCTAGCATCAAGCTCTTCGTCATAATCTGCCACAATATTGACTCCTATATGCGTGAAAGTTTTAAACAGCACTTGTGCGCTGAGAAAGAGGCCATATATATAAAGGATACGTTGATAAAAGGCAAGCAACGATTAATCTACAACTTTCAGGGTGATAGCTTGTCTGTTTAAGTTGATATGCTGATAAGACACACCAGATACCGGGTTCGCCTGGCACATTTCCTGTTATTCCCCGCCCTGCTGATTGGTACTGTTTGCCGTGCAGAGCTTCCCACCCTGGGAGACCCGACGCTCGACAGTATCAGCGCCCGCGAGGAAGCACAGCTGGGTCTGGGCTACTACCGCTACCTCAAGGCCAGCCTGCCCATCGTCGAAGACATCCAGCTGAATGACTACCTGGAGAGCCTTGCGCAAAAGCTGGTGACCCAGTCGGATGAAGCCGGCAGGCAGTTTACATTCTTCATCGTGCAGTCACCGGTCATCAACGCCTTTGCGTTACCCGCAGGCTATATCGGTGTTCATAGCGGCCTGTTTCTCGACGCCGACAACGAGAGCCAGCTCGCCAGTGTACTCGCCCACGAAATCTCACACGTCACCCAGCGCCATCTGGCACGCATGATCGACGAGTCAGGCAATTCAATGATGATCAACATCGCTACCCTGCTCGCCGCGATCCTGGTCGGCACGCAGGATTCGCAAGCAGGACAGGCCCTACTGATGGGGGGGCTGGCCGGTGCGCAGCAGTCATCGATCAACTTTACCCGTCACAATGAGTACGAAGCAGACCGGATAGGCATCGGCTTACTGATAGAAGCCGGCATCAATCCCGACGGTATGGTCGAGTTCTTTGAGCACCTGCTGGATAAGAGCAGCGGCCTGCAGATCGAATATATACGCACTCACCCGCTGGATATCAACCGTGTAACCGAAGCAAAGAACCGTATTAAAAACGAGCATGCCACCCTGCCCAGAAACAGCGAGGACTTTCTGTTCGCCAAAGCCCGGCTAGCCGTGCTCACGAACAACAACAACAGCCTCAGAAAACTGATCGAGGCCAATCAGCATATCGATGGCATCATCGCTGACTACCTGCGTGCGATTGCATACACCAAACTTGGGCGTGCGCCCGAAGCGATCGTCATTCTCGAGAAATTGTCCCAGCAGCATAAACACCCCTGGATCAAGCTGGCACTGGCCGACGCCTACTATGCCAACAATGACAGGGACAAGACACTCGAGCAGCTGGAACAGCTGAATGGTCTCTATCCAGGCTACCTGCCGGTCAGTCTTGCGTATGCCAGGGCGCTGAATGCATTCAACAAGCCGGATAAAAGTATTGAATTGCTGTTACGCCAGCTGCAATTTGATCAATTCGCGGAAATATACCGGGTGCTGGCACAGGCGTATCACCTGAATGGACAGACCAGCGCTGCACTGGAAGCGACCGGTAATCAATATGCGTTACAGGGTTATAATGAACTGGCGATACAGCAATATGAAAATGCACTCAATCAGAAAGGACTGAGTCAAACATCTAAAGCAAGACTTGAAACCAAAAAAAACGAGCTCCTGGAAACCGCCAAACAAAGCAGGCGGTAGCCGGCCCCTTGCAAGATATATTACCCGGTCCTAATATAAGTCTTCGTTAATAAATTTTTTATTCCCTACTTTTTTTTACTTTATAGCCTTGTCATAAACATTCTAGAGTGTATCCTATAGACCCTTGTTCTATTAGAACATTCTCGTTGACACATAATTCGGAGGAGAGAGCAAATGCGGCGAACCGCACATTTGATCAATACAACGGTCTCTGTAGCAGCCCTGGTAGGCTGTCTCGGTATGATCGCACCACTAACAGCCAGCGCAGCTGATGCCGCAGATATTGCAAAAGGAAAACAACTGGCGTTCGATAGAAAAAAAGGTAACTGCCTTGCATGCCATCAGATTGAAGGCGGCACGCTCGCAGGAAATATTGGACCACCGCTCGTAGCCATGAAAGCAAGATTTCCTGACTACGATAAAATGAAAGCACAGATCGCTGACCCGCGTATTAGCAATCCGAACACAATCATGATGCCGTTCGGTCCGCATAAAGTGCTCTCCGCGAAGGAAATCGAACTGGTTTCACAATTTATTTACACACTGTAGTTAGAGGTAAAAACAAGATGAATCACAATCGAAGAACACTGCTGAAAGGATCCCTGGCAGCTGGCGCAGTGGGTGCTGCTGTAAGTGCAGGCTTACTGACGCCGAAAGCCGTAATGGCCGCCTGGTCGAAAGCCGCTTTCGAAGCAAAAGATGTCAATGCTGCATTATCCGGCGTAATGGGAAGCGCCGATACGACAGCCAGCGACAAGATCAAACTGAAAGCTCCAGACATTGCAGAAAACGGTGCTGTTGTGCCTATCACTGTGACCAGCAAGATCGATGGCACAACAAACATAAACATCCTGGTAGCAAAAAACAACACCCCGCTGACTTCAAGCTATGAGCTTGGCCCGAATACAGAAGGCTACATCTCCACCCGCGTCAAGATGGGTAAAACATCCGATGTAATCGCGGTCGTCAAGGCTGGCGGTAAACTGTACAGCACCAAGAAAGAAGTCAAAGTCACCATCGGTGGTTGCGGCGGTTAATAGACAAGTAAATTTGAGGTATATAGAAACATGGCAAAATCAATCAAACTGAGGGCGAAAGCAAAAGACGGTACTGCTACTGTCAAAGCCCTGATCAGCCACCCAATGGAAACCGGCCTGCGCAAGGACAAGAAATCCGGCAAGCCGATTCCTGCTGAGTTCATCCAGGAAGTCGTTTGTGAATCCGGCGGAAAAACCGTTCTTAATGCACAATGGGGCAGCGCTATCTCGAAAAATCCGTTCCTGTCATTCAAGTTCAGCGGAGCCAAGTCCGGTGACTCCATCAAGATAAGCTGGGTGGATAACAAGGGCAATAGCGATTCTCTCGAAGGCAAAATCAAGTAACCGGTCAGATTCACAATCAATAACAACTAAAGGGTTAATAATGAATAAAATCGCTAACGTCCTAACTGCTGCACTACTGGTAGTGACACCATTTGCTGCGCAGGCGACCCCAGAGCAGGATCTGAAAGAATTCAGAGAACACTACTTCAAGATGTTCCCTGACACACCCAAGAATGATTTCATCAATGGTGTATATTCAATCGATCCAGCATCGCGTGAGCAGTGGGAAGCATTCGAGGAATTCCCTTCTTACGAAATCTTCGTTGATAAGGGCGAAGAACTCTTCAACAAGAAATTTGCCAACGGCAGAAGCTTTGCTGACTGCTTCCCCAACTACAAAAAGGGTATTCGCCAGAACTATCCGTACTTCGACACAAAATCTGACAAGGTTGTAACGCTTGAAAGCGCAATCAACAAGTGTCTGAAAGACAATGGCGAAAAGCCTTACGGCTGGAAAAAAGGCAAGATCACGTATGTCAGCGCCTATCTGGCTTATCTTTCGCGCGGTAACAAGCTCAACATCAAGGTACCCAATGACTCAAAAGCCATGGCAGCCTACAACCGCGGCAAGAAGCATTTCTATGCCAAGCGCGGCCAATTGAACATTTCCTGTGCAGACTGCCACTTTCATTACGCGGGCAGCAAGATCCGTGCGGATATTCTCAGCCCGGCGCTGGGCCATCCGACAGGTTTCCCGGTCTATCGTAACAAGTGGGCCGGCGCATCTGCCAAGGGCGATGGTATGGGTTCACTGCACCGCCGATACGGTGGCTGCAACAAGCAGGTCCGTGCCAAACCGTTCAAGGCCCAGAGCGATGAGTACAAAGCGCTCGAGTACTTCCACACATTCATGAGCAACGGAATGGAAGTCAACGGCCCCAGCCAGCGCAAGTAAGTACTGGCAAGCAAGCAAAAAAAACCCCGGCTAGCCGGGGTTTTTATTGTTCAGCGGGGAACCTGAATACTGTTTCAGATAAAAGGAATACGGATTCGTGTACGACCTCGTACCTCGTCCCTGAACACTGAAAAAATGGTGGGCCGTGAAGGATTCGAACCTTCGACCAATTGGTTAAAAGCCAACTGCTCTACCAGCTGAGCTAACGGCCCGAAGCCGCGCATGATACATCGACTGGCGACGAAAAACAAACCGGATCGAGCGAGAACCAGCACCCTTTCAAGCGCTACCGGTAAAGCGTCGGATCAGCCAGTCCTGCCGCTGCAAAACCCTCACGGCGCAGGCGACAGGAGTCACAGCGTCCGCATGCTCTGCCCTGCTCATCGGCCTGATAACATGAGACAGTCATTGAGTAATCAACACCCAGACGACTTCCCGTGGCAATGATCTCCGCCTTGCTCATGGCTATCAATGGCACATGAATATTCAACTTATGGCCTTCAACGCCCGCCCTTGTCGCCAGGTTAGCCATGCGTTCGAAGGCCTCGATGTAGGCAGGACGGCAATCTGGGTAACCGGAATAATCAACGGCATTTACACCGATGAATATATCAGCAGCATCCAGCACCTCGGCCACAGCCAGTGCATGCGCCAGAAATATCGTATTTCTTGCAGGCACATAGGTAATCGGAATACCTTCAGCAGCGCCTTCCTCGGGCACATCGATACTGGCATCGGTGAGTGCTGAGCCTGTCATCACACCCTCATCGAGCTGAATGATCTGGTGATCCACGCCAAACACCTGTGCCAGCCGTACTGCGGCATTCAATTCAGAAACGTGGCGCTGGCGATAATTAAAACTGATTGCATGGCAGTCGAACTCACTGCTGGCAATGGCCAGTGTAGTGACAGAGTCCAGGCCACCGGACAGTAACACGACTGCTTTTGGTGTTGTCATCATCGCTTATCTACCCGGCTGATTGCCCCACAGCAGCTTGTGAAGCTGCATCTGCATACGCACAGCCAGGCCATCATGCAAAATCCAGTCAGCGAGATCACGCGCTTGAACCTGGTCAAAACTCGGTGAAAACAGCACTTCACATCGCTCACTCAACTGATGTCGATCGACAAGTTCACGCGACCACTCATAGTCGCGCCGATCGCAAATCACAAACTTTATCTGGTCATGCCGACTTATGAAGTTCAGGTTGTCCAGATGATTACGCGCCTCCTCACCCGAACCCGGTGTCTTGATATCCATCACTTTAACGACCCGTGTGTCCACGGCTGAGATATCGAGCGCACCACTGGTCTCGAGCGACACCGCGTAGCCGGCATCACACAAACGCCCCAGCAGATCAATACAGGCTTTCTGTGCCAGCGGTTCACCGCCGGTAACAGTCACGTATTTTGTGCTGTTAGCCGCCACCTTTTCGAGAATTGTGTCAGTATCCATCCACTCACCACCGCTGAACGCGTACTCGGTATCACAGTACTGACAGCGCAAGGGACAGCCGGTCAGACGAATGAAAGTCGTGGGTATGCCAACCGTCAGCGCTTCGCCCTGAAGGGAGAAGAAGATTTCGGTTATCTTGAGCCGCTCGCTGCTGGACATGGAAGAAAATGATTAAGTACTATTGAGAAGGTTTCTGTCGAGTAAGATTCGAGGCAAAAATAAGCTGGAAAACGCAGTGTACACATTCGTACATGAGTAATTCCAGCTTATTTTTAACGAAGAAGTTTGACGACAGAAGCCTTCTCAATGGCCTTCGCGTTTGATTCGCTCCAAACGGTCATTAGCCTTCGATGCAACAGTCGTGTCGGGATAGAGTTTGACAACCTGCATCAGCGCATCCTTGGCTGCAGACCAGTTTTTCAGTTCATAATAGGTATAACCTATCTTTAAACGGGCACCTGAAATTTTTGAACTCTCTGGATACTTTGCAATCAGCGTTTGAAATGCATCCAGTGCTGTTTTGTATTGCCGCGATACGTAATTGGCTTCGCCGAGCCAGTACTGGGCATTGTCTGCGTACTTGCTGTCCGGATAGTTTTTCAGAAAACTATTGAAAGCAGCAATCGACTTGCTGTACTGACCTTCCTTTAACAAATCGAATGCCGCCGTATACTGCTGGGCGCCGTCTTTATCACTGCTTGCGGGAAAGGCGCTCGACGTTGTTGATATTGCCGGTGTTGTACTGGGCGGCGGCACAGGTGCGGCCACGACGGAACGGCTGGCGCCGCCCTCGAGACCGTTAAGCCGCCTGTCCATATCCGAATACAGGCTACGCTGTCTCTGCGTGATCAGATCCAGCTGGTAATCCTTTTCCTCGAGCATGTCCCTCAGCATTGAGACTTCCTGCTGCAGCGCATCGAGTTGCCGGGACTGTTCCAGCAGGATATCGGAACCGACGATATTTTCCAGCCGTTCCAGTCTCTGATTGACGCTCATGCGTGATAACAGCTCTTCATCTGCAGCCATAGCATAACCGGACAGCGAACCGGCTATAACCAGAAACGAAAGACTTTGCTTGTTAAACATGACTTTTACTCATATACAAGTTCGGCACGGCGGTTCAATCTCCATGCTTCTTCATCGTGACCCATTGCAGCCGGCTTTTCCTCTCCATAGCTGATGATGGTTATCTGTGAGGAACTGGCGCCCTGGAATAACAGTAATTTCTTCACTGACTGTGCACGGCGATCTGCCAGTGCAATGTTATATTCGCGTGTACCGCGTTCATCGGTATGACCTTCCAGCCTCAGCCTTGCATTAGAATTCAATGCAAGATATTTACCGTGATGTTTGATCACCTCTTCATCTTCTGCACTGATGTCACTGCTGTCGAAATTAAAATAGATGGTTTTGATTGATAGCACATTCCGCGGATCGTTAATCGCATCCAGTTCATACGAAATTTTCATACCTTCCAGCGCAGTTCCGGCAAATGCACCACCGTCATCAATGGTACCTACTGTTGCACCACCTTCAGAATCCGTACCTGCAGCGCCTGCTCCACTATCAGGCTTTGTACCCTGTGTACAGCCGGAAACAAACAGTGCCAGCATCAATACAATCAAACTGCCTTTCGTTATTATAATTTTCATATCGTGCATTACCTCTAATCGTAATTAATGACGTTTTGCCGCCCACGATGGCTCTCTCACTTCACCATCTGACAGCGCCAGACGCTGTTTTTGTCTGCCATCTGTTGAAACCGCTGCAAGTACCGCTCTGCCCCTGTCCTGCGATGCATACAGAATAATAGCCCCATTGGGCGCAAAATCAGGCGATTCGTCCAGGGGTCCGTCGGTCAGTACCTGCATCATACGAGTATCTTTATACAGCACCGCAATTCTATATGAATTATTCGCAGCATGGACGAACGCGATCATCTTGCCATCCGGGGATACACTGGCATTGGCATTGTAATTGCCTTCGAAAGTAAGACGTTTCGGTCGCGTACCCTTGTCCAGCGACAGCTCATACAACTGCGGTTTGCCGCTGCGACTCGAAGTAAAAACCAGTGATTGACTGTCAGGCATCCAGGCCGGCTCGGTATCGATTGCCCAGTGCCGTGTCAGGCGCCTCAATGCCTTGTTTTGCAGTGAGAAAATATAAATATCAGGATTACCGTCTTTGGACAGGGTCATCGCAATGGTGTTACCGTCCGGTGACCAGGCGGGTGCGCTGTTGACGCCTTTAAATGCAGCAACTGTTTCCCGTGTGCCCGTGTGAATATCATGAATAAAAATTGCAGACAACCCTGACTCGAACGACACATAAGCCACCCTGGATCCGTCAGGCGACCACACGGGAGACATGATAGGCTGCTTCGAAGTCAGCAATGTCTGCGGGCTATAACCATCCGTATCGGCAACCTGTAATCTGTACTCAATGGGATTACCTGACGATGTCACATAGGCGATCCTGGAATTGAAGGCCCCGGGCAATCCGGTCAGTTTCTCGAAGATCAGGTCGCTGATCTGGTGTGCTGTTGTGCGTAATGTCGCACCTGTTGCATTAAAGCTGTAGCCGAGCACCTGTTCACCGCGGTAAACATTGAATAATCGAAATTCAACCTTGTACCGGTTTGTGGCAACCAGTTGAACAGAGCCCAGAACAAGATGATCGACACCGGCAACACGCCAGGTTTTGAAATGGATCTCTTCCGGACGCTGCGGCCGGGCAAGCAGGTCTTTTTCGGCCACCGGTGAAAATTTTCCGCTGCGTGCAAGATCCGTGCTGACGATTGCAGAGATATCCGCATCGGCCATCTTGTAACCACCGCTCCATTTGAACGGGATAACGGCTATTGGCGTGGCGCCTTCGATGCCTTCGGTGATATCAATCTTGAGTACCGCATTAGCCGAGTGACTGAAACAGGTGATAAAAAACAACAATATCCAGCGATTCATAACAGTAATATCAACTCCGATGCATGCTTTCATACTTCAACCATCAAGACCTTGGTCTGAAAGTAAAACGTATTTCATTGTCAAAGACTTCAGGATTCGGTGGCGGTGGTAGTGGCGATGCCGCCCACACAGCGCGTTCGATTGAATTTTTAAATGCCACGTCGCTGGAACATTCCTGCAAGTTGACACTGATCACATCACCCAGCGCTGTTTGTCTGACGAAAACCTCACAGGACAGATCAGTATTGACGGTTGTAGGACGCAGCCATTTAC
>CAJIBR010000262.1_pt1 | contig 10049 bp, 8 predicted proteins | sample 9199401 | NCBI WGS metagenome assembly CAJIBR01 (sample SAMEA7708310, study PRJEB35096) | sediment metagenome | biome: marine neritic benthic zone biome [ENVO:01000025]; feature: sediment [ENVO:00002007]; material: shallow marine sediment [ENVO:03000034] sea grass bed [ENVO_01000059] ... | reverse complement strand
TGCTGACAACATCTCAGTCAACACCGAAAACAGGTGAAGAGGAGGAAGGCTGATGGCTATCTCCCTCGAAGAACTGAATAATCTTGATATTAATGATATCAAGAACATCGGCACCGCACCGGGTATTGTAAAAGTCTTCATTATCGTGTTCCTGTGCTTGATTGTTGCCGCTGCAGGCTATTTCATGGTTACAACACCCAAGCTCGAAGAACTGAAAAAAATTGAAAAGGAAGAATCAAACCTGAAGTTAGTGTTTGATGAAAAAGCCGCCAAGGCAGCAAACCTGGATGCCTATAAACAACAACTCGATGAAATGCGTCAATCGTTTGGCGCGCTTCTCCGGCAGCTGCCCAACAAAACAGAAATCGAGACCCTGCTGACTGATATTTCACAGACCGGTATTTCAAGCGGCCTTGAAATCGAGCTCTTCAAACCGGAAGGCCTGATTCCAAAGGATTTCTATGCAGAATACCCGATCAAACTGAAAGTCACGGGACGATACCATCAGTTTGCACAGTTCGTAAGCGGTGTCGCCGCCTTACCCAGGATCGTGACCTTACAGGATATCGAAATTGAACCTGCCGGCATAGACAGCGGTGTCAAGCTTTCAATGGAACTCACAGCTGTGACCTATCAGTACCTGGATGAAACGGAAGAGCTGGAGGTCGAATAGCATGAAGATGTATTCGAAGCTGAATATGATTCTACTGCCCGTATTGACCGGCTCAGTGCTCACTGGCTGCACCCAGAGTGTGGATGATCTTTATGCCTATATCGATCAGGCAAAATCAGCACATGTAGGCAGTGTACAACCCATTCCTCAGTTCAAACCCTACGAAAGCTTCACTTACAGCGCGGCTGACCTGAGAGACCCATTCGAAGCCGCCATTAATCTCGATGAAGATGAAGATAAAGACGATTTACTGAGTCCAGACAAGACCCGTCCAAAACAACCTCTCGAAGCCTTTCCACTGGACACCTTGCGTATGGTCGGCGTACTCGAACAGGGAGACAATCTGTGGGGATTAATCGAAGACCCGAAACAGGTGGTACACAGGGTCAGTATCGGTAATTACATGGGGCAGAACGAGGGTGCCATCACCGGCATCTCCGAGGGCGAAATATTTCTGGTAGAGATAATTCCGGATGGCGTGGGCGGCTATATCGAACGTGACGCCTCCATCGCCATCGGCAATGAATAAAAAGTGGAGCAAGTTATGAGCATTCTAATAATGGGAACAACACGAAGAATAAAAAAAATAATCCCGGGCTTCAGCAGACTGCTTCTGCTTGTTACGGTACTGTTCAACTTCGGAGTTGCAGCTGCAGCTAATAACAGCCTCGAGTCAGTCACCTATTCGACACTGCCAGGCAACCGACTGCAGATTGTACTCGAAATGACCAAGGAAACAGCGAAACCATTGAGCTTTACTATCGACAATCCTGCTCGGATCGCTTTTGACTTTCCGGGCACCAGCAGTAATCTGCCAAAACGCTCGCAGCCTATTGGAATAGGCATAGCACAGTCAATAACCGCCATCACAGCGAAAGATAAAACACGTGTAATCCTCAACCTCACCGAGGTCGTACCCTATTCTGTCAGCACAGAAGGCACAAACGTACTGATCACGCTGGACAGCGAGTCAACCAGTAACCTGTTCGCCGCCGGCACAACCATAACCGACGCGGCTTCGGATACATCAAAACGTTTTAATGATGTTCAGAAAGGTGTAAGTAATATCGATTTCCGCCGTGGTGAGAATGGCGAGGGCCGTGTTGTTGTCACACTGACTGAAAGCAATATCCCGATGGACATCAACGAAGAGTTCGGCAAGGTTGTCGTCAAATTCCTGGGATCCAGCCTGCCGCAACATCTGCGTCAGACCCTGGACGTACTCGATTTTGCCACACCGGTGAAATCGGTCAGCAGTTTCGAACAGGACGGAACGGTACGCCTCGAAATCGAACCCGTTAACCGCGATTTCGAACATGTTTCGTATCAGGCGAACAATGTCTTCACCATCGAGTTCAAGCCTATCAGCAAGAAAGAGCTGGATGAGAAAATCAAGGACAAGTTCGGCTATACCGGTGACCGCCTGTCACTCAACTTCCAGGATATTCCGGTGCGCGCGGTGCTGCAGCTTATTGCGGACTTTACCGGCCTCAACGTCGTTGTCAGCGACTCGGTTGACGGCAACCTGACGCTGCGTTTACAAAATGTACCCTGGGATCAGGCACTGGATATCATTCTCAAGTCCAAAGGTTTGTCCAAGCGCGAGTCAGGCAACGTCATGCTGATCGCACCCAGTGAAGAAATTGCCGCACAGGAGAAAATCGACCTCGAAGCCGCGCAGGCAATCACTGAACTGGCCCCGATTCGCACAGCCTTCTTTACCATCAACTTCGCCAAGGTTACCGAACTGGAACCGCTGTTCGTCGGTGAGGCCGGCGGCGAGGAAGCGGGCGGTGAAGGCCTGCTGTCTTCACGCGGCAGCGTCATCATCGATGAACGCACCAATACACTGATCGTTAAAGACACCGATGAAGTCATCTCGGAAATCCGAAAGATTCTTGCCGAACTGGATATTCCCGTTCGCCAGGTGATGATTTCATCACGCATTGTGATCGCAACGGATGATTTTACACGTGAGCTGGGTACCCGTTTCGGAATAACCAGAAGCGATACATTCGGTACCGATGGGCTGTATAACACCTCCGGTACTGTGGAGGCGACCGATGTGATGACCGGCAGTGCAGTGGACAATCTCCAGAATACCGGACAGCCGTTCCCGATCGACGTTCCATTCGGTACAACCGACCGCTTCAACGTCAACCTGCCGACTTCCGGTCTGGCAGCAGGCAGCATCGCATTCTCTATTCTCAAAGGCAGCAGCCTGCTCGACCTTGAACTGTCGGCGCTGCAGGCAGAGAACCAGGGTGAAATCATCTCCAGTCCGCGGGTAGTCACAGCGGACAGACACGAGGCCTTTATCGAACAGGGTGTAGAAATCCCCTACCTGTCGGCAACATCGAGTGGTGCTACCCAGGTCGAGTTCAAGAAAGCCGTTCTCAGCATCCAGGTCACACCGCAGATTACACCCGATGATCGCATCATCATGGACCTGCAGGTCAACAAGGATGCGGTTGGTGAAGTCTTTGCCGGCATCCCCAGTATCGACACCCGTGAAGTCAATACGCAGGTTCTGGTCAATAACGGTGACACCATCGTACTCGGTGGCATCTATGAACAGATCACCCGCGATGAAGTCGACAAGGTGCCCCTGCTCGGCGACATTCCAATACTTGGTTATTTGTTCAAGCACACACTGGAAAGTGATGAGAAAGCAGAACTGCTGATTTTTGTCACACCAAAAATCCTGAAAGATACATTGTCTCTATAACATTTGGGAAAGGTGGTACATATGTATAAATTCAACAGAATTCTGGTTTCGTCCATTATTGCATCATTGTTGTTACTAACCGGCTGCAGCGAAAGCGCATTCGAGGCCTTTGAGACACCAAGCACGTCGGAAGCACCACCGACGGGCATAGCCGACCAGAACAGTTTCACGCTTGCGCGCGAGTTTGTCGCCGTTGAAGGCGCTAACCTCGCCGGCGTCACCTCTGAAGTTACCGCTTACGTGGCGGACCGGCACAATCACCCGGTACCTGATGGCACGATAATCCGCTTCCTGACCAATGGCGGTGCGATTCAGCAGCAATGCGAAATTGCTGAAGGCTCGTGTTCAGTAACGTGGAACAGCCAGGACCCGAGACCGACCAGCGGCTACGCAACCATTATCGCTTATACCGATGGTGAAGAGTCGTTCCTGGATCTTAATGACAACGATGCTTATGATGCGGGTGAGTCATTTACAGATCTCTCAGAGCCCTTCATCGATGAAATCAATAATGGCACATTTGATGTGGGCCTCGAGGAGTTCGTCGACAGAGACGCTGACAGAGAATTCGACCCGGCAGATGGTCTCTATACCGGGGAAAGCTGTTTCGGTGACAATACGGTATGTAGCAGAAAAAGATTATTCGTCTGGGGCGAAGCCACGATTGTCATGAGCACCTCGTGGGCAAATGTTACAATCAACCCGGACCCGGTTTCGCTAGCCGTAGATACATCGGTGAACATCCTGGTTACAGTTCTGGACCTGAACGGCAACCAGATGGCGGTGGGCACAACGGTCGATGTCGAGGTCGCAAACGGCACAGTGGACACGTCATCATTTACCATTGGCAACGGATCTGCGGTCTTTAATGTCAATTACACGGCCCCGTCTGCAGCAGGCGCAGATAATCTGAAGGTCACTGTCACCAGCCCGGAAAGTTCTACGGAAACCATATACAACTTCCCGATAACCGTAACACCATGATATAGATACTTCCATATATCAATAACAGATTTGATAAAATGCGCGGCTTCACCAGTCGCGCATTTTTTATGGCAAGAAAAAAAGACAACATCTTCCTGATCGGCCCGATGGGCGCCGGTAAAACCACGATTGGCCGGCAACTGGCGCGTGAACTGAACATGGCGTTTTATGACAGCGACCGCGTTATAGAAGAACACACCGGCGCCGATATCCCGCTGATCTTCGATCTCGAAGGAGAACAGGGTTTTCGAAAGCGCGAACAGGCAGCGATCGATGAACTCACCAGTAAGGATAATATCGTGCTTGCTACAGGCGGTGGTGCGGTGCTGCGAAAGCAAAATCGCGGGCACCTGGCAGAACGCGGCGCTGTTTTCTACCTCTATACCGACCTGGATTCACTGCTGGACCGAACCCGCAAGGACAAAAACCGCCCGCTGCTGCACGGCGAGGAGCCTGCTGAAGTCGTGCTGAAAAGACTGATGGAAGAGCGTGACCCGCTCTACCGGCAGACGGCTGACCACGTCATCGATACCGGCAACAGCTCGATACGCGGCGTAATTAAAGCTATTATTGGCTGCCTCGAGAACAACAGCACAGATACAAGCAGAAACTCATGACCACACTGACCGTCGAGCTTGGAGAGCGCAGCTACCCGATCTATATCGGTGAGAATCTGCTTGGTGACAACAGCATGCTGTTGCCGCATATTCCGGGCAAGAACGTGCTGGTCGTCAGCAACGAGACCGTGGCTCCGCTTTACCTGGAGAAGACCCTGGCCATGCTGAGCGGCAGGCATACCGAGGCCTGCATTCTACCGGATGGCGAGGAATACAAGAATCTGCAGACCCTGAACACCATCTACGATGTTCTACTGGGGAAGAAAATGGACCGAAATTCCACGATCGTCGCCCTTGGCGGTGGCGTGATTGGCGACATGGCGGGTTTTGCCGCAGCCAGTTATCAACGTGGCGTCCACCTGGTCCAGATACCGACGACCCTGCTCGCCCAGGTCGACTCCTCCGTGGGCGGTAAAACCGCAGTCAATCACCCGCTTGGCAAGAATATGATCGGCGCATTCTACCAGCCCAGAGCCGTGATCGCGGATACCGCGACGCTGAACACCCTGCCCGACCGCGAGCTCAGTGCCGGGCTGGCCGAGGTCATCAAGTACGGCCTGATACGCGATCTGCCGTTCTTTGAGTGGCTGCAACAGGGCATGGACAGACTGCTGGCACGCGATGCCGAAGCACTGGCCTATGCGATCGAGAAATCCTGCCGCAACAAGGCCGAAGTGGTCGCCGCCGATGAAAAAGAAAGCGGCCAGCGCGCCCTGCTCAACCTGGGTCACACCTTCGGTCACGCGATAGAAGCCGGGCTGGGTTATGGCAGATGGCTGCACGGCGAAGCCGTCGCCACAGGCATGTGTATGGCGGCAACGATGTCGCAGCAGCTGGGCTGGATCAGCAGCGATGACCTCGACCGTATTACCGCGATGATCGAACGGGCCAGTCTGCCGGTCAATGCCCCGGCCGAGCTCAGTGTCGAACGCTTCGTCGAACTGATGTCGGTGGACAAGAAGGTAATGGATGGTGTGCTGCGCCTTGTGTTACTCAGAGATATCGGTCATGCTGTGATTACCAAAGACTATACACAGAAACAGCTCGCTAAAGCGATCAGCAGCAGTTACGCTGCCTGATTCCGCCCGTTGCAGACCGATGGATAATCTCGTTCCCTATGCATGCACCGACAAGAACTCAAAGGGGCGTGTTCACCCGGAAGACAGCCCCGTTTACCGCAACCAGTTTCAACGCGACCGTGACCGTATCATCCATTCAGCGGCATTTCGTCGACTTGAATATAAAACACAGGTATTCGTCAATCATGAAGGCGACCTGTTTCGTACACGGCTGACGCATTCGCTGGAAGTTGCCCAGATCGCCCGTAGTATTGCGCGCGAACTGCACCTTCACGAAGACCTGGCTGAGGCGATAGCGCTGTCACACGATCTCGGCCACACACCCTTTGGACACGCCGGGCAGACCGCCCTGAATCAGTGCATGAAGAACTATGGCGGCTTTGAGCATAACCTGCAGTCACTTCGTGTTGTTGACAGGCTGGAGCAGAAATATGCTGAATTCCAGGGTCTGAACCTGATGTTCGAGACCCGCGAAGGCATACTCAAGCACTGTTCGTTAAAGAATGCGCGCATGCTCGGCGAAGTTGCGCAACGCTTCATCGACAAAACCCAGACCAGTCTTGAAGCGCAGCTGGTGGATCTTTCAGATGAAACCGCATACAGCAACCACGATGTTGATGATGGCTTACGGTATGGCCTGATCTCTTTTGATGATCTGCTCGAAATCAAACTGTTTCGGGACCAGTACGACAAGGTTGCAGGTAAATACAGCGATATCAACAACCGACAGATGATTCACGAAATCATCAGGCGCATGATCAACGTCATGGTCGTTGACCTGATCGATACCAGCCGCAACAACATTACAGCAGCGCAGCTTGACTCTCTGGAAGATGTACGTAAACAACAGCAGCCTTTAATGTCTTTCAGTGATGAGATGTCTGCATTGAATCTGGAACTGAAGCAATTTCTGCGCGAGAACCTGTACCAGCATTATCGCGTGCACAGAATGAGCAGAAAAGCGGTTGATATCCTGACTGCGCTGTTCGATGCATTCATGAATGACATCAAGATTCTCCCCCCGGAGAATCGTGAAGAATGCAAGGCCATGCAGAGCGAACTCGGTGATGACGGTATCGCGCGTGGTGTTGCCGACTACATTGCCGGCATGACAGACAGGTATGCGATCATTGAATACGAGCGCATCTTCAACCCGCGTCAGCTCTCATTTGTTAACCTGATCCCGTAAGCACAATAATGGCCGGCAGAATACCACAATCATTCATTGATGATTTGATTGCTCGAGCTGATATTGTTGAAGTTATCGATGCGCGGGTACCGCTGAAGAAAAAAGGCCGGGAATATACTGCATGCTGCCCGTTCCACAATGAAAAAACGCCGTCATTTACCGTGAGCGAAGCCAAACAGTTTTATCACTGCTTTGGCTGTGGTGCACACGGCACCGCCATCGGCTTCCTGATGGAATATGAGCATCTTGATTTTGTCGATGCCATCGAGACACTCGCTGCTGAATATCACCTGGAAGTGCCAAGAGAAGATTCTACCGATCTTGTTCGTCATGCCAGGGACGAGAAACAGCCCTTATATGATGTGCTTGATCGGGCTTCACATTTGTATCAACAGCAATTGCGACAGTCGGACAGGGCCGTTCAATATCTGAAACAGCGCGGATTAAGCGGTGAAATTGCGAAGCGCTACCGGCTCGGCTACGCGCCCGGGGAATGGAACTTCCTGACCGACACCAAGGGTAATAATATCTTTAATATCAATCACTTAAAAGATTCCGGCATGATCATAGAAAAATCTGCTGGTAAACCTTATGACCGTTTCCGTGACCGCATTATGTTCCCGATTCTCGATCGACGTGGTCGTACCATCGCCTTCGGCGGCCGCATCATCGATGACGGCGAACCCAAGTACCTCAATTCACCGGAAACCCCGGTCTTTCATAAAGGTTATGAACTCTATGGATTCTACGAGGCCAGACAAACTGTTAGAAGCCTTCAACGTATCATTGTCGTGGAAGGCTACATGGATGTTGTCGCACTGGCACAACACGGCATTGCTTATGCCGTTGCATCCCTCGGCACCGCAACCACGAAAGATCAGATCCAGAAACTGTTCCGCACCGTACATGAAATTATTTTCTGCTACGATGGTGACCAGGCCGGTCACAAGGCCGCATGGCGCGCACTTGAAAATACATTACCGATAATGCGCGACGGCCTGGAAGCAAGATTCCTTCTCCTGCCGAATGGTGAAGACCCTGATTCTATGGTACGCAAGGAAGGAAAAGATGCATTCGAACAACGGCTGAAAAGCGCAATCCCGCTATCAGAATTTCTGTATAACAGACTACAAAATGATATCGACACCCGCACCGTGGATGGCAAAGCGAGACTGGCAGACATGGCCAGACCCCTGCTCGCGGCACTGCCCGAAAGTGTGTTTAAAGACTTAATGTATCAACGCCTTTCTGAACTGGTTGGTATCAGTGAGACGAAGTTACATAACGAACAGGCAACACCCGATAGAGCAAAGACAAAACAGCAGCCGCTCGCCAGACTGCGCACTAACAGGGACATCAAACAGAATGCTACACGTGACGCCATCGCCCTGTTACTTCAGCACCCCGAGCTGGCCAGGCAGGCCGATGTACCCGAGTTCTTTGCAACAGCGCCTATTCAGGGTTTCTCTTTACTTCATGCCCTGTACCGAACGATTTGCGAAAATCCTGAAATAACCTCTTCCGCCCTGCTGGAACGCTGGCGCGAGAATAATGACTTCGGGATATTACAGAAACTGATGCAGAGAAATGTTTTCGGCACCGATGAAAAAGCCGATCAACTGACGGTGTTCAGCGATGCCATTCAACGCCTGACGATGAAATACAACGACGAACGCTTCGAAATACTCGAAGCCCGGCTCAAACAGACCGGACTGAATGAAGCTGAACTCGAAGAATACAAATCTCTGCTGACACGATAACGCGATTTCTCAATGCAGAGACTTTTGCGTTGAATAAAACGGCATAAAATTTCGATCAATGTTGACATCACGTTTAAAAACGGCATAATCCGTTGGCATTCACGCGCCAATTTGACTCAGATTGCGGGCGCATTATAAATACAGCTAAAGCGAGTTACGATATACGAACAATATCGAAAACCCGTCCAAAGCTGTGCTTAGACGGGTTTTTTATTGCCTTTGATAAAGGCCACTAATAGCAGGTAATTATTATGAGCGGACATTTATTCACCTCGGAATCGGTTTCAGAAGGTCATCCTGACAAGGTTGCAGACCAGATATCGGACGCCGTTCTCGATGCAATATTCAAGCAGGACACCAGGGCACGTGTTGCCTGTGAAACCATGGTCAACACCGGTATGGTCATTATCTCGGGCGAAATCACGACCGAAGCCTGGGTAGACATGCAGGACGTAGTACGCAAAACCGTGAAGGAAATCGGCTACAACCATTCGGATATGGGCTTCGACTGGGAATCATGCGCCGTGCTGACTTCGATCGACAAGCAGTCTGCCGATATCGCCATGGGCGTTGATGAATCCGGCGATCATGAGCAGGGCGCCGGCGACCAGGGCCTGATGTTTGGCTACGCCAGCAATGAAACCAATGTGCTGATGCCTGCTCCCATTACCTATGCACACAGGCTGGTCAAGAGACAGGCCGAAATCCGCAAAAGCGGCACCCTGCCCTGGCTGCGTCCGGATGCCAAAAGTCAGGTAACCTTCAAATACGAAGACGGTAAGCCCGTCGGCATCGATGCTGTTGTGCTGTCAACACAGCATGATCCCGATATCGAGTACAGCAATCTGAAGGAAGCTGTAATGGATGAAATCATCAAGCCGGTATTGCCTGCCGAGTGGCTGGACCAGTGTCCGCAAGAACATATCCACATCAATCCGACCGGTAAATTTGTCATCGGCGGACCCGTTGGCGACTGCGGCCTGACCGGCCGCAAGATCATCGTCGATACCTACGGCGGC
>CAJIBR010000008.1_pt1 | contig 10103 bp, 9 predicted proteins | sample 9199401 | NCBI WGS metagenome assembly CAJIBR01 (sample SAMEA7708310, study PRJEB35096) | sediment metagenome | biome: marine neritic benthic zone biome [ENVO:01000025]; feature: sediment [ENVO:00002007]; material: shallow marine sediment [ENVO:03000034] sea grass bed [ENVO_01000059] ... | reverse complement strand
TTCGCGGCCATCAAGCTGTTTCAGCAGCGCCGTGAGATCCTCCGCCACCAGGTCGATAACATTCTTTTCCAGCGCTTCTTCAGCAGTAAGGCTGGCCGCTTCGCGCACCGCCAGCTCGGCCCAGGCTTCATTGCGCCCCCTGAGTTTCGCCAGTCCCTTGATGTAGGCAGCCGCATCGTTGATGATTTTCTTCTCCATGCTTGTCTTGCCATCGTCGGCCTGCTGCTCACCACCCGTCGACGGATCAGTCGGTATTGACGGCACACCACCCACCTGCACCGGTGTTGCCGCCCCAATATTGGTGGCAGGCGCCATCGCCGCTATGTGACTCGCATAAAGAATATAAGTGCCCGCGCTGGCCGCACGTGAACCCTGCGGAGAGATATAGGTGATAACCGGTACATGTGCGTCGAGTATGGCCTGGATAATTTCACGCATGGAATGGTCCAGGCCGCCCGGTGTATTCATTTGCAGAATAACCATGACAGCAGCCTCTGCTTCGGCATCATTGATGCCACGCGTGATCAAATCCTGGGTAACCGGCCCGATCGCGCCGTCGATTTCGACCAGGTAGGCTTTTTTGCCGGATGTTGCGACAGCTGATGCATACTGCACGAGCATAATCAGGATGAGCCCGAAAACGAGGCGGAAAAGCAATTGGGTGGGCCGTATATCGCGATTCATTCGGTGCAGTATACTCGTAAAAAATCGGTTGTGTGAACAGTATAAACAGAAAACAAAGGACTGTGAAATGACAGTATCCAGGATGCCCGCCAGATAGCAGTCTGATCCATTACCCTACCGACCAATCGACTCGTACGAAATCGCTGATACAATAGAAATACATGAGTTGGAGACATGCTTGCAACATGATTATATGTACCAGGCTATGCGAGTTGAATTTTTGCCTGTACACGGCTGTCATAGTACTGAGCGTCAGCCTCATACAGGAAGCTTCGAACGCACAAGAATTGCATACGAACACAGGTAGCGCCGATCATACGTCAGTCGTGCTGTTTCTGAGCGGCGACGTAATGCTGGGTCGGGCCATAGACCAGATGCTGCCTTACCACAATGACCCGGTGCTCTATGAAGACTACATCAGAGATGCCCGCGACTATATACGCCTCGCCGAAGAAGCCAACGGCCCGCTTCAAAAACCCGTAAATTGTGACTATATCTGGGGTGATGCCCTGGATGAACTCGACAGCATCAGTCCCGACGCAAGAATCATCAACCTGGAAACCAGTGTCACTCAGAGCAGTTCGCCCTGGAAGAACAAGTACATCCACTACCGCATGCATCCGAAAAATGCTGCCTGCATCGCATCGGCAAAAATCGATGTCACCCTGCTGGCAAACAACCACGTACTGGACTGGGGTTACAGAGGGCTGGCCGAAACCCTGTTCACGCTCGAGCAGGCCGGTATCAGTACGGCAGGGTCCGGTAAGAACCTGGATCATGCATCACGTCCCGCGATCATCGATTTGAAAGAAAAAGGCAGGGTACTCGTATACGCATGGGGACATGCAAGCAGCGGCATCCCGCAGCAGTGGGCGGCCACACTAAACAGGCCGGGCGTAAACCGTCTTGAATATCTGAATACACAAGCATTGCAGCAAATCAGCAAACGCATTACTTCAATCAAGCAATCCGGCGATATTAGCGTTGTGTCGATCCACTGGGGCGGAAACTGGGGCTATGACATTCCATCCTGGCAGCCTGAATTCGCACATCGACTGATCGATGAGGCCCATGTCGATGTCGTTCATGGCCATTCATCACATCATGTCAAAGGCATTGAAGTCTATAAAGGCAAGCTGATTATCTACGGCAGCGGCGACCTGCTGAATGACTATGAAGGTATTAGCGGTCACGAACAATACCGCGCCGATCTTTCATTGATGTATTTCGCCGACATAGATCCTGAAACCGGAAAACTTGTTCAGCTGCAGATGACACCGACACAGATTCGCAACCTCAGGATCAACAGAGCCGGCGCACAGGACACCTTATGGCTGAAAGACATGCTGAACCGTGAAGGCCGTCAGTTCGGCACGCGCGTCGTGCTCAACCCGGATAAACGCCTTGTACTGGAGTGGTAATGAAAGCCGCTCCTACAGGTAAACAATAAAACTCTCTGCGCCTCTGCGGTATAAAAGTTAACCGTCAGGCAGACAAAAACGCAATGATGTGATCGAGCCTTTCAGCCAGGAAGCCTAGCCCGCATTTCTCACCAGGCGGCGGAGAATACTGATAAAGCATTGGTTTTGTGGTGTGAAGTTGCAATGAAAAAAAAACAGTGTGTTATTCAAGCATGCCTATCACGGTTCAGGCTGGTCTTCGTGCCCGTAAGGTTGCTCTTCACTCAAACCGTAGCTATGGCTACGCTTTTCGCTCCAGAGCGGCGCTTACGAACACGAATCCTGCGCCTGCTCCCGTGATCCTGGTGAGAAATGCGGGCTAGCTGCCTGTATGTGACTGGCGTTGTTCACGGCTGATTCAATAACAGACCAGGATTTATTGACCGGTGATGTTAACAGCACGCCCACTCGAACACTCCTGTTCGATCATCTGCCTGAGGCGGTCCCTCAAATCAAACATCAAACGCTGGCAGTTGCGACTGCAGTATGGTTGAAGCTCGCGAATCTTGTCGTCTTCAAGATCGAGTAGCGAAGCGAGTGCGATCAGTGTTTTTTCAGATTCTGTTTTTGCATTGCACAACAACACGATCGTACTGATCCCTTCCACATAGCGCTTTCGTGCATAGAATGCGATGTGGTCGAAATCATATTGTCTCAGGCATCCGTGATGCTGACAGGGCATGCTTGTTCACCCCTCGAGTTGTTTTGCGTCATCCCTGAAGCACGTTTACCGCTTCCACATGAGTCGGGAAATCCGTTTATGCTGTCTGTTAATAACCAAGCGAAGTTCATGCCATGTTTCGCACAACAGCGGACAATCAATACCTTAGATATGTTCTAATAATAGTACAGCAGTGAATTATGTAAACTTTTTCAGACAATATTCCAGTTTTTCGACAAGTCCGATCAAAGAGCGTGTGAATAGATGTCACTGGGGACTGGCTTCCGGCTGTATCTGTCAGGGTAGCCTGCAGATAAATCAGGCCGCCTGGCGTCTGCCACATTCCTGTACGACCATGATCCTGAGGCGACCTCTTGATTCGAGCATCAGGCACTGACGTTTGAGGCTGAAAAAGGGTGACAGCGCGCGAATCCTGTCGTCATCCACATCGAGCTGCGATGCCGTACGATCGGTGCCTTTTCATCCTCAGGTTCTTGCATCACACAACAGCACGATTGTAGCGACCCCTTCCACATAACGCTGATGTGCATAAAATGCGACGCGGTCGTATTCATATTTTTTCATGCATCCGGGATTCCGACATGTCATGATATTTCACCCCTCGGGACCATCTATACAATTACTCATGATCGCACTTTACAATACGGTCGAACACACCCGCCTCCGCTGCTTTGATCGCCGCCAGTATCTCCAGATCATCGGGATGTTGTTGCTGTGGCGATTTAAAAGCCTGCAGTGCCTGTGAGCTGCGACCACTGCGGAGATAAGTGAAGGCCAGTCCCTTTCTGCAGCCCGGTATCTCCCCTGCCAGGATAGTGCTGTGGCAGGACCTGCTCCAGTCGAGCCGGGATTTCGTATTGAGGTGAGAAATGCAGGCTAGGTAGCCGCACTTAAGGCGCTCAGCCTCTCCCAGGCAGACATGACAGATGCCTGTGCTTTGGTGTTTTTGTTCCGTTTCAATGATGGCGGTAAATTGCTGAACTTAATCACACGTTCAGGACACCCCTTGGGAAATTCAGCCTGATGATCGAAAAGCAGGAAACCATTAACCGGCACATCCGGTATGAAGGAAGAGATAGCTTTGATCTGGTAATCAAGAGCGATCAAGGGGTTCTGAAAACGATAGCTTTTACCCTCAAGCATCTGGGTCCATTCATCAATATCATCCGCACAAAAAATACTGCCCGGATACTGTTTGAACACGAGCAGACTTATCCCATCCTGGCGCAGGATCAACCGATCAACGGTGAAAAAATTTCCCAGTCCATCTGGAAATTTGAAATTGGAAATCTCTCTAAGCCCCAGGCGATTCAAACGGTAATGCGTTTTGAGATTCAGCCATAAGAGATTAATTTTTCTGCGGCTCAGGTAGAATAGAAACGCAAAGACCAGCAGTATCATTGGAATCAACAATACATACTGATCCTGTAATGCAATAAGGAGCTGATTGATATCAGTCATAGTCACACAGATTTATAAGATGCATATCAATACATGTCGAATTAATTAGTATGCGGGTTTTATGAACTAAGAGATTTGGCGCATTTGAGTTGTACACTCTATTTTAAGATATTCAGACTAAAAGAGCGACGTGTTAATGACTCTCATTCATCCCCACTGGATTATTCCCGGGCCTGTTCCTGTCTGATCCGTTTATCTATACTGTTTGTGTGAACGAATCAGAAACCAAACAGACAGGCGCCCGCGAGAATCCATCCCGGCCTGTCTGGCGCCAGCTGTTCAGGACAACAGAAGGCCATATTCTGTTGCTTGGCATCGCTGTTGCACTCGCCGGCCTGATCATCATGGGACTGATCGCACTCTGGTCACCGCAAGCTGCGCGCATGTTTGGTGCGATGACCTTTTTCAACATCATATTTGGCCGCATCGTATCGATGTCGATCGGTTATGCCGGCGGTTACGGCCACGCTCTGGTCATACCGGTGAATATCTGGATAGAGACGGTGCTGGTGTTAGTGTTTTATCCGATCTTCGTATTCAGTATGCGCAAACTGGTCGAGTTTCCACGCCTGAAACGCTTTCTCCAGCGCACACGCGCGACGGCCGAACGTCACCATGACAAGGTGCGCCGTTACGGTATCGCTGGATTGTTCATATTCGTCTGGTTCCCGTTCTGGATGACCGGGCCGGTGGTGGGAAGCGCGATTGGTTACCTGCTGGGTTTTCCAGCCTGGCTGACCGTGTCTGTCGTGCTCGCAGGCACATACCTTGCCATGGGCGGCTGGGCATATATTATGTTCGGTATACATAGCCGTGCCGCCATGTTCGGCCCGTGGGCACCTGCACTGCTCGTGATTCTGATCATTGTGTTCGTGCTTGCAGGCTACCGGCTCAATCACCACGGCAAAAAACAGCATCAGCGATCTGCCGGCAGCCACGAAGACACATAAATCGAACAACAGTCCGATTTCTTCAGCCCGTCTTTAAATCAGTCGGATAAAAGATTGATCAGTTCTGTGAAATGTACAAATGTTTGAATAAAAACATAAAGGCCGTCATCATCTGATACAGACTTTCCACTTCTTCCGGCCACTCACTGCGTTCCTGCATTTCCAGTTGATTACGCATCTGCACACAGGTTTCTGCAGCAATATAAACCCGTTTCGATGGAGGCTCCGTTCCCGATTTGGTATTTTGCCAATGCTGATACATCTCCAGATAGGCACTCATCAACAACGCAGCGCCCGCTTCGTCATCATTTCGCTGGTTTGCCGGCTTCATCTGATGGTAGGCCATATTCGCATTCGCGATACAGGCCACCTTATCAAGATAATCGATACTTTCCTGCTTCATATTTGCCCCGCTGCCGGTGTCAAAAAACCGGCGTTTGTTGTTATACAAATAATATGAAGCAATCTGCGTGCCAATTCTGGCAAATGAAATTATAAAAAGGCCAATGACAAATGCGACAGGATCACACTGTCATCGACCTTATTATTCAGAAAATCAGAAATTATTTATCCCTGTGCTTTTCTCGCACTGCCCAGACTGTGCATTCGGCGTAGCGCGCCATACGACGCGTTATGGATCCGAGTAATAAACGCCTGATCGCACCCCTGTCTTTGCAACCGAACATGATAAGATCACTACCTGCTTTTTCCGCAGCAACCAGTATCTCGTCGCTGACATTCTCGGCTTCGCGCAACTGTGTTGTCACGTTCGTCGCTGCCCATTGCAAAGACTTGACCGCTTTTTCAAGTTCGGCCTGCATTATCTGTTTCTTCTGCAGCCAGATATTATTGATATGCTGACGCACATCCTGGCGATAGGCCGTTATTAACGGCATCACATAAACGACATTGATTTCCGAATCCTGTTCCAGCGGGAATGATGAGCACAGGTCGAGTGCTTCGTGTGCCACATCAGAATTATCATAGGCCAGCATGATCCGGTAAGCCGCATTGGTACCGGGCTCGACACGGGGTGACGCTTTTTCCCCGGCTTTCTTCTTCACGATCAAAACCGAACAGGTCGCATATTCCAGCACCCGATCGGACACACTGCCGAGCAAAAAGCGTTTGGCGATACCGGTGCCGTGAGATCCGAGCACGATCAGATCGGCACCGATTTCCTCGGCGACACGCAGGATTTCATCGACCGGGTTGCCGTTGCGCACCATGGTTTCACCGGGCCATCCATCCCTGTGCAGGCGCTTGCTTTCACGCTCGACGAGTTCTTCGGCCTCTTCCTGCAAGCGCTTGTTGGCCAGTTTCAATGACTCAACCTGCAGGTCATCCAGTGCCTCGAGCTCCGCCGGCAGCATCGGTATATCATCGACGACTGTCAGTACCGTCATTTTTGAATCACGCGGAAACGGAAATCGGAGCATGAATGCCAGAGCATTGTCGGCATACTCTGAACCATCGGTAGCAATCAGTATATTCATGTTAAGCCGCCTGTTTTTCCCTGTACCGAATTATCATCGCTAATGAGCACTCTCAATATTCAGGGTATATTGAAGTATTACATAACAAAGGTACACACCCAGCAACCAGTAGCCCTGCCAGCGGTGAAACACACCTTCCCTGTTCATCGAAATGAATACTCTGAACGAATACAGGATAATCAGCATTGCCGGGAAATGAAAGTAATAGAAGTTCATCGGGATGACCAGTGGCGACGCTGCAGCGGCGGCACCGATCACGAACAGCACATTGAGCACATCGGCACCGACAATGTTGCCTACGGTAATTTCCGGATGCCCCTTTCGGATGGCTGAAATGGCCGTCATCAGTTCCGGCAGCGATGTGCCGAATGCGACCATTGTCGCCGCAATCACGTCATCCGGTACACCGACGCGCATCGCAATTTCCGAAGCACTCGGTACCAGTACACGTGCACCGACGATAACCAGCGTCAGTCTGCCAACGATCAGAAGCCAGCTTTTGCCGACACTCATCAGCTCGTGCTCCAGCGCTTCATCTTCGGGCAGCACGCCCGTTCCCTGCTTCGCCCAGACATAGGTGATATAGAGGTACAGCGCCAGCAGTATCAGAAACAGGAATCCGACCCAGCGTTCAAGCCGAGGTTCTGCGTCACTCAACAGCAGGACACCGATGGATATCAACACCAGCATTGTGGCAGCGCCAACCTGAACCCAGCCGGTGCGGTCAAGAATGAAGCGATTGACAGGGACCGCGGCAAGTATACAGGTCAGGCCGAATATGAGCCCGGTATCGGCGATGATCGAACCAACACCGTTACCGAGTGCCAGTCCGGGATTACCCATATAGTCCGCCATCACAGAAACAAAAGCCTCTGGTAATGTCGTACCCAGCGACACCACCGTTGCCCCGATTACTATTTTTGGTAAGCCGGTGCGTTCGGCCAGATCGACCACACCATCGATCATCCAGTCCGCACCCATCGACAGCATCGCAATACATATCACGATGATGACGAGCAGGACCAGCATCGACTGGCCCGCCACCAGACCCTGTAACAGCGTTTCGTCCCCTATCCAGCTCAATACCGAGTTATTCATTGTGTCTCATTTTGGAATGGTTGCAGGTAATCCCTCAATCATTGTCTGTAGCCAACGCGCTATACCAGCATACGAACGGTGTAACCCCATTTAATGCAGCTGATATCATACATCATATGTTCCGGGTTAAATAAGCTTACGGAGAATCGATAGACAGCTTTGTAATAGATCCGTAATACCATGTAATATTTCTGTAATAAAACGACATTAAAAAGAATATATGATCGAGAAATAAAATCGTAACAATCAACGGTTGAATGTTAAATGCCTGCTACCGCACCCATTACAGAAAGTCTTGCTCTGGTACACGCCAGTGTAGCGGGCAGAACACGCTTCGAAGTCGCAGGACTCTACCGCTCTCCACGGATCAAGCATAAACTCGAATCAGCACTCGGTGCTGTCGGTGGCGTGCATCGTGTCACTGCCAGCAGTCTTACCGGACGCCTCCTGGTATTGTACGATCCTGATGTCACCCTGGATAAAATCATCGCTGCGATCGAGCAGCATCTCGATGGCGGCGTCAAATTACGCAGCCGCCCAGGTCATTCAGTGCCGGCTGACAAGCAAGACATAACAGACAATCTAAATTTAAGGCAGGCCATCGATAAAGCCTCCGGACTGCTCGGCAGCATTCCTGCATTCATCTACTCGCTACCCATGTTCAGGTCGGCGTCGGTCCAGGCGAAGGCGAAGGCGAAGGCGGTGGCGGTGGCGAACGAGAACAGGGAAGCGCAGAACCTCGATGCATGGCATTTGAGCGACCTTGACGAACTGCTGCAAAAACTCGGCACTTCGCATAACCAGGGGCTGGACCAGGAAGAAGCTTATCAGCGACTGCAACGTTACGGTGAAAACAGCCTCTCCGCCAGTGCAGCCCGTTCCGACCTGTCCATCCTGCTGGGTCAGTTCAACAGCCCGCCGGTCTTCATGCTCGGCGGTTCCGCTGTCATCGCGATACTGACCGGAGGCATGATCGATGCGGCCGTGATACTCGGCGTCGTCATCATCAACTCTGCAATCGGTTTTGTCACAGAGCGCCAGGCCGAGAAAACCATCAGTTCGTTATCCGACACCGGTGTACGCACGGTACGCGTGCTGCGCAATGGAACCGAAACGGAAGTCAATGTAGTAGCGATCGTTCCAGGCGATGTGCTTGTCTTCACGCCCGGCACATATGTCGCGGCTGATGCGCGCATATTAAGTTCACACCGTCTCAGTGTCGATGAGTCCGCATTGACTGGTGAGAGCATGCCGGTCAACAAGAACCATCTGTTCGTTGCCGATACAGCGACCGCACTCGGTGACCGCAGCAACATGACCTATATGGGCACACACATCAGCGGCGGCAACGGTCGCGCCGTTGTCGTTGCGACTGCGGCTGCAACAGAACTCGGTCAGATCCAGACCATGGTGGGTGAGGCTGAAGCACCGGAGACACCGATGCAGAAACAGCTGGACAAAATGGGCACGACACTCGCCCTGCTCAGCGGTGCTGTTTGTGCCGGCGTATTCGGCGTCGGTGTCATGCGCGGCTATGCGGTGCTCGAAATGCTCAAAGCATCGGTTTCACTTGCCGTCGCTGCAGTGCCCGAAGGTCTACCGGCCGTCGCCACCACGACCCTGGCCATGGGCATTTCCGAAATGCGCCAGCATAACGTCGCCGTGCGCCACCTCGATGCCGTCGAGACCCTGGGCTCGGTGCAGGTGTTCTGCATGGACAAGACCGGCACGCTGACGATGAACCGCATGGCCGTGGTCTCGGTATACAGCGGTGAGAAATCATATACGATCGCCGCGCAACAGTTTCTGAATAATGGAAAGGCCGTCAACGCCACCGAGCAAGTGGAAACCCGGGAATTGATGCACATCGTTTCCCTGTGCAGCGATACCGAGTTCAATGATATCGACGGTGAAAGAAAGCTGAGCGGGTCGCCGACTGAAATGGCGCTGGTAGGCCTGGCGCTCGATGCCGGCGTAGACGTGGAAGTATTGCGTGAAAGCCACCCTCGCCTGCGCAGCCGCGACCGTGCCGAAGGGCGGCCCTACATGACGACCCTGCACCCCTGGAAAGACGGCACACACCTGCTTGCGGTGAAGGGCAGTCCGGCGGAAGTACTGGCAATGTGTAAACATCAGATCCGCAACGGCCGCCGCGTACGCCTGACCGACAAGGCGCGCGATGCCCTCCTGACCGAGAATGATCGCATGGCCGGGGATGGCCTGCGCGTGGTGGGTGTCGCTTTTCGCGGACGCGAAGGAGAGCGCATGGCAG
>CAJIBR010000186.1_pt1 | contig 10170 bp, 8 predicted proteins | sample 9199401 | NCBI WGS metagenome assembly CAJIBR01 (sample SAMEA7708310, study PRJEB35096) | sediment metagenome | biome: marine neritic benthic zone biome [ENVO:01000025]; feature: sediment [ENVO:00002007]; material: shallow marine sediment [ENVO:03000034] sea grass bed [ENVO_01000059] ... | reverse complement strand
GGTTCGCATACTGCTGGATCTGAAAAAAGCAACAAGCGGTGAGATCTACACCAGGCCGGGTCTGAAGATCGGTTATGTCCCGCAAAAACTGTATATCGATCCTGTGCTGCCCTTGCGAGTACGTGATTTCCTGTTGACCGCCGGTCGCTTTGATCAGGCACGACTGCTCAGGGTGCTTGATGAGGTCAACATGTCGCATCTACTGACAACACCGGTACAGGCATTGTCGGGCGGAGAATTTCAGCGCGTGCTGCTCGCGCGCGCATTATTGCGCCGGCCTGATGTACTGGTGCTGGATGAGCCGGCACAGGGCGTGGACATCATCGGGCAGCAGGCGCTGTACCAGACCATCAAGCATATCCGAGATCGGCACGCATGCGGCGTATTGATGGTATCGCACGATCTGCACCTGGTCATGGCCTCGGCCGACAAGGTGATCTGCCTGAATACGCATATCTGCTGTACCGGGCATCCGGACGATGTCAGTGCGCATCCGGAATACCTGAAAATATTCGGCCAGGCAATGGAAGGGCTCGCGCCTTATTCGCACCATCATGACCATTCGCATGATGTCCACGGCAATGTCATCCCGCTGGAGCACGAGGAGGCAGACACGCATGATCGATGATTTCATGCTCAATGCCCTGCTCGCAGGTATCGCACTGGCACTGGTTGCGGGACCTCTGGGCTGTATCGTGGTGTGGCGGCGCATGGCTTATTTCGGCGATACGCTGGCGCATTCTGCCTTACTGGGTGTGGCGCTTGCTGTTTCCGCCGAACTGATCCCGATCATCGGCGTGGTGTTTATAGGCGCTGTGCTGGCGGCCCTGCTGTTCTGGCTGGAGCAGCGCAGGGAACTGTCGGCCGATACCCTGCTGGGAATACTGTCGCACAGCGCACTCGCGCTCGGTTTGATCGTTTTCGCACTGATTCAGACACGGGTGCCGGGTATCGACCTGATGGCCTATCTGTTTGGTGATATTCTCGCGGTCAATCAATACGAGATTGTATGGATGTTTGTCGCCGCATTCTTCATAGTGTCGGTATTCGCCTGGTTGTGGCGGTCGTTGATCGCAATTTCCGTGAACGAGGACATGGCGCGTACCGACGGTGTCAATGTCCCGCTGGTGCGTTTTATTTTCATGCTGCTGCTGGCCATGGTTATTGCCGCTGCGATAAAAGTGGTCGGTATCCTGCTGGTGACGGCGATGCTGATCATTCCGGCGGCGAGTGCGCGCGCCTTTTCCAGCACGCCGGTGCAGATGGTTTTGTTGTCAACATTGATCGCAGTGGCTGCTGTAGTCATCGGTCTGGGCGCTTCCTTTTACCAGGACCTGCCGGCCGGCCCCGCTATCGTGGTTGCAGCAGCACTGGGCTTTTTTATTACACGTATATCCAGCACTGTTAAATAACGATCATGTGTTGCTTTCTCAAGACTCCTGGCTCATTTGAAATGTAAACAGACATAAACCAACGCTACACGTTGAGGCTGAATGTCTGTTTTGAGCCGAATATGACATTCAAAACAATCGGGTACATGACATAGACGGAAACAGGAAATTCATGTGCTTTTATGTTTGTGACGCCTGAGTGCAGCTCGGCTATCAGAAAGGTAAGAAGGGTGGCTAAACAGTTGCCCGTTTTATTGGCGTGGGCAGATCAAGAACCTTGCCCTCTTTAATATGCCACCCTTCTATTTAGAGTATAGCACTACATCATGACCGGCGGGCAAGTAAGTGACCTGTGAATTGAAGTTCCAGGATTTGTAAACAGCAAGTCCTGGCCGAATACGGAATTTAATCAATGAGTCAAGTGAGTCTGATACATCGCCAATATCTGATATTGGTCATACATGGATAATTCCGGGCGATGTGGTAGTGTGTCTTCAGATAGCAAGCAACCTGCGGACTTCTGCTTCCGCATAGCGTGCCAGTTCCTTGGGGCTTTTGTTTTTCGCGCTGACTGCTTTGCCGAAATGGATTTCCACTTCCAGTTGTCTTGAAGTGAGCATGCGTTTGGTCGACTCGGCAAAGCTCATATCATTGATGTAAAGGGCAGCGGGATGCACCTTGTTGCCATCCGGGTCCGGATAGCAAATTGCAACCGGCTGCATATAAGCACCACTGTCAACCGCGCTTTGCATCAGGCGGCTGTGAAATCTCTTGACGTTGCCGTCGGTGGTGGTACCTTCTGCAAACAACACAACATTGTGTTTCAGTGACAGCGCCTCGGCCATGATCTCGTTGGTTTTGACTGCGGCTTCCCTGCTGCCGCGTTCGATATAGAGTGTTCCGGCGCGTGTGGCCAGCCAGCCCATCAGCGGCCAGCTTTTGACTTCTATTTTCGACAGAAAGCGCACCGGCAATACACTGCCCAGTGCTGGTATATCAAACGAAGAAATGTGGTTGCTGACAAACAGGGTGGCTTCGTCACGCGGTGCTCCATAGGCGCGTACCGGTATACCGAGGCTTTTTGCGACACTGCGGTGCCACCAGCGTGTTATCCGGCTCTGGATGCCCCTGGGTGGTAATGTGCCGCGCTGAAACAGTACGGTAAGAACGCTGCCTGTAGAAACGACCAGGCTGAGCATTGCCAATCTGTAACCGATTCTGATCTTGCTCATTACAGCAGGCTGCCTGGGGTTTACATGGAAAAGCGCATCGACAGATCGATGGCGATAATGTCCTTGGTTAGCGATCCTGTAGAGATGAAATCGACACCTGTTTCGGCGTATTGTCGAATATTGTCAAGGGTAATACCGCCCGAGGCTTCGAGGGGTATTTTGCCGTTGCTGAGTTCAACAGCTTCACGAATTTGATCGGTCGTGAAATTGTCGAGCAGGATTCGATCAACGCTGGCGTTGATAGCGGCTTCGAGCTGGCTGATACTTTCAACTTCAATTTCGACCGGGAATCCGGGATTGTGAAACCGGGCTTCTTCGACGGCTGTCTGGATATCACCGGCAGCAAGTATGTGGTTCTCCTTGATCAGGATGGCATCGAACAGTCCCATGCGATGATTCTGGCAGCCGCCGCATGTTACGGCGTACTTTTGAGCGGCGCGTAAGCCGGGAATGGTTTTGCGTGTATCGAGCACTACGGCATTTGTACCTTCGACGGCCGCAGCATACCTGGATGCGATGGTTGCCGTAGCAGACAGGGTCTGAGCAAAATTCAGTGCAGTACGCTCACCGGTCAGCAGTGATCGGGCAGGACCGCTCAGGCTGCAGATGGTTTCATCGGCTACGATACTGTCGCCGTCCTGCACGTGCCATTCAATAAACACCTCGTTGTCGATCTGCCTGAAGACTTCTTCAAACCAGTCCATGCCGCAGAATACGCAGGTTTCGCGGCTGGTCACGTTGGCCAGCGACACGGCATCTGCGGGTATCAGCTCTGCAGTGATATCGCCTTCACCGACATCTTCACGCAGTGCGATATGAACCGTCTCTTCGATTGTGCTTTGTAGAACTGACATGCTGATTCCGTCTGGACCTAGCCCAGGTGTTTACGTAATACTTTTGATTTACGCTGATAGTTGTACAGCTGTTTCTTTTTCATCGGCAGGTCTTCCGGACTTGATTCGCTGAAACCGCGTTCAAGAAACCAGTGCATGGTCTGTGTAGTGAGAGTATACATCGCTTCCATGTGCTGTTTACGTGCCTGCCATTCTATATGCTGCATCAGTTCATTGCCGCGGCCATGTTCCTGATAATCGGGGTGCACCGCTAGGCAGGTCAGTTCGCAGGCTTTTTCTGATTCGAAACAGAACAAGGCGGCACAGGCGATGACCATTCCGTCACGTTCGATGACTGTAAAGTTATGGATGTCCAGCTCGAGTTGTTCACGCGAGCGTTTGACCAGTGCCCCCTGTTCTTCCAGTGGTGTGATCAACTCGAGTATGCCGCCGATGTCATCGATGGTTGCTGTACGCAGTCCTTCATAATTATCGGCGGTCACCAGTGTGCCGACACCATCGCGGGTGTAGAGTTCGAGCAATAACGAGCCGTCGATATTGCGGCTGATCAGGTGTACTCGACGCACGCCGCCCCTGCATGCGTGCGCTGCATTATCCAGGTGTGATTGTGTATCCCGGATTTCCTGCTTGCTAATCTGTTTGTTGCCCTGTCCTTGATTTTTATACCATTGCTCGGCCTGTGGCAGGTTGAGCTGATGTAACTGCTCGCCTTTGCCATTGATCACACCGATAGTTTCCATCACAAAAATCAGCTTGTCTGCGTGCAGTGCGATAGCGATATCGGTGGCGACATCTTCGGCGCGCAGATTGAAAATCTCTCCTGTTGGCGAATAGCCGATCGGTGATGCCAGTACCATGTTGCCCTGGTCCAGCTGTACTTCTATGGCTTCGGCATCAACGTTTCTGACATTTCCGGTCTGGCAGTAATCGACACCGTCACGGATGCCGTAGGGTTGTGCCGTCACGAAGTTACCGGATACCACGCGAACGGAAGCATGCGCCATCGGGGTGTTCGGCAGGCCCATGGAGAGCTGGGATTCGATGATCATCCGCACCTGGCCGACCGCCTGTTCGACGCCGGGCATCGCTTCCGGCGAGGTTATACGCAGGCCGTCGACGAATTCACTATTGATACCGAGTGTTTTCAGCTGGCGTTCGATTTGCGGGCGTGCACCGTGAACCAGCACCAGACGTACCCCGAGGCTGCCGAGCAGGGCGATATCGTTGATCAGGTGAGGAAAGCACTCGTTTTCAACGGCTTCTCCGCCGAATAGCACGACTGCAGTTTTACCGCGGTGAGCGTGTATGTAGGGTGCAGAGTTTCTGAACCACTCGACGTGCTCGCAGATGTCCGGCATTTTTATCACACTCATCGCCCCTGGTATTGAATGCACCCCTGACGGCAGCTTACATTCCTTAGCTTTTCAATTACTTACTGTATAAGAAGATAGTAGCATATTCACGCTACGCAGGGATTTCGGAATAATCCTGAAGTTGCTGTAATATACGCATCTTTTCCGTACTATGAGCACGAAAACGGCATATTACTCCGGTAACGACAGATGGCAAATGACAAAATACGCAAATATTCTTCAGTAATCGTAGATGGTGTTGCGCAGGCACCGAGCCGCGCCATGCTGCACGCGGTGGGTTTCGAGGATGAGGATTTTGGCAAATCCCAGGTCGGCATTGCATCGACCTGGAGTATGGTTACACCCTGCAATATGCACATCAACAGGCTGGCTGAAGATGCCGGTGAGGGTGTCGATGCTGCAGGCGGCAAGAGCGTGATCTTCAATACCATTACGGTCTCGGATGGCATCTCCATGGGTACGCCGGGCATGCGTTATTCGCTGGTGTCGCGTGAAGTGATTGCCGACTCGATTGAAACCGTGACAGGTGCACAGGGTTTTGATGGTCTGGTTGCAATAGGCGGCTGTGACAAGAATATGCCGGGCTGCATGATGGCGCTGGCGCGACTCGACCGTCCCGGCATTTTCGTTTATGGCGGCACGATCAAGCCTGGGGCCAAGCGTCGCGACATCGTTTCGGTGTTCGAGGCGGTTGGCGGCTATGCGGCCGGGAGGGTCAGTGATGATGAATTGCACGAAGTAGAACAAACAGCGATACCGGGTCCCGGTTCCTGTGGTGGCATGTACACCGCGAATACCATGGCATCGGCGATCGAAGCGCTGGGCATGAGCCTGCCCAACAGTTCGGCACAGGAGGCCATTTCCGAAGCCAAGAAGAATGACTGTCATCGTGCCGGTGAAGCGGTGCTCGAGTTGATCAAAAGCGATATCAAGCCGAGCGATATTATGACCCGGGAAGCTTTTGAGAATGCGATCACGGTCGTCATCGCCCTGGGTGGCTCGACCAATGCCGTACTTCATCTGCTGGCGATGGCGCACACGGCCGGCGTCAAACTGGAACTGGATGATTTCACCCGCATTGGCGCCAGAGTACCGGTACTGGCCGATGTTAAACCCAGCGGTAAGTACCTGATGTCAGAACTGATAGCAATCGGCGGCATTCAACCGTTGATGAAAACCCTGCTGGATGCCGGACTGCTGCACGGTGACTGCATGACGGTGACCGGAAAAACCATGGCGGAGAACCTGGCCGATGCGGAGCCTTATCCAGCTGGCCAGGACATCGTGCACACGCTGGATGATCCGATCAAGAAAGACAGTCACCTGGTCGTGCTCTACGGCAACCTGGCACCAACCGGTGCGGTCGCAAAAATCTCGGGCAAGGAAGGGCTGAGCTTTACCGGCAATGCACGCGTGTTTGAATCAGAAGAGTCTGCACTGGCGGCGATTCTGGACGGCACCGTAGTCAAGCGTGATGTGATCGTGATCAGGCATGAAGGGCCCGTCGGCGGCCCCGGTATGCGGGAAATGCTGAGTCCCACCGGAGCGATCATGGGCAAGGGTATGGGCAAGGATGTCGCCCTGATCACCGACGGCCGCTTTTCGGGCGGCAGCCATGGTTTCGTTGTCGGCCACGTCACGCCGGAGGCCGCTGTCGGCGGGCCGATTGCAGTCGTTCAGGATGGAGACGGTATTACCATCGATGCCGATAGCAAACAGATCACGCTCAATTTACCGCAGGATGAAATCGAGAAGCGCCTGGCAACGTGGAGTGCGCCAGAACCCTGCGAGAACCGCGGCATCCTGGCCAAGTATGCCCGGCTGGTAAGTTCAGCGTCCGAAGGCGCGGTCACGGATAAGTTTTAAGCGGGTCATTTAGTCGCGAACAACGCAAGCGACGCAAATTATTTATTAGTATTTGCGTAATGAGAACACCGGGACCGGTTGCCACCCTGCCCCGGCCTGCTGCGGAATATCGCAGGCCAGCATAAGCGCGGCGTTGCAGGCGTTCCGGCCCTATTTTTTTTGCCAGCTGCCGCCAATCTTGACGTAGCTGCCTGGCTTTGATTTTTCTATCGCTTTTTTACCGGCGAGCTGTTCAACGGCGTCTAAAGACGTATTGTTGCGTGCAGCTATATCCTTGAATTTCTGTTTGCGTTGAGTATTGATGTCTTTAATCAAAGCTTTAACTTCAGCAGATGGCTGCTTGACTGCTTCAAGATAACCGGCGGGTGTTTCGCCCACCAGTCCCTGGCTCTTGGCTGATTGCAGATCGATAGCAAATACCGGTTGCACTGCGAGTAGAAGGCTTGATATTAAAATTGCTAGTAAAGTTTTCATTGGTATCACCCGCTTAGAAAAGTCCGCTGTCTTCACTGAATACATCTTCAAGTTCCTTGTCTACCTTGACGCGTATCTCATGTTCGATCTTGACGTTAAGATTGATCGTGATGGGCTCATCAGGCGGCTCCACCTTGACAGTGGGTGAGCAGCCGAGTAACAGAACTGCCATCATGGGTAATGTAAGTTGTTTGTACATGGTTTTTATTCAGCCTGGTTGTTGTCGCCGGATTTATCGTATTGACGGCGTACTTTTCTGTCAATATTAGCACTTATTCCTTCTGCATATCTGAGGCTTTTGAGTAATGAAAACAGATTTTGTTCAGTGCTTATATTTAAATGTACGGGACGGTTTGTTTCAAGTTCGGGACTGGTGCCTTTCAGTTGCAACTTGATTGTGAGCATGCCTTCCGGAGTGAAATTTACGTCAGCAGAAAGGTGACTGTAACGAAAATCCTTTAGTGCATCCAGCGCGATGCCGGTGAGAGGGTTTTGCTTGAGCTGGTCGGTGCCTGTGGCAGGGTTGTAACGTATTGTTCCGGCGCGAACATTGTTTAAAAAGGCGCCGTGGTCGATGACAATCCCTTTGTCGTTGATTTCAACCGGGATGGTACCATCGACCCTTCCGGTCACCTTGATATCTTCAAGTTGTTGTGTTTCGACGATCTTTGCAAGATCAATATTACTCGCTGAGATCTTGAAACTGTTTCTGCGCCTGTTCAGGTCAAAGACGAAATCGCTGCCTGAAATACTGCCACCGAATATCTCGCCATGCAGGTCCTGGACCTTGAACCGGGGGAGCGGTCCACTATTTGCAGTCTGCAGTGCTAGTCGGGTGTTGATATTGCTTGCTGTGACGCCGCTATCCAGGTGTTTGAGTGTGATGCTGCTGGTGCGCGCTGAACGTAATTCCGGCAGGATCTCGAGTTCATGTTTCGTAGAAAGTCCGGAAAACACAAGTTCTTCAAATTGACCGCCGGCCTCATCCAGTTTGATCGTGCTCGTTAATCTGAAATCGTCGTGTTGCGACCAGGCGGCATGTGCTGTTAACGATATTTTTCCCGCCATGAGGTCGAATGAATAAGGCCAGGGTTTCAACAACTGGCTCAGCCTGTAGTCTCCGGTGTTCAGATCGATCGGTTCTGACTGTTCGACAGACAGGTCGCCTGTTTTAGTGGTGAAGCTGTGAGCGAGTGTAAAATCAAACCTGCCGGGCAGGTTCGCTGTTGCAAGCCCGCCATTTATCTCAATGGATCCTGCGTCGGCCGATATCTGCGCACTGATATCGTTCAGCAGTAAAGTTTTTAAATCGTAGTTCACAGAAAGCGCGTCTGTACTGGCTTCACCTTTATAATGCCATGTGCCATCGGTGACAGTGAGGCCGCCATCAATATTTAACTGTGTATCGATCATAGAGAAGCTCTGATGGCCCATTTGTTTTGCTTTAATACTTGTGCCCTCTTGCAGCCTGATTAACTTGAAAGGATGCCTGTGCGGGATGTTTAGATCTAAACGTACAAAAATATCATCTGCCATGTAGGGATCAAAAGCCAGTCTATCGGTTCTGGCTGTAAGCGATGCTTTGATCGCTTCTACAGGCTCGAAGTCAACAGATAAACTGCCGCTTATCTTTCCTGTCTGTTTGATACCGTCAAGATCTGTGAATGGCTCTAGCCAGTCACCAAGTGAATTCGGGTTAATGGCGTAGTTGCCCTCTATAGATGTATCATTGATATGCAATTCTATCGTCGCTGGTTGTGAATCAGGCGTTGTCGAAAGTTCTAATTTTGCTGCGAGATGGTTTTCCGAGATTTGTGTGAGGATGAGTTTTCTCGGGCTTTCTGTTTGTGCAGGAGTTTCGGAGTCCAGAATCGTCAGCTCGGCGTGTGTTATTCCTTCTTCATTAGAGACGATCAGTTGAAGCGGTTTGTCTTGTAATACGCCGAAAGCTTCGCCTGTCAATGTCAGGTGTTGTACGAGAAACCTGTTAAATATTATATATTCGCGCAGTGCCTGGCGCAGGGAGGCGATAATCTTGATCGGCTCGACTGCTTTGCCTGTGATGTTCTGCCCGTTTTGCGCAGGTTGGCGGCTGTTATATTCAATGGTTAGTGCCTCGATTGAAAGATTTTCTACCCGGCCTTCTGCGAGTTGTTCCGGACTGTAATCGATAACTGCATCCTTGATTTCAAGCTGGAACAGCCCGGTACCCGTAGTCAGTGTAAAGCCAAACTGTGATATTTGGCTCTGCTTAAGCCCCATCCGACGAATGTCCGATGTTGCTTCTGACAGGCCGTATTGTTGCATGATGGATGTAATCGTCAACTCGGATATTGGTATGCGCGCCAGCCATGTACCCACTATCAGAGATAAAATGATTAGTAAAGTCAGATACCGGGGCGTTAATAGGGGCATGGTGATAACCGGTTGATCATAAATCGCCACAATCAGCGTGGACCAGGCATTGAGCACATGGATTGTACAACAGGTATCTGTATAGTATCACTCATGGTTATGTTAGCGCCCTGGAGCAAGGTAAATACCTTCAATTATTGATTGCAGGTGTTCGATGCGGTCTGGCTTCTGATCGTCAGGTATCGCAGGTGGAGCTTTTGTGGCTGGATAAAAAGTAGTTTTACGGAAGCGGTCTGCTGGATACTAAATGACCTGGTTGATTTTAGATGCGTAATAACAAATGGGGATAAAGTGCATTCTCATGCGCCTTATCCTGCAAAAAAATGGCCGCCGTCGATGGGCATCCGCATAGTGTTAACAGGCCCTAGTACAATATTACTGTTTTTAACCGCGCATTCGACAACACCCTTGCCGGCGTTGCTTATCAGACATGATTTGAATGCGCTGAAATAGGGATCAAATTTGTCCTCGAGTTTACCAGGTAGAAAACCCATGCTGTTCCCTGTCTCAACAGCAGGCCGAGTGAATATAATTCTGTCAATATCGCCTGACACGAGCGCTTCCG
>CAJIBR010000288.1_pt1 | contig 10270 bp, 12 predicted proteins | sample 9199401 | NCBI WGS metagenome assembly CAJIBR01 (sample SAMEA7708310, study PRJEB35096) | sediment metagenome | biome: marine neritic benthic zone biome [ENVO:01000025]; feature: sediment [ENVO:00002007]; material: shallow marine sediment [ENVO:03000034] sea grass bed [ENVO_01000059] ... | reverse complement strand
GGCATTATGGGCCTGATCGGTATTGCCAGGCGAAAGAAAGCAAAATAATTAATCTGTAGATAAACTGGGTCAGGGATCAATAAACCCTGATAAATTACGTGGTGTCAAATTACCGAAATTAATGGGGTTGGAGTCACTGCTATCCCACTTGCTCGTCATTCACGCTAAAGCGGGACAAATCTGCAGGAGCAGATTTGAACAGCCTGCGGCTGGCCCGCAGGGCAGAATTCATGGGTGTATACCGTAATCCATTGGCTTAAGGTATATTGATTGATCAATAACTTGCTCGATACCCGCTTCAGCGGGTATGTCATGATTTCTGTTTTGTAATTTCAAGTCCATTAGCAGTTATAGGCCATGTGACCACTGTGATTATAGTATTCAAAATGCTCATCTAACAATTACGCGGGTTAGCAGTGACTCCAACCCCCTTCATTTTTAGTTCTTAAATCAAGCCGTTCTCTTTAATTCTTATCCCAATGCAATCTGATCGTGATGTCCTATAAACAGTAGAACTATCAACAGATGATTTCAATACGCGGATTTATGGTGTTTTCTTCATTAAGGATACGGCTCTATTATTTTCTGAAACAAAATAAAGTCTCCCGCATGATACGCTGGAGCTATCGAATACTGTTGCTCGTTATAATCATGGATACTGGTTACCTGATTGGTATATGGCCTGACTGGGAGCTTTACAAGGAAGGACCCATACAGCGTTCCAACTTTATCCGTGAATATATATATCAACAGCATCGGCATGATGACTGGCCAAAGCTATCCTGGAAGCAAAATTCTATTGATAACATATCCGAACATATGGTCCGTGCGCTCATTGTTGCCGAAGATGCACGTTTTTACTCCCATTCGGGTATCGATCTGGATGCATTGCAGGCCGCCATGGAATACAACCTGTCTGAAAAGCGTTTTGTTTACGGTGGCAGCACTATATCACAACAAACCGTTAAAAATATTTTCCTTAGTGCCTCGAAGAACCCATTGCGGAAATGGCATGAACTTGTACTCACTATTGGAATGGAACGCAACCTGAGTAAAAAACGTATACTCGAACTGTATTTGAATGTCGTCGAGTTTGGACGTGGCATTTATGGTGTGGAAGCCGCAGCCTTGCACTATTGGGGCATCTCATCAAGCAGGCTTTCTGCTAACCAGGCCATCCAGCTTGCAGCCACTTTACCTGCACCGGCCCATCACAACCCGGTTACTAGAACCAGTTTTTTCAATAGCAGGGTAAAACGTATTAGTCGATATTTTTAATCATGCAAAATAATACTCATGGACACCCACGAAATAAATTGATACCAACATAGCAAGTTTGTAGTCTTTTGTAGCCGCAAAGACAAGGACAGCACCATACCAGAATCCAGAACGAACTAATGGGTCGGCGACAGATGAGAACCATTTACACTATTGCATTTATTCAACTACGCGCCCTACCCTTGCATGCATACCCCAATTTACGGTTTAATTCCGTTTCAATCAGTTCCTTAAATCGACTGTCACCAGTTGGTAATGAACACATCACAGCTTTGTAAATCAGCTTCACATCAGCTGGATCAATAACTTTATCGAACAATGCGGCATATGCCCGACACCGTAGCTGATCGTTGGCACCAGGTCGTTTATATAAAACATGCGGCTTAATAAGAGAATCTGGTTCGCCGAATGCGTCAGATATGAATCTGGACCGCTTGTATTCAGCCGGATACTGGACCATTTTTTGCGGCAACCGGATTCATCTCAATATACCGGCTACAGGTCAATATATATTGCTCAGCATCAACCAGACTGGCTTTATGACGACTTTCCCAAAGTACCTGTACGCACAGCTGTTTATTCATATATTGCATATAGCGCCTGCCCACAGGTTGCATGGTCCAGCTGATGGATTCCTTATACTCAGGTGTCGCCAGTATATGCATGCGATTAGTCATTAATCCATAGGCACGCACATTGACGTTGTAGCGGTTTGCCGCATTCTGGAGACAATCTAAGTAGAATTGGTAATCCTGTTCAGAGAAAAATGTCGCATCCCGATTATTACAACGTTGAATGAAATAGCACGACATACCAGGCAGTTACATCCTTGGCTTTCGAGGCATGACAACTTTTTGTCACATTATAATTTTTTCGACTTTATATTAAGACAGCCAGCAGATCAGTGATGCTAATGCTTATCGTTTGTTACCGGTCCCTTTTATTTATTCAATTGATCATTTTTTAACCTTCGCCCCTTTTTCTTTTTCCCAATGCTGGTGATGATATTTTTTCTTGCTTATAACCATTTAATTGCTATAAGTAATTAATCGTCTAAACACATATACAAGGAGTGAATATGAGATTCCTGATCAAACTATTCATCGGAGTTTCAACCCTGTCAATCTTGATAGCATGCGGATCTACCAAGACAACGCTGCGACCTGAGGCAACCGCTAATATCAATAAAATTGCCGTGATCAAGGTCGCCGAACCAGAGGCCTACGTTGCCCAGGATTTCGGCAGTATTGGTACCATGTTCGGTGCAGTTGGAGCTGCAGCAGCAGGTGGCTCTTCTGCGAACACTGCTAAAAGTGTTGCAGAGGTTGCTGCTCAGGCCAAGTATAAGGCCGGTAAGAGATTTACTAGCCAGTTGGCTAAAAGACTTGCTTCATCTGGATACCAGGTCAGTCTAATTACTGTTTCAAGGAAAGAAAATCACAAGTTACTCAAAAATTATGAAGCTGTTAATGCACCTGATGCGGATGCCATCCTTGACGTTGCCATTGAAAGTATAGGATATGCGACAGAACATCCTATGTTTTCACCACACTGGCGTCCCGCTTCAAAAGTTCATGTTGCTTTGGTGGATAGCCGGACAGGCAAAACAATATATGCAGAAAAATTTATGTATGGATACCATAACCCATTCATGTCAGGCACTGACATAGAAGCCCCCGAGCAGTTTCATTTCGATAGTAAAGATAAACTCTTAGCGGATAATGTGAAACTAATAGAAGGGCTAAATCATAGTGTGGATTCTGTGGTCGATCAAACCGTGGCTGTCCTGAAAAAGTAAATCATTTTTACTGCTCGTTTTATACAAGACTCCTGGCTTTATCAAAGAGCGTAAATCAAAAGAACCAAGTCACTGCTGTCTCACTTACTCGTCATTCCCGCGAAAGCGAGACTAGTCTGCAGGAGCAGGTTTGAACAGCCTGCGGCTGGCCCGCAGGGCAGAATACAAGGATGTATTCTGTAATCCAGTGTCTTCAGCCTTCGATGTTTTTCAATAACTTACAGTATACCCAGTTATTTCAGAGTCGAGAAATACTTCTCTGTATTTCTCCGTTCGGGCCGCACTTCGTGCGTTCAAATCCGATCCGGTCGAATTTGTCGGGCCACACTGTGTGTTCAAAAGTACTCCCGGCATATTTGTCCGCAGGTATGACTTTAATTCCATTCTGAATTTTCATATCCATTGGCTTTAGCACGCCTTAAAATAACTGTAAATACAGTTCAAAACGCAGTTATATAACAATTATGTGAGATATCATTGACTACGACCCTATTAATTCTTTTGACTCCGACCCTATTAATTCTTCAATTGTGAATCGCCCCGGCATTTCTTTGCGGTGGACTATTTGACAATATATTGGACAGCATCTTCATCTCACATCCTCCCCAAGCCCAAACGAAGTGGCAAGCCATTTATGGACACCCATAAATGGCTTGCCACTTGTATCTTTAGTTGAGTATTGTGTCCCCAGAACTTCCTATATTAGAAACAATTGTTTTCTGACCGCTGTTATCGATATATCAATAGAAACACAGCGTGATTATCAGTATCACTATTGGCTATATCAAAATCTTGCAGACAGCATCAAAGAGCCCGATATAGCCGCTGCATCAACATTTGTAAATAATGTTCGATTAATAAAATTTTCGTAGTCGCCTGGATCTCTAATCGCCAGCACAAAGTCAAGCGCAACCACGTCCCAGTTATAGCCAAGACCCCCATTGATTTGCAGTCCACTAAAGTCTTCTTCGACCACAGAAAACTCCCACGTCTCGCTGAACACGCCGCCACCTATATATGCTTTGAAACCATGCGTGGCAAGTCCTGTTCCAAAATAGCCAACCAGATCGATACCCTTATTATCAAGGCCAGAAACATCATCATGCTCAAGGGAATAATATATACCTCTGATAGCAAAATGATCCGTGAAGGCATAGGTTCCGGATAATCCGAAGCCGCTTAGCTCATCGTCCTTAAATGACCCATCATCATATCCAACAACGAGTGCATAAGATCCGATTCCAATATTAAATTTCTTCTGTCCATTATCAGCTTGAGCGCTAGATGACAAAAAGACCAACAAGACAAGTAATGCGAACATATTATTTCTCATGAAAATCCCCTTTTACATATGTGTTTGAAGAAAAGCAGAAAACGGATGAATCAGGAGCACATTTAGAAAGAATATAAATAACCATCTCCATCCCCGGTCACTTTCCATAAATTTTTGTATAAAGTGCGTCTATTTTTTACATCTAATTTTACAGATTGATTATAGCAGCCCACGAATTTAATTCATGTTTACATCAACTTTTACAACTTAATCAACGAAAGAAAACGATATTATTCGGGTATAAGAAGGAATAATAAATAACAGGGATCGGTGACAAATGAGAACCATTTATACTATGCATCTATTCGACTGCGCGGCCTGCTCCTGCATGCATACCCCAATCTTCTGTTTAATCCCGTTTCAATCTATTAGTTGGTATTGAACACATCACAGCATTGTGAATCAGCTTCACATCAGCTGGATCAATAACTTTATCGAATAATGCGGCATAAGCCCGACACCGTAGCTCATCGGTGGCACCAGGTCGTTTATATAAATCATACAACTTAACAAGAGAATCCGGCTCGCCAAATGCATTAGACCTGAAACTGGACCACTTGTATTCAGCCTGATACTGGACCATGTTTACAGCAACCGGATTCATCTCAATGTACCGGCTGCAGGTTAATAGATATTGCTCCGCATCAACAAGACAGGATCTATGACGACTTTCCCAAAGTACCTGTACACACAGCCCTTTATTCATATATTGCACATGGCGCATGCCCACTGACTGCATGGTCCAACAGACGGATTCTTCATACTCAGGTGTCGCAAGAGTTTGCACGTTATTAGTCATAGATACATAGGCGTGCACATTGACGTTGTAGCGGTTTGTCGCATTCAGGAGACTGTTTAAGTAGAACCGGTAATCCTGTTAAGAATAAATGTCGCATCCCGGTTATTACCACGTTGAATGATATGGCACGGCATACCAGGCAGGTATATCCTTGGTTTCGTGGAATGACAACTCCTTGTCACATTAATTATTTCGACTTTATAGAGGTAGCTGGCAGCATCAGTGATGCTAATGCTTCTCATTCGTCATGGGCCCCTTTTATGCTTATGGACCTCTTTTATGCTTACTGTCTTGAAATAGTAACAATAAGGTAGAATGCTACATGTGACAATGTAACATTTATTCGTTATCAGAATGCTCTAATAATGGCCGTTCCCCAGAAACAGATTCAACAATTAATGAAGCAAGGGAATATCTCACGAGCATTGAAGCTGTGCCGACGGATATGCCGTGTTAAACCAGGTAACCCTGCTGCCTGGGATACGCTTGCCAGCGTCCAGATCGCGGCAGGCGATTTCGCTGCAGCCGCCAAAAGCTTTCAACGCGTCGTCGACCTGCAGCCGGATAATTGCACGGCATACTACAACCTGGCGATCGCCTGCAGCCGGCTGGAACGCTCTCGCGAGACCATGGAGTACCTGCAAAAGGTAATCGAACTCGATCCACATTACACGCCAGCCATCGTGTTGCTCGCGGAATACTACAGGGGCGACAGAAACTATCCTGAAGCGATCCAGCTGTTAAGGGCGGGAGCTGCCGACAATCCCGATAATATACGGATCAACTGGCTGCTTGGCCTGTGTCTGCAAGACGCGGGTGAGCTCGAACCGGCTGTCGTTTATTTCAGCAGTGCCTGTCATCTCATGCGCAGATGCGGGCAACAACCGCAAGACTTTTATCCGACCCACGACCCGGAGTTGGGTGATACATTCAAATATACCTCTGCGCACAAGCTGCAGCATGACATAGAGCAGTTCGAGTACCTGATACGCAAGGGATTGCTACCCGCAGCTTTTGCAGAGGTCGTCGCCGGCTACCGGGAAGAGCTAGCCGTTCATAAAAAGGCAAGCGGGCCAATGGGTATTAGTCCCTTGTCGTTGGCAGCAACCGCGAGGATTGGAAACGTTTATAACCGGTTTGTATACAAATCATCACGGGGGCATGACTGCGATAAACCCCTGAACCCGGCCGTTGACTGGCAGGGTGTGGTAGCGGACTACCAGCGCAATCAGCCGGGCATGACCTATGTCGATGAACTGCTACAACCAGATACTCTGCAGGACCTCTACGAATACTGTCTGGAATCTACGGTCTGGTACGACTTTCGTCATGAAGGCTACGTGGGTGCCTATGCGAATGACGGTTTTGACAGCCCTATACTGTTCAGGATCGCGGAAGGTCTGCGCACTGCAATGCCGGAACTGCTGAGCGATCACCCGGTAAGGTATATATGGGCCTACAAGTACGACCAGCGGCTGAAGGGAATCGGTACGCACGCGGATTCAGCGGCAGTGAACGTGAATTTCTGGGTCACGCCCGATGATGCGAATCTCGACCCGGATTCCGGTGGCCTGGTCGTCTACCGCGCTGAAGCGCCACCGGACTGGGACTTTGATAAATACAACAATGACGTCGCAGCGATACAACGCTTTCTTGAAAAGGAAAACGAAGGTTCAATGCGCATTCCTTACCGCCGCAACCGTGCAGTGATCTTCAATTCCGACCTGTTTCACAAGACTGATAGTCTGCATTTCCGTGACGGCTTCGAGAACCGAAGGATAAACATCACCCTGCTGTTCGGGGATCGGATCGGCAGGAACTGATTGCATAGCTAATCATGGATAGCTAATCATGGACACCCACAAAATTTATTCACACCAACATAGCAAGTTTATAGTCTTGTGTAAGCACATCCGCCAGGGACAGCGCCATACCAAAACCAAGGAAGACATTGGTATCACTCGATTTTACTTCATATTACCATTGTGTATCACGCTGCGTTCGCCGCGCTTTTCTTTGTGTAGAAGACTGTCACTGGCAACAGTTACGAACACCGCAGATAATGGATTGAAGACAGCCTGTTGACGCTGGCCAGTATCTTCGCCATCGATATCGCTGCTTATGCGATCATGAGCGGGCGTTACGGGCCAGGCCTTACATTTAAAGGCCTGACCCCATTCGTCATTTTTAATTATAGTCATACCCGCGGATAAATATGCCGGGAGCATATTTGAACGCACAAAGTGTGGCCCGACAAATTCGACCGGATCGAATTTGAACAGCCAAAGCCTGTCCCGAAGGGAGAAATACAGGAAGTATTTCTTAACCCTGAAGTAACCGGGTATCCGGTAAGTTATTGCAAAACGTGAAAAGCAGAAGACATTGGAATGCCGCTGCCGGGGGAATGACGAGTATGTGTGATAGCAGTGAGAGCATACCCTTTTACCGCTTTTGCCTACGCTATCGGTCGCCTGTCGACCCAGTCTGGTTGTTCAGTAATCTGTAAAGAATCCCGATTTCTTTCTTGATTGCTTTACACGCATCTCTGCCCATAGAACGCCGTTGTATTCATAAGTGCTTGATAATTATAAAATATCATTATCTTTGCATGGATTTTGCATGATTCTAATAAGTGTTTTATACATATAGAAAACGGGGTCAGATTTATTTAGCTGATACGTATTGGACAATCGAAAAAATAGATCTGTCCCCTTAATTCCCTGTAGTCGTATTCCATACTGATTACTCGTGCGAGAGAGACTGAAAATGCGTAAATTTATGACATCCACCCTCGGCGCCATCCTCGTTCTTGCCGTCTTCACCGGTACAGCAGATGCGGCGAATTTCACGAACACATCCTTCGGCATCAGCATCGATGTCGATGATGCACTGTCAAAGCAGCCGCTGTTGCGTGATATTCAGTACTTTAAATCACAGGACAGCTCCGGGTCGCTGATGATCAAGCGTATCCATGACCTCAGCATCATCGACTTCCTGGACGAGCTGCGCGACGTTGGTTATCGCGACTACCGCGATCACGTCATCCTTGATAGGGCCGGCGAACCCATCGAAGCCAACATCGAGTCGGGGCGCGGACTGCTGATACCCGTGAGAGGCCAGATCCGCGGTCAGCCGATCACCGGTGTGGTCGGCGCCTACTCGGGCCATGACGGCCAGGGCTTTCTCGTTATCGGTACCGCCAAACCTCAATACTGGGCCACATGGGAACCGCGCATGCAGACGATGTTCAACAGCGTCCGCTTCGCCGAGGTCGACCGTAAAGCGATGGTCAAGGAATGGGAAGACCGGCTCAAGGGCAAAAAACTGCAGTTCAAGCGTGCGAACGTGACCGGCAATGCCCCGGCCGGAATGCTTTACGGCGGCGCGACGCACCGGGACTATCACCTGTGCAGCGACGGCACCGTGATGCGCAAATCGGGTTCGGTCGGCCGGGTAGCGGGTCCGAACATGACGGTTTACGGCCGCAGCATGAACCAGGGCCGCGGCACATGGCAGGTGATCGTGTCGCGAGGCTTGCCCCACCTGATCGTGCGTGACGGCCCCGAGCAAGAGCTCATGCTGGAAGACGACGGCGACAATTTCCTGTTGAACGGCAAGCCGTACGTCATCACCGCCAGCGACCTGTGCAAGTGAGATACCACAAGACCGGCGGATCGTTCGGCCAGGCCTCGGGTCTCGGTGACCGCCAATCAATCCTGTTATGACACGTGGGAGAAACATAATGCGTAGATTCATATCGACACTATCCGGCATCGTGCTGGGCCTCGTCTGTTTTGTAGGCATTGGCAACGCGGCGAATTTAAGCGACAAGAGCATCGGCATCAGCATCGACCTCGATGACGAACTGGTCGAGCAGCCGAATTGGCGCGGCTACCGCGTCTTCAGCTCAGCGGACAACTCAGCGTCGGTGTTTATCAGGTCTGTCCAAGATCTTCGCCTGTACGACCTGAGGCAGGACCTGAAAGCCGGTGGCATTGACGACGTCGGCGGCATCGACCTGGTCGTGATTGGCAATGAGAAATCAGGCCAGGTCAGCCAGGGCAGCAGTACCGTCGTCCCGGTCAAGGGCCGCGTCGCCGAGTACAAGGTCAGAGGCGTGTTCGGCGGTTTCTCCGGGTTCGAGGGCCAGAGCTTCTTCGTTATCGCCGCGGCAAGGCCGGACTACTGGAACGATTGGAAGCAGCGCATCAAGGCCATGTTCGACAGCATTCGCTTCATCGAGATCGACTACTCGGAGATGATCATGGGCTGGCAGCAACGGCTCGTTGGCAAGAGCCTGGTGCCGGAAAACCCGGCCACCCGGGGTCACCTGGTGCCGAAGCCGATCAACCTGTGCAGTAACGGCACCGTGGCAAACGAAAAACCCGCGAATACCCAGCCCGCCGCAACTGCGACGCAACAGAAGGTGTGGAACGGCTATGCCTGGGTGACCGTGCCTGCGGCGCCGATGCCGCGTCCACCGGTCCAGTGGTACATCGATCCGATCCGCGGCAAGCCGACGCTGGTAATTCGCCACGGGCCGCGTCCGCAGGAATTCACGCTCGAAATGGAAGGCGATCAGCTTTACGTGAACGGCAAGCCCTATAGCATTACTGAAAACACGCTGTGTCAGTAAGCGTATTTCGGCGCGGATAACTAAAAACGGTGACGGGAGGATTCTTCCTTCACAATCAATAATGGGGTCAGACCCACTGCTGACCCCGAATATCCTACGCTTTGTTTAATTGACTTCAGCTTGCTTCACTTGCTTCAGTAGTGACTTAGTCAGCGTGGCTCTCTTGCCGAAACGGCTGCTAAATTCCTTTGACGCTGACTTGTACTCATTGATGAGCTCTACTTTCTTGATCTCGTTGAAATCATTACGCGTGTAACGCAATGTACCGAGATAAACAGCATCCGCATCCTTCGGGATATCGAAATACAGCCCTCCGGGGAACCATAAACGCTCCTGGTCAAGTAGATCGAGGTTGACCATTGCGCCTTTCAGGTATGTACGCTGGCGTTTCCCTGTCAGGAAGAAGACTTTACCGAGCTCTGCCTG
>CAJIBR010000150.1_pt1 | contig 10280 bp, 10 predicted proteins | sample 9199401 | NCBI WGS metagenome assembly CAJIBR01 (sample SAMEA7708310, study PRJEB35096) | sediment metagenome | biome: marine neritic benthic zone biome [ENVO:01000025]; feature: sediment [ENVO:00002007]; material: shallow marine sediment [ENVO:03000034] sea grass bed [ENVO_01000059] ... | reverse complement strand
CGGTGAACAAGGTGCTCGACGGCAATGTCGATGCGGCCATTATTCCCAGCCCGCTGGTGGGTAACTTCGAAGGCCTGAACACGGTGACTTCCACAGATCCGGTTCCGCATATGGCGATGTCGGCATCTCCCGATGTGCCCGAAGATGTGGCCCTGGCGGTCAAGCAGGCCCTGCTGGAAGCCTCCAGCACACCGGCCGGCAAGAAAATGCTGGAAGAAATGAATATCGAGTATTTCGAGGATGCTGATGCAAAATTGTATGCGGGCTATGCGGACCTGCTTGAAGGTGTTTTCGGTTACTAGCCTGTAACCTTCTCTACACGGAAACCGTGTAGACTATTCTGGATATATCAACGAGGTAGCTGGAACGAGGAATGGACGCTAAGAAGCGTAAAGACATAAGACAACCCTGCAAGGCCTGCCGTTGCGAAATCATTCAGGTCAATGGTAGAGAACCCGGTCAATCACAACAATACGAAGGCAGCATCGAAAACATCAGCAAGGGCGGCTTTCGTTTTGTCACATCAAAACGGTTCGAACTGGAAGACCGTATCAAGGCAAGGATTATATTCACAGATGGCCGAACACAGGAATCCCTGGGCAGGATCTGTTACTGCAACGAAGACGAAAAAAATGGAAATTTTGCCTACGGTTTCAGCATCCTAAACGGATTTATTCACTAACTGCCTGCTGTTATCGTGTTTCAGCAGGTCGATCAGTCCATCGCCTGAGATCGGGCGGTAATAATAATAGCCCTGCATCGCGAATATTTCTTTACTGATAAAGTAATCGGCGTCATCCTTTGTCTCTACACCCTCGATAACACAGCGTAAGTCCATGCGGTTGGCCATAGCGATGATGGCATCGACGATGGCCTTGTTTGCGTAGCTCTTGTATTTGAAGCCGGTCACAAAAGACTGGTCAATCTTGATGGTGCGTATCGGCAGTTTGTGCAGGTAGGACAGGGATGAATAGCCTGTGCCGAAGTCATCGAGAATAAACTTGATGTCTGATGCCAGTAATTCTTCCATTTTCAATATGGTGTTGTCGATGTTGTCGATCAGGATGTTCTCGGTGAACTCAAGGCGAATATCATTGGGCGACAGTTCGTAAGTGCTCAATACCTTGAGCAGGTTTTGAACGAAATCCTGTTGCTTGAACTGTTTCGGGCTGATATTGATCGTGATATATCTGAACGTCTGGTTGTTGCCGATCTCGGATTTAAGTCGCTTCGTATAGGCGCAAGCTGAATTCAGAATCCAGTCGCTGACATCCAGCATCAGGTTGCTTTCTTCCGCAATACCGATAAATTCTGCCGGAGAAACGGTACCCAGCGCCGGGTTCTGCCAGCGTACAAGTGATTCAGCCGCTATGATGTCTTCATATCTGTTTACAATAGGCTGAAATACCAGATGCAATTCATCGTTGTAAATGGCCTTTCTGAGGTAGTCCTCAAGGATCAGCCGCTTGCTCGCAGATATCTGCATTTCGGGATTATAGAAAGCAAAGGTATTTCTTCCTTCTGATTTTGCCTTGTACATGGCCGTGTCGGCGTGTTTGAGTACGCTTTCACTGTCATTTTCCTCTTCCTTGTTTTTATCGGGGAAGATGGTGACGCCAATACTGGGCGTGACATGCAGTGCGTACTGGCCGACCTGTAACGGTTGTGCCATGGAATCGAGCAGTCTGCGTGCGACCGCCTGTGCTGTACTCATTGCGAGCGCTTCGGTCTTACCGACGTTTCTCAGGATATAAACAAATTCGTCACCTCCAAGCCGGTAAACATCATCACCTGCGCGCGATTCATGCGTGAACCTGTCGGCGACTCTTGTCAGTAGCATATCGCCAACCGAGTGTCCGAGCGAATCGTTGATGTTTTTGAAATGGTCGAGGTCGATATAGAGGACAGCACCGTAGTGTTTGTAGCGCTTGGTATTGGCGATTTCCTGGTAAAGGTTGTATCTGAAAGCGCGACGGTTAGGCAGTTTTGTCAGTGGATCCTGATTGGCCTGTTCCGCGTAGGTTTTCTCCAGTTCCTTGTTCAGCCGGACCTGGTCCTGAAGCCGGCGAATCGTCAGGCAATGACTGCAGGCCAGTGCAAGTCGATGCATCACCGGTGTCAGTGAATTCGCCATGTTAACTGGAAAATCACCGTGCTTGATTTCTAATATGACGGCGCCGATATTTCTCAGACAGTAGATGAAATAGAGCAGGCCATCGACTTCAATGATGTCCACAGGCTCTTCGTCGCACGGGCACAGTTTTTTCAGCGATGATTCGACTTCGCTGTAACTATCAGGAAGACGGGCGTGGCCGTCGGCATAGCTCAGATGGTAGTTAAAGCAGGGGTTGTCTGTGCTGCGGTCAGCTGCAGCATCGACTGATTCCAGCAGATAAACATAGACATTGTCGAGTTGGAGTTGTCCGACTGCTTCAATCATGAACGATTGCAGCATCTCATCGAGATCCTGGCTCGTTCCAGTCGCGAGCAGCAGTTTATTCTGGATTCCAGTGATGTCGGCAGGGTTAAACCGGTTTTTGTCCACGATCAGGATATAGCCCTAAGTCTATGATTATCCCATGAGTATAGCTGCTAAATAGCTGTCTGTCGGTGAACAGGCCCGGGGTAAAAGGCCGGGTTCGAATCGGTGTCAGGCCAGTTTTTTATACTTGATCCGGTGGGGATTGTCGGCTTCATCGCCCAGTCTGCGTTTGCGGTCTTCTTCGTACTCGGAATAGTTGCCCTCGTGCCAGATGACCTCGCTGTCACCTTCAAAGGCGAGAATATGGGTGGCAATGCGATCGAGGAACCAGCGGTCGTGGGATATCACGACGACACAGCCAGGATATTCAAGAATGGCTTCTTCCAGCGCGCGCAGGGTCTCCACGTCGAGATCATTGGTGGGCTCGTCCAGCAGTAACAGGTTGCCGCCGCTCTTCAGCAGCTTGGCCAGGTGGACGCGATTGCGTTCACCACCGGACAGGTCCTTGATGTGTTTTTGCTGGTCTTCACCCTTGAAGTTGAAGCGGCTGACATAGCCGCGCGAAGGCACGGTGTAGTTGCCGATGGTGATATTATCCAGACCGTCAGAGATTTCGTCCCACACCGTTTTGCTGCGATTCAGGCTTTCGCGCGACTGGTCGACATAAGCGATCTGCACGGTATCTCCGACGGTGAAGGTACCGCCATCGGGTTGCTCACCGCCGGTGATCATACGGAACAGGGTGGTTTTACCGGCGCCGTTCGGTCCGATGATACCGACGATACCGCCGCGTGGCAGTTTGAAATCCATATTTTCGTAGAGCAGCTTGTCGCCGAACTGCTTGTGCACATGATCGGCCTCGACCACCTTGTCACCCAGTCTGGGACCGGGTGGGATATAGAGCGAATTGGTTTCGCTGCGCTTCTGATGTTCGGCCGATGACAGTTCCTCGAATCGCTGCATGCGCGCCTTGCTCTTGGCCTGGCGCGCTTTGGGATTCGAACGAACCCACTCGAGTTCGGCCTTGATGGTTTTCTGTCGGGTGGCTTCTTTTCGTTCCTCGATCGCAAGCCGCTTTTCTTTCTGCTCCAGCCAGGATGAGTAATTGCCTTCCCAGGGGATGCCGTGGCCGCGATCGAGTTCGAGAATCCAGCCGGCGACATTATCAAGGAAATAACGGTCATGGGTTACGGCAACGACGGTTCCCGGGTAATCCTTGAGAAAGCGTTCCAGCCAGGCGACGGATTCGGCATCCAGATGGTTGGTCGGCTCGTCCAGGATCAGCATGTCGGGTGACGACAGCAGCAGACGGCACAGCGCAACCCGGCGGCGCTCGCCGCCTGACAGGGTCTCAACATCGGCGTCCCACGGCGGCAGGCGCAGTGCATCGGCGGCCACTTCGAGCTTACGGTCGAGGTTGTGGGCATCGGCGGCCTGAATGATGTTTTCAAGCCTGGCCTGTTCGGTCGCGAGCGCGTCGAAGTCGGCATCCGGTTCGGCGTAGGCGGCATAGACCGCTTCGAGAGCGTCGTGTGCCTGCTTGATATCGCTCAGGCCTTGTTCGACATTCCCGCGCACATCCTTGCTCGGATCGAGTTCGGGTTCCTGTGGCAGGTAACCGATGCGGATGCCGCTGGCGGGGCGGGCTTCGCCGATGAAGTCGGTGTCGACACCGGCCATGATACGCAGCAGGGTCGATTTACCGGCGCCGTTATAGCCCAGTACACCGATCTTTGCGCCAGGGAAGAAATTGAGGTTGATGTCCTTGAGGATTTCTTTTTTCGGCGGTACCACCTTGCCGAGACCGTTCATGGTGAAGATATACTGTGCCATATGTGTTTCTGTCAGTTGCAATGAATGCGCGATTATACGGCGTTTTTGACGGCTTCAAAAACCGATCGCATAAAACTTTGTCACACATGCGGTAGCACGCCATATTTGTTATGATAAGCCACTTTTTTGAGGCCAACTCTGACAATCCAGGCCACTCAAGTATCCAGGAGTTTCGATGTTTTCAAAAGACATGAAGATTGAAGGTTACGATGAAGCGTTGTGGGCAGCCATGCAGCACGAGGTGCGCAGGCAGGAGGAACACATCGAACTCATCGCATCGGAAAATTATGCCAGCCCGCGTGTTATGGAGGCACAGGGATCGGTGCTGACCAACAAATATGCCGAGGGTTATCCGGCGCGCCGATATTATGGCGGTTGTGAAAATGTCGATGTTGCCGAGCAGCTGGCCATCGACCGTATCAAGCAGATATTCAGTGCCGATTATGCGAACGTTCAGCCGCACTCGGGTTCACAGGCCAATGCCGCCGTATACATGACCTTGTGCCAGCCCGGTGATACCGTGCTCGGTATGTCACTGGCAGATGGCGGACATCTGACGCACGGCTCCAAAGTCAACTTTTCCGGCAAACTGTACAATGCCGTTCAGTATGGTATCAATAATGAAACCGGTGAAGTCGACTATGACGAAATTCAGAAGCTGGCCGAAGAACACAGGCCGAAAATGATCGTCGGTGGTTTTTCGGCTTATTCGCGTGTGATGGACTGGCAACGCTTCCGTGATATCGCAGATTCTGTGGGTGCCTACCTGATGATCGATATGGCCCATGTCGCCGGATTGATCGCTGCCGGTCTGTATCCGAGTCCGGTGCAGATTGCCGATGTCACCACATCCACCACCCATAAAACCCTGCGTGGTCCACGTGGAGGCATCATACTGGCGAAGTCGAATCCCGAGCTTGAGAAAAAACTGAATTCAGCCATTTTCCCCGGTACGCAGGGTGGGCCGCTGATGCATGTCATTGCGGCCAAAGCGGTGGCCTTTCTCGAAGCACAGGAAGATGGCTTCAAGGATTACCAGCGCGAGGTAATAGCCAATGCGCGTACAATGGCCGAGGTTGTGATGTTGCGTGGTTATAAAGTGGTTTCAGGCGGTACCGATAATCACCTGTTCCTGTGGGACCTGATTGACAAGGGTTTGACGGGCAAGGATGTCGAAGCTGCTCTTGGTGAAGCCAATATCACGGTTAACAAAAATGCGGTACCGAATGATCCGCAATCGCCCTTTGTTACCAGTGGTATTCGAATCGGAACACCTGCGATGACAACGCGCGGTTTCAAGGAAGATGACGCAAAAGCACTGGCTAACTGGATGTGCGATATCGTTGACAGTATGAAAGGTGCTGTCGCTGACGAGCAGGTTGTCACCCGAGTGCGCGAACAGGTGAGCGAAATTTGTGCCCGTTTGCCGGTTTACGCATCGGTCTTGCCGAACAGGTAATCCGGCAAGAACACTATAAATGATCCAACATGCATTGTCCGTTCTGTTCAGCACCTGATACGCGCGTTGTTGACTCGCGTTTGTCCAATGAAGGCGACCAGGTTCGCAGAAGACGTGAATGTCTTGAATGCGGTGAGCGATTCACGACTTACGAAAACGCCGAGTTGAACATGCCACGCATCGTCAAGCATGACGGTAGCAGGGTGCCTTTCAACGAAGACAAACTGCGTGGCGGTGTCATGCGCGCACTGGAAAAGCGTCCGGTCGCAATCGAGCAGATCGATGAGGCGCTCAATCGTATCAAACATAACCTGCTGGCGGCGGGTGAGCGTGAAGTTGAATCCGCGAAAATAGGTGACTGGGTCATGGACGAGTTGCTGGCCATGGACCATGTTGCCTATATACGCTTTGCCTCGGTCTATCTTGATTTTGGCGATGTAAACGCGTTTCGCGAAGCCGTCGAACGTCTCGAGCAGAAGGCGCCGAAGAAAAAAATCAAGTAAAGCTTATGGCCCGGCACGATACAGAATACATGCAACGCGCGTTGCGGTTGGCGGAGCGTGGTTTGTTCACAACCGACCCGAATCCGCGTGTCGGCTGTGTCGTTGTCAGGGATAATGCGATCATGGGTGAAGGCTGGCATCAGCGCGCGGGTGAGCCCCATGCGGAAATACTGGCGCTGCAGCAGGCGGGGAATCGGGCATCCGGTGCGACCGTCTATGTCACCCTGGAACCCTGCAGTCACCATGGTAAAACGCCGCCCTGTGCGGATGCACTGGTTAGTGCAGGTGTTTCAAAGGTGGTTGCCGCGATGCGGGATCCGAATCCGGAGGTTGCCGGTAGCGGATTTGAAAACTTGCGCAGCCGGGGCGTCACTGTCGAATCGGGTTTACTCGAGCACGAAGCCAGAGCACTCAATCCAGGTTTTATCAAGCGCATGGAGAGCGGTCGCCCGTTTGTGCGCATCAAGATGGCGATGAGTCTGGATGCTCGTACTGCAATGGCTTCCGGTGAGAGCCAGTGGATAAGCGCTGAGGCGTCGCGCGCTGATGTGCAACGTTTGCGGGCCAGAAGTTCGGTGATACTCACCGGTGTCGATACGGTTATTCATGATGACCCGTCGCTCAATGTTCGTCTTTCAGCCGCTGCATTGGGAATAGAAGGTAATGTCAGACAACCTGATCGTGTGGTGCTGGACAGTCAGTTGCGTTTTCCCCCGGATGCGAAAATGCTGGCCCTGGAAGGAAATACGACTGTGCTGACAGTGGCGCAAAATGAACAGAAACTTTCATGTGATGTTGTCAGGCTCGAGCCCGTTGATGGCACGCTTGATCTGCATCGTGTGTTTGACTGGTTAAATGGACTGCAGGCGAACGAGGTCCAGGTCGAAGCGGGAGCAACCTTATGTGGTGCACTGCTCAAAAGCAAACTGGTCGATGAAATTGTTGTCTATATGGCACCACATGTTATGGGCAGTGATGCCAGAGGCCTGTTCAATATTCCAGGGCTCGAAAATATGGCCGACAGAATCAGGCTGGAATTCATCGATGTTCGACGCATCGGCGAGGATTTACGCATTACAGCGGTTCCAGAAGCAGGTTAACGAGCTATCATCCGGAGTAAGTATGTCTACTGTTGTTGTAGTAATAAAAGGCGCTAAAGTTTGTATCGCCGCCGACAGCCTGACCAGTTTTGGCGATCTGCGTATGGGAGCGGATTACGAGGCCGGTCATGACAAGATACTCGTTCATGATGACAGTTATCTGGGTATCGTCGGCAGTGCGGCGCATCAACTCGTGATGGAGAGTATTCTCAAGCAGGATGAGGTCAAGGTGGATTTTTCATCGCGTCTTGCCGTGTTCGAGACCTTTCGGTCTCTCCATCCTGTATTGAAGGACAAATATTTTCTGAATGCCAAGGATGAAGATGACGACCCCTATGAGTCGACACAGATCGATGCATTGATCGCGAGCCCGCATGGTATCTTCGGCGTGCATTCCTTGCGTGAAGTTTGTGAATATAAAAAGTTCTGGGCTATCGGTTCCGGTTCCGAGTACGCATTGGGAGCGATGTATGCCGTGTATGACATGCTGGATTCGGCAGAAGAAATTGCCAGGGCCGGTATTATGGCGGGCGCAGAGTTCAATAATGCTTCAGCCATGCCATTGAGCAGCTACACTGTTGATCTGGTGAAGCTCAAATCAGTAACGGGTTAAGCACAGGCAATGTTTACAGGAATCATAGAAGCGGTTGGAGCGGTTAAACGACTGCAGCCCCTGGGCGGTGATCTGCGTTTCGAAATTGATGCCGGCAGCCTCGATATGAGCGATGTGCAGATCGGCGACAGTATCGCTGTTAATGGTGTGTGTCTGACGGTGATTGAATTCGATTCCGGAACGTTTTCGGCCGATGTTTCCAATGAAACAATCGCATTAACTTCCCTGAAAGGCCTGAAGGCCGGCGGCGCCGTCAACCTGGAAAAGGCCATGTTGCCGACCACGCGCATGGGCGGCCACCTTGTCAGCGGGCACGTTGATGGTCTCGGTACGGTTGTGAACAAGTCCGGAGATGCACGTTCCATTCGCCTGGAAATTGAAGTGCCGGCAGAGCTGAAAAAATACATTGCTGTAAAGGGGTCAATCTGTATCGATGGCATCAGCCTGACGGTCAATTCGGTCAACGACCGTGTTGTAGGATTGAATATCGTCCCGCATACACAGGAACGGACAGTGATACAGCATTACTCCAAAGGTACTCACGTCAACCTCGAGGTCGATCTGGTAGCGCGTTATCTGGAGACGCTGTTGTTGAATATGGATGATAGTGATAGAGGCAAGGTGAATATGGATATGCTGGCGCGTGCGGGTTTCGTGAAGTAAGTACAGGTCATAGCAATGAAGCTGAATAGCATAGAAGAGATCATCGAAGATTTTCGCCAGGGAAAAATGGTGATTATCATGGATGATGAAGATCGTGAAAATGAAGGCGATCTGGTCATGGCGGCGAGTCTGGCCAGTGCCGACGATATCAACTTTATGGCCCGCTATGGCCGTGGTCTGATATGCCTGACCCTGACCCAGGAGCGGTGCCAGCAGCTGAAGTTACCCCTGATGGTCGGCTCCACCGGCGACATGCACGGCACGAATTTTACTGTTTCTATAGAGGCGGCCGAAGGTGTTACGACGGGTATTTCCGCAGCGGACCGTGCCACCACCATCAAGGCTGCAGTCAGCGAAGATGCGAGTCCGAATGATATCGTGCAGCCGGGTCACATTTTTCCGTTGATGGCACAGCCGGGCGGGGTGCTGGTCAGGGCGGGCCATACCGAAGCCGGCTGTGATCTGGCCCGCCTTGCAGGGCACGAACCCAGTGCGGTGATCGTCGAAATCCTCAACGAGGATGGCACCATGGCGAGGCGTCCCGATCTGGAGAGCTTTGCCACGGAACATCATCTGAAGATCGGTACGATCGAGGACCTGATCAGTTACAAGATCCAGAATGAGAAAACGGTTGAGAGGGTCGCTGAAAGCGATTTTGCGACCGAGTTCGGAGAATTTCGATTATGTGCCTATCAGAACAGTCTGGACGGAGGCCTCCATTTCGCACTGGTGCACGGGAGTATCGCAGACAGCGAAGCTGCACTGGTCAGGGTGCATGTCGAGAATACCTTGATTGATGTGCTCGGTTCTACGCATGCCAGGGGCTGGCCGTTGCGTTCAGCTTTGAAGCAGGTTGCAGAGTCCGACTGCGGTGTGGTGGTGATAATCAGGCAGCCGGATGAGGATAATGCGATGATCAACTGGATGCTGCGTCATCCCACTGCCGAGAGTGAGGCCGTAGAACAGAAGCCTGACTTGCGTAAAGACGGTGTCGGTGCCCAGATCCTGATGGATCTTGGCGTGAGTAAGATGCGGCTGATGTCGGCACCGAAGGTTTATCATGGTCTTGCAGGTTTCAACCTGGAGATTATTGAATATGTTACTGGAGAAAATAAATAGTCATGAGTGAAGTCAATTCAATTGAAGGCAGTTTGCAGTATACACAGGGCAGTTTTGCAATCGTCTGCGCGCGTTTCAATGGCTTTATCGTTGAAAGTCTGCTGGCAGGCGCTGTCGACACGCTGAAACGTAGTGGCGTGGATGAGTCAGCGATTACCGTCGTTAAAACACCCGGTGCCTTTGAAATACCCGTTGTCGTTCAGGGGCTGGCGCAAAGCGGCAACTACAGTGCGATCATCGCACTCGGCGCCGTCATCCGCGGCGCAACGCCTCACTTTGATATCGTTGCCAACGAATCGGCCAAGGGTTTGTCGGCTATTGCGCTTGATCATGGTATTCCAGTCATCAACGGCATCCTGACAACAGACTCCATCGAGCAGGCCATCGAGCGAGCCGGCACAAAAGCGGGTAACAAGGGAGCCGAGGCCGCGGCCGGGGCGATTGAAATGGTCAACCTGATGCCTCAACTGAATTAAGTAATTACATATGTCTGATAATACGGGTCTGG
>CAJIBR010000088.1_pt1 | contig 10313 bp, 11 predicted proteins | sample 9199401 | NCBI WGS metagenome assembly CAJIBR01 (sample SAMEA7708310, study PRJEB35096) | sediment metagenome | biome: marine neritic benthic zone biome [ENVO:01000025]; feature: sediment [ENVO:00002007]; material: shallow marine sediment [ENVO:03000034] sea grass bed [ENVO_01000059] ... | reverse complement strand
TGTCATTTCAATTTCAATCATCGTCGAGCGATTCTGGAGCCTGCAGCGCGAAAAGGTGCTGCCTCGGCATCTGGTGGCGTCCGTCTGGCACATGATCAAGACCGGCAGGCTGGAAGCCTCCAAGATCGAAGAGGTTGGCAGGCAGTCTGCTCTAGGCAAAGTGCTGACAGCCGGGCTGAAAAACCGGCAGTACAAGCGCGAGCGCATTAAGGAAAGTATTGAAGAGCGCGGCCGCGAAGTCGTTCACGAGCTGGAACGTTTCCTCAACCCGCTGGGCACGATTGCCTCGATATCGCCATTGCTCGGGCTGCTCGGTACCGTAGTCGGCATGATCAAGGTGTTTACCGCGATCACCATGCACGGTGTCGGCAATCCTGCGGTACTGGCCAACGGTATCTCACAGGCGATGATTACAACCGCCGCCGGCCTGTCGGTCGCTATCGTGAGCCTGATTTTCTATCGCTATTTCAGGCGCCGGGTCGATACCATCGTCGTCGAGATCGAGCGTGAAGCGATCAAGATGGTCGATGTGATTCATAAAAGCCGTGAAGGTCTGGCATGAACATCAGACCGGAAAGAAGCGATGAGAGAGTCGAAATCAATCTGACACCACTGATCGACGTGGTGTTTCTGCTGCTGATATTTTTTATGGTCACCACCACATTTGACCGCCATGCAAAGCTCAAAGTCGAATTACCGGAAGCGAGTGCCAAAAAAGAACAGCAGCAGCTCGAGGAGCCTGTGATTCTATCGATCGATGCCAACGGAAACTATTTCATCAATGACCGTCAGGTTGTGAATACAAGGCTGGATACGTTGAAAATTGCCCTGCAAAAATCGGTGGCAGACAGAAAAGATGTATCGCTGGTATTAAGAGCGGATGCCAAAACGCCCCATCAATCGGTCGTCAGGGCCATGGACGCCGCATCCCAGCTCGGGTTAACCCGTCTTTCTATTGCTACAATCGAAAGTAAATAAACCGATTCATCGCTATTGATTCATATGGACCAGGTTGAACACCAATCGGCTGGGCAATACTACAGGCGACGACTGACACTTGCTTTTGTTCACTGGAAAATTTTTGCAATTTCAATCGTCGGTATGATTCTTGTTGCCGGCACGGATACCGCGCTGGCGGCCTATATGAAGCCGTTGATGGATGACGGCTTTGTAGAACGGGACATGGAAACGATACGCCAGCTACCGTTGATACTGATCGGTATCTTTCTCGTGCGTGTGTTTGCGATATTCATTTCCATGTACTGCATCAGCTGGGTCGGCCGTAAAGTCATCATGGTGTTGCGGGAGACCATGTTTCGCAAGCTTCTGCTCCTGCCCAAGGATTTCTATGACAATGCCACCAGCGGAGAAATCATCTCCAAGTTTACTTTTGACGTAGAACAGGTCGCCAATGCATCGACCAAGGCAATAACCATTATCGTGCGCGACACATTTACAGTCATCGGTATCCTTGCCTGGATGTTTTATCTGAGTGTTTCACTGACCCTGGTATTGTTAACAACCGGACCGCTCATTGCCTTGCTTGTCAGTTATGTAACGAAGAAATTCAGAAAATTGAGCAAGCGGATTCAGAGCAGTATCGGTGATGTTTCGAGGATAGTTGAAGAGTCGATCAAGGCGCAGATTGTAGTGAAAGTATTCGGAGGCCGCGAGTACGAGGAATCCCAGTTCGAAAAGATCAACGACCAGAATCGCCGTCAGAACATGCGAATGATCGCGACCCAGGCACTGAGTACACCGGTCATACGCCTGATCGTAGGTATCGGACTGGCGGGAATTATATACCTCGTTACCAGAGACGAGTCGATGAATATCATTACTCCGGGTACTTTCGCATCCTACATGGTTTCGCTGACTTTTCTGTTCGGCCCGGTAAAGCGGCTGGCAGATGTCAATGTCGATTTGCAGAGGGGGATCGCGGCTGCTGAAAGTGTCTTCAGACTGACCGATCTGGAAAACGAGCAGGACAGGGGCAGCTACGCCACCCAACGCATCAACGGTGATATCAAATTCAGCCGGGTGGGATTTCGATACAGCACTGCCAAAGAAGCTGCACTGACGGATATCAATCTCGATATCAAGGCAGGGGAGACCATCGCCTTCGTAGGTAGATCCGGCAGCGGTAAATCGACACTACTCAATCTGCTGCCACGCTTATACGATGTGACTGAGGGTAGCATTTCGCTGGACGGTCATAACATTCAGGACTACAGGCTCGAGAACCTGCGCAGCCACATCGCTTTCGTCGGGCAGGATGTCGTGCTTTTTAATGATACCGTGGCGCACAATATCGCGTACGGATCAATGCGTGACGCCGATACGAACCAGATAGAGCAGGCTGCCAGATCGGCCTATGCCGATGAATTTATCAGGGAACTCAAAAACGGCTACCAGACCATCGTTGGTGAACGCGGCCTGATGCTGTCGGGCGGTCAACGCCAACGCATTGCAATTGCCAGGGCACTGCTTGCGAATGCCCCGGTGCTGATACTGGATGAAGCAACTTCGGCACTGGATACAGAATCAGAAAGATTCATTCAGTCATCACTGGAAGAGTTAATGAAGAATCGTACAACACTGGTCATTGCCCATCGACTTTCTACCATTGAGAATGCCGATAAAATCATTGTACTGGACGCAGGCAGAATCGTTGAAACAGGTACTCATCAGCAGTTGCTTGAAAAGAATGGGCACTATGCTGTACTGCATCAAATGCAGTTTGAAAGTCAGGGTTGATGAAACGGCTGGATCACTACTGGTATAGCCAGAACCCTGTGGCCTGGCTGATGTTGCCACTCTCATGGCTGTTCTGCGCTGTAGCCGTGCTGCGACGTTCGATGTATCAAAACCGTATTCTGCGAAGCTACGATGTACCTGTTCCCGTGATTATCGTAGGGAATATATCAGTAGGCGGTACTGGTAAAACACCTTTACTGATAGCCTTGAGCGACTTCCTGGTTCAACACGGCTATAAACCCGGTGTCATCAGTCGCGGTTATGGCGCTGCCATTTCAGGTGAATATTCACTGTCGGCTGATGATGATGCTGCGATGTGTGGCGATGAACCGGTGTTGATACATCAGCGTACAGCTTGTCCTGTTGTCATTGGCAAGGACAGGGTAGCTGCAGCCGAAAAGTTGCTGGCAGAATACGATTGTGATGTGATTCTCAGTGATGACGGCATGCAGCACTATCGTCTGAATCGAGATGTCGAAATTGCCGTTGTCGATATGCAGAGGAAATTCGGTAACGGATTTTGTCTTCCTGCGGGTCCGTTGCGCGAGCCGCTATCGAGATTGAGTAAAGTTAATATGGTCGTTTATCACGGCAATTCCACTGAGAAATACCATTTTACGCTGCAATTCGGAGAAGCAGTCAACCTGGTGACCGGGGAACAGAAAACGCTGGAATCATTCGCTGCCGGAACGATCCATGCTGTCGCTGGAATCGGACATCCGCAGCGATTTTTTACTCAACTACGTTCCGTCGGACTGAGCGTGATCGAGCATGATTTTCCCGATCATCATCAATACACGAGCAGTGATATCGAATATTCAGATGATGCGCCAGTGCTGATGACCGAAAAAGACGCGGTTAAATGCAAGCTGCTGTACCCTGATAGGAAGCAGAGTGGCGAACACCGGAATATCTGGGCCGTGCCGGTAAAGGCAGAAATATCAGATCAATTCGGGATCGATTTGATTGGCCTGATCGAGCAATCCTGATGAACAAGAGGCTGCTCAATATACTGGCCTGCCCGGTATGCAAAGGCAAGCTTCACTATAATAAAAAACGTACGGAACTTGAATGCCGGCGTGACAATCTTGCATTTCCGGTGCGTAATGGTATACCGGTTCTGCTGGAAATGGATGCCAGACAGCTCGAGCCTGAAAATAAATAGCTACAAATACAAGAATAATCGAATCATGACTGAAGATTTTAAAATCGTAATTCCAGCTCGATACGAGTCTATCCGATTACCCGGGAAACCATTGATAGATATTAACGGTAAACCGATGATCCAGTGTGTCCACGAGGCGGCCGTCAATGCGGGTGCAAGCGAGGTGATTATTGCTACCGACAGTAGCTTGATTGGTATGGCTGCCGAGGAATTCGGCGCCGCTGTATGCATGACAAGCAAAGATCACATGTCAGGCACTGATCGATTATGCGAAGTTGTCGAAACACTTGGATGGACGGATGAGACTGTCGTGGTTAATTTACAGGGAGATGAACCGTTAACACCGCCTGCCATCATCAACCAGGTCGCAGTCAATCTGAAAAACAATGAACAGGCCGGTTGTGCAACACTCTACACCGGGCTGACCCATGAGGAGGCGACTGATCCAAACATTGTCAAAGTGGTTACGGATGCAAACGGACTGGCGATGTATTTCAGCCGATCAGTGATTCCGTATATCCGCGATCCCGATGATTCCGCGATATCAGAGCTGATGTACAAGAGGCATATTGGCCTTTATGCCTATGACGTAGCGTTGCTTAAAAAATTCAGGACGATGGAAGCCTGTGAACTCGAGCATGCCGAGAAGCTCGAGCAGCTCAGGCTGATGTGGTATGGAATCAGAATACACGCAGCGCAGGCCGTGTCGATTCCTGGCCGTGGTGTCGACACGCCTGAAGACCTCGGCAGAGTCAGAGCCGTAATTGCACCAGATAGTTAACAAGGCTGCGCTGATAGTCCAGGTCAGGAGATATTGACGTGAGACAGAGTCTTGAATTATTTGTCACCTGTCCGAAAGGTGTTGAAGATTTACTTGTTGGTGAATGCAAACAGCAGGGACTGGCCGGAGTCAGTTCTACACAGGGTGGTGTCTATTGCCAGGGTAATCTTGAGCTCGCCTACAGACTCTGCTTATGGTCAAGGGTCGCGAGCAGGGTGCTATTGAAATTACACGCCTTTCCGGTGAAGGACCATGATGATCTCTACCAGGGTGTACAGACTGTAGACTGGAATTCACACCTGGATAGCGGGGGCAGTTTTGCCATCGATGTACATACCGCACATAAAGTCATCAACAACAGCCATTACGCAACACTGAAGATCAAGGATGCTATTGCTGACCAGTTTAAACAGAACTTCGGTCATCGACCGGATGTAATTCGCGACAGGCCTGACATTCGAATCAATGCTTATATCGACAAGGGGGACTGCACCCTCTATCTGGACCTGTCCGGTGAGCCGCTGCATATACGCGGATACCGTCAGCAGTCAGGTGCAGCGCCGCTGAAAGAAAATCTGGCAGCGGCCATTCTGTTGCGTGCACACTGGCCTGAGCTGGCGAAGCAGGGCAGACCGTTGATTGACCCGTTGTGTGGTTCTGCAACATTATTACTTGAGGCCGCTTATATCGCAGCAGGTATGGCGCCAGGATTGTTACGCAGTTATTTCGGTTTCATGAACTGGAAACTGCATGACGCTGATATCTGGAACAGGCTGGCGGAAGATGCGAGGAACAGCATCGATATAAACAGTCTGCCGGAGCTGATAGGAATTGAAAAATCCTTTAAGGTTGCTGGCATAGCCAGGGAAAATGTCCAGGCAGCAGGATACGAAGGCAAGATTGATATCCGCCAGGCTGATTCTGTAGACGTGATTTCAGAGCTGCCAGGACCAGGCGGCCTGATAGTAACGAATCCTCCATACGGCAAGCGTATAGGCCAGACCGAGGAGCTGAAGCGACTGTATCTTGACCTTGGCAAGAAGCTGAAAAGCCGATTCCCTGGCTGGAACATCGCCCTGTTCACCGCCAGCCATGATCTGGCCAAGTTTTTCGGTTTGCGCGCCCACCACAAAAACACGCTGTACAATGGACCGTTGAAGTGCACCCTCTATCAGTATCGTATTCGTGAAAACACGACTGATTTATCACGGGGTGAAGCTGCAAGGAACGAATCAGGTTCCAATGAAATCGAGATGTTTTCGAACCGGCTTTTAAAGAATATGAAGCATTTATCCAGATGGGTGCGGAAAGAAGGTATCAGCAGCTATCGCGTTTATGATGCAGACATACCTCAGTATGCCCTTGCAGTCGATATCTATGAAGACTGGGTTCATGTGCAGGAATACGAACCGCCCAGATCTGTTGATGCTGTTCAGGCATTCGTCCGGCTTAATGATGCAATAGATGCAATTTCAAGAGTGCTTGAAATCGGAAAAAACAGGATAGTACTGAAATCGAGAAAAAGGCAAAGCGGATCTGAGCAATATACGCGACACAATGACAGCAGAGATACCTTAATTGCCAATGAATATGGCCTCAAATTCAAGATCAATCTGAAGGACTATCTTGATACGGGACTGTTCCTGGATCACAGGCTCACACGAAAACTGATTTCCAGTATTTCTGCGAATAAATCGTTCCTCAATCTGTTTGCCTATACAGGGACGGCAACAGTCTATGCAGTCGCCGGAGGAGCCCGTTCTTCAACAACAGTTGATATGTCCAATACCTATCTTGCGTGGGCGCAGGAAAATCTCAAGTTGAATAAACTGTCAGCTAAAAATCATGAGTACATCCGTGCTGACTGCCTCGCATGGCTGGACGAAGCGCAGCAACTGGGCAGGCGATATCAGCTGATTTTTCTCGATCCGCCGACTTTCTCGAATTCAAAACGCATGAGCGATACGCTTGATATCAAAAGGGATCACGTAGAGCTGATCAAGCAGACGATGGCATTGCTGGATGATGATGGTGTGCTGATATTTTCCTGCAATGCGAAAGGGTTCAAGCTGGATGAAGATGCCCTGGATCAGTTTTCATTGCGTGACATTTCACGGATGACGACGTCCGAGGACTATCGACGTAAACCAGCACATATGTGCTGGTGTCTGTCGAAACATGCGGAAATCTTGAATCACTGCAGGATCTAAGGAAGAAGGCCGACTAGGCCGTATTGGCGGTTGCCTTCACGGAGCCCGGGGACGTTGACAGCAGGGTGTTGATGAATCGGTCTTCCAGGTCGATCCTGATAGCCAGCTCTTCGCCCAGGTTGGACAGTTGTTCGGGCAGCTGATTCAGCACTTCAGGGTTGAAATCTTCTGACGTGTCATAAAGGTCATTGAAGGCCACAGCCACCGCCGTGGTTTCTGAAATTCTGTCAAACACCTGGTTAGCGAGTTGCATGATTTCCGAGCGGCGTTCTTCCTTTTCCTCTATTCGGCGATAGATCTCGAAGTGTCCGGTTGCGAGGTAATCAACCAGGTCCTGGCAGAACTCCTGCAAAAGCTCCATGGTTTCTTCGTTGTTTTCCGGGTTCAGGTCGGCATGGCTCGCCAGGCTGTAATATTGTGACAGCACGTTATTACGCTCGGCAATCAGCTGTTTGATTTCCTTCCTGGTACGCGCGCGGCGGTCAGGTGGTGGTTGTTGTGTAGCCGTGTTCATCAAATCAGGCTCCCTCACTGGTTTAAGTTTTTTTTTCAGTTAATAACTTATTGTTAATGTTTTATGCTGGCTTGAGCGACATATTTACCGTCTTGAACGGATTAAATCAAGTGCATCAAAATGAAGTTAATAATTTTGTCATATCCAAGCCTGTATATTACTCGAATTCACTGAAATAGTCTTTGCTAAGTTATTGATGGGCCGTTACGACAGGAATGCTGTCGCGATGCAATTAAAGAAGATAATAAATTATTAATATAGCGCGATCAGCACTGTAATGCTGTATTTCAGCGCCGATATCGGCCGGTTGACTGGAAAAACCGTTTATATCATCTAAATTAAGAGTTGTATTTACACAGGAAAAAGTCTTTTTCCTGTCTGTTTACAAATTCAATACAAAAAATTTACCGGGGTAAGAGCATGAGCGAAGAAGTTGGTCGCCCAGAAGATGATATAACTGAAATTACGCTATCTTCTGAATTCGATGATGACGCGCATTTAGAGCCTGAACATATCAATATCGCCTATGTTCAGGAGCAGAAGTTCAAGGGCGTACGACGCACCTTCAAAATCTTCAATGATACTCAGCTTCATTACACGTTTAAATCATTCAGGCACAAAGATAATAAAAAACACCGTATCAACCTGAGCTATGTCAATATCCAGCCTGAACGGGAATGTACAGTGGCCTGGAACTGGCTCAGTACTGCATTCGCGACGATCGTGTGGTCCATGCTGCTGTTCTACGTTGGCCTGTTTACCCAGTACAAGGCGGATTACATCGTGATCGTGGCGGTATTGCTGGGCACCTTCAGCATGATCTCGATGTTGATTTTTTATTACCGTACGCAGGACAAGCTGATCTACAGCAGCTTTATCGGCAATATTCCTCTATTCGAAGTATCCAACCACAAGTCCGGCAACAGGGAGTTCGATCTGTTCATGGTCAAGCTGAGGCAGTATATCAAATCCGCCCAGGACAGAATGCCGATGCATCAACGTCTTGTCGGTGAGCTGAAAGATCTGAGGCGTATCAGGGACGAAGGCGAGATCAGTAACGAACAGTATGAATCGGCCAGAAATATCATCTTCAAGCACGAGGCTTTTCAGACAAAACAGGGTTGATAAACCATCGTTGGATACTGTACTTATACCCTGGTATCGCTATCATGAGCGTACGAGGGTATCAATATGAAAAAACCTGATATACAGAGAAGGCGTATTTTAAGTTTATCCGGCCTGTTCGGGGCCGTTCTGGCCACAAAAGCCACTTTTGCACACCATACCGAAACACACTTCGAAGACTCATCGCCGCATAAACTGGTATACCAGTGCAACAGTGCAGACCACGATTACCTTGATCATATACTGTTTTCCTGTGGAGAAATGCTGCGTAAATACGGTGATGATATCGAGCTGATCGTGGCGGCATTCGGGCCAGGCCTGCATCTACTGGGTAAAAAGCCAGGTCGGGCCATCAGCCGCCACCAGCAACAGCGTGCAGAATCGCTGAGTGACTACGGAGTCGCTTTTCATGCCTGTGGCAATACGATGAAATCACTGGGCTGGACAGAGGATGATCTGCTGGATTTCGCCAGAGTCGTTCCGATCGGCGTGGATGACATTATGCAACTGCAGGAGAAAGGTTTCGCTTACATGAGCTGGTAGAAGGTTTTTGTCCGCAAATAAACGCAAATAAACGCAGATGTAAAAAAGCTTAAAACAGACTTCATCCGTGCTCATCTGTGGATAATAGTCTTTTTGACCACCTGGGAATGTCCTGATATTGCTATATAGATGACAAGTATGGCATGAATAAACCTGACGAAGGTTGCTGAATTAATACGGTCCACTATAGATAAATCACACACAAAACATTTGCGTTCATTTGCGGACCAGCAACAACCCCTCTGCACAAGGCTCATTTATTATCCAGGGCTGCGAAAAACCGTACGGCCTTGCTTTGTGCGCTGTGCCATTTGATACCGGCCCGCTGGAATAAGTCGATCAGTGCCGCCTCTATACCTGCGGCATCACTGTGTGCCGTTATTTCAACTTCGATCTCATAATTGATGTTGCCGTCCGGGAATGTGCTGGTATCGAGTTCAAACGACACTGTTTCACTCGCGTTTTCGACTTGCAGGCTTACAGGTGGTAGATGAATTCGCAGGTTGTTGAATTTGCCGATGTGAACCAGCTTCTGATCGTTGCAGGCATTGTCAAGCATCTCCAGCAGTGCCGCTGACCTGCTCTTGAAATGATCACTGATAGCCTGTTGAGGCGTAATCTCGCCACGCAGTAAATCATCGGCAGCTTCTCGAGGTATATCAGCTTCTTCTTCGATGCGTCTGGTCAGAAACTCGCTGCCGATTTCTTGTGACTGCTGTTCACCTTTGATGGTCAGCGTATTGATGCCGCCGGCTTCTCGTATTCTGATGACGAAATGATTTTCGCGCAGACACAGTGATGGACTGTCGAAGAAGTGGTTTGTCTGGGTGATGCCGCTATCCAGCAATGAACCGGGTAGCTGCAGGTAATGCAGTAGATCCGCAAATGCCTGTCTGCCGGATACGGCAAACTTGAACTCAATTTCTGTTGAATGTGGTGTCATTTTACCTCAAAAGAGGCGTTTACTTCTCTGCAGACAGATAGCATACCCAGCTTGGATCGGCATCACCCTGAAATGATGGTGAGTATTTACCATTACCTTCACCCGATTCCTCATCTGTTCCTTCCCAGTAGACCGTGACTTTGGAAAAACCTGCTTCATTCAGCAGTTCACGAATCTCGGGTAATGTCCATAAGCGCCATTCATAAGTGAAAGCGTTCATCATGCGCGATTTGTCCGGAAAATGGAAATGGATGTGGCAGGTCATATCGCCTGTT
>CAJIBR010000453.1_pt1 | contig 10322 bp, 8 predicted proteins | sample 9199401 | NCBI WGS metagenome assembly CAJIBR01 (sample SAMEA7708310, study PRJEB35096) | sediment metagenome | biome: marine neritic benthic zone biome [ENVO:01000025]; feature: sediment [ENVO:00002007]; material: shallow marine sediment [ENVO:03000034] sea grass bed [ENVO_01000059] ... | reverse complement strand
GTCAACAGCTGGGTGCCGTCGGGCCGGTGTTCGATAATATGCCCGCCAATACGGCACCCGCTACCGAGGACGGCACCCCTGCCGATGTCCAGCAGGTAGCGATCCGCCACCGTGACCGCCGGGGACCAGTAGACAAACAGGTTCACCCTGCCCCCCCATAGATTGAGCCACAGGTTGTATAGGCCCGGAAAGATCCGCAACAGTTCTTCAAAGAACGCAAAGCGCACAAACGGTATCTGTAACTGGGTCAGCAACCACCAGTAGATAAAGGTCGGCGACTTCGAGCCGACCCTGCCAGAGGGCCTGCCGAACAGCAGAATCAGCGCGCGGCACAACAACGGCGGCAAGAGATAGATCCACACAAGCAGCAACACCAATGTCCACTCGACATCGAAATCGCCCAGCACAGGGATCGCCGCGCCCGTCACGATATACAGCGCGGGGTAATAATTGATCAAGACAACGAGCGGGGGATATAGCCTGTTCTTCATCTTGCTGCTTCCACCCACCGCAACCGCTAGATCACCAGCGCGCTTTCGAACTCCGGATACATCTCCAGCAGCGCCGTGGTCACCGGCCTTTGCGAACAGTCGTTCAGCAGCGGCTGCACACAGGGGTCGATATCCAGTGCGCGGATACTGTTTTTCAACTGCCTGGCGCGCGACCGTAGTCGAGGATGCTCGCCGAGCAACTGCTCGATGACATTGATTCCCGCGTGCCTTGGTTTCAAAGTGGCGCGCAGCAGACTCCGCAACAGGCGGACATTCAATTTCCTCTTGCGACGCGAGCTGCGATCCAGAATGAAATCGATGATATTCGCGTCGATATGCACGTGCCCCGCCTCATCCTGCAGGTGCAGTCGGTGCGCCAGCAGAAAGTTGGTTTCCAGTTCACCCAGACTATCGGTACGCGGGTCTTTCACCATGTCCCGTGAGAAGCGCACCGCCTGTTCCTCCATCAGCAACACCAGCCAAATCAGCGCTAACAGCTGGCAGGGGTAACGGCATGCTGCACCCAGCACCACCTGTTCCGGCCAGGATACTCTGAGAAAGTGGTACGGCCGTCGCTCGTAGATCCGAGGCATCCCCAGCTTGTTGAGGGTGTAGAACATGGTGTAATGGCGCTCCTCCTCCTGCAGCAGAATAGTCAGGCACCGCCGTAAGGTGTCGGCGCCATCGCTGTCCAAGCACTTGAGCAGGTTGGACATGACCCGGTTGGTAAAACCGCTCTCGAACAGCATGAACTGCTCATTGGTGCGCATGCCGTAGAGCTGGTTATAGCGCAAACGCTGGCTATCGCTCAGCTCCGCATACACGCCCGTATGGTAGAGCTGGGTATAGTGCTCATGGATAAACGGTCTATTCAGATCGACCGGGGAAAAATCAACGCCTGCGCTAGCGCATTCGCGCGACCCACGTTGTCCCACAATTTGTTCCGGCGATAACAATTTCATGCTTACTCCATCACGCGGTAGTCTTCTCGCGGGAGGACTGCGGGCCCGGGCTCGCGGTAAAGGCGCGGTCCTTTCCACAACTTCAGGTACTGGCGCAAATAGCTCACCGGTTTCATGCTGTGGACCCCGAGCTTTCGCAGGTAGATCCACGGCACATGGGGGTGCTGGTGGTGCACCAGGTCCCAGTGCCCCTGTAACAGGATCCAGGCCATGGGGCTGGACACCTCGAGATTCAGTGCGCCGTCCCTGACATCGCGCACGGTAAACGCATGGGTTACATATTGCCGGGTCGACCAGTTGAAGGCAAAAAACGCATAAAACACGCCCAGCGTTTGCCAGCGGAGTTCCAGCAAGTAAAAAAGGCCGATCCAGAATGCTATCGCCAGACCGACTTCGAGGCGGACTTTCCACAAGGCAGTCGCGTCAAAGTCATCGAAAACGATAGACGTGCAGCGTGCCCGCCGGAAGGGCTTGCTGTGCAAAAGGCCGGGCACCGCGGCGAGCATCAGGTTGCCGACGGGAATCAAGGGCCACCACAGCCCCAGCAGGATCCCGTACCACTGCACGAACTTGAAAGTCCGGATATCACGGGAATAATAACCGTCGAACATTTCGTGATCGGTACGGTTACAGCAGTGGTGCACGATATGTGTCACCCGAAGCACGGTAAAGGACGAGGGAAACAGCCAGCTCAGCACCATGCCCGCTAACCAGTTAACGCCAGCGCGGCGGTGCAACATATCGTGTGCCGCTTCATGAATCAGGGCGTAATTGGTCAACAGCACGAATGAAAACGCAATTCCCAGCGGTATCGACCAGAACAGGTCCAGCCGCGACGCGAACCACAACAAGCCGGTCGCCAGGATGACCACGCTGGCTGCGATGAGCAGGTTGATGCGCCCGGGAATGGGGTATGTCGTCATATCGAGGAAACGCACCTGGCCCGGACTATGGTCTTCGCAGGACGCGGCCGAGGATGAACATCACCAACAGGCCTGCTGCAAATGCCGCACCTCCAATAATCCAGTTCAGCCGTTTGGCACTGTTCAACAGTGGATTATCGAACAGGTTGCTGGAGAAATGCAGCGATATAATCTTCCAGGTATCCTGCTTTTTCTGCAGTGTGGTGCTCCAGCGGCCGTGCAGAACGAATTCCAGTCCTTCCGCCAGCTTGAAATGCTCCTCGGTGGTACCGTAGGCGACAGCCGTGTCACCGTGAAATACTGCGGGCGCGCTCACTGCACCGGTCAGGCTGTATTCCTTGACCACGGCGGCAGCATCCTTGAGCATGCGGTTGAAATATTCGCGACCCGCCTCGTGCCCCTGTGTTACCTCGGCGTCGTAGTAGGTCAATATGCCATTCTGGTCCAGGTGTCTGGCCGCCTGGTCGAAATCGTGCGCATTTAATGCCTCTTCCACATCGCTCAGAATGGCCCGCATCTGCTCGCGGTCCGCAGCGTGCGGATCGGTGTCGGCATAGACGGTGTGGCCGAGTGTCAATAACAGGATACACAGTACGGTTCTCATTGCTTTTCTCCTTGTGATGAAGGGCTTCCCAATAGATAGTTGCCGACCAAATAGCGCAGAATGGAACGCTGCTCCAGGTTTTTATCGATAACAGGTGCCACATTCTCCCGATGCCACTTCGCGAGTTGACTCCAGTGCAATGCAGGGTGCATGTGATGCGCCGTGTGGTAGCCGTTATTGAAGAACAACCAGTTGCCCGTTCGGCTAACGAAATTCCGGGAATGATCGAACGCCGACCCGGGCCGGCAACCGTCGTGTTGCAACAGATTCACGCCGATCAGCAGTGTCACTCCCACCGACCAGGGTATCGCCACAAACAGGAGAAAGGTCTTGAGATCTAATAGCAGCAGGGTTAGTACAAACAACCACAGCAAGACTCGTTCCCTATACAGCCGCCTCTGTAGGTCCTGTGGTAACTGATTCAATCCTGCCAGGCGCTTGCCGCGTGCCATGCTGCGAACGGCGGCGACCAGGAAACGCAACAGGCGCAGTATCCCCCGACCCGATCCTGCCAGTTGCGGGCGTATCCAGTCATTGCTGTCGCCATTGTGGACATGATGATTGTAATTGTGCGCCAGAATCACCCCTGCGCAGCTGTGGCCCTTGCTTAGCGTCAGCAGCAGGCCGAACAAGGCGTTGAGGCGTGGATCCCGGAACACGCTGGTGTGCACATGATTGTGGTTGATAATGCAGCTGCTGAAACAGAACAGGCCGCTGGCCAGCAGCCATGGCAAAACCCACCCCGATGCGACATCGATGGTAAACGGTACCAGAAGCAGCAGCAGCGTGATACACACGAACAGTACGCTGCGCAGGTCTTCCCTGTGAGTCAGCAGTGTGGTCATGAGCTCAGCCGGGCCGTTGCTTGACCACATGGTATTGCATGGCGTCGAGTTGTACGGTTTCCGGCCGCTCATGACCGCACCAGTTAATATCCACTGTCACCGGGCCACCGGATTCGCCCAGTCCAAACAGCAGCCTGCTGTCGCCCTGAGCGGAAAAACCATTGGACGCCTGCACTTCACGAAGTTGTGGTTCCTGGCCGTCGCGCAGGAGTGTCACCCGCGTGCCCACCGCATTTCGGTTACAGGTCTGGCCGTTGCCGACAAGCTGCAGGCCAATCCAGTTCCCGGCTCTGGATTCGTTGCGATAAAGCGATACCGGAGCAAACTGGCGAGTGATAAACATGTCCAGATCTCCGTCATTATCCAGATCCACCAGGGCGATGCCACGCGCATTGCCCAGCTCGTTTAAGCCCACCTGTTCGGCCAGATCGACAAAATGATCACCGCGATTGTGATACACGCGGTTGCGTTCATAGGGGAAAATACAACGGCCGCGTAATTCCGCCCAGCGATCGGCGTAGCCGTGCACGTCGGGTCCGGTCAGTCCGATGTTGGCATTCCAGTACCAGAAATCCGGACAGCTTGTGTGCTGCCGGTCGTAGCTGTCATCGACCATGCCGTTAGCCTGTACGATATCCAGGCGACCGTCCCGATCCAGGTCGCCCAGGGCCGCTCCCCAGCCGAAGCGTTTTTCATTGAGCACATTGCGCCTGACTGCTTCATCGCGAAACGCAGCCGCTCCATCCTCATCGACGGTGCCGTTGTTGACCCACAGCAGACTACCCTCCGCCTGCTGCTTTTCGTGGACATTGGACACATAAATATCGAGATAGCCGTTGTTATCGATATCGCCCAGCGAAGCGTTCATCCCCTTATAGGTGTCGCGGCCCAGACTTCCAACCAGGCGCCCGGTTATCTTTCGGAATCTGTTTTCGCCTTGATTCAGATACAGCGAATCCGGGCCAAAATCATTGGAAAAATACAGATCGGTCCAGCCGTCATTATTGAGATCGCCGGTGCCGATATCCAGCGTCCAGCGATGCTCGTAGAGACCCAGCGTACGACTCGACTGTTTGAGAAAACGCTGGCCCTGGTTGAGGTACAGGTAATTCTCGCCGCCGTTGTCAGCGCTGTGCCAGGTACGGTGCATGATGTTCAGCATGCGCCGGTCGCCAGGGTACTCGGGTTCGGGCAGCTCGAAGACGTTGAAACGGGTCGGTTCATCGTACCCGGGCAGGTACGGACTCATCGCGTTACCGATCACCAGGTCCAGTCGTCCATCGCGGTCCATGTCCAGCACGTTCGCCGTGACGCTGACCGTATAATCGGTGAGCCCGAGCTGTTCACTCACCTCGACAAACTGCACAGTACCCCGCTCACGCCACAAACTTTTCAGTACCCGGGAATGGCCGAAACTGACCAGTACAAACAGGTCGCTATCGCCATCGTTGTCATAATCGAACCAGATTGCACCGGAAGGGATGCCCTGACTCTTCGGCTGATCGAGCATGTCCTGCAGTGCCGGCAACGGAATCCGTTCAAAGCGAAACTCTCCCCGATTCAGATACAGCGCTGCCCGGTCACGAACGTCTTTCAGAGAATTGGTAAGAAAGATATCCGGCAGACCGTCGTCATTGACATCGTTGACCGCAATCGCGTCACCCACGGAAAGAATCCATTTGCCGATGTGCAACAGTCTGCGATCCACCTGTTCCAGCAGGTCACCCGGACGCGACTGGATACCGGCCTGCTGCGAGTCGATCTCGTGAAAATAAAAATCGACGTCCATAACCCGGTGTTGAATCGCGCCTGCGCGGTAGGCAAGCAGCGCGGTCAAGGCAAGCGCACTCACTGCGCACCAGCGCAACAGGGTCGATCTCAGGGCAGCCAGCCAGTCCTTTAGCGGCGAGGCGCCCTGGCGCAGATGCAGCCAGCAGAAACGCGCCAGGAAATAGATGAAGCCGGCGTAGAACAGTGTGGAGTGGATTTGTATCTTGTGCAGCAGCAGGTCGATAATGACAATGCTGGCTGCCATCAGAATCTGTCCTTTGCGGGACGCCGGCGAAGTCGCCGGGTCGGTAATCATAAAAAAGGCGAACAGGAAAAAGGCCGGCGAGGTCAGCGCGCCCATGAACCAGGTTTCTGGCGGCATATGCCATCGTGTCAGCCAGGCCCGGAAGGCCAGCACCGCGAAATACATGAGGAGAAACGAAACGATCAGTGCGGCGCGCTTTATCCTGAACACGAACAACAGCAGGGCCGCGGTCACGATAAAGAACACAAGTGCGATCGACCCGCCCCATTGATAGGCGGGAGCCGCGCTGATCATACCGTCGGCGACCCAGAGACTGAGTACGATGCCAAACAGCGAGGGATTGAAAACGTGCCGGCCGTTGACCGTCAATAGATACTTCGATGCGATGGCGAAGAAGACCGGGACCAGGGGATACCATAAACCGTGTGCATAGTTGACCAGGATCGACAAGGACGATCCGGTGATCGCCGCACTCAAGGGAAGCAGTAGACGCCCGCCCTTGAATGCCGCGTGTAACAGCATATCCAGGAAACAGGCAAATGCGATGGTCGAGATAATCTGCGCCGGGCTGCGATTGAAACCCAGTACCGTGATACCCAGAATAAGGTAACACCATAACAGGGCAAGGAATGGTAAGCGTGGATCCGACCAGCTCGGCTTTCTGTCCCAGGTCAAAATCATATCATCGCAATCTCGACGTAAGGTATGCGGCCATCCAGTTGCTCGTACACCGGCTGGTCTTCCGGATAATGGACCACGAACAGCCTGCCTGCCACATCGATGCGCCGGTACTCCAGCAGCACATCGCTCAATGGATCTGTCTCGTGCAGACCGGCAATAAAATAATGCCAGGGCCCTTTGCGACGATAGTTATAGAGGAAACGTAACAGGCCGCGAAACAGTACCGGATCGTTCTCTTCGATGTGGATAAAGGCCAGGTAAAAATACGGAACCGTACTGCCGGGCGCCGGCAGGGGCTTGAACGCGGAAAACCGCGACAGCACATTGTAGAGCGGGCGGATCAGCTGCAGACCCGCGGTGTATCGCTCCACACAGGTCTGCCTGAAGGTCGTCTGATCCCAGGCGGCGATGGTGCCGATGATTCGATCACCGCGCAGCGCGAGAAAAAAGTCGTCGGTGCTGAGCCCCCGTAAGCGTTGTGTATGCATATCGGCTGCCGTCATTACCGGAGCGAACTGTTTGTTCACCGCCTGTCCACGAATAAAGTGGAAGATCTGCTGAAGGTCCTGCTCCTCGGCGCGACGAAACCCAATGCCGTCTACAGAGACGGGCTGCTTGGCAAGGTCAAGAAAAATGGCCGGCGCAAGGAACCGGCCCGCGTCGCGATAGATCGGCAAGCCACAGCGTGCCGACGTCAATGCTTCCAATGCGGGTCGGTTTTCTTCCAGGATCATGGAGTAATACAAGGGTAGCGGATCAGCCAGATGCAGCTGGCGCAAGAACCGGTAGCCTCGCGCCAGCCCCGTCCCACCGCGGTAAGCAGGGTGTGCGCGCAGGTCGGCCAGATACCCAACTCGCTGTACGCCGCCGTTGACAAAACTGTCACTGACCAGACGACTGCCCAGACCGATGAGCTTGTTGCTGTCGCTGTCGACGCACTTGATCACTTGTGCCTGTTGTCCCTGTACCCCGCTACCATAGAAGAACGACGGCTCGCGGCGGAAGCTGACACTGATATTTCCATGTAACCAGTCTTCCGCCATACGCGCACGCAGAGCGGCATCATCTTCCCGGGTGGCCAGGGCGAAATTCAACATCCGCGCACCGCTCCGCCCGCTGCTGTTGCGCTGCCAGCCGTGAGTTCCGCGAACAGGGCTTCGTCCTGATTGAGAACAGATGGCTTGATATCACCGAGGCGGCGTTGCCGTTCGCATTCATACCGCACATACCTTTCCCAGGGCGCCGCTACCCGCACCGCGGTGACGGGCGCGAGCTGAGCGATTTGCCTTGCGTAAGCATATTGCGGGTTGCGGCGCAGGCGCTGATCGAGTCGCGCCGCCATGCGCCGCGCTTGTGCTTCGCCGTACTGCGATTCATCCAGGACCAGGCGGTAACCGCTTCGATGGGCGACGCACGGAAAGAGCATCGCGAAACCTTCGGTATCCTGCAACTGACCCTGCACGAATGCTTCGCTCAGCTTCTCGCCGCAGAGATCACTGACGTTACCGCTGCGCCCGACGAACTCGAGCAGGGGCGTTTCAGCCAGCAGCCCGACCACCCGAACCTGGTCCCCCAGTTCATATCGATAAAGCCCGGAATGGTTGGACATGATGACCCGATACACTTCGCCTTCCTTCAGCTCGTGGGCAAGATGGGTGCGGTCAGCCGTGTCGATAAATTCATAGAAGCCGCTGTCGATCGCGAGGACTGAGGCCCGGGCTTTGGCCACAGGTATGCTGACAACACCTTCCGTGGCCAGCAAGCCCTTTCCCTGAATAAAGACGCCGGGAAACAGCGTATCGAGCTGCGCCCGGTACCTCGCGGCGGATGCATCCAGCCAGCAACTCAGCGTGTCGAGTTTTGTCCAGAGCCGGCCGGTGTCCACTGTGCTGCCACGACAGGCCGCCAGCAGTTCGGCGGCGCGTTTCGGAGCGGCTTGCAGCGGCAGACGAGGGATAGCGTTTCGTTCGTCTGCATCCAGATCAATGCGGACTGTGCCCGCGGCAATATCTTCGGCCAGCCGCTCATGGTGCTGGTGCAATGCATCGATCAGATCCAGCAGAAAGGTCGGGCTCCAGACCGAGATCAGAGCCAGATCCTCCGCTGCCAGTAGATAGCGCAGCGTGAGGTATTGCCAGCCGGCGTAGTCCTGCACTGCACCGACAAGGGGTGGTACCGCGAGCGTCTTCCCGATATCGGTGGCCAGACGCGTACCGAAGTACTCCGCGTCATTCGCGAGTCCGATGCGGATACCCGCCGCGGTTGCAGCGGGCCTGCGCAAAGCCGGGCTGATCGACCAGTAGGCGGCACCCTGCATAATACCGGGTCGGTGCCTGAGCAGATCGTATAACCAGGGATACAAGGCCCGCCGAAACGCGTTCAAGGCCGCGGCCGTGTAGGGAACCAGTTTCGGCCCACCGCTGCTGCCACCGGTCCGCTCGAAGGCAATGACCGGATCTGCACAAAGGATCGCCTGCTCCCCGTTTGCCATGCGGTCGATATCGAGCGCCTGGTCTTCGTATCGCTGGAGGGGCACGGTGGCCTGATACTGCTCGACAGACTGGACGGCGTCGAAGCGATAACGGCGACCAAATTCAGTGTGGCGGTTGTTGTGTAGTATCTGCTTCAGAACCCGGGCCTGCCGCGGGCCCGGCCTGTCGAGCAGCCTGAAGAACTGTTCACCCTCTTCGGCAACTGCGCCGTACACTCTATCCCAGGCAGTCACGAGGCAATGGCTTCCCTGAATGCTCTCAGGGCAAACGAACGCAGGTTGCTTTCGTCGAGCTCGGTAAAACAGACCAGCTCATCGCCTTGCGCATAGCCTGGATTACGATCGAGAAAATACCGCACGTCGCGATGCTTTGCGACGTGCCGCGGAATATCGGCCCACTCACCCGCGAGATGACCGAGCGATCGTTCGAAACGGACAATGCCGAGGTCGCGCTTATAGGCATCACCAAACTTCTGTGTCGCAAGATAGTCCATTATTGCCTGCGCGTCGGCGGGTGTCTGCCGACGCCAGGTCGGATAAAAGATCCTCGCGAACAAAGGCAGATAGCGGTATGTACGGTAACCCTTGACGATAAGAAACCAGTACAGTGGAAGTTCCGGAGACTCCGACTTTATCGTGCCCGCCATACGGCACCAGGCCAGAGCAAGCGCCTGGGTTCCCCAGTATTCATGATGGATGACCGTGTCACCGGAAAAAATGGCGCGCTTTCGGCCTCCCCGCAAATCGAAATCGATCAACAGCAGCGTCGTAAAGCCGCAGACTCGCCCGGCCGAGTTGCGCAGTACAATGACGTAGTCCTTCTCCTGCAGGTCCCGGGCAAAGAGCGTGCTGTCACAGGCGCTGTAATAGCGGCTGTAGAGGGCGTACATTGCCTCTGTTTCGCTGTCATTCAGCCTGTTGCGCGCCACTACCCGTGCGAACAAGTTCTCCACGCGTCCATCTCCTGGAAAATGCGTATAGATAAACCGTCAATAAGATGTTCACCAGCCAGGTGACCTGAAGTACTGCTGCATGCCGTTGATCACCGGGCACAAAGTAAACCGTATGTTCGCCGCCGCTGACCTCTGACAGCATGTACAGCACAAACCCGACTTCAATGGCGAACATCGCAACGATGACGCACAAATTGGTCAGCAACAGACCGCGTTGCACTTGTCTTTGATACACGGCCGCCAGGGTGAGCAGCAGTACAATCGTGAACAGATCGTGGCCTATGCCATAGTAGGGATTCCAGCTGCTGGTGACGTACATCATGAACAATTCAACCGT
>CAJIBR010000094.1_pt1 | contig 10401 bp, 9 predicted proteins | sample 9199401 | NCBI WGS metagenome assembly CAJIBR01 (sample SAMEA7708310, study PRJEB35096) | sediment metagenome | biome: marine neritic benthic zone biome [ENVO:01000025]; feature: sediment [ENVO:00002007]; material: shallow marine sediment [ENVO:03000034] sea grass bed [ENVO_01000059] ... | reverse complement strand
GGTTTCGCAGGCTGTCAACAGGCTGGAATCCGATCCGGCAGATTTGATGGTCTGGCTGGGCCCTGCAATAGGCCCGCAGGCGTTCGAAGTCGGCGAAGAGGTACCGCGCGTGTTTATCGATCAAAACAGCCAGAACAGCCCGGCTTTCACACAGACCGATGACCAGCACTGGCTTTGTGATCTGTATCAGTTGGCGCGGATCGAGCTGTCCGCGCTCGGGATTACTTCAGTTTTCGGTGGTCATGAATGTACATTCAGCGACGAGAAGCGCTTCTATTCCTATCGCAGGGATGGCGGCCGTACCGGTCGTATGGCCAGTCTGATCTGGCTGGGTCAATAAAAACCTGCAGAAACGACAAGTTTTTGTCAGATTCCTTGTTATTTCGCTGTCATCTGCTATAGCAACATTAAAAGACCACCCGTCTGGTCGTACCAGTAGTATCCGCAAATGCACCGAAATCAAAGGGTTTCGACTGTTACAGGGATGTTGCTAAATGATGTTTACTCGTTCGAGGAATAGGGATGAAAAATTCTATTTTATTTAGTTTATTGACGTGTGCTTCTCTTATCTCAAGCCATGCCATGGCGGCGAATGTGGAAGTGAAGATCACTGAAGATAAAACTCATTCAATGGTGGATCACGGTAGTGAACTGATCAAGGTGGAGCGTATCCAGGATACCAGTCATACCATCGATGGCTCATTCGCCAAGACTTCAAGACCATGCCCGCCGTTTTGTGTTAATCCGCTGAATATAGAAGATGGCGTTGCAACCGTCGCCGAGCTTGAAGTCATCAAGTTCATGGAAACAGCATTGCACAGTGGTAAAGGCTTGTTGGTCGACGCGCGTACTTCCAGCTGGTACCAGAAGGAAACGATTCCGGGTTCAACCAACATACCGTTTACGGTCTTTGAAAAGACGGCTGATGATCCGCAGCTGGTTGCAGTACTCGAGAAACTGGGTGCGAAGCAGCGCGACAAGGTGGGTGTCTTCATGCGTACACTTGAGAAGGCAGGCATGTTCGATGGTGACGAGAAAACTGACAACTGGGATTTCTCCGAAGCAAAAGTACTGCTGTTATGGTGCAATGGCCCCTGGTGTGGCCAGTCACCACGTGCAATACGCGCACTGGTCAGTATGGGCTACCCGGCTGACAAGTTGTACTACTACAGAGGGGGTATGCAGATGTGGCAGTCGCTGGGACTTTCAACGATAGAGCCAACTGATATGTCCACATATGCCAGCAAGTAGATCGATAACAAGCGAAAGACATAATAATGGCCGCTCATCAGCGGCCTTATTATTGCTGTTTGGAAAAGAAACTAGTAACGAGTTACTAGTTCCTGATATTCAATCAACCGGCTTTCTTTTTGTTTGAAACCAGCGTCACCCGGTTACGGCCACTTTTCTTCGAATGGTAGACCGCTTCATCCGCCGATTTATATAGCTTGTCGAAATCAGAATCGTGTTCCTCGCTGAGACAGGCGATTCCTATGCTTGCAGTGACTTTCAGACCGCCCGGACAGGCGTTCTCGATTATGGATCTGATTTGCCTGCCCTTGATGACAGCATTGTCGGCAAGGCAATGAGGCAGAATGATCAGGAATTCCTCACCACCGATGCGAGCCACGAAATCACCGTGGCGGTATGACTGGGTCAGCAGCCTGCCGACATCCGCCAGTACCCTGTCACCGGCGTCATGGCCGTATTCGTCATTAATGCGCTTGAAGTGATCCAGATCCAGAATCATGATGGACAATGGATGTTCGTAACGTATCGAGTCGTGTATGTACTTGGGTGCGTTTTCAACAAGACTGTGGCGATTATGGCAGTTGGTGAGCTGGTCTTTCATTGCCAGTTGCATCAGCGCCTGTCTCTGTTCGCGTACCTTGTCGTGCAAGCGCTTGTTGGATATCAGATTGTAGACCCTGGCAGCAAACTCTTCCTCGTTCGGCGGCTTGGTCACGTAGTCGTTGATGCCTGCGTGAAACAGTTCAGTTCGACGCCTGGGATCGTCATGCCCGGTCATTGCCAGGATGGGCAGCTCCGAATGGTGGTTTTTCAACGCACGTATCATCCGCACAAGCGACAGGCCGCTCATTGCGCCTCTGAGCATGACATCGGTTATGACCAGGTCATATTCATTTTTCAGTAGTGCGTTGTATGCGGCTTCAGCATCTCTGTAGTGATCAACCTCCAGGTTCATTTTCTGAAGATCTTTGGTGATGGCATGTGCAACAGACGGGCTGTCTTCTACATAAATAATGCGCCCGCCTTCGATAACGATGTGTTTTTTCCCCTTGACGTAATAATGAAGGCTTTCACGGAGTTGATCGATACTGGTTTTCGGGAATATATCCTTTATGCCTGCATTACGCGCATTGTTCAGTAGAGCTTCGTTGGGTTCGGACGTCAGTAGCAGGATAGGGCAATGATTCGCATGGGCCTGACAGTATTCAATAAAGCCTGAACTGCTGTCATCGAAAATATTCTGCCCGGCAATAATGAAATCGTAGCTGTTGTTATTCAGCAGATGAGTGCCGTCTTTGCTCGAGCTGACGCAATCAACCTCGCAGTCGACTTCCTCGAGAAGTTCTCGCAAGGTTTTCTGATACAGTCGACTGTTTTCAATGACCAGGACTTTCATGTTTATCAGCCAGTATTATTATTTTTTTACGAGCGTTCTTCAGCCGCTTTCAGTTGGCATGCCGAGAGCGGGTTGCAGCTATCACACATCGGATAACCGATTGATAATAACTGCAAAATCAGACCTTTCTTACAAAGTGTAGAACGTTGCAGGGGATTTGGTGCTGAATCTGGCCAATTCTAAACAGGCGCCTGGCACAGGATCGGCAGTAGAGACAGGGCGGAAGTCATCCAGCCAGCCGGGCAGACTCCGAGGAAAATCAGTGACTTATTTTATTCGCATGCCGGGCTGGGCGCCGTCGTCGGGGCTCAGAATAAACAGGTCTGTGCCACCCGGGCCCGCTGCCAGTACCATGCCTTCAGAAACGCCGAATCTCATCTTTCGTGGCGCCAGGTTGGCAACCATCACGGTGAGCCGGCCTTCCAGCATTTCGGGCTGGTACGCAGATTTTATACCCGCGAACACCATGCGGTTTTCACCGCCGATATCGAGTGTAAGTTGTAACAGCTTGTCAGCACCTTCCACATGTTCGGCCTTGATGATCTTTACCACGCGTAAATCAATTTTTGCGAAGTCATCGAACTGTATTTGAGGTGCAATTGGGTCCTCAGTAAGAGGGCCGCTTGCCTTGTCAGCCGTTTCTGTTTGCTCGAGATGTTCAGTGGACTGTTCAACCATGGCTTCTATCTGCTCTATATCAATGCGTGTCATCAGGGGTTTGAATTTATTGATGCTGTGTGCGAGTAAGGGTTCATTCAAGGTATGCCAGTGCAGTTCACAATTCAGAAACTGTTCAGACCTGAGTGCTGTTTCAGGGAGTATGGGTTTTAGATAGGTCATCAGTATACGGAACAGGTTGATGCCCTGAGTACAGATGGCCTGAACCTCCGTTTCATTTCCAGCTTCCTTGATCAGCACCCACGGTTTGTTGTGATCTATATAGACATTGGCTTTATCGGCAAGCGCCATAATTTCACGTACAGCCTTGCTGTACTCGCGGTTTTCGAATTCGTCCGCTATCGATTTTCCTGCCTGTACCAGTTCATCGTATAGAGCAGCATCAGGCAGGCTTGCCGACAGCCGGTTATCAAAACGTTTATTGATAAAACCCGCGCAGCGGCTGGCGATGTTAACGACCTTGCCGACCAGATCTGAATTAACACGCTGCATGAAATCTTCCAGGTTCAAGTCGATGTCATCGACACCGGAAGAAAGCTTGGCCGCATAATAATATCGAAGGTATTCGGGTTTCAGGTTGTCGAGATAGGTGCGCGCCTTGATAAAAGTGCCACGGGACTTTGACATCTTCTGCCCGTTGACCGTCAGAAAGCCATGGCAGTAGACTGCGCTTGGTTTGCGGAAGCCAGCGCCGTGAAGCACCGCAGGCCAGAACAGTGTATGAAAGCGCGCGATATCCTTGCCAATGAAATGATAGAGTTCGGTATCGCTTTCACTGTGCCAGTATTCATCGAAAGAGATGCCTTCCCGATCACACAGGTTCTTGAAGCTTGCCATGTATCCAATCGGTGCATCCATCCAGACATAGAAGTACTTGCCCGGCGCATCGGGTATTTCAAAACCCCAGTAGGGAGCATTGCGTGAGATGTCCCAGTCCTGCAGGCCTTCTTCGAACCACTCATCCAGCTTGTTTGCGATTTCAGACTGTACATGTCCTGCGCGCATCCATTGTTGCAGCATGTCGGCGAAATCGCTGAGCTTGAAGAAATACTGCTCTGAGTCTTTTTCGACCGGTGTTGCGCCGCTGATCACGGAGACCGGATCGATCAGTTCGGTTGGCGCATAAGTTGCGCCGCAGACCTCGCAATTGTCGCCGTACTGGTCTTCGGCACCGCATTTCGGGCAGGTGCCCTTGATGAAGCGGTCGGGCAGGAACATTTCGGCTTCAGGATCATAGGACTGTGAAATCGTGCGCGTGGCGATATGGCCGTCATCGCGTAATTTCGAATAGATTTCACTGGCCAGCCCGCGGTTTTCCTCGGAATGTGTCGTGTAGTAGTTGTCAAAACCGATCAGAAAGTCGGCGAAGTCAGCTTCGTGCTCCTGTTTCATCGCATCAATCAGCTGTTCCGGTTCGATACCGTCCTGGCGTGCGCGCAGCATGATCGGTGTGCCGTGCGCATCGTCCGCACAGACATAATAACAACTGTGGCCTTGCATTTGCTGAAAGCGTGCCCATATATCGGTTTGTATGTACTCAACCAGGTGGCCCAGGTGTATCGACCCGTTCGCATAGGGCAGTGCGCTGGTGACAAGAATTTTTCGCCTTGTGGTCATCGGGTTATAGTGCATACGGGCGCAGGTGATGTCGGGCGCATAACTTATCACGTGAGCACCCGGCAATACAGGCTTAACACCCTAAAAGAAAGGGTTAAATCAAGCATTTACTATTGTAGAATGCGCCATCATTTTGAAATCGGCCGAATAATCGGTGTGAGGTAAAGCGCATGAGCGTTTCAAAAGAGCAGATTGAGTCTGCAATTAAAGAATATATTGACCCTTATCTTGAAAAGGATCTGGTGACTGCCGCTGCGGTCAAGGATACGGTTATCGACGGCGATAAGGTCAAGGTCAAGATCGTACTGGGCTTCCCGGCATACGGTTATGTCGACAAACTGAGCGATCAACTGAGGAGCCGGATCGAGAAAATCGACGGGGCAGCTTCGGTGGAGATCGATGTCAGCTGGGAAATTGCCAGCCATTCCGTTCAGGGCGGCATGAATCCGCTCGAAGGGATCAAGAATGTGATCGCGGTCGCCTCGGGTAAAGGCGGAGTGGGTAAATCAACCACGGCAGTCAACCTCGCACTGGCACTGCAGCAGGAAGGCGCGCGCGTGGGCGTTCTCGATGCTGATATCTACGGTCCCAGCGTCCCGCGTATGCTTGGTATTCATGGCAAACCCGAATCGACCGACGGCAAGTCACTGGAGCCCATGGGCGGTCATGGCCTGCAGGCCATGTCGATCGGATTCATGATCGATGAGGAAACGCCGATGATCTGGCGCGGACCCATGGTGACCCAGGCGCTGGAGCAGTTGCTGCGTGATACGCGCTGGAAGTCACTGGATTACCTGGTGATCGACCTGCCGCCGGGTACCGGCGATGTACAGCTGACACTGGCACAGAAAGTACCGGTCAGTGGTGCGGTCATCGTCACCACGCCGCAGGATATCGCCTTGCTGGATGCGCGCAAGGGACTGAAAATGTTTGAAAAAGTGGAAGTGCCCGTGCTCGGTGTGGTTGAAAACATGAGTATCCATATCTGTTCCCAGTGTGGTCATGCGGAGCATATTTTCGGCCAGGGTGGCGGTGAGAAAATGTGTGATCAGTACAACGTCGATTTTCTCGGTGCTCTGCCGCTCGATATCGGTATTCGCGAGAACGCCGATGGCGGTCACCCCAGTGTGGCCGATGATCCGAGCAGCAAGGCCAGTGAAATCTACCGCGATATCGCCCGCCGCACCGCGGCCAAGCTGTCACTGAAAGCGAAGGACTATACTGCCAAGTTCCCGAATATCGTTATTCAGAACAATTGATCACCGTAGAGGGGATTTTAACGCAAAGGCGCAAGGGCGCAGAGAACGCAAAGTAAAATTGATTGTGTAACAAAAAAGCAGCCTAATGGCTGCTTTTTTTTGCGTGCAAGCAGTTGCCGTGGTGATATCGAGGAGAAACCCGGATCTGATAGCAGGAACAATAAATATTCGCATTCATTTGCGTTATTTGCGGACTAACGTATCCCTCTGAGTGCTCTGTGCCCTCTGTGGCAAATAACCTGTTAAAATTCCGCGGCAATTCCCTGCGACAGAAGAATAACTATGAGCATCAAGTCTGATAAGTGGATCCGCCGCATGGCTGCCGAGGGCATGATCCAGCCGTTCGAGGCCGGACAGGTCAGAACCAGCGTCTGCAATGAACGCCTGATCTCGTATGGTACTTCAAGTTATGGTTATGATGTACGCTGTGCAGATCATTTCAAGATTTTCACCAATATCAATTCCGCGGTGGTCGATCCGAAGGACTTCTCGGAGAACAGTTTTGTCGATTTTACCGGTGACGTCTGCATCATCCCGCCGAACTCGTTTGCACTGGCCCATACGGTTGAATATTTCCGGATTCCTCGCTCTGTACTGACTGTTTGCCTGGGTAAATCAACCTACGCTCGATGCGGCATCATCGTGAATGTCACACCGCTGGAGCCCGAGTGGGAAGGGCATGTGACACTGGAGTTCTCTAACACCACGCCATTGCCGGCAAAAATCTATGCCAATGAAGGCGTGGCACAGATGCTGTTCTTCGAATCCGACGAGGTCTGTGAAACCTCTTACCTCGATCGCGGTGGCAAATATCAGGGGCAGAAGGGGGTCACCTTACCCAAAGCCTGACCATTGCTCGTTGATTCCTTATGCGAAGATTTCTTCCTACATTTCTGATCATCACCCTCGTGCTGGCGATCTATCCATTTCTCGGGAAGGACGAGAGTCCGGTGGGTGTGGCTGGATTACCCTGGCAAATCGCTCTATCACCGGACGGCTCAACCCGGGTGTTTGGCCTGAAACCGGGACAAACCACTCTGGGTCAGGCCATGGCGCGTCTTGGTGAGGACATGGAGCTGGCGGTTATGGCCGCGAAGGGGGAGCCCGGGAGTCTGGAAATGTACTACGGTCAGTATCGTTCCGGATTGCTGTCGGCGAAACTGGTTCTGGGGGTTGAAATGGGTGCCGAAACGCTGAAACGGATGCGTGAAAATGCGGCCAGTACAGAAGTACTGAAATCGGGTGCGCGCAAGTATGTCCTGAGTCAGGAAGACCATGAACAGGCATTCGATGCGGTGATACAGACCATTGCGTATATTCCTTCGACCCAGCTGGATCATGACATGATCATCAATCGCTTTGGTGAGCCCGAGGAAGTAATAACCATGGACAATCAGGCAACGCATTACCTGTACCCGGCAAAGGGCCTCGACGTGGTCCTGAGCGAAGAGGGCAGGGAAGTGCTGCAATATGTAGCACCGAGCGAATTCAGCCGCCTGCGCGAACCGCTGGGGAAGCCATCCGGTTAACGCAAAGGCCTTTACTTGTCTTGCTAATGCCTGAAACTGGTAATCGGCCAATCCTTTTCACTGGCGATGGCGCGTAGCTGATCATCGGGATCAACCGCAACCGGATGGGCCACTTGTTCGAGCAGTGGCAGGTCGTTGTGTGAATCGCTGTAGAACCAGCTGTCGTCAAAATCGATGCCGGTTGCATCGAGCCAGGCGTGCAGTTTTTCGATTTTACCGTGCTGAAAGCAGGGTATACCCGCGACTTTTCCAGTGTACTGACCGTCGATGATCTCGGGTTCGGTCGCGATCAGGTCGTTGACATCGAAGGCCTGTGCGATCGGGCCGGTGACGAAACTGTTGGTCGCGGTGATGATGACGGTGTGGTCGCCCTCACGGTTGTGTTCGGCAATCAGGTCCTGGCCGCGCCGTGTCATGATAGGTCGGATGTGCTTTTCCATGAACTCGTGGTGCAGTGACTGCAGCATTTTTGCATCGTTGTCTGCCAGCGGCTGTAACGCAAAATTGAGGAATTCGTGGATGTCGAGCTTGCCCTCGGCATAGTCGCGGTAGAAGCGTTCATTGGCAGCTTCATAGAGCTGTCCGTCCACCAGGCCCTTGTCGACCAGGAAACAGCCCCAGAGGTAGTCGCTGTCGCCGGCGAGCAGGGTATTATCGAGATCGAACAGGGCGAGTGACATTGAGAAACCTGGTTTAAGTCAATTCGAGCGCGCCGATACTACCGTTTCCATCACGATCATGCCAGCCGTGAACAGCGAATATATACAGGGGTATGCCTCTCGAAGTTACTTACACATTTGACGGGTACCCGTTCGATATCGGAGCACTCGAGGTAACGCCTGTGCCTGCACCCCCGGTGAGAAATACGGGCTAGCTATTCGCTTCAGGCTTGCCCGGTCTGGTCGGTGTTGCACGCAGACGTGTGTAATTGCCGAAAAATTCGACATATGGAAAGGCCCGCATTGCGGGCCTTTTTTATGTCTGCGTTATTTGCAGGGTACGGTTATATCTTGAACTTTAAATCCTGAGATTGTCTGTTAATATCATAGGCATCTACTTTATGCGTCTGCAAGGCACGACGCAGAGCAACAGGGTTTTTACAAGTGATTGATTCTGATGGGTTCAGAGCCAATGTCGGCATCATTCTGAGCAACCCGGAAGGCAAGGTTTTCTGGGCGCGCAGGCAAGGCCAGAATGCCTGGCAGTTTCCACAGGGCGGGATTCAGCCGAATGAATCGCCGGTGGACGCGATGTTTCGTGAGCTCTATGAGGAAACCGGTTTACTCGCCGACCACGTCAATGTGATGGGCAAGACGCGTGGCTGGTTGAGGTATCGTATACCCAAGCATTTGATCCGCTACCGTTCAAAACCCCTTTGTATCGGCCAGAAGCAAATTTGGTTCTGTCTGCGCCTGATTGGCTCCGAGAATGATTTTAATTTGATGCATTCCGATAATCCTGAATTCGACCGCTGGCGCTGGGTTGATTACTGGAAGCCGGTCGACGACATCATTTTCTTCAAGCGCAAGGTCTACAAACGAGCACTGAAGGAGCTCGAGCCGCTGATTTTTTCCTGACAGGCCTTTTCAGACGGGTTTGAATTCCACCAGTAGTATCACTGCGATCAGGATCAGCACCGGGAATTCATTGAACCAGCGGAACCAGACGTGCGAATGCCTGTTTTTATCGCGCTTGAAGTCGAGCACCAGCTTGCCGCACCAGATGTGATACAGCACCAGGATGCCGACCAGCGCCAGCTTCGCCTGCAGCCATAAGGCAGAATAGGAGAACCCGATCATTTCGATCAACCAGAAACCCAGGACAACGGTGATAATGCCGCCGGGTGTCGCGATTCCCCAGAACAACTTGCGTTCCATGATCTTGAATCGATTGATGCTGATGCTGTCGTCAGTACTGGCGTGGTAAACGAACAGTCGCGGTAAATAAAACAGGCCCGCGAACCAGGTCACCATGAAAATAATATGAAACGATTTAACCCATAACATCGAAATTTACCACTACAATAAAACAGAAGTCTGAATAATACCGTTGTTAAAAAATACAGCAACTGCGATACAAGATTAAAAAATGAATATGATAAGTTTCTATTGGGGAAGCAGGCCGTGTTGAGCGCAGGTGTCGTCGGGGGTACGGGCTACACCGGGGTCGAACTGCTGCGATTGCTGGTCATGCATCCGGACGTCGAGTTGAAATCTGTGACCTCGCGTTCGGAAGCCGGCCGGAAAATTGCTGACTTGTTTCCAAACCTTCGAGAGCACACGGATCTGACATTCACCGAGCCGGACCAGGAATCCCTGGCGGGCTGTGACATCGTTTTTTTCGCAACACCGAATGGTACCGCGATGACGATGGTGCCGGCACTGCTGGCTCAGGGCACACGTGTTATAGATCTCGCAGCTGATTTCAGGCTCAAAGACGAGGCGGTGTGGGAACAATGGTATGGCATCAAGCACGCCTGTGCTGAGGTGCTCGCTGATGCCGTATACGGGCTGCCGGAACTCAGCCGCGATGCAATCAGGCAGGCACAGGTTGTGGCCAATCCGGGCTGTTATCCAACCGCAGTATCACTCGGCTTCCTGCCGTTGATCGAAAATGGCCTGATCGATGACCAACACCTGATCGCAGATGCCAAATCCGGAGTTAGCGGGGC
>CAJIBR010000252.1_pt1 | contig 10423 bp, 8 predicted proteins | sample 9199401 | NCBI WGS metagenome assembly CAJIBR01 (sample SAMEA7708310, study PRJEB35096) | sediment metagenome | biome: marine neritic benthic zone biome [ENVO:01000025]; feature: sediment [ENVO:00002007]; material: shallow marine sediment [ENVO:03000034] sea grass bed [ENVO_01000059] ... | reverse complement strand
GCGTTGCACCGCTGACGGCGTTGTCGGTAACCATCTTTATTCAGGCCGGGCTCTGGGCCTTACCGAGCCGGATGATTACATACAGCTGAATCCCCAGTTAAAGCCGCTGTGGAGAGACATTACCCGGCATTACCGTCGTGTTGGCCTCAGTCATAGCGAGAACGTGATCTGGGATGTGGATATCTGTGAGCTGGCACTGCATAAAGGATTCACACCCTCCGTGTTTTACTTTGGACCGGAAGAGGCGAGTGTCTGGAATGATCCCGCCTGGGTAGAGACGGTTGAATTTATCAATTCAAAGAATAATTTTATGGCACTGGCAGAAGAGCTCGGCATCGATGTGCCACAGACGCGTTGCTATAACAGCGTAGATGAAATCTCCGAGTACGAAATCCTGTCACTGAGCATGCCCTGTTATCTGAAGGCTGCGGTCTCGGTTTCGGGCGTCGGTATTTATCGTTGTGCAAACCGTGAGCAGCTGCGCGATGTCATCGATACATTCGATCCTGACGTGCCGGTACAGGTGCAGGAAGAAGTCAGGACCGAGCTGTTTCTCAATCTGCAGTATCGCGTCATCGGCAACCGCCTGCTGAGGTTGGCAGCAAGTGAACAGATCCTGGATGGCTGTGCCCATCAGGGAAACCGTTTTCCGTCGGACTATGAGCCCTGGGGTGCCGTCGAACCGATGGCCCAGTGGCTCAAGGATAAGGGTATCAAGGGCATTTTTGCATTTGATGTCGCTGTCGTGGACACGCCCGATGGCTTGCGTTTTCAGGCCATTGAGTGTAATCCCCGCTTCAATGGCGCTTCCTATCCGACCGTGATTGCACAGAAACTGGACATACCCGAATGGACGGCGCGGAGTTTTGAAACGAATCATCGTAGCCTGGCCGATATCGCACTGCGTGATATCGAATATGATATGAAAACAGGGGAGGGCCTGGTAATCGTCAACTGGGGTACTTTGCTGGAAGGCAAACTGGTGCTGTTACTGGCAGGCTCTCGCGAGTACCAGGATGCCTTGTCAGACGAACTGAAATGGCGTCTTTAACAGGCATTTTTAATGCGGATGTGTGAGAATGCGCGTGTTACGGAAATTAACCAGCATAACCAATGAGCGAGACAGCTACCTATTCACTGATGGTGCACGGAGGAGCCGGCGCGCTCGATAATGTCAGGGACAATAAAACCGCACTTCGTTACCTCGAGAGTATCCGCAGAATACTGGAGCATGGCCGTGAAGTGATTGAACTGGGTGGGTCTGCGCTACAGGCTGTCGAAGCCTGCGCCAGTCTGCTCGAAGATGATCCGGTGTTCAATGCCGGCTGTGGTTCGGTGTTGAATGAAAACGGCAAGGTCGAAATGGATGCTGCTATCATGGACGGACGCGATGTTTCTGCCGGTGCCGTTGCCGCTGTCGATAACATAGCCAATCCTATACAACTGGCCCGCCTGGTACTGAGCAACAGCGAACACGTGATGCTGATTTCAGAAGGTGCGATGCGTTTCGCTGATCACTGCGGCATGGTACGTGTACCTGAAGACTACTTTTATACGCCTGACCGGGTCGAACAGTTGCACCAGGCGCGACTGAAGCACAAGATCATGCTGGATCATGACGACAGTATCGAAGACAGTGAAGACCAGAAGTACGGCACCATCGGCGCGATCGCACGTGATCAGAACGGCAACCTGGCTGCGGCCACCTCCACTGGCGGGATCGTCAACAAACGCATGGGAAGGGTCGGTGATTCGCCCATCATCGGTGCCGGTGTCTATGCAGATAACGAAACCTGCGCGGTTTCTGCAACCGGCTTCGGTGAAGATTTCATGCGTACGGTCATCTCCAAAACCATTTCAGATTTCATGTACATGAAAGGCATGAATGCCGAGCAGGCAACCCGGGCCGGTATAGAATACCTTCAGCGCAAGGTCAGGGGGCGTGGAGGCGTGATCGTGATCGACCAGCACGGCAACTGTTCCAGTGGATTCACCACGAAAAAAATGATCCATGGCTGGATCGAGAAAGGCGGTGAGGCGAACTGCAGCTTCTGAGCACGGCCGCTTTACTGACTCGTTTATAATGGGCTGTATTCATCTCAATACCCCAGTCCATGAATGCGAATGACAAAGAACAACCGGCGCTGATCAGGTCTCTACTGAAACCTGATTGCTATGATCATCCGGTCAAGGGCATCCGGCTGATCGAGACCCATATTTCATGGGTCATCCTGACCGGTGACTATGCCTACAAGATAAAAAAGCCGATCGATCTCGGATTTCTGGATTTCTCAACGCTCGAAAAAAGGCTGTTCTGCTGCAAAGAAGAACTGCGCCTGAACAGTCGCCTGGCTGCGCCGATCTACCTGGACGTGGTCCCGATAACAGGCAGCCTTGAACGACCCGCGTTATACGGCCCGGGCGAGGCGATCGAGTACGCAATCAAGATGGTCCAGTTTCCGCAGCAGGCGCAACTGGATAACATGCTTGCCAACGGTGAACTCGGTAAAGGTCATATCGACGCTATCGCGCATATGGTCGCGGAATTTCATCAAAGCACCGATATTGCAGCTGAAGACAGTGAGTTTGGCGACCCCGGTCATGTCTATCATCCGGTTGAGGAGAATTTCATACAGATAAGGCAGCACCTGCACACGCACGCGTATGATGAGCAACTCGCAGAGCTGGAGTGCTGGAGCAAGTCAGCGTTCGAGTCATTAAAACCCGTACTGATACAACGCAAGGCCGACGGCTTTATCCGCGAATGCCATGGTGATATGCATTTGCGCAACCTGGTCTGGTTCAATGGCGTACCGCTCGCATTCGACTGCCTTGAGTTCAATCCTGCCTTGCGCTGGATCGATACCGTATCTGAAATCGCATTTTTCGTCATGGACTTGCAGGACAGGCAGCAACCGGTGCTTGCTCAAAGGTTTCTGAACAGCTATCTGGAAAAATGCGGCGATTATCAGGGTATGCAGATCTTTCGATTTTACCTGGTATACCGTGCGCTCGTGCGTGCCAAGGTCGATGCGATCAGGGCCGGGCAGCCGCATATCAATGAAGCGCAGATGCAGGAGGCCGAGCAGGAGTTTCTTGCCTACCTCGAACTGGCGCAATCGTACACGCAGCCTGGACAACCGGGACTGATCATCACACGCGGCCTGTCAGCATCAGGCAAGAGCACCCTGACGCAGCCTTTGCTCGAGTCGATGGCGGTGATACGAATTCGATCCGACATCGAACGCAAGCGACTGTTCGGTATTCAGGCTGACGCTGACCGTTCGACCGAAATCGACACGGGTATATATTCGGCTGAAGCGGGAATCAGAACCTATAAGAAACTCCTGTCACTGGCTGCGACACTGATCGACTCCGGAATCACGGTCATCGTTGATGCGGCATTTCTCAAATACGAGCAGCGCCTGCCATTTAAGGAACTGGCCAGGACAAAAAAGGTGCCGTTTATTATTCTGGAATTCACCGCTACGGCCGATACGCTACGTCAGCGCATCGAGGCCAGGTCCGATGATGTTTCCGATGCCGACCTGTCAGTACTGAACACCAACTCGCCACAGTCGAACCCCTGCACGAGGATGAGATGTCCCGTGTGATAGAAATTGATACCGAGACAGCGTTCGATGCTAAACGCCTGACTGAGCAGATAAAGGAATTGTCAAACAGCGATGACCTGTAAGTTTCGTTATAAAAGAATTTCAGCGCAAAGACGCAAAGGATTTTTATGGTCCGCAAATGAACGCAAATAAGCACGGATATTAGATATGCTATTTGTCCGCAAAAAACGCGAAGGACGCTAAACCACTGCTGTCCCACATACTCGTTATATAACGGCGTTCAGAACTGTAATTACAGTTATTTTATGGCAAGCTAAAGCCAATGGACATGAAAATTCAGAATAGAATTAAAGTCATACTCGCGTTCAAATATGCCGGGAGCACAATTGAACGCACAAAGTGTGGCCCGACTAATTCAACTGGATCGAATTTGAACAACCGATAGGCTGGCCCGAAGGGTGAAGCCCATGGATGGGCGTAGTAACGGTGAAAGGCAGGAAGCATCATAAAAGTATGAACCCACTAAAACCAAACGCGCGCCTGTTGGTGTTCGTGCTTTCGCTAGCGTTACTGCTGGCGGTGGTTCATGTTGGTATCATCAGTATCACCTTCAGCAAGCTGGGCCTCACCCGCGAATCAGCATTTTTACTGCTGTTCTTTTCTCTTTTTGGCAGTGCCATCAATATCCCGATTCTTTCCATCAAGTCGCACGCGCCAGTCAGGGCGCGTGGTGCTTTTATACCCGGTTATTTGCAGCCATACCTGAACCGGCTGAAAGGACGGACGTTGATAGCCGTCAATGTCGGCGGCTGCGTGATACCACTGCTGTTTTCCGTTTATCTGTTTATAACCCAGCCTTTGACGATTCAGCAGGTTCTGACTGGCATCTTGCTGGTGACGCTGGTCAGTTACGTTTACAGTTTTCCGGTCAGGGGTGTCGGCATCGGCATGCCGATGCTGATCGCGCCATTATTCGCCGCGATTATCGCAATCATTATCAACCACGAGTTGAGTGCTCCACTTGCCTATATTAGTGGTACGATGGGTGTATTGATCGGTGCAGATCTGCTGAATTTCAGGCACATCAGCCGCATGGGTGCACTGGTGGCTTCGATTGGCGGAGCGGGCACATTCGACGGTATTTTTATGACAGGGATACTGGCAGTACTGATTGCCTGATGAGTTGCTTCTTATCAAGATGGGGGGAGAGAAATGATTTCTAAACGCCAACTGGGAAATAAGGGGCCGGAGGTTGGCTGCCTCGGCTATGGTGCCATGGTACTGGAGGGCTACTACGGCAGTGTCGATGAAGCGCAGGCGATCGCGACGATTCGACATGCGCTCGATCTGGGTATGGACTTTATCGATACCGCTGATGCCTATGGCGAAGGCCGCAATGAAATGCTGATAGCGAAAGCGATAGAGGGTCGCCGTGATGATGCATTTATCTGTACCAAGTTTGGCCTCGTCTTCGAACAAAGCGAGTCTGGCAGTGAACTGGAAACCGGTTGGGGTTATTCATTAAAGATCAATGGCGCACCGACGTATGTAAAAAAATCCCTGGATAACAGCCGCACCCGTCTTGGTGTCGATGTGATCGACCTGTGGTATGCGCACTATCCGGATCCTTCTATTCCGATCGAAGAGACCGTGGGCGCAATGGCCGAATGCGTACAGCATGGTGATGTGCGTTATCTCGGTCTGTGTAATGTAACCGCTGATGAGGTCAGGCGGGCCAATGAGGTTCATCCCATCGCAGCGGTGCAGTACGAATATTCATTATGGCGGCGTGAAGTGGAGACGACGCTGCTACCGACCTTGCGCGAACTGGGAATCGCATTGATTCCCTGGTCACCACTGGGTGGTGGGTTTTTGACCGGTCAGGTCAAGCAGCTGCCAGAAGACGATTTTCGCCATAACAATCCACGCTACGCCGGTGAAAATCTGAATATAAATCGGGACAGGTTTGCACCACTGATGCAACTGGCACAGGATTTCAGGATTACCCCGGCTCAACTGGCGTTGTCATGGCTGCTGCACCAGGGTGAAGACATCATTCCTATACCGGGCACCCGCAAAACAGAGCGGCTCGATGAAAATGCAGTTTCTGCAAACGTTCAGCTCGATGACGAGACGCTCACGCAAATTGACAGGATCGCACCCGTCGGATTGGCCGAAGGTGCCACACTGATATAGCATCGCGGGCTCAACATGCAGGAAACAATCATATTACAGACGCATCAACGCGAGATCCTGATCGATATCACGCCGATGATAGAAGGCCTGGTGCAGGAGAGTGGTATTGCCAATGGTCTGGTCAACGTCTATGCACAGGGAGCGACTGCAGCCATCATGATCCAGGAGAACTGGGATGAAAGTGTGCAGACAGACGTTGTCAGTCTGTTGCGCAAACTGGTACCGAAGGGTGTTTGGCTGCATGATGCGCAGGATGGCAATGGTGATTCGCACCTGAAATCCGGTCTTGTCGGACCCTCTGAAACCATACCCATCATTGACGGACGTCTTGGCCTGTCTACCTGGCAGAATGTTTTCTTTTGCGAGTTTGACGGGCCCAGAAATGACCGGCGTGTTTTGTGCACGATCATTACAGATGAATGACAGCGGATTTCATAACACGGTGATCAGGCATTTTGTTCGCGAATCCCTGGGGTGCAACTGTCCGGACGAGGTATTCGAGAATATCAGTGTAAGCACACACTCCGAGCTGTTCAGCATTAACAATACTGTCTATGATATCGGTGGGCGTTTGTTCGTCGCCGTTGTTGCACCTGACGACTGGCATGATGTCAGGCAGGACCTTGCCCAGATGATTGATACAGGAAAAAGCTATCGTGACCGGCACGGCTTCAATCGCTTTCGTCTCGTCGTTGTTACTGATAATAATGATGCGAAAAAGAAGCTGCCATCGTTATTTGGCGCACTACCGAACATCGATGATAAAACACATTTGCACGTGATCGGTCCGGAACTGCTACCCCGCAATGCTTCCGCTTAAGCTGAATGAAAAATACAGATCGGTTGCCGAAACGGTCAGCGGCTGGCTGGTGTACCGGGACTACGAGCTGGTCGTGTGGTTGTTTTTACGCCTGCTCGGTATCATCTACCTGATTGCTTTTGCATCCTTGCTGGTACAGATCAGGGGCCTGGTCGGCGAGCAGGGTATCTTGCCCGTCGGCGATCTGCTGGCATATGTGACTTCCGAAGCGGGTAGTGAACGCTATTTCGTTCTGCCAACCGTGTTCTGGTTAACGCATGGAAATCTGGCGCTTGTCGCAGTGGCCCTGTACGGATGCGTTGTCTCGCTACAGATCTTGTTCAATCGCTGGTTGCGACCGGCGTTGATTATCGCGTTCGTGCTCTACCTGTCATTGTTCAATGTGTGCCAGCCGTTTCTGCATTTCCAGTGGGATGGCTTGCTGCTAGAAGCCGGTTTCCTCGCCATTTTTCTTGGCTTGCGCTCAAGCATTATCATCTGGCTGTTTCGCTGGTTGTTGTTCAAGCTGCGCTTCATGTCGGGACTCTCCAAGCTGACAAGCGGCGATCCCGCATGGTCGGGTCTTACCGCGTTGAATACCTATTTCGAGGTGCAGCCATTACCCAACCCGCTGTCGTGGTATGTCCATCAATTACCGGAGTTCGTATTACGCTCGGCTACGGCTGCCACCCTGGTCATCGAAATCCTGGTGCCGTTCATGATGTTCATGCCGCGGCGCTGGCGCTTCGCGGCCGCATGGATCACGATATTCTGGCAGCTGCTGATCATACTGACCAGTAACCACAACTGGATCAACCTGCTGACGATTGCACTGTGCCTGTTCCTGTTCGACGACAGGGCATTGCGCCGCGTGCTGCCGATTAAGCCGAAGCCGTCACAAATGGCCGTTGCGGTAAAGGATAATATCGCGATAAGACTGCGCACGCTGCTCCTTTCCATGATGGCGGCATTCATATTCATCGTCAGCATCGCCCAGCTCTGGATGTTATCAACAGGAGAGGAAATCGCCGGCCGCCTGGGTACCGTGCTTGCTTACATGGATTCGTACCGGGTGGTCAATATGTATCACGTATTTCCGACCATGACGACCGAGAGAATAGAGCTGGAACTGTCCGGTTCGGTCGATGGTAAAGCCTGGAAGACATACCGCTTCAAATTCAAGCCGGGCTACCTGGATCAACAGCCGCGGCTGGTGATGCCGCACCAGCCCAGGCTGGACTGGCAGATGTGGTTTGTTACGCTGCATTCCAAGCATTTGCCGTGGTTCGAAGAGTTCCTTTACGCACTGCTGGAAAATTCACCGCATGTGACTGACCTGCTGGAACATAATCCGTTCCCCGATGAAGCGCCGCGCTATATACGTGTCGATGCCTATAAATATACATTCACTACACCGGAGCAAAGACAGCAGACCGGGAACTGGTGGCATCGCGAAGCAAAAGGCCCGTTCCTGCCATTACCCGGCGTTATGCGCACAGAATAAGGTGCTTCACACTGGGAATTCCGCGTTCTGAGTGACCATGGATCAATAAAGCTTCATGCATCAATTCATGGGACCGGGATCTGTCGGCGTTTTTTACAGATAACTCTGAATGCCAAAACCGTCGTGGCGAAATTCAACAATAAAATAGATAGTTAAAACAGCTGTAATGCCTATGGGCAGGGCTTCTAAGAACGTAAAGTTGTGTCTTTACCCAACAAGTTTTGTTTTTTGGCATGTGTTTTGCTTTCGTTGTATTAACAGTCATAAATTTATGAGTGCTTAATAATGGAGCGTAGAAAAGGATATCAGCTAGAGGACATGATATTTGAGTTAGTTGTATGGGTATGTATTGTTGTTATTGTTTACATGGATATCACAGGAATTTTTTAACCACTTAGCGTTTATACGACTTTCGCAGCATGGCGTATAAATACCAAATAGTTATAGCAAGAAAAATTCTGCTGGCTTTATGAAGAGATATTTATATGCACACTATTAAACAAATACTTTCGCTTCTAGTGTTATTTTCCTTTGCGGCTTTTGCGTTGATAGAACAAACATTATCCAGCTTGCTCCTGTTGCCGTGACCGAAGACACGGGTTTAATCAATTCTGTATTACCGGTTGACTGATCCACGCGAGTGCATAGAGTAAAACCGCGCTCAGCATCACGCCGCTGAAACCGATTTCGATTGCCAGCAGGATGGCCAGAATGGCACTCAATACCGATGCGCATCCATTGATGCCCCAGGCCCATGGCATTAGTTGTGGATCGTTGTGGCATGTGCCGGCGAGACCGAGTGGGAACGGCATGCCCATCACAAAAGCCAGTGGTGCGGCGAGCAGTATCGCTACGGCGATACGCAGTGGTTCGGACATGGCCATTATCGAATCGGTTAACAGCGGCAGTGTGAAGATATATATCAAAGTGATGACTGCAATCAGGACGACCGAGCGCGTCAGCAGCCTCTGAATGACATGAAACGGGTTCGTAGCGATTTTGTGTTGAACATAGAGGCTGCCGAGGCCGGAAAAAATAAGAAATGCACACAGGGTTACAGCGACTGCATAGAGCGGCTGACTCAGAATGAGCGTGAATTTCTGGATAAAGGCCAGTTCGATGAAAAGGTATGCCAGTCCGAGACTGACAAAATAGACGACGATGTTTTTGCGTCGGGCCAGCCAGGGCGACTTGTTGCGTCTGATGAAGGCCAGCGGCAGCAAGATCAGCACCAGTGCAGCAATGATAGCCTGAGCCAGTGTGAACAGCAACGTGGGGTAACCGACATCGATCATCGCAATGCCGCCGCGGCCCGATATGTTCAGTAGTTCAGGCAGGCTCGACCATTTGAATGTGTTGTTGAAATAAGGACTGTTGTCATTGACTGCTTCGATACTGTATTTGTAACTGTTTATAAAATCTTCCGAAGCATCTGACAGCAGCGAAGAGGCGGCCATATAGAAAACAGGCTGTTGCAGAAGCTGATAGCGATTGACTTCATGTTCTTTGATATCCGGCAGCCAGGCAACATCGAACGACCGCGTTGAGCTGAAATCCCGTATGTGTTGAATGTCTTCAGCGGACAAGGCCCCGTTCTTGATGATCAGGGTTGCAGTGTTCCAGCTTCTGATCCATGCAACGCTATTGCCGGGATGCTCGAACCCGGACCTGCGCAGGGCTTCGACTGCGGTTGAAAATAGCCGCAGATTGCCGCGTGCCGGTGTGCTGGTCCAGAATGTAATCGACAACAGACCGTCGCGCTCGAGCAGGCTGATGTATTTCTCCAGCGCTTCGATGGTGAAGCCGTAGGATGTCGCCAGTGCGTGCACGCCCGCGGCGCCGCCACTCGAACCGCCCGGCACGCCGGTCACGATGATGTCGTATTTTGTATCGGTGGACGCGGCATATCCCCGCGGCGATACGTTATGGAAGCTGATACGGTCTTTGATGCGCTGCCATCCAAAGTAGTCGGCGTAGTCTTCTGTGATCAGCCGGGTCTGCAATGTGTCGGATTCCACCGCGTCAATCCGGCCTGCATTATGCAGCGTTGCCTGTAGCAGTTCATTTCCGGTCGACGAACCCAGAATCAGGACCTGTTGCGGCGAAGCATGAATATGATACGGCAGCACCGAGCTCATATAGTCCTGGTAAACAAGAGAATGCCTGTCCTTGAATTTATCGATCGTGGTCATCTCGTCGCCATCCCTGAATACAGCCAGCTGTTCGGGCGTACCCGACGGACTCAGCAGGCTCATGCCGGGTGCATTACGCAGGGGTATGATCCTGCTCTCAACGACATCGACCTGCGAGATCGAACTGGAGCGACGCTGAAGATGGTCGGTCCCGTCG
>CAJIBR010000329.1_pt1 | contig 10459 bp, 10 predicted proteins | sample 9199401 | NCBI WGS metagenome assembly CAJIBR01 (sample SAMEA7708310, study PRJEB35096) | sediment metagenome | biome: marine neritic benthic zone biome [ENVO:01000025]; feature: sediment [ENVO:00002007]; material: shallow marine sediment [ENVO:03000034] sea grass bed [ENVO_01000059] ... | reverse complement strand
TTCAAGGAGGGGATGGCCTATTTTCTAAGCCAAGACCCTCGCAAAACACTATCCGAGCCAAATCAGGAATACCGGGACAGGTTTGCTCAATGGTATAAATCTGTCGGTAAAGAGAAGTTGTGGCAGGAATCGCGCAAGCTTTGAAATTGCATAACAATGCAAATTCACTCCCTCCCGGTAAGTCAAGTCGCCGGATAAAGGAATTATAGTTTGAAGAATGTCTTGAATATCACGAATGGAGAGTGTGCCGTTGAAGGAATGAAAAAGGCAAATATACCCGGAGCATTTCTTCCCTGGCGTGATGTATTGCATGAAGGGCCGGTGCCGGGAGGGCTGTCGCTCAAAAAGCTGTCAGAAGCAAGAGCAAGATACATAAGCGACAGGGGGTGGGGGAAGCTGGACAATATCAACCGCGATTTCATGGAAAGAGACAATACGCTCAAATCATTCGAAGCATTTGATAAAGTCATATTGTGGTTTGAGCATGATCTATATGACCAGTTGCAAATTCTGCAGATATTGGACTGGTTTCATCAAAATCGACCGGAAACCACGGCCTTATCACTCATCTGCGTTGATCAGTATCTGGGCCCTCTGCCGCCGGCAGAAATAGCTGCTTTGTATGAATACGAGGAGCCGGTTACAGAAAAGCATTTAGAGTTATCAGGCGTTGCATGGTCAGCCTTTCGCTCTGATTCTCCCGAGAACTGGGCAGCTTTGCTGAAAACGGATACGACTGCATTACCTTTTCTGGAAGGTGCCATTATAAGATTGCTCGAAGAATACCCATGCTGCCTAAATGGTTTGTCCCGTACTGCTCATCAGGCACTCGAAATCATATCTCAAGGCGAAAAACGTCCAGGAAGAGTATTCGGCTGTTACCAGGATTCAGAAGAGCGTCGATTCATGGGTGATTCGAGTTTCTGGGCAATTCTGCATCAATTACTGGAGTCATCTCCACCACTGCTTAAATTACCCGACGGCGAAAAACTGACATTACCTGCGAGCCCGGATCAGGAATTGAGAATAACGCCTGTGGGTGGGGAAGTGCTATCGGGGAAATGTAACTGGTTAGAATTTGTGCAGATAGATCAGTGGATCGGGGGGGTTCATTTAACGCCCGATAATATCTGGTGTTGGGATTCAAAAGAAAAAAAGATAGTGAAGCAATCCTGACAAGCGCTCTGGAGTGAAACGGGCGGCGAAAAGTGTGAATTTTTAGTTCTTTACCGTAATAAAAAAGCAGGCCCGTGAAGGGCCTGCTTTTTTATCAATTTTTTGTTTAAGTCTGGGTCAGGTAAATGCTTCCTATATCCAACCCACCAGCATCGCATTGTAGCCCTTGTTATTTACATAATTCAGTACCTGCCGTGCTGTAATGACGCCGGGCATGTAATCCACGAGCATGAGGTGCTTTCTGTCTCGATTGATTCGTGCGCTTGTTACGCCTTCATCATTGCCTAATGATGTTTCCAGCATATTGATTTGTTCTTGCTGGAGATCCTCTCTGATGTGGACGACGATACCTGCATGATTATTATTGCTCATTATATTACTCCACTTGGTTTTTGATGATTTTGTTATGAAATTACGACTTTGTTGTTATATTTCGCCAGTAAAAACAAGCGATTGCACTGCATTATTGAACAGACGGATGAGCTATTATAAGAACGTGTCGAAGAATAGCAAGAGCTTTTACAAAAATATAACAAATATAAGTGGTTATGAGTACTTTCTAATTTAATTTATTAGAGATGTAGTAAATTAGCAGATTTCCATTTCCTTATATATGACTGGTCATTACTGCCAAGTCATTCATACTGTTGCTTGTGTCGAAACGGTCAGGCAGAAATCACACCAGATGAAACTCATCATAAAGAACACGGATACGGAAGAGCTGTACATCCTGAAGAATCTACTGGAATCGAACGGCATACCGGTATTTATCAGCGGTGAAGATACCGCGCGCGTGCTGCCGTTCCTGATGTCGAAGCCGGGCCTGTGGATTTTTCTTGATGAACAATATGATGAGGCTTTAAAACTGATCAATGATCCGGCTTACGAAGTCAGCAATAAGATTGATATTGATGAATTCTACGAAGCTGCACATGATTCATCCAGGGATTCCAAGAGTTTGAACAGCACACTTGCCGGTCTGGCATTATTTATGGGACTGCTGATACTTGTGCTGTTTATTGTCATCAATATATTGCAATGGCTGCAAAGCTAGCATCGAATGTCAGGTGGCATAATACGCTGTACGGAGTGTTGCCGCTGCAGTTTATAAATTTACATATAATCGGATAGCACATAGTCGATGTTATGATCAGTCCTTCAACTCAGAAATGCAGTGATATTTTTTCATCGTGTGATTTCAATCCTAATCATGAACGTAAAATACTTTAAATATAAGGTTTTCTGATGATCCTGAATCCGACTCCCGTGCTTATCGAGAACCTGTACTGGATAACCCTGATAGCGGTTATCGTTTCATCGGCATCCGGTGTGCTCAAGGCCGGCTTCAAACAATTCGATTTATTTGGCGTTATCATCATTGCAATCGCGACCGGTTTAGGCGGTGGCTCGCTGCGTGATATGCTTCTGGATCGTGAGGTGTTCTGGATCGAGGACCAGGTCTTTTTTATAGCATCACTGGGCAGTGCTGTTGTTATTTTTATTGTTGCGCGTCTGATTGCGATATCACCAAAATTTTTTCTGATCCCGGATGCCGCCGGGCTGGCAACCTTTGGCATCGCAGGTACACTGGTATCGTTGATGGACGGGGCGCCCTGGCTGGTTGCCAGTTTCATGGGTGTTATGACGGGCACCATGGGAGGTATTTTTCGGGACATCCTCAGCAATGAGCCACCGGTGGTATTTCAGAGTCCGCTCTATGCCACAGTGTCCTGGGGTGGCTCATTGGCATTTATTGCGCTGGTCTATTTAGGGGTTGATGTAACAATCTCTGCAGCCATTGCCGGTATGAGTATCTTTGTCTCGCGCCTGCTGGCAATACAGTTCAATCTGAGCCTGCCAAAGTTCCGTTTCAAATCCTGAGGTTTTTATGCTCGTGAAGCGTTGTATATTTATAAAGATGCATAATACCTGGCATCACTGATGTGAATGACGTCGCATGTGGCCGATGCCATGATGGGAACTGCTCGAATACATTCACTGTTATATTATATTAAAACAATGCCTTGCAGCACATAATTAATCTAATTACTGAGGTGTTGGCATGACCGATCATAAAGTTGTTTCAAGAGAAGAATGGCTCGCTGCGCGCAAGGCGCATCTGGCAAAAGAGAAGGAATTTACCAGGCGGCGCGATCAATTGAGCCGGGAACGTCGCGAACTGCCATGGGTTAAAGTGGATAAGGCATACCTGTTCGACGGTCCCGCTGGCAAGGAGACACTTGCGGATCTGTTCGGCGGCTGCAGCCAGTTAATCATTTACCACTTCATGTACGGCCCGGACTGGGAGGAGGGCTGCCCCAGCTGCTCGTTCTGGGCGGACAATTTTAACGGCATCGACATTCATCTCAGGCATCGTGACATCAGTTTAGTTGCGGTATCGCGTGCGAAGCTGGATACACTGGACGCCTATAAGAAGCGCATGGGCTGGAATTTCAAGTGGGTGTCGTCATACGGCAGCAATTTCAACCATGACTATCACGTGTCATTCACAGCGGATGAAATGGAAAAAGGCGAGATGGTTTACAACTACGAAATCACAAAATTTCCCAGCGAAGAAGCGCCCGCTATCAGCGTGTTTTACAGGAGCAAGCAGGATGAGATTTTTCATACTTATTCATGCTATGCGCGCGGGCTGGACATGCTGAACGGTGCATACCATTACATGGATCTGGCCCCAATGGGTCGTGATGAAGATGATTTGCCTTATACCATGGCATGGCTGCGTCGTCGTGATCAATATGAAGATTGAAATATCCAATATCACGCCTTTCAGTTTGCACTTTTAAAAAAGCAAACGGAGGACGCGCTGGCCGGTTGTAATTGCATCGCTTTATTGCTGTAATGGTTTTATCTGAGCAGGCGTCGACAGGAGGAGGCTATGCGCTTGAAGTGGATTCTGATAGTGCTGTCTGCTTCAATCCTGCTGCCTGTCCTCGTGCTCGCTATTGTGCTGATGTATCTGCATAGCGCGGATCTTGGCAAACATCGCGACTTTATCGCCGAGTATGCGAGTACATTCCTGGGTCGCACTGTGAGCCTCGACGGCGAAATTGACCTTGATATTTCGATGACGCCTTCAGTGGTAATCAGCGACATCGTGCTGGCCAATGCATCCTGGGCATCGGAGCACGACATGCTGACTGTCCAGCGTGTCGAGACAGAAATCGAGCTGCTGTCCTTACTGCGCGGTGATATTCATATACCGCGCTTACATCTCAAGGGTGTGAAGGCCCTGCTTGAAACCAGCACCGAAGGTCTGGGCAACTGGGTGTTTGCAGGGACAGACGATACTGAAATTGAACAAAAAGCTGATCATCAGCCTGCAGACATCAGGCTGCCCTGGCTTGGTGATGCGAGTATCACAGATGTTGAATTCATGTATCTGGATGGACAAACCGGACAAAGGATCAATGCACACCTCGATCATGCACAGATCAGTGCGGCCAGCCCGGTCTCGGTCACCGTCGTCGACATCAGCGGGCACGTGAATGATCATCCGGTCGAGATCAATGGCAAGCTTGCAGTGCCGGGTAGATTGACGACTGGAAGTATCGATATCCCTGTTGAACTGCACGCCGCGCTACTTGACTTGCAGATCGATGCAAACGGTAATGTTACCGGCAGTGCTATCAGACCCGCGATCAAGCTCAATGTACATGCCAATGCAGCAAACCTGAATCAGCTACGGCAGCTCTTTGGTGAGGTCGTGCCGGATGTACAGCCGGTCAAGCTGGTCATGGACGCTGAAGGCGATCAGGGAGGGCCGGTGACAATGACACTCAACGCGATTGCGGGTAAGGCCGTGCTGGATACACGACTGGTGCTGCATCGAGACGCCCCAAGACCAAAATTGAGCGGTAGCCTGGATGTCAGCAATGTCGATGTGGCGCGTTTGTGGGCACCGCTGTTTGCCGGTGGGCCAGGCAAGACAACGACTACGAAGGTGCAAGCCTCACCATCAACTGCAGCCTATGATTTGAATCAACCGATACCTGTTGCCTGGCTGAACATGCTTGACGCCGATGTCGTGATATCCGCGAACAACGTCAACCTGCCGCAGGCGAACATCACAAGTCTGCATAGTCGCATTGTTGTTGACGACCGCCGCCTGAACATCGATAAGCTGAAGCTGAGTACCGGTGCCGGCACAGTTATGGCGGGGCTGCTACTGAATACCCGCGGTCAGCAACCGGATATACAGCTTGATCTCAACACGACAACGGTTGCTCTGGCCAAACTGCAGCCACTTGCCGCGAACAAGCGCCTGGCTCACAGCAATGTTGAAGCTGCACTCTCGCTCACGGCACTGGGTGGGACCGTGGCGGAGTTGATAACGAACCTGCATGGACGCATGCAACTGGAATATGACGATCAGAAACGTGAAGAACAACTTAAGATAAGCCTGACGCGTAAACCTGAAAATGAATCTGCGGACAAGACCCGGTTTGTTGTGGCTGCCAGTGGGCGCATCGAAGGCCACCCGATTGAGGTTGACGGCACTATTATTCCACCCGCCGGAATTTTATCGAGGAACAAACCTTATGAAATCGACCTTGCCATGCATGCATTTGGCGTGACAGGCAGGGTCACTGGTACGGCGACAGACCCTTATACATCGGACGGATTCAATCTTGATATCGAAGCAAAGGCTGCTGATCTGGGTGGGCTGAGGCAGGCATTTGGACAGAGCGTGCCAACCATCGGCAAAACGAACTTGAGCACGCGTCTTACCCTGCAGCAATCCAGACTGCGGCTGTCTAAATTGCAGGCTGCGCTAGGTGACGGCCGGATTGACGGCTGGCTTGAACTGGATACGGCAGCATCGATACCGGATTTACAGGCGGAGCTTGCATTCTCGGAATTTAACCTCGACAAGCTGCTGCCTGCAGAAGATAAAGCAGCAGTAAAGAAGCCCGCGACGAAAGCTGTTGACGACAAACTTTTTTCTGATGAAGCGCTGCCTTTTGAAGCGCTGGCACGGGCCAACATAAAGGCAACGCTGCGGGCCAGAAACATGGTGCGTAATAACATGCGGTTAAATCAGGCTGAGATCAAAATTGATTTAGCAAAGCGCAAGCTCAACGTCTCCTTGCTCAAGCTTGCTTCGGTCCAGGGTACACTTGTGGGCCACTTTACTGTAGACGCCAGCGCCAGCGGTGCACCAAGTGTGGTGATCGAGCTAAAAGCGCCTCATATAGAGCTGGGTGAATTACTGGCATCGGCGGGTCGCTCCGCTGCAGTCGAGGGCCCGTTGGCGGCAGACATCTTGCTGCAGGGACAGGGAAACAGCGTGGCGCAGATCATGGCGACACTAGACGGAAAAATCAATCTACTGGCTGAACACGGCAGTGCTGATGCGGAGGCGCTCGATCTTTTCGTCGGCGGACTCAGCGCGATGTTTGGAACAATCTTTACTGAACAGTCTTCCAAGACCCGCATTAATTGCGCGATCTGCGACCTGGAGCTGAATAATGGCTTGCTTACAACCAGACTTGCGGTATTGGACACACGGTACTCTACCGTGTTTGTCGACGGACAGGTCAATTTGAAAAATGAACAACTCGATCTCACGGTTTCACCCGAGGCTAAAGGCGTTACGCTGAGCGTGGCATTTCCGGTCATTTTGAAGGGCAGTCTGGCCAGTCCGAATATAGTTGTCGAGAAAAAAGGCGCCTTGTTAAAAACAGGTGAACTCTGGGCAACAGTTGCTTATCCTCCGGCTGCGCTGCTCAAGTTCGGTGATCTCGGCAACGGTCACAATCCCTGTGTTTCCATGGTTGCTGAAAAAGGTGGTCTACCTATCGTCGATGACCTGATAAAAGCTACAGAAGGTGCTGTAAAGGCTACAGAAGAGGGTGCTGTAAAGGCTACAGAAGGTGCTGTAAAAGCTACGGAAGGTGCTGTAAAAGGTATTGGTGGTGTCGTCAAGGACGCAGGCTCCGGTCTTGGCAAGATCTTCAAGTCTGTGCCTGAGGATGGTGAATCAGCGACGGCCAGTGATGACGAGGTGGATGAGGACGATGATTTCGACATGGACTTCTAGCGCGCATTTCTCGCCCCCCGGTGAGAAATACGGGCTAGCGTAATTTCCATGCGAAGTGAATTTTACATTGCATTGGCAGTAATCATTGATAATCATAACATGCCGTTGATATGCAAGGCGTATTGCTGTAATGGTTTATGACGAACGGTTGGCGCAACGCCTGCGGGAAATTGTTGCCGAAAGAGAAGATATCGTGGAGCGCAAAATGTTCGGCGGACCCGCGTTTATGCTGTCCGGGCACAGGGATGAAACTAAAGAGATACTCAGGCAGATTCAGGGATACATGAGCACGGATAGTACGTAGTCGATTCATGTTTACCATGGATCATACTGTAAAGTCAGATGATATGAATCTCAGATGTGCAACAGTACTGTGTCTGCTGTTATTGCATGTTTTCACTTCATCATCGCTGCAGGCCGCCGGTTATTCCGAGTTGATCAACCAGATACCCGATTTAACTCAATCGCGCATAACGGGCTGGCAGTATGGATATGGCTCGGAATTCTGTGCACCTGTCGCGGTATCGAACTCCCTGTCGTGGATGACGGACCGATTGCATGATCAGATTGAACTGACGAAGCTGCTCGCGTCCAGCAGGTATATGAATACGGATGTCTGGAGAGGCACACGCACAACAGATGTACTGAACGGTGTGCACGCATTCGTTATTGATGTGTTCGGAGGCTACAGCAGCCTCGAATACCAGGGCTGGAAGAAGCATCCGGCGCAGTACTCAAGCGGGGGAATCCATACCGGATTTTCGCTGGATAGCCAATGGTGTAGCCGATGACTCAGCCGTCTGGTTGAATGTCGGCTGGTACAGGATCGATGAGCCCAGCAAGACGTATAACCGTGTTGGCGGCCACTGGGTAACGCTGGTGGGTTATGATACCGACAGACTGATTATCCATGATCCGGCGCCCAGGGCAGGCCATGTGTTCGCCAACGAATATGTACATGTATCTGTTATTCAGCAAGGGATCCTGGCAGACAGCAGAACCGGATCGTACCGGCCGGCCAAAGGCTATCTGCTACTGGGCGAAGGTATGCATATCAAGTCCATTGCAGACGTCGCCATACTCGATGGTGCGATAAAGTTCAGGAAGTGAATCATTCGGCGCTTCCGGGTTACAGTGATGTAACGGGACGACAGGGTGGGGATAAAGGCATTCGGTTGTGCATTTACCTATTAGTTCGGCAGGCATATTGAACAGGCACTACGCCAGAATTTTGTTTCAATAGTAATTTTCTGCTGTAAATGTGCTATATAAGTATTTGATAATAAAGATTAATCTATTTGAATGGTTCCTGTTGTCCGTCGGTTGAGGTCGTCAGTGACAGGCACAGGATGTTCTGCGTTGAATAGATGTTCACCAAGTATATGAAAAAAAACCAGTTCAATATGGTGCTGATCGCGACACTGATATCGGTGATTGTGCTGAGTTCCGCCTGGGAATTCCTGTTCGAGGACCTTGTTGGCATATCGATGCATGAAGCTCGCGAGCCGGAAGCTCTGTCGATTCGGCTCGAGTATGTTATTTCTGTGACACTGTTCGCTGCGCTTTCACTGATCTTTCCCGCCATCGTCGGTTACAGACTGATCGATAGTCAGGAAAAGCTGACTGACAGGATCAAGCGTATATCTGAAGAAGATTATCTGACCAAACTGAGCAACAGAAGAAAAATCCATGAAATCATGGAAAATGAAATCGCCAGATCGAAGCGCTATAACAGCACGTTTGCAATAATTCTGCTGGATATCGATCATTTTAAAATAACGAATGACAAATTCGGCCATAATACGGGCGATCATATGCTGGTTGAAATTTCAGACGTCATTCGTGAAACCATTCGCGAATCCGATGTTGCCAGCCGCTGGGGTGGTGAGGAATTCCTTGTGTTTTGCCCGCATACCAATGTCGATGGTGCTTTCGCGTTAGCCGAGAAGTTGCGCACCAATATCGAGAAGAATGAATTCGAAGAAGTCGGTTATAAAACAGCCAGCTTCGGTGTCACTCAGGTTGAGCACGCGGATAGTGTCGAAAGACTGATTTCAAGGGCTGATGAGGCTCTGTATTCAGCAAAAAATTCCGGCAGAAATATGGTACTGGCAACAAAATAGTCTTACAGACGCCTGCTGATGTCGCTTCATATCGTGTTTTATCGACGGTAAACACCGGTGTCGTCGGGCTGAATTTCACGGTACTTTCAACACTCCAGTTACGTTTGCGCATCGCTCAAATGCGTTTCAGTCAGCAAGTATCATTCTAATTATCCGAGCATAATCTGATGTGCAGCGTGTTGGTGCTGGCGCCATATGTCAAGATGTGTATATTCTGCTCGATATTCATCGTTATTTGCCACCAACCGTCATGGAATTTGATACAGGTCATTAAAATAAATGACAGCTCCGTTATATTAATTCCATGCAAAGAGTACTGATTATCCAATGTTTTCTGGTTGTATATTCGAATAGAGCAGTATCAAAAGGAGTGTATTTATTATCTGATGCAAACTTGAATTTGTGAGAGTGAAATAACATGACACGTACTCCGAACCCGATTATCGATAGCTGGTATCATCTGGCAGAAAAAGCGCAAAAATTTCTGGTAACAGCAATTGATGAACATAGCGATACAGTAGAAATACAGTATTTTGACGGCACTCTGGATGAGATCGATCTTGTGAACTGGTATGCGATGGATGTAGAGCTCATAGAAGCACCGGAAGACTGGACGGGACCTGTTGATATGGAAGATCTGAGCTCGATTGATGCAGAGATGAGCAGTGAAGACTGGCAAGCGCCGTATAACGAAGAAATGGAAAAGATGAGCGCGATGTCGAAGAAATATGAAGTGCCTTACGAAGATGAATAATAACAGGCGATCTTTAGTATCATTGCTTATTATCATTAGTTTCGACTAGTCCGATATCCTGATAATTCTGCACAATTTTACCGAGAGCAACGACGTAGCTTGCGGTACGGTAGTCTTTGATTTCAGGATACTGTTTCATCGCCTCACGGATATCCTGAAAGGCCATGCGCATGGTGTCGTCCAGGCCGGAGCGTACCAGGTCGAGTTCGCTGGCACCTTTAACAATCTTCTTTCGCAGCTGTTCATCGACTTTCCTTCCCGAAAGGGACTCCATCGTCGTTACCAGGTTTTCACCACACAGTTCATCATACTGGCGTTGTAAACGGCCAAATCGCATGTGTG
>CAJIBR010000298.1_pt1 | contig 10468 bp, 11 predicted proteins | sample 9199401 | NCBI WGS metagenome assembly CAJIBR01 (sample SAMEA7708310, study PRJEB35096) | sediment metagenome | biome: marine neritic benthic zone biome [ENVO:01000025]; feature: sediment [ENVO:00002007]; material: shallow marine sediment [ENVO:03000034] sea grass bed [ENVO_01000059] ... | reverse complement strand
CACGGTGGATGGGTCCGCCTGCGGCGCCACCGTGTCACCTTCGGCAGCCAATACGCCCGCGAGTCCCTGTTTGAATGCTTTCATGAAAACCTGGAGCACTACCCGGTTTTACTGCCCGTTACCTATGACACCGAAGCCGAGCAGATGAATTACCTGAGACTACACAATGGCACGATCTGGCGCTGGAATCGGCCATTGATCGGATTCGATTCAGACGGCACGCCCCACCTGCGCATTGAACACCGCACCATGTCAAGCGCCCCCAGTATCATCGACAATATTGCAAACATCGCTTTTTATTACGGCCTGGTACAGTATTATGCAACCTGCATCGATCCACCTGAATCAAACCTGTCCTTTGCCGATGCAAAAGACAACTTTTACAGAGCCGCACAAATCGGTCTGAATCATCGCATACGATGGCCGGACGGCAACAGTTATACCATCAAGGACCTGGTCCTGGATAAACTACTGCCGGAAGCACAGACCGGACTGGACAAACTCGGGATTTCTGACAGTGACAGCAAGCGCTATCTCGGTATCATAGAATCACGCATCTCCAGCGAACAGACCGGCTCACAATGGCAGAGAAAATTTGCCAAGCTTCACAAGCGTGATATGAAGTTGCTGACCTGCAGTTATTATCGAAATCAACAACACAACAAACCCGTTCATGAATGGGACTTCGAAAGCTACAAATCATGTTAAACGAAACTGACCGCCTGCCTGACGGGCTGCTTGAAGCGAAAACCACCGAACTGCTGGAGCTGCTTGGCTCACCGACACTGATTCACCTTCAGGGAGAGAAAACAGAGCCCCTGTTCATCAGCACACTGCTGCACGGTAATGAGACAACGGGCTTCTACGCGATTCAACGTCTGCTGAAGGAATACCGGAATAGAGCGCTGCCGCGATCCCTGTCCATATTTATCGGCAACGTCAAGGCTGCCGCGGTTGAACAAAGAAGGCTGGATCATCAGCCCGACTATAACCGCATATGGCCGGGCAGCCATCACGATGACTGCACCGAGACGGATATGATGAAAATCATATTCAACATCATGCGCAAGCGTAAAACATTTGCCAGTATCGATATTCACAACAACACGGGTTACAACCCGCATTATGCCTGCGTCAACATCCTGAATTCGCACTGTATACAGCTTGCCGGCATGTTCGGCAGTACCGTGGTTTATTTCACCAGTCCCAAGGGCGTTCAATCGGCTGCGTTCTCGGACTTCTGCCCGGCCGTAGTCCTCGAGTGCGGCCAGTCAGGCGAGGCCGATGGTGTGACACATTCGACGCGCTATTTACAGGCCGTGCTCAACACCGAAAAACTGCCATCCGAACATCCGGAGCATATCAATCTGTTCCATACCATTGCACGTGTGACCGTTCCGGAAATGTACTCTCTGGGCACGGACAACAGTACCGATATTCACCTGAGTCCCGAACTGGAGAAAATGAATTTTGCGCAGCTTGGCACCGGCTCGATATTTGCCGGGCTGAACCCGGACAGTAGCGCACATCTGGTGGTTACCAACGAAAGCAGCGAAGATGTCACCAGTGAGTTTTTCGAAACTGTAAACTCGAAGATTGTTCTGAAGAAAAACGCCACGCTTTCGATGTACACAACCAGCGAGCGAGCAATAAGGCAGGATTGCCTTTGCTATCTGATGGAACAGATCCACATCGGTTGACGCTATAACGCAACGGAGACAGTCATGGGTAAAACAGGTGTAACCGGAATTAAACGATTGATTAATGCCACCGGTTATTCATGGCTTGGCTTAAAAGCCGCTTACAGGCATGAATCGGCATTCAGGCAAGAAACATGGTCGGCCGTCATCCTGATACCGTTGGGACTTTACCTCGGTCAGGACTGGATGGATAAAGCAGCGCTGGTCTGCAGTGTCTTGTTTGTACTGGTCGTGGAATTACTGAATTCCGGGATTGAAGCCGTTGTCGATCGCATCGGTGATGAGCCACATACACTGTCCGGCCGCGCAAAGGACATGGGCTCGGCCGCCGTTCTGATTGCATTGATTATTACAGCCGTTGTATGGGCCGCGGTACTGATCGAGAACCCACCGTCAATCTTCTAGCCGGCATATTGCATCAGAATGCAATATCTGGGCTGGCCAATCTTCATCGCGCAGTGTTATCCAGCGGCTCCTGATGTGCGTGTAAAAACCATCGATCAGTGACGATGTTCTTGGTAAACCACTTCGTTTTCATCAATCCGGACGCGGCCAGCTGCTTGATACCAAACGGCAGGCGTTCCATCAATCCGCTTTCAGGCTGACGCTCTCCGAAATGCTGTTCGATCAGATCATTGTAAGACTGAAGCTGCATAGTCGAATAGTCGCCATCGCTGTCTCGTATAACCCTGGCGGCCAGCAAGGCGGACTCGACGGCAGGACGTATGCCTTCTCCGCTCTGCGGGTAAGCCAGGCCGGCGGCGTCACCGATCAGTAAAACACGATCGCTGATGATATCCCGCTGTGCATGGGGATACAGCAGATAAGCGTGGCCGTTCAACTTCCGAGGGATATCCTGCGGAATCCTGCTCTGTTGCTTGAGGTATTGAACAAATGCCTGCACATGCCCCGACAGCCTGTGCCTGTCTTCGCGCCCGAGACCGATATTCAGATAGTTTCCCTTGCGGAATACCCAGCCATAACCCTTGAGATCGGGTGTGAAAAATAATTCGGGTACTTCGGCTTTAACCGCACACGCAGCTACCTGTTCGGCCGTCATTTCGAACTCGACTTCCTGTGCCGCGACAGCCACTTCACTGACGCCTTTGGCACCGATGGCGCGTGCGACCGGACAGAAATGTCCGCCAGCACCAACCACCAGCCTGGCGGCAATATCGTCATTGACGCACCAGCCATCATCAATCCGTTCCATGTGCCTGAATGCCTGCCCCGTGATCAGCCTGGCCTCGCTGCGCTGCAACAGGTAATCATCAAACTCGAAACGGCGAATCCCGAAACTGACAGGGTCTCCGGGATACTGCGACTGGACCTGTTTCTGCCCGAGCTGGCTGATGCGAAAACCGTGTATCGGCTGCAGTACCCTGCCATCAGCATAATCATCGAGATCGATATTCAATTCCTGCATCACCGCTGGCGTTACCCAGCCGGCACAGACTTTCTGGCGTGGAAAATCCGCCTTGTCCAGAATCGCAATCTTCAGTCCGGTATTGCGCAGTGACCATGCAAGCGTAGAGCCCGCCGGTCCGCCACCGATGATCAGCACATCAAGCATCGCAGCTTTCTTCAGGAACGAGACTGAGCTTGAGTCGGAATTCGGAAGGACTGCTGTAGATATGCGAGCGTGACCATGCCAGCTTGTTGTTGGTGCTCCTGCTGAACACGACCTGGTACAGCTGCAGTTCACCCACCCTGAATGCCGCGATCGAACCCGCCAGATACAGCCGCCAGGCTTTGACGAATTCCTCATCCATCATCAGCTTGATGGCTTCGGCGTTCTTCTCGAATCTCTCCAGCCAGTGTTCGAGCGTCCTGGCATAGTGCAATCTCAGATTTTCCACATCCAGCACTGAAAACCTGTTCGGTTCGAATATATCCATCATTTCTTTCAGACTGGGGGGATAGGCGCCCGGGAATATGCGTCGCTCGATCCACGCATTCATCGGTCCGGGCCTGACACGACCGATGGTATGGATCAGGCCCCGGCCTTCGGGTTTCAGGCAGCGGTCGATCACTCGACCCAGTGCCGGATAATCCCGCTTGCCGACATGCTCGAGCATACCCACCGAGACGAATACGTCGTACTCACCGCTGATGTTGCGATAATCATCCAGAACATACTCGACCCTGTCCGACAGGCCTTCATCTTCGGCACGCTGTCTTGCATAGCTGACCTGTTCCTTTGAAATGTTATACGCCTTGACCTTAACGCCGTAGTGCCGCGCCATGAACCGGGCAAGCCCGCCCCAGCCGCAACCGGCCTCAACGACTGTATCAGCGGGCTTGAGTTGAAGCTTGCGGCACACGTGGTGCAGCTTGGCTATCTGTGCGTCTTCCAGATCCATGTCCGGCTCCGGGAAATAGCCACAGGTATACTGCATCTCTGCGGTATCCAGCCATAGTTTGTAAAAATCATTGCCGATATCGTAATGATGGTGGATATTCTGCTCTGCCCGGTCACACGAATTGGCGATACGGCGATGCCCCAGCCATGCGATAAAACGACGGAACCCACCGCCTCGCCCTGTTTTGTAGAGATGACGGTAAATCAGTTCGAGAAACTTCGCCAGATCGCCGTCGAATTCGAGCTGGCCGTTACAGTACAGATCACCCCAGTTCAGCTCGGGATTGATGATGGTTCTCCACATCGCGAGACGATTGCCGTACAGAACCACGGCAACCGGATCATCAATCGGCGGCGTGACATCCTTGCCGTCCCAGAGGCGGAGCGTGCCCTTCGGGCTGCCGGCCAGAGCGAACATGGTCAGTGCCAGCCAGCGATCGAAGCGTGTCACGCGCGAGTGAAACATCGGTGATTTGCTGCGCACAGTCACTGCAGACCCCTTCGATGATTCGATTACAGCCGTGTCGACACTGTCATCGCGAATGTTTCTTTTATTGTTTGAATCCATCGAACCAGTCCCCAGTATTCATGAATTACAGTTGCAGATTATCCGGCCGCTTTTATACGGCGTAAACTTTTATAATAATCAATATGATGGATGATTTGAAGCCTCGAATTCATGGCGCTACGATAAACTCTACGCGGATCCCCCCGGGCTCGAAGCACATCATATGGGTCGCTGGCCCCCCACGCAGAAGCTCGGGCGCGAACTCGATTTTGACATGCTCTGCAGCCGCGAGTCGCCGATAAATCCTGTCCAGCGCATCGAGATCGGCCACCCTGATCGCCAGATGGTGCAAACCCACGTTATTGTTCTTGTCGAAGGCATTCGCGACAGACGGCTGCCTGGCCTGCCACAGCGTCACCATGACCTCGCCATCGGAAACGAATACAGCCGGATATTCAGCATCGCCGCCCACTTTCTTCCAGCCCAGCATTTCGGTAAAAAAACCGCAGCTGGCGTCGAGATCCGTGACCGTCAGGCCGATATGGTGTACTCCACGGGTAAGCGGATTGTTCATTGTGTTCATCCTCAGTTCATGCGCCGGCCGCAAACTTGCGTTTTTTCAAAATCAACCATACCACCGTACGGCAAGCGCATCACTGACCGAAGGATCAGAAATGACATCAGCGGGATCGAACACTTGCCTGCAGCGTATCACCATTATCAATGTAAAAGGTGGCTGTGGCAAAACAAGCATCGCAACCAATCTGGCCAGCGCCTATGCGAAGCTGAACATGAACACGGCGCTGATGGATTTTGATCCACGGGGTTCGTATATGTTCTGGCTGAAGTCCAGACCATCGGATTCCGCGGCCGTGCGTCTCTAACTTGAAATCATCACAACGAACCGCATATTGCGATTATCACAGCGACTTTTATCTACGCCCACAGTGTTCGAATCAAACAAGAAGGAGTATTCGCATGAACGATAAAGATCCTGGCGGCACCAAGTCGACAATATTGCTCACGCTGGTTTCCGCCCTCGTCATCGTCGTTGGTTTGCAGGCATGGTATATGGCCGGCATGAAACAGCAGCTCGACGAGTTACGCGAACAGGCAGCTGCACAAGCCGAACCCGATGTTCGGGCAGAAAAGCCTGCTGTAACCGCCCCGTCAACCCGGCCGTCTCTACAAGCGACACAACCGCCGGTCACGAACCTACCGGAGGCGCAACCGCGCTCACCCTTTGATAATGACTGGTTCAACAGACCGTTTGACGCGGGAACATGGGATCCATACCAGGAGATACAACGCATGCAACAGGAAATGGACCAGATGTTCAACGAAGCGTTCGGGCGTTTTAACCGCAGCCCGGGTTTCCAGCACCTTTACCGTGACCGCTCCTATAAACCCGATATTGATCTGAAGGACGAAGGCGACAAATACATTGCGATGATCGACCTGCCCGGTACCCAGGAGGGCGACCTTACTGTCACACTCGAGAACCAGGTTCTTACAGTCTCGGGCAAGCAGAATTACGAGGAACAGAATACCGACTCATTTGGAAACACTATTTTTCGTGAACGCAGATCAGGCACGTTTCGCCGCAGCATCACCCTGCCGCAACCGGTCAGGGAAAGCGGGATGAAGACGGAACTTGACAATGGCGTGCTTAAAATCACGATACCCAAAGCTGGTTGACGGGAAGTGATCGTGCGACAGCAATTACAAACTTGATTCACCGCAGAGGCTCAGGGCATGCAGAGATAAATCAAACAATATGTTCTGGGTGAAGGGTAATAAACAGATATTACGTTTGCGAGTTCTGCGCCTCTGCGGTTAAAAATATTCAATAGATTTGTTTGCGTCCCTTGCGGTGATAACACACATGTCTGCCGGATAAATCGAGTAATGCCACTTATCTACCGAGCAGGTTTTTCAGCTTGTCTTGCGCTTTCTGTTTTTCCGCATCGATACGGTCGTCGGCCTGTTGCTGCAGCTTCGCCTTTTCCTGATCGATTCTCTGCTGAGCCTTCGCCTTGATTTCTGCAAGTTCTCTGTCCAGTCCCTGTTTGCGGATTTCCGTTTTCGCATGCTCGATCAGCCTGCCCAGCACCTGCCTGGATATCTGTTCGGGTGTGCCATTCAGATTGGTCAATACCAGGGTGGGAAGCTTGAGATCATAGGTCTTGTCTTTCAACGGTACGACTTTGACGTGCAGGCTCGCATCCTTGAATGCAAAACGGGCAATACTGAGTTTTATCGGTTCGACTCCGGCACTCTCAGATGCTTCGCCGCCTGTCGATGTACCCGCTGTTGCGCTGCCTTTCGCACCGAGGTTGTCCTTGAGCCTGTTCAGGCTGCCCTCGCGATCCGCATTGATCTCGTAAAACACCCGGGGAGCGGCAATGTTGATTTCATCGATCGCAATCAGCTCATTGCTGGTTTTTTCGAGATCGATATCGACCACTATTTCACCGAGTGAGAAGGCCTGAGGCAGGGAAAAACCGTCGGGATTGGCGATGGTCAGGCCACTGATGACGGCGGCGCCTTCGCTGAGCCTAATCGCAACCAGATCGACCTCGACCGAAGTTTTTACAGCATCGCTGCCAAACTGTTCGATGGCCGTCTCGACGATCGCATTGAGGTTGGTGAACAGATAATAGATTGCGCCAACGATCGCAATCACGAGTATGAGCATGACTGCCAGCAGCGTTTTTTTCATTCCTGTATCCTTGTTTCGACCATATATTGTTTCGCACACCAATGACCGGCACTTGATACAGCTGTCAGCCGGGTTGATGCGCCCTGTGTCAGTCCGGTTTTACCGCATGCCAGCCACTGCCAAGAAACAAGACGGCAAGCGCAGCAAACAGGTAAAAACCCTGCAGCTCCAGCCGCCAGCCACCATGCGTGGTCAGGACAAACAGGTCACCGGTATGCATCAGCAAAATAGCAAACACCATATTGACTATAACGATAATCGCAGCATAGCGACTGTAAACGCCGATTATCAGCATCAACGGTGCAATGACCTCACCGATGTAAACGCCATAGGCAAGCAAGGATGGAAATCCTGAACGGGAAAGTACATCGCCGATGTAGACAACCGTGCCGGGATCCTTGATTTTGGCCACACCATGAAACAGCAGCAGAACACCGACGGTCAGACGCAGCACCAACTTGCCCAGTGCATCATTGCGCAATAGCCCGATCATGTTTTCCTCCCGGCAGCGGCTTCGAACTCAGGCTGAAATCAGCACATCCTGAATGTATTGTATGATATGCAGCCCGGGTATATTCGCCTATTCAAACGCAATCGACAACATGCCTGACTGGATAACGATCGACGAAGCAACTGTGTTGTACCTGGCTGTTTTTTCCATTGTCAGCTTTATCGCTACACTGGTGCTCGTTCCGGTGCTGGTTGTCAGAATTCCTGAAGATTATTTCGCCGAAAAAAAACGCCACCGATGGGAACCCTGGGCCCACGAACATCCTGTCGTTCGCTGGTCATTGCTGATTGCAAAAAATTTACTGGGGTATATCTTTATCATTCTCGGCATAGCGATGCTGGTGCTGCCCGGCCAGGGCGTACTGACAATCCTGATTGGAACCATGTTTATCAACTTCCCCGGAAAATACCGGCTCGAACGCTGGGTCATCACACGCGGTCCGGTTCTGAAAACCATCAACAGGCTCCGCCAGCGCGCCGGACGGGCACCCCTGGTATGCTGAAGATTTCGACGTATTGCGAATGACTACTCTGCTCGCATCCCTGCAACGATGGCAAACCGATGGCTTCAATCAGGCATTGAAGCACGAACTCGAGCATTTGGCCGCAGGCGCTTTGCCGCTCGAACGGGGCACGAGTCGCGGTGGCTTCGTCGATGACAGCGATATCTCGGTCAGCGTGACGAGCACAACAGATGACGAACACAGTATTCAGGCGGAGGTCGGCGTCTTTTTTACCGAAATCATCACCGGTTGCAGCTGTGGCGATGATCCGATGCGGGAGAACGCCTATTGCGAAATACAGGTCAGCATCGATAAAAGCACCGGCGAAGCTGAATTCAGCATCATTCAGGACTAGCGTGCACGCGATCGCTCGCCCGACCGGGCCGGAATACAGGCGAAATTCCCAGGTTGTTGAATTTCACCGCTTTTGTCCACATATTTCTATCAAGGGACAGCGGCAATCGACATTAAAACTGCCGTATATATTTTCCATTTAGTATATAATCCGCCCTCCTGATTTGAGAGCGCCGCGTAGCGCCGGGCTCAACATCCTGTCGGGACTGAGAGGCGTATCTGACTGGCAATGCCAGCCTACCTGTAGCGTGGTCCAGGGGCGCCGACCGATTAATTTAGAACTGCATAGAGCAACCGGGACAATGACTGACTTAAGCAAATATAGAAATATAGGCATCTTCGCTCACGTGGATGCCGGTAAAACAACGACCACTGAAAGAATACTCAAGCTTACTGGTAAAAGTCACAAAATCGGTGAGGTACATGATGGAGAAGCAACCACTGACTTCATGGATCAGGAAAAAGAACGTGGTATTACGATTCAGTCTGCTGCGACAAGCTGCTTCTGGAAAGACCACCAGTTAAACATCATTGATACTCCTGGTCACGTAGATTTCACTATCGAAGTTTATCGTTCTTTGAAAGTGCTTGATGGTGGTATTGGAGTGTTCTGCGGTTCGGGTGGGGTTGAGCCTCAGTCGGAGACTAATTGGCGTTATGCTAACGATTCCAAAGTATCTAGAATTATTTACGTCAATAAGTTAGATCGTACTGGCGCTGATTTCTACAGCGTAACCAAACAAGTTAAAGAAATTCTCGCTGCTACTCCTTTGATCATGGTATTACCTATTGGAGTCGAAAATGATTTCGTAGGTGTAGTTGACCTTCTAACTCGCAAAGCTTGGGTCTGGGATGAATCTGGAGATCCAGATAATTATGAAATTAAAGATGTTCCTGCGGACATGGCTGACGATGTAGAAACATATCGTGAACAGTTAATCGAAACTGCGATTGAGCAAGACGATGACCTGATGGAGAAATATCTCGAAGGTGAAGAACTTTCGATTGAGCAAATCAAAGCCTGTATTCGTAAAGGAACTCGTGAATTGGCTTTCTTCCCAACTTACTGTGGTTCTTCCTTTAAAAATAAAGGGGTACAGCTAGTATTGGACGCAGTAGTGGACTATCTACCTAATCCTACAGAAGTTAAGCCTCAACCAGAAGTTGACCTAGATGGTCATGAAACAGGTGAATACGCCATTGTCGATCCTGAACGTCCTTTGCGCGCTTTGGCATTCAAAATTATGGATGATCGCTATGGCGCCTTGACCTTTACGCGGATTTACTCTGGTACCTTAAATAAAGGTGAATCTGTCTTAGATACTGCTACAGGCAAAACTGAGCGTGTGGGACGGATGGTAGAAATGCACGCCGACTCCCGTGAAGAAATTGATTCTGCTCAAGCAGGAGACATTATTGCGATCGTTGGGTTGAAAAATGTGCAAACTGGACATACCCTTTGCGATCCTAAAAATCCTGCAACCCTAGAGCCGATGGTGTTCCCTGATCCTGTAATCTCGATCGCGGTCACACCTCTCAATAAGGGTGCTTCTGAGAAAATGGGTGTTGCTCTCAGTAAAATGGTACAGGAAGATCCCTCTTTCTACGTAGAAACCGACTATGAAAGTGGCGAAACCATCATCAAAGGCATGGGTGAACTGCACCTGGACATTAAGGTAGATATCCTTAAGCGTACTCATGGTGTGGAAGTAGAAGTTGGTAAGCCTCAAGTAGCTTATCGAGAGTCAATTACTAAGATAATTCAAGATAGCTACACCCACAAGAAACAGTCTGGTGGTTCTGGTCAGT
>CAJIBR010000312.1_pt1 | contig 10703 bp, 7 predicted proteins | sample 9199401 | NCBI WGS metagenome assembly CAJIBR01 (sample SAMEA7708310, study PRJEB35096) | sediment metagenome | biome: marine neritic benthic zone biome [ENVO:01000025]; feature: sediment [ENVO:00002007]; material: shallow marine sediment [ENVO:03000034] sea grass bed [ENVO_01000059] ... | reverse complement strand
CAATACCTGGCACGACACCGCTGAAGCGGTGGTCGGCAACTGGATGGGCACAGTATATCAGGTCACACACAGTGACCGTCGTATCCCCTTCATGGAGGGTGTCGATCCAGATGACCCTCTGGGTTTATACGGTCAGTAACAGACAATGATGCAAGAAATCATCAGGCTGAAGAACGCTGAGGGAAAACCCGTGGTCTGTCCCCCGGTTATCTTATCTGCTTTTGATTGATTAAACTTCTCTTGACAGCCATGATTCAGCGTCAGTGAGTGATGAAAACTGTGCCAGCGTATAACCATCTTTGTAGGCACTGTCATCAATGACTACATTTGGATTGAAATCGGCTTTATGGAGTACAGCGACCCTTGCATTGATTAATCCAGGGTGGTTAGCCAGGTGCTTTCCGAATGCCTGCTGTTCTTCAATGGATAAATCCATGACTAACTCACGAACATCCACCAGTATTTTTAACGGTTTTAAATGACTGTAATTACGGCATACCCGCTCGACAGCCTGCATTCTGTTGTGAAAGCTGACTGTTCCGGTATAGGTAACATTCACTATATTTAGCGATTCATCCATGTGAATTACATATGACATGATTTATCGGAAATTTGTTAGTGCATAGTTAGCTGGTTGGTATCACAGATTTCTCTAATATACCCGCAAAATCATGTATTGCACACCCTCTTCCTCGCAGCCCGGGCTGCCCTTCTGAACAGACATCGTCAGTCTCCCGGTCATTTGCTCTATCTTCTTCTTGAAGTCATCACGACCCGGCAACAACGCCTTATACGGCAGGGTCGAGCATGTTACCAAGTGGCTCACGATACGTATAAACAATGGTGTGACCAGGACGTGCACATGGTGAGTCATCGATACGCAGGCATCCACCATACACTTGTTCTTGTCAGCCGCCAGCGCAAGCTGATCCTCTCCGCTTTGTTATTCTGGCTGTATCTAGTTAAATAATAGCTCTTACTAATAGCAGACTCCTTTTCGGCAATATCCGCTCCCTTCCATAACTATTATTCATTTCCAGGCAAAAGGCGCTGCGTGAACCACCCATATGTACAACATGATTAGTTACGTTGCATCAAACACACATCAGTATTAATCATAGCCGTTAGTTCTTCTGCTGTTATTGGCTTGCTGAACAAGAACCCCTGGGCATAGTCACAACCCTGCTCTTTCAGGTAATTCAGCTGGCCTTGGGTCTCAACCCCCTCTGCGACCACTTTCAGATTGAGGCCGTGAGACATGGCGATAATCGCACTTATTAGTTCCCGGTCTGACTGATCAATGGTAATATCACTGATGAAACTACGGTCAATCTTAAGTACATCGAAGGGGTATTTGCGCAAGTAGCTCATGGATGAATAGCCGGTACCAAAGTCATCCATGGCTATACTGACACCGATATTTTTCAATTCAGCCAAAATATCATCGATAAAGCTGTGCCCAGCCAGCAATACGCCTTCAGTAATCTCCAGTTCGAGACTACCCTTTGATATATTATTTTGCTGCATTACCTCGTTAATATAACTTACCATGTGGGGATCACGGAACTGGCACGGTGAAAAGTTGACTGCAATATGAAAATCAGTGTCATAGTCAGCCTGCCAAAGGGCTGTATTTGTCAGCGCCTCTTCGAGGACGTAACGGCCGATTGACACAATTAAACCCGTCTGCTCTGCAATAGGAACAAACTCGGTAGGCGACACATCACCCAGGGCAGGGTTGTACCATCGCAGTAATGCCTCTGCACCGATTATTCTTCCGCTTCCGATTTCAATCTTGGGCTGGTAGTGTACTTCAAATTCACAACGTCCAAGGGCACCGTGCATCTGTTCCTCCAGAGCCAGCCTGCGTGACACGCCCCGATTCATCGCTTCGGTGAAGAAAGAATAAGTGTTCCGATCCAGCTCCTTGGCATGATACATGGCAGAGTCTGCTTTGCGCAGTAATTCAGATGCGTTGTCACCATCATCAGGGTAAATCGCAACACCAATGCTGGTAGCCTGAATCAGCTCACGCCTGTCGATTCGGAACGGATACTTGAACTCATTCAGCAGATTCTCCGTGATGGGTCGTGCATCGATCGCATCATCGAGGCCGCCGAGCAATACCAGAAATTCGTCGCCACCGAGTCGGCCAACGGTATCACCGCTGCGAAGCGCTCCTCGAATACGCGCGGCCGCCTCGATAAGCAGCTTATCACCTGCTTCATGTCCGAGCGTGTCATTAATCTTCTTGAAATCATCCAGATCCAGAAACAGGACGGCCACCTTCTCATTAGTTCGCTCCGCCTCACTCAACAGCTGGGACAGGCGGTCCAGTGACAGAAAACGATTGGGTAATTCAGTCAGTGCATCAAAATGAGCCTGTTGCAGGATCTGCATTTCCTGCTGCTTACGTATGGTAATATCTTCTTTGACCGCCAGATAGTGGCTAATTTGACCTTGTTCATTGATTACAGGAGCGTAATGACAATGCTCCCAGAATATTTCGCCGTTCTTTTTGCGACTCTGTAATTCACCTTTCCATTCCCTGCCACTGGATAATAGCGACCAGATTTCCTTGTTGCGACTGTGTTCGGTTTCATCTGAGTTCAGCGTTAGCAGATTCATCCCCCTGGCTTCTGGTGCGCTATAGCCGGTGATATCCTCGAAGGCAGCATTTACAAATTCTATATTGCAGTCAGTATCACTGATCAAAACAGATACAGGGCTCTGCTCGATTGCCATTGATAATCGATGTATATGCTCCTGAGCCTTAACCTGTTCGTCTATATCACGAATAACACCCAGGACCCGTGGCTGGCCATCGATTTCAATCATTTTCCCAATAACTTCAGCGACAAATACAGAGGCGTCTTTTCTCTGCAAGAGCACGTGGATCGCCAGCCCTTCTTCGCTCGTCTTGGACCGCTGAAATGAGGATGTATCCTGCTCTGGCGCTTTGACATCGTACACTGTCATTTGCAGCAGCTCTTCTTCAGGGTACCCGATCATTTCACAAAATGCAGGATTGACAAATACATAATGGCCTTCAGGTTCGGCTACTGTAATACCCTCGGTTGCCTGGTTGGTAATTGCGTTGAATTTGCTTTCACTGATGTTCAATTCTTTTTCAGCTTGCCTGTACAGCGCCTGATCGGCTTCAATATCCTTCAGACCCCGCCGGGTTACCTTGAAACCGGCGTACAGAAAAAAGAGCATCAGGATGATTAATGCATACAACTGTCTGCTTTCACGACCATCCAGGTTACGCAGCAGCTCATTTCGTGCGATGGTATGCAAACGAACAATCTGATGTAAGTTTGTGAGCAAACTCCTTATATCAAGAATCCGCTGTTCATTAGCCATGCAAAACGTATTGCCACTCAATTCAGTTGCAGAAAGTTGGCGCGTCAGTTTGCGCTTGAGGGAATCAAACCTGTTGTCCCTGTAGAGTCTATCAAGCTCGAGTCCTAAGCTGATTTTCTGTTGGGCGATGTAAGCTGAACTGTTGCACCTGTAAATCTCCTGCGCTTCCTTTAATTTATCCAGTGTCTTCGTATTGATACCGGCCTTAGCCAGTTCGAGGCTCATCTGGCTTTCAATGTGCCGGAGTTCCTCCATCGCAGCCATATAATGAGAACTACTCAGCAGGTGATAGTCGTCGGCAAGATAACGGATTTGTTCGGACGAGCTCTTGAGCCAGAACAGGTAACCTGCCGCAAACAGGCAAAGCATGACCATGATCATCACCAGCTCATAGACATGCCGGCGGGTAGATCGTATCCATGCATCCTGATTTGGTAACATTTTCACTCCGTACCGAGCATCTCAAGATTGGAGGCAATCTGTTGCAGGGGCTGGAATATCCTGGTACCTGCTGGAAGAAAGCTTCGGGCACCAAGATCTGTAAGGACCTGCCTGTCCTGCTCATCGTTGAAATCAAGCTGAAGATAGGCGTCTCGCAGCTGTGTTTTAATATCCTCATTCAGATACCGGGGTACAGACCAGACATAGTCAGGATATGGCGGTGTTTCCCAAACTACGCGCAGCTCGCCCTTATTCAATCGGCCATCGCGTAACATACCGTTAACGATCTCGACATTGACAGCACCGAGATCGGCTTTTCCATCACGTACCATAAAGGCGGATTTGTCATGAGAACCGGAATATACGATCTGGCTGAAAAATTCTTCAGGAATAATCTGCTTGTTAGTTTGTAGAAAATGCCGTGGCATCAGATGCCCCGAAGTTGAAAGACTGTTGCCAAAAGCGAGCACCTTGCCCTTGAGATCGTTGATCTCAGTCGCAGGATCGCTGCTCCTGACCATAAAGACGCTGATAAAGCGAGTATCCACATCACGCATGACCAGGGGTTCAGCCTGGTATAAAGTGTTAGCCTGCACAAATGTAAGGCCGCCGAAAAGCGCCAGATCGACCTCGCCTTTCGCAAATAAATGCAGCAATTCAACATAATCCTCAGGAAGTAACAGCTTGAATTCAAGACCGGTTTCTTCTGACAGATAATTCAGCAGCGAGTTATATCGTTTCTGCAGTTCTTCATCATTCATGTCTGGCAACACGCCAATACGCACGACCGACGGTGCAGCTTCACCGAATTTCTTCAGCACCGGTTCTACGCTGTAATAGACACTGACAGTGATAACTATTACGAACACTGCCAGCGGACTGAACCAGAATCTTTTCTTCATAACCAAAATACTTGTTTAATAAGTCATATATAGTCAATAACAGGCAAAAGAGCAGCTTTGATACATGATCAGGCATCAAATATCTGACTTCAAGAAAACTAGTTTCAGCAAATCGCTGATATGCAAGAAAGATCATGATAACCACCCTTTGTTACGGATCGATTTCTCAAGACAATTATGGTGTCTTTTGCTATGACAATGGTAAATGACTGTTACTGATAGACTTGAATTGGACAATACAGGACATCAAGGGAGGCATTAACTCTTCAATTCCAATAATGTAAACTAATGTAAACACGGTGTGATCAAATTAAAAGATGTCAATTTACAGGTGTCTAGCCCCAATAATGATTGTTGCGGGTAGGATTTTCAGTGCCCAGGAACTGAATGAAGGCAATGGAACCACGCCTGGCGCACTGTTGCAAGTTCTGTTGAATAATGGTCTATAAACAAAGTAAACAAAGGGGATATATTTGAGTTGCAGTCAATTGAATACTCATATAAATCTGTCTTATTTGATTTCTACAGGCATACAGCCAATATCTATAAAAGAGGAGTCGGTGAAAAGTAAGTCTCGATACCATACGAATATATGGCTCAATTGTCACCGCACCTTTTATTGCCCATCCTTCTGAACAATGTTAGACAAGACCTTGTATCGGTACTCGAGCAGCCAGGTCTGTATAATGGCACCTGCTCCCTTTATATGATCTCTGTTAATACCTAGAACTGTAAGGCAGCCACCAGCCCGGCGATCGGTGCTGTACTGTAGGTCTGTTGTGCAATGAAGTTGCCATCACCGTCCTCGATTCTGAGATTACCGGACGTTTCGAAGCCGGCGAGTGCCGATAACCTGAGTGTGCGCGTCCACTGCCAGCTGGCCGTCGCAATTATCGGTACAGATTTGTCCTGGCCGATGCTGCCTGCACTATCGGCCAGGCGGAACCGGTACTTTTCATATCGAGCAGCGAGCCCGAGTTCCCATTTATCGGACGGGCGCCACTTAATGGAAAGACCAGGGCCGCGTGTTGCTGCCAGTCCCCTGCCCGTCTCGAGTGAAAGCGTTTCGGTGATGCGCCAGTTAACAAACAATACCGGAAACAGGTCATCTTCATTTCCGATGCCCTTGAAGGCACCGAATCCAGGACCAATTGTCAGCCTGTCACTGACACGGTAACTGGCCCCGGTCAACAGACCGTATTCGCGGCCCTCGTCAAGACTGGCGTCCCTCTCTGCTGAATATCTCAGTATTGGCAGACCAAACAGTGTCCAGCGCTCATTGGCCATATAACGAAGCGGCACACCGAACTGGAGTGTACGGATATCTTCCCAGGGCGATAAACTCCCCATTGTATTACTAAAGCGATAACGGTCTTCCCCATAGCCGATCGAGAAACCGGCGAACCAACGCTGGCCGAGTCGTGTTGATGTACGAAAGTCAAGAACACCACGATTAACACTGAAATTACTGCCTTCATCCAGGTTGGTTTCCCCCTGCCAGGCATAAGCAGCTGTCAGAGTATTACGCCAGGTTGACGTCCTTTTTGAGTCTGCCATGACAGAGTTTGGTAGCAGCAATCTCAGCAAAACAACGATGATTAGTGTATTTCTGAAGCAGCCGATGCAGGTCATGACAGATCCTCAGGATATCGCAGAGTGCGAACATTGATACTAAACGTAATCCATCCGGCAAATCACCCGATTTTAACAGGGTAAAGACATCGACCTATCATGCCATCATTATGAGCATTTACAGAGGACAGACACCTATTATTTTGGTGATTTCACAGACCAGAAAGACGCTGGTCCTGGCTAACTTGTGTTACAGACAGGAACCGTGGTCGGCCCCCATCATTCTGATTCAACTAATTCCACTAAAACAGAGAGTAACCCAGACCGGCAGCTGCAGATACTCCGATGACAGAAACAATCCCAGCCTTGAATCTAAACAGGGCAATAAACGCAGCGACGCCAATCACAAGAGAAAGCCACTCAAAACGCCCGTCAAATCCATGAGGCCAGAGTACATGGTAGGCGAAAAAGACAGCCAGATTGAGTATGACACCAACCACAGCAGCCGTTATACCTGTTAAGGGTGCAGTAAACTTAATATCATCTCTTGTGGCCTCCACTGCCGGTCCGCCTAACAGGATAAACAGGAAAGATGGCAAGAAAGTAAACAGTGTGGCAACACCGGCGCCTGCCGCGCCGGCTACTGGGAGCATATCCGGGCCGAATATTTCCTTCGTCCAGCCGCCGACAAACCCGACAAACGCCACAACCATGATCAGAGGACCCGGTGTTGTTTCACCCAACGCAAGACCATCAATCATTTGTGCGCCGCTTAACCAGGCATAATTTTCCACACCACCCTGATAAACATAGGGCAAGACTGCATAAGCACCCCCAAAAGTAACAAGTGCCGCCTTGGTAAAGAACCAGCCCATTTGGGTAAGCGTGCCTTCCCAGTCATATGTCATAAAGAGCATAAGCATCACGATGCACCAGATAGCGAGACCTATCAAGGCAAAAGAAATCAATCTGGCCCATTTGAATCTAGCGTGATGAGGGACAGGCGTGTCGTCATCGATCAGAGCAGGGCCAAAAGATATGTCTGACTCATAATGATGACCACCTGCCTTGAATTGCCCGGGAGCAATATGTGAACCTGCATAACCGATTAATCCAGCCATCAGCACGATGTAGGGAAATGGAACATCAAAGGCAAAGATTGCCAGAAAAGCCAGAACTGCCATGGATCGCAGCACATTATTTTTCAAAGCCCTAGAGCCAATTCGATAGGCTGCAAAAACAACGATTGCGGTTACGGCTGGTTTGATCCCGTACAAGACGCCTTCTACTGCTGTTACATCCCCGTAAACCAGATATATCCAGGTCAGTGAGATCAGAATAAATAACGATGGCAAAACGAAAAGAAAACCGGCAGCGATACCACCCCATGCACCATGCATCAACCAGCCGATATAGGTAGCTAATTGCTGGGCTTCAGGCCCGGGTAATACCATAGTGTAATTGAGGGCATGCAGGAATCGATGCTCGGAAATCCATCGCCGCTTCTCGACCAGTTCCTGGTGCATCATGCTGATCTGGCCGGCCGGCCCGCCAAAACTAATAAAACCCAGTTTCAGCCAGTACAGAAAAGCCTCCAAAAATGGTACTGGTTCTGGCCTGTCGGCTATCTGTTCCGAAATTGTTGCCATAAGTTATTGTTCCTAAGTAAAAAATCCAGTGACGAAAAATCCGGTGACAGTATACATTTTTTATAGAAATCAAAGAGGACAGAATTATTTTTGAATGCATCAAAAAGGTAACGGACACCGTTACTCCGCCCATCCATGGGCTTCACCCTTTGGCCCAGTCTTTGGCTGTTCAAATTCATTCCTGATGAATTTGTCGATCCAGTCGAATTTGTCGGGCCACACTTTGCGCGTTCAAATATGCTCCCGGTATATTTGTCTGCGGATATGTCATGATTTCTGCTTTTGGATTTCAAGTCCATTAGCCGTTAAATGCCATGTGATCACTGTGATAATAGTGTGAAAAAATGCTCATCTAACAATTAAGAGAGACAGCAGTGCCCCTCCACCCTTTAATTCTTGCCAGATCGATAGGGCTTGTGGATCTTCCAGGGGATCAACATCGGTACTCTACTCTGGTAGTCATGATAAGTTTCGTGAAACTCGGCTACCAGATCGCGCTCCTCAAGCACCGTTCCAATCACAATCCATATTGTAAAGAGAACATTGAATAACAGACGATCCATAGTAATGTCCGGGCAACTCCATATCATTACCAGCGTAAAAAAATACAAAGGATGACGCACCCAGCGGTACGGGCCCCGTATTGCGAGCGGTATAGTCCTAACCTCCACAGAACGGATGTATGCCAGAATTTCCTGATTACCAAACGCATCAAATGAATGCAATGCGTACATGCCCCATATCATACCCATCAATGATGCGAAAAATACACCATGAGCAAACCAGCGATAGAGACCCTCAAGACTGACTAGCGACAGCTCGGTACTCTGCCAGAATAAAACCAGAGCAATCAGAACAACACCAGAAGCAACAGTATACAAAGCCCCGTGAAACTGAGCAGGAAGAACCAGTCCCAGTCGCTTACGGAATCCCTTTCGAACCATGGCACTATGCTGAACAAAAAACAAAAGACACAGGAAAGCATCCCACGCGAAGAGAGCCGCTCCCTCGAATCCTGACTCCAAGACAGTGAACGAATAGCCGTACAAAAACAACCCGAAAAGCAGCAGTGATACGCCGCCCAGCACGCTCGCGGTTACGATCACCAGGTATGAAACGAAGGTTTTAGAATTAATCACCAGCAGCCTCTTCTACGTTAAACGCCTTGACAGGAACGCCCGGGGTAAATCCCCAGATCGAAACAATTGATTCTAATTCTACAGAAAAGGAAGAAGAGGGGGCGGTAACAAATGGGACGGATATATTTATACACGTGCATCCCCCTTACCATGTCGTCCTTGGGCCCTGAACTCTACACAACGGCCAGGAATCCTTTCAAGCTCATCTATTAACCTGTTGTTACAGTCAGTTGACCTCGAAATATTGCCAGGTGGACCAGGGACAGTTTACTGATTCAACCAGAAATACTATCAACATCGAACTCAACGGCGAGCTGAAAAAGGACATGTCAGACGCTGTTCATATCGACTTGCAAAGATGGCGTTACGCGAATTTCGACAAACAGACCGGAGAACACTCTGATCGATATCGATAACAAGCTCACTGCGATTGGCGACTGGTGCATTGAGTGGCGGGTTGAATCAGCGTTCACAAGCGGAGAAATGCCGGCAAAGATATGTCCTTTATAAAACAGAGACATGAATATTCGAAGGCATTAAGGAACATAAATCTGCCCCCTTTATTCTATTTGCATTTGACACGTTAACTAATGGCACTGATGCACGATTCGGACACAACACTTCCACGGGCAGGTTTATTTTTCCAGTACGAATTCATCCCGGGATGAGTAATCGCTACTCGAATGTTATACGCATATTACTTATCCATATTTTATTAATGCCAAATTTACTTTCCATCATTCTGGCATATTCCCTTGCATCACCATACTGTAGAAATCCGCTAACAAGCACCCTGTACCAGACTTTTCCATCCAGTATAACTCTTATTATTTCATAACGAACACCTGCGACCCTGAGAAACTCCAGTTCAATATCGGGTGGAGGTTTGCTGTAATAGGCCGCCAAGTGAACAGTCCACACGTTGTTATCCGTGCCAACTGAATTGTCATATGTCAGCCTTGCTTGTGACGGTTCATATTGCGAAGATAATGCTGATTGATCAGACACCAAAGGCTCAACAAGCTCATCATATTCACTGAATTTTCCTTCCTGCAGGCCCGCAGTAAAAGAATCCGGCTCGGCCATGCTTGTATTAATCAGGTCAATATTGCCATTATCCTTCTGCTGGAGACCCTCTTCCTGGAAATCAACCGATTCCGTGAACCTGCTATCCGGTCTTTCATCACTGATTTCAGGCTGGTCGATATGGTAGGTATTCATTTCAATACTTGAATCATCATTCTCATTGATTATTGGCTCATCAGTATTTATATATTCAGGTATCTGTGCATGCGGGTCCAAGACAGCCAGCTCGTGTTCTACCACCCGAACTGGCTCCTCCATCGTATGAACTGGCTCGTCTTCAACCCAAACTGGCTCCTCTACTGTCCTGGCTGGAGATTCCGATTCTTTTATTACTGTCACCGGATTGTCTACTAAGCCGACCTTGTTTGATGCCAGATAATCTTCCTGTCAGGACAGTAGAGGAGCCAGTTTGGGCTGAAGACGAGCCAGTTCATACGATGGAGGAGCCAGTTCGGGTGGTAGAACACGAGCTGGCTGTCTTGGACCCGCATGCACAGATACCTGAATATATAAATACTGATGAGCCAATAATCAATGAGAATGATGAT
>CAJIBR010000049.1_pt1 | contig 10732 bp, 11 predicted proteins | sample 9199401 | NCBI WGS metagenome assembly CAJIBR01 (sample SAMEA7708310, study PRJEB35096) | sediment metagenome | biome: marine neritic benthic zone biome [ENVO:01000025]; feature: sediment [ENVO:00002007]; material: shallow marine sediment [ENVO:03000034] sea grass bed [ENVO_01000059] ... | reverse complement strand
TTCGAGTTTATGGATTTTGCAGAACAGGGACGCCGTGCGGTCAAGCAGCATTCGGAAGGTCTCGAAGCCGGCAAAACCTGCATAGACTGCCATAAGGGTATCGCACACGAGCTACCGGATATGCACGACGTTGATCCCACTTCGGTTGTCGGCAACTATTGATCTGGCAGCAAATGCTTAATCAGGTAGCTGATTACACAGCAGCAGGAATAGCAGATACGGCCGGTTGATTTATAAAGAACCATGAGTCAACTGGCCAGATACTGTGAATTCTGCTCACATACTATTTGCACAATGCATAACAGCGAGCGGCCAGCCCTGAACCTTTTGACTTTGACACAAATCAAGCTTGCTGATAACTATCAGATTTAATATCAGCAGAGTGAAGGGATACATGGAATATTTTATCTCTTTCCGTCTACAATTTCGCCATGCATTATTCGTATTACATGTGATGACCGATCGACGTTCTTCACGACAAACCCTGTCCACCGATAAGCAGATATCGGTTATATCAGAACAATTCGCAGCGGTCGAACGCATCAGCGGCGGCAACAGGGGGATACTCTTGAATAACTACAGTGGTAAATCTTATGCTTGCCAGATTATTAGTTGAGCATGACCATATTCTGAAGACACTGAACTTGCTAGAGATGCAATTTCTGGATTTATGTCGAGGCGGCACGCCCGATTACTCGTTAATGCAGAGTCTTTTAGTATATATTCAGGAATATCCCGAACAAATACACCACCCCCTGGAAGACAAGATTTACTCAATTTTACTCGAGCGTGTAGATGAGGTTGAGTTAATTCAAGAAGTAATGGCACAACATACGGAACTCGAAATCAAAACACGAAAATTGAGAGAGTCTCTGAAATTACCGGAAAGTCATATTATCTCCAGCGAAGAGATAAAAAAACAGCTGTCAAAAATCCTTATTCAACAACGACAGCACATCTATACCGAAGAAGAAAAGTTGCATCCATTGATTGAAAGCGTTCTGACAGAAAAGGACTGGAAGCATGTTCAATCGACAGTTCCACTCTATAAAAAGTAAATAATAATTGCCCAAACCGAGAGCCCATAATACCAGTGCGAGAACAGTTTGATTCGGCCCCGTTTATTCGGACCGCTTGATTAACCCGCATTTCTCACCAGGCCGCTGCATCTACCGCTGCGCCCAGCGGCGCCCGAGAGTACCGATATATCCCATATTTCTGAAAAATCCTGTCGAAACAACAGGTAGGCAACGTCGGCGAAGACAATTGTGATCCATAATTCTGTGAATGAGAATCATTCCCCCTCAATATCCAAGCCCTGCCCGATGCCCGCTGAAGCTTTATTATGACAAATCAACCTGTTTTTATTGACATTGAGGAAAAATGGGAGAAATATTCACATTCTGAACATGTGAATGGATCAGTTATTACACCTGAATATAAATTTTCTTGGGGAGGAAAATATGAGCACTACAACACACATGCTTACTAATTTCTGTACAGGCTGCGTTGCAGCAGCTGCGGCTGTTATTGCGATAGCCACACTGGCGACAATAACCTGGGTTCTTTTTCTTTAATCACACCCGGCTCAATACTGCTGTAAAGATTACATAACACCCTCACCTACCGAGGGTGTTTATTATTCGCATGATATAGTGACAATAAGCTGTAATAAACTCAAACAAGGCATATATGAATATTAATTATAATATATGCAACGCTCCCCGATTCGGATTAACCGTTTAAAACTGCGTTTTCCGGCATTAGCAACATAGGCAGCAAGATATACAGTTCCAGCGACCGGACACGCTTTGCCATCAGTGGTATCCATCAATAACTGCTGTATCATGACGAATATTTCCATTACCTGATTTATATTGTGATGCTATCTCGTTTCAGCTATTCTGCTCCTGCTTACATGAGTCTGTTACTGCATCGTAAACATTTAACCTGTAGTTTCAGCTCTGTATTTCAAGCTCCAAAGGATTCAAATCATGAATGAGCAATCGTCAGGGTGTAGCGGTTTCATCTGTCGCTTATGGCACGCTCTAAAGACGCCGTCAGCCAAATACTCGCTTGGTTTTCTGATACTGATCATTTTCACCGCAGCAAGCGTCTTCTGGATCGGCTTCCACTATTCCATGGATGCAACCAACACCGAAGCATTTTGTATCTCCTGCCACGAGATGGAGAAATTTGTTTTCGAGGAATACAAGCAGACCATTCACTACAGTAATCGCACAGGTGTGCGTGCCACCTGTCCTGATTGTCATGTACCGAAGGAGTGGCAACACAAGATTGTACGCAAGATACAGTCAACCAACGAAATCATGCACAAGCTGCTCGGCTCCATCGACACGCCCGAGAAATACGAGGCCAGGCGCCTGCAACTGGCCGAGCGGGTCTGGGCCAATATGCAGGAAACCGATTCGCGTGAATGCCGCAACTGTCACGGCTTTAAATTCATGGATTTCAGTAAACAGGGTGAAGATGCGGCCGATACCCACCCGGAAGCGCTGGATGCCGATATGACCTGCATCGACTGTCACAAGGGAATCGCGCACAAGCTGCCCGAAGGCTACGAGGAGTAAACACCGGCCGTGGTCAAACAGGACCGAACCGGGCCTGCCCGTCCGGGTGCGATTAAGCCCTTAATTTTACTGCGGAATATTGTTGAGACCGGGCCTCATTTCCGCTATGCTGAAGAACTTTTCTGGCTTGATAATGCCAGATAAACAGCACGAAAACTTTACCGCTAACAGAAACACTCACCCGATGTCACAGATAATGAACGATAGATCAGATAGCAATCCGAATAATTTCGCCGTAAAAGTCGGCCTCGCCGAAATGCTCAAGGGCGGCGCCATCATGGATGTCACCACGGCGGAACAGGCCAAAATCGCTGAAGATGCCGGCGCCTGTGCTGTCATGGCACTGGAACGCATCCCTGCCGATATTCGTCGCGACGGCGGCGTGGCGCGTATGTCTGATCCCGACATGATCCAGCAAATCAAGGATACGGTCTCGATTCCGGTGATGGCCAAGTGTCGTATCGGCCATTTCGCAGAAGCCCAGGTGCTGGAAGCGCTCGAAATCGATTTCATCGACGAGTCCGAAGTACTGACACCGGCTGACGAAGCCAATCATATCTACAAGCTCGACTTCAAGGTGCCATTCGTTTGCGGTGCGACCAACCTCGGCGAGGCCCTGCGCCGCATCGGCGAAGGTGCCGCGATGATGCGCACCAAGGGTGAAGCCGGCAGCGGTAATATCGTCGAAGCTGTGCGCCATATGCGCGCGCTGCAGGACGAAATGAAGCGCCTGACCACCCTTGGTAAGGAACAGCTGATGGCCGTTGCCAAGGACCTTGGAGCGCCTTATGACCTGGTCTGCTACGTCGCAGAACATGGCAGATTACCGGTACCCAATTTCTCCGCCGGCGGTATCGCCACTCCGGCCGATGCGGCCCTGGTAAGACAGCTCGGCGCCGAAGCCGTGTTTGTCGGGTCCGGCATATTCAAATCCGATGATCCTGCAGCCCGCGCCAGCGCGATCGTCAAAGCCACGACCCATTTTGATGATCCCGAAATTCTGCTTCAGGTCAGCCGTGGACTGCACCCCGGAATGAAGGGCCTGGAGATGTCCGAGATCCCCGAGGAAGAGCGCCTGGCTGTCAGGGGCTGGTAACACACTTCACTCCAGACGCCTGATGGATAAAACCATTGGTGTTCTTGCCCTGCAAGGCGCCTATCAAAAACACGTCGACAGCCTGTCTCGACTCGGCGTTGCATCCCGATTGATACGTAAATCGACCGAGCTCGATCACTGCGCCGGCCTGATCGTACCGGGCGGTGAATCAACCACGATGAGCCTGTTGATCCAGCAGTCGGGTATGTACGAGCCGCTGCGTGAATTCGCACAGCACAAACCGGTTATGGGCGTTTGTGCCGGCATGATCATGATGGCGGAATCCGTCGATGACGAGCGCGTTACGCCACTTCGCATTCTCCCGTTCCGCGCCCTGCGTAACCACTATGGACGCCAGGTACACAGCTTCAGTGCAGATATACAGCTGGAGTTTGATCGCGGCGGCATACCACTGCATGCACACTTTATCCGCGCACCGGGCGTGGCTGACCTGGGTGAAGGCGTTGAAGTGCTGGCAACCTGTGATGACGAAATCATCATGCTCGGAAAAGAGAGACACCTCGCACTGTCGTTTCATCCGGAACTGACACACGACACCAGGATACACGAGTACTGGTTACAGAAATTCGCCTGATCTGACCCGGATACTATCGCGGTATCCGGCAATTCCCGCTCACCCTGCACTCATCGAACGACGACCTTCCTGCCATGCTGCCCGGTGTTTAATAAACGACTGTGCTGCATCTATCGGCCGGAGAGGCAACCGGCAGCAGATATTCGAGCGAATATTGAATATCCCGATGAAACATTTTTATACAACACCGCCGTTCAGATACTTGACCTGCGTCAATAACTGCACACATAGCGGGTCTATTATTTTATTAAGGAAGGTAGTTGATTATGTAGCTAGCAGTCGGATCATTCGAGGAATCAGGTGATTGTTTATTGCACATAATCAGGAGGTGTACCATGAGCAAGAATGTAACAGACATCAAAAAAGAAGTACCGGCGAAAGCTGAACCTCAAGGCTTCTTCAGAGAAATGGAAGATCGCATGCAGGAGCTTGAACGGCATTTCGACGCTTTCTTTCAGCGCGAATCGATCAGGCCCATGCACATGGAGTTTCCCGAATGGACGCGACGAGGACTAATGGAATTAAAGACTCCAAAGGTCGATATTATCGATCGCGATGATGAAATCCTGGTGCGGGCTGAAATAGCCGGCGTTAACAAGGAAGACCTCGACGTATCGCTGACAGACAACGCGATTACGATCAAGGGCAGCACCAGTGAAGAGAAAAAAGAGGAAAAAGGCGATTACTTCAGAAGCGAAACCATGAAGGGATCGTTTGCACGCACTCTGTCCCTGCCGAGCAAGGTTGACGGCAGCAAGGCCGAATCGACATTCAAGCACGGCATACTTGAAGTCGTCGTACCGAAGCTGGACGAAGGACGGAGACACAGAGTAAACGTGAGCTGAAAACGCATCACCGGAAGCTTGTTTGAAGTAAGCTATCGAAGACTGGCAGCATCATCTAAAGCACATCGAGGGTTGCCAGTCTTTTTTGCGTATGTGGCCGCGGCCCGGTTTATGCAATAATTCAGATCAACACGGCAGAACCCTGGGAAACAACTGGGCCCAGTCTGAAAGAGCAGCCTTCATTTCACCCTGCTCTTCGAGTTCTATAGCCTGCTTTGCAACCAGATAAGAGCATTTCACATGCAACATGGCATTGACCACCTCATCAAGATCATGCAGACCTTCCACCAGTAAAGACTCATTGGCCGGATCATGTTGTTTAAGCGCAACATCATAAAGTATAGCCCTGAAAACATGGCTGATCGTGTCCTGATAGCTTTCTATCTTATAGTTGACAAGAACCTCATTAACCAGGAGCTCTAAAAAATAATCATTGAATGCCATTCCTGATAATCGATTCCATGTTTTTATCATCCTGATCACATGTAACAGCTTGCCATTGTGATGTGCATTCATTTTTAATAACAGGCTTTTATAACCTTGAGAATCGTATTTCACCCACTCGTTCCAGCGCGGAGCTGGAACCAGATAATGGCGCTGATCCGTAAGAAATCCCGGCTGCACCTTGAATCTATACTCTCCGATCGGCACATATACTGACTCCGTTGCCTCGTTAAAAGTTGTTCCTGGATATTCTGCCCGCAAAGTAACATGGAGCTTATTCAATAGCTCACCAGGACGAAACCTCTCGCTATGCTTTATGTTAAACAGCACAAGCATGTCAATGGTACTTTCTTTAAGAGGCGAAACCATGGTGGTTCGCGCAAATGCACCTGGAAGGTCAATTGTAAAACTATTAATATATTGCCCAAGATAATCTTGAATGCTCGCTCGACAGCGATTCACTGTGGTGTACTCAAGGATCGACGGCTCGATATTTTTTACCAGTTCCTCGAAGCCGGTATTAACCACTCCCTGAGAGTCGCTGCACATGGACATACTCACAAAACCTGACCTTGTCTATCTAAAAACGTGAAGCCGTGATCGTACGACCTGATCTATAACATATAGATATTAGGCCAATTTTTGATGTTCAGTGCGTAACGATCGTTTTTTAATCAACCGCACAAGACATTCAGATGACAGATCGTACACCACGGGAAATATCAGATTTCTCTATTAGTCGTCTCTGGTTCGATTCCGCAAGTTGAGGTAAAAGTCACCTAGATCCATACTTGCCTGATCCGATCCAGTGTCCATTTTCAGGGAATTTTGGGGACATAACACCTGATTATAGCCGTATAGCAGGGCGCAAAGAATAATCAAGTATTGCGTCCCCGAATTTTCCGGGAAAAATATTATGGACACCCATAAATCAAATCTCTGCCCCGCCGGGATGCGAGGTCAATGGGATATTCAACGACGCATCTCAGCATATTTTTATGGAAAAATACCGGATTCATTTCGCAACTGTTACTAATATTAGTGAAACATCGTTTTGATCACACGTTACTAATGAGAACCTGCACACGTGAAAAACCTGATTAATGCAGTCGTCATATTCATACTGGCCGTAGATATTTCCGGCTGCGGAAGTGATGACAGCTCCAGCCCGATCACCGGCGATGATAGTGGCTGGACACGTCAAACCACCAACCCGTTGATCGTACCCAGGCTGACGTCAATTACGCTAGACTTCGGTCCTGCCGATCCGACTGTGATGTTCGATGATGTGGACAACAAGTGGAAAGCCTGGTTTTCCTCGACTGAAAAGGCGGTTGCTTCAGGTGATGAACTCATGACCATCAAGTATTCTGAAAGCCTTGACGGTATCAACTGGTCGGCCCCGCAAGTCGCATTTCAGGCTGCGGCAAGCCCCACCGCATGGGACCATACCCATGCGGAGACACCGGCTGTGATCAAAAATCCCAACCTTTCCGCCCCGGCAGACCAGAAGTTCATGTTGTGGTATTCGGGCGCAAATACGCTATTGGCAGCGAGCGAGAACCGGCCGACAGTCTTCCCTTATTACCAGATCGGCCTGGCCTATTCAGCCGATGGAAAATCGTTCAGCCGTCACAGCCCAGGCATCGATAACAAGCCAGGACTGGTGCTGTTGGCGGATGCCGCTCTATTCGGAGGCAGCCTGCCCGGCCTTTACGGTGACGGCCTGGTAGCGGACCCCGAGGTGATTTTCCGAGACAGTCAATTTCATGTGTGGTTTTCCAGTTACGCCGAATCCGTACCGGACCCGGTCTCGGCAACGGGCCGCGCACCGCTCGCATTCGGCATAGCCCACGCCACATCAATCGACGGTACCAACTGGACCACCAGTCACGACAATCCGCTAGCCAGCCTCGCCAAGGTGGGTGAGGTTGCAGCTGGGCAGCAGCCCAGCGTTCTGTTCAATTCCGACAGCGTCCAGTACGAGATGTGGTTTAGCAACGATTCAGACACGGAAAAATCAACGATACCCTGCAGCTTCAATACCGTCACCGGTTTCTGGCGCGCAGTCTCGAGTGACGGTATTAACTGGACACCGGATTACAGTACGCGAGATCTGGCATACGATACACAATTCATGTATGAATCACTTGGCTTTCTGACCGGCATCGAGGTGGTACGGGTCGATGGAACATACCAGGCTTACTATTCTGCATGGGGTACGGACCAAATACCGGATGACTCAGTCTACCTATGTCCTGATCAGCAGGGTGGCTTCATCCCGGCTGTTCTGACGCTGAATCGGGCCACACGATTGTAACTTATGGACACCCAATAAGTTGAATTAATTATGGTTTCTTTTGATCAAGGCCAGGTCTTCCTTTACGTGATTTCTAGTCAATGGAAAAAATATCAAAATTGAAGCTTTTCATTAAAGTCATTCTATTTCCTCTGGTGTCCGCAGGTTTACTTATAAGTGCACTTGCCATATCTGCCGCCACTACAAACTCCTATCTTGATCCTGTCATTGAGAAACCCCCTCAAAAACAAAAAGCCATAAAGGCATCTCAAGCAAATACCAATGAAGTCGTTGATATGCATTCAGCTTTGGCGAAGCTTTTTATGATGGAGAAAAAGGATTTAAAGTATGTCATTTTTGAAGATGATTTAAACTTCGATGGAAAAGATGAGTTAATAACATTTACTCAAAACCGCTACCACATGACGAATGGAAGAGTAAACATTGTGAGAGTCCTGAATATACTGGAAAAAGTGAATAATGAGCTCAAGCTAAAAGTGAAATTTAGACTTAAAGGAATGCCTGTTCCAAATCCTGCAATCAGAACTGAAACATTGCTTCCCGATAAAGAAAAAGTCATTATTCTGCAATCTCATACTTCAGAGGTCCCAAAAACCAAAATACAGGTTTTTCGATATGTAGAAAATCAAGGCTTGTTCCAGGTGACATTTCATCAACACGGAAAAAAGTTGATTCAATTAAGGGGGAAGCTGGGCCTCACGCTTGACGAGAATTCGGTGGTGGCCATACTAAATTATGGCGAGGGTCTCCTGGATAGGGATTATTTTGATTGGGACGGAAAGAATTTTATATACAGAAAAGAAAAAGAAGTGAATGCACCCGATAATGTAAAATTATTAATTAAATTCCTTCAAGCTAGACTCAAGCATGAGGTGCTTGCAATTGAAATTTACGGTGAGGATAAGGTATTGGTCTACGAACAAAGCTCTCACAATGGTTATTATCATCTTTTCAAATTTGATAGCGAATATAACCTGGAAGAAGTAAAGCCGATTAAAGAAGAAGCTGTTCCATTAGAGCATGATAGTTATCTATATTATAAAAAGTATGATGGCCTGGATGAAAGTGAATCAAATAACTATATGAAAAGAAAAGGTAAGTTCTACTTCTCACCTAACTCTGTAATCGATAATACTTATTATTAAAAAGGGTAATGACGACAGGTATTGGGTTTGAATAACCGGGGTATCGCTACCAACGATAAATTATGCATACCCATGAATCAATTGACACCAGCCTGTCAAATTCGTAGTGTTAGGCAAATCAGTCGCTATGGAGAGCACCATGCCCGGACCACGGAACAACCCGGTATCCCTCAATATCACCACTTACTACGGTAATCCCAGAGTTAATATGCCCAAAGGCCTGCCGATTCGCCGTAGCGATTAAATAGAACTGGTCGATTGCAGCAGCCACATCATTCGTGAAGATAAACGAGGATACATCCCTGCAGAATTACCAGACATTCTACAGCGCCTTCAGCTGGATATGGATGCACGACACTGGTTGTACCTGACACAGCACTTCGAACACCCGTTCAAGTACCTTGTCTGGGCTGCCGACCGGGCTCGTAGTGCATGTACAGTAGTGGAAAAATGCTGGATACATGGCATCAGCCAGTGTGAACGATTATTCTCCAGCGCTTAGACATCGTTAACAATCCACTTTGCACATTCGCGGGCCCAATCTAGCAGCTCCTGGAAAACTTTGTCCTTTTAGCAAGATTTGATATAAAAAGCATTAACCAACCCATCGTATTTCGTGTTAATCGGTCCGGCTGCGTGAAAATACCAAATACTTGATCAACAAGATCACATAGACGCTGTTTTCATTATCTCTGATTAGCGGGTGGCTATATCTACTCTAATTGTGGTCCCTATTGGTTCTGGTTAAGTATATTCAAGTCAGATTTGCGTATCTCATTGCTCGTTGAACTGAGTGTCTGCGCACCAATATTTGGAATTGTAAGCATTCCCTCCAGCATAAAGCCAACCGCATTAACGACGCTAAGCGGATCTCCTTTACATACAATGCCAAAGCTCCAGCGATCATCAGTGAAATTTACACCAACAACTTGAGTGGCCTGGATCGCGCCAACAGCACAATTCAGATTTGTTGCTAGTTGAGAAAAAGAATCAGCCAGAGACTGGCAAACCTGATCGAGGCCGTCACCAGTACCAAAATTTCTAAAATCTGATACTGGACCACCTATAATTCCAAGCGATTCTTGAAAAGATACAGATACAGTACCTCTTGGAATCCCTGTACCACTAGGTGGTTCGACTACACTTACAACGCAGTTGAAATCGCCCTTTGTTAAAGTTGTTCCAAAAACAGGACTGGCAAATGCCATGGTTATGGCTAAACAAGTGACTACCAGACAATTATTTGCGTAATAATGAATACAGTTTTTCATTGATCCTCCCGTTACTATCTATAAAACATGTGTAATTCTATGAGTGTGGTTATACATGCAAGCAATATTTATACCGTTAAGCTTTACTATCGATATATCAAGAATTTCAGAATATAGGATTGTTTATACTTGATCAAGTGTAATATTTTCTGACAATTTGTTATCAGAGATTCTGCAAAAACAGCAACAGCGGGATTAATTACTAGCGACAATAAATAATGATCAAAATCAAATCTTTCCGTCCCCTATATTATCTTTTGCGCATCACATTCGTCGAATTCTGTCATATCTACCCGGAATTCCATCGATGACTTTATTCCATTCACCGCATTTGCATTTCCATCTAATGGATGGTCATATTCTAATGAAGGCGAAAGGTGTACCGTGTTGTTTTAAGGAATACGAATTATTCAATAACGGTGAAT
>CAJIBR010000038.1_pt1 | contig 10771 bp, 6 predicted proteins | sample 9199401 | NCBI WGS metagenome assembly CAJIBR01 (sample SAMEA7708310, study PRJEB35096) | sediment metagenome | biome: marine neritic benthic zone biome [ENVO:01000025]; feature: sediment [ENVO:00002007]; material: shallow marine sediment [ENVO:03000034] sea grass bed [ENVO_01000059] ... | reverse complement strand
GGGCCGAGGCATGCGGGATCACCAGTGTTCCGGTGATATCGAACACACCCTTGCCGATGAACAGTTTCAGATCCGGAGAGGTATCGACGCTCAGATCCGGTACACGCACTGTGGCAAGGTTTTGTCCCTGAATGCGAATATCGGCCACGATATCGGTGTTCTCCGCGGCGCGTATTTCACCCAGAACCGTGGCCTTGCCGTCTCCGGATCTCAGGTCACCGGTCACACGCAGCTGTTCGGTGCCAAGGCTCTGCGCCTCAATGTTGATCTCGCGCAGGGTGACCCCGGCAACCGGCAGCCCCAGCACGCCGTTTGCGAGTGTTACGCCACCCTTGAACAGCGGATCGCCCAGTGTACCGCCAGCCTCGAGATCAACGCCTAGATCACCCGCCAGCTCGCCCGGCTTGCCGACCCGCTGCAGCAGCGGCCGCAACAGCCCGATGTCCGGCATTCGACCCGTGGCAGATGCCCGCAGAGGACTGGTTTCAACCAACGGCCCATCAACTTCGGCCGATGCAGACAGATCCAGGCCCTGCTCGCCACTCAGCCTCGCGGTCAAACTCGTCTTTGTGTCGTCAGACGACAGGTCGATGTGTACGCTGTCGATAACGGTCTGGAAGGTGTCGATATCGTCCGCGTAACCCAGGGTTGTGCGCGACTGCCGCCAGCGTATGCCGGCCCGCAGTCCCGCCTTAGTGCGCTTGATATCCAGGTCGGCATTGACCTCACCATCGATGCTGTAGCCCTCGGCGAGCAGCGGCTGCAGCGAGGCCAGTGCGAATCGTTTGACAACCAACCCGGCCTGCTGGCCGTCTGCATCCCAGCTGGTGGCCTCGACACAGATACTCGCATCAAGCTGTGTCCAGCAGTGCGCACTCATCGTTCCACCGGTTGCTGCCACGCGCAGTTCGGGTTTCTGTTCCAGTTGCCAGCTGTCAAAGCCGTCGGGCTGGACCCGACCGTATTCAAAATGCTGGGCCAGGCGCTCACCGTCCCAGCCTCCCGATGCGCGCAGGGCCACATCGACAACACCCTGTTTCAATGCCAGTGTCGATTTATTTTCAGCCAGCGTACCGGCCAGCGAGTAGTCCAGGTTTCCGAGCGGCTGCTCACCCGCCACCAGGCCATTCACGGTAAGCCTCCCTGAAATCCGGTTCTTGTCCCGCAGCTCGCCTGACAACGACAATGTCTCGAACGACTGCGGACCGAATGACACCGATGAAGCTGTTGCGTTGACGCGCACCTTTGGTTGGTCGGGAGTCCCAGCGAGATCGACGGTTGCGTTCAGGGCACCCGCGAGGCCGGGCCACAAGCTTGCGAGCTCGGGCGCCTTTGCATCGATGACGCCGTCCAGTTCGCGGCCCAGTTTCACGTCGGCCTTGAGCCGGTTCTTGCCTGCATCTAATCGGGCAGTGACGGCACTCAAACCCTTTTCCCGCAACCGGACCTGGCCGTATCCGGTCAAACCCCTGTCGCCGATCCTGGCCTGGGCTGAAGTGATGTCTATCGTGAATGCATCCGAAGACTCGATCTGCAGTGTCGCATCGAAACCGAGCTGACCCGGCAACTGGTCGTTTAACAGAGCCGTGTTGATCTGTTCTCCAAGGATCGCTATCCGGCCTGCCAGACCGTCCGCAAAATCGATTCGACCCGAACCGGTGATTTTTCCATCGAGCGCGTCAACAGCGTAGGTGTCGATTTTGACGCCTTTCAGGTCGACCAGCGCCTCGAGCTGCAATGGCGCTTCAGGCCAGCCTTCGATCAGCGCGACGCCGTTACCCGAAAGGCGCGCCGAGCGGAAATCGCTGTTGACACTGACGTGACCTGCATTGATGGACAAAGAGGTTTCGCCAGGCAGGCGAACGCCTTGCCAGTCAGCGGTTCCGGTCAATGATGGTGCCTCGAAAAGATCATGAAGCGTGCCTTTGAAGTTCACCGCGTCCGGCACGTGGATTACCTGGCTGAAGCCCAGCTGTTCGATATCACCGCTGAAGCTGCCGTCGCCACTGAGATCGTGTGCCGGCATTGCCCAACTCGCGTTCGCTTGCAGGCTACCTGGTGCGGGTCCGGCAAGTTCTCCGCTTGCGTCCAGGTCTACGCCGGCGATGTGCGCGCGCAGCTTTTCAATCTCCAGGCGCCCGTTACCGATGCTGCCGGCAAGATCGATGTGCCTGACTTCGGTATCTTCGATGCGCAGCTTGTCGAGTCGTCCGGATTCGATCGCGATCCGGATCGGGATCTGCAACCAGAACAAGCGATCTTCAGTCTGTTCACTCTCCCGATCGGTTTCGAGTATGTCTATGCTGAGTTCATTAATGTGTGCGCTGTTGACGTCGAACGTACCGGCGAGCAAACTCGCAGGACTCCAGCTGACCTCGATGTACGAGGCTGATATTTCCACTACGGGTAAAGCAATCAACAGACGTTCCAGGCCCAGACCGTCCACAAGGGTGCCGCTGATGCCCTGCACCTCGATCGTGACCGGTGCCAGGTCCAGTCCGCGTTCCAGCAGCCAGCGGCTGCCCTGCTCTGATCTGACCAGCCACGCCAGTGTTGCAGTCAAGGTGACAGCGGCCACGACTGTCGTCAACAGCAAAACCAGCACGATGATCTTGAGCGAGCGCATCACAAATCAGGCCCCAGGGTGATGTGCAGCCGGTATTCGTCCGGCGCATCCTCGCGCAGCGGGAACGCTACATCGACACGGATGGGTCCGAGCGGCGAAAACCAGCGAATACCCGCACCGACACCGGTGGCCGTCTCATAGTCGTTGAATTCGTCGTAGGCATTGCCGCTGTCGATAAATACAGCCGTGGCCCAGCTATCACCGATCGCCTGCTCGATCTCGACACTGCCGACCAGCAGGTTTTCGCCGCCAACCACGTTACCGAAAGGATCCGTCGGCCCGAGTGATTTATAGGCATAGCCGCGCACACTGTTGTCGCCGCCGGCGAAGAAGCGCACCGATGCGGGCAGTGAGCGGACCCCGTCGATCATGGTAAACCCGGCTTCGGCCCGGGTCAGCAGGCGCCCGCCAGGCCAGAGCCCGAACACCCACTTGGTGTTGCCGTAGACCTGTGCAAAGCTGGTGTCCGAGATCAGGCCTTCGACAGCGCCGCGCAGCTGGACCGTGCTGCGGTGACCCGAAAGCGGTCGCGGCGGATGGTCTTCCTCGACGAAAGCATAACTGACACCAGGCGTGAGCAGCTTGGAACGGTCCTCGTCAATTGCGCTGGTCGAGTAATCTTCCAGCCTGAGGTTCAGGAACAGCGTGCGTATCCAGTCGTTGTCGCGCTCCTGTATGCGTTGTACACCCGTCGTGAACAGCTTGCTCCTGAAGCTGTCATTGTCCTCGTACTTGAAGCCCGCATCCGTGGTGAACCAGTCCTTTGGCTTGTCGAGCGGTATGCGGTAGGTCACGCCAACGTCGGAAATGACCTGCGACAGGTTGAGCTCGAACTCGGTCTGGTGACCATGTTTGTTTCGCCGGCGATTGAGTACGCCGAATCTGAGTCTCGGTCCAATATCGGTTGCAAAGCCTATACCGACGTCGTACTGGTGTTTTTTACCGGGCGTCAGTTCGATATGAATCGGCACATCGTTATGGGGTTCACCACGCGAATTACGCGTTAACAAAACCTGGTCGAAGTAGGCGCTGGTCGCCAAGTAGCGCTGCAAGCGCCTGACACGCTCGGCATCGTAGGGCTCTCCCGGTTCGATTCTGACAAAACGGTGTATCAGATCGGGGTCCAGTACGTCCTGGTCGAAGGTGATTATGCCGAAAACGTAGCGCCGTCCTGTAACAAAATGCAGCGTGATATCCGCGGCGTACTCCTCGGGATAAACATCGATGCGCCGTTCAGTCAACTCGGCGGCGAAATAGCCCCGGCCACTGGCAGCCCGCTCAATGTTGCGCTTGCAGGCATCATAGCTGGCGTGTTGCAGAACTTCGCCGGGATTCAATGCACATTGCTGCATAACATTTTCAAGTTCGCTGTCCTGTGCGCCACCCGTATCGATTTCGATAGAAACGTTACGCAACACCACCGGTTGCCCTGGCGTAATCAAGAAGTTCGCCTGCCAGCAGGTCTCACCTGTCTCGAGCTGCTTTTCAATCTCGGCGTTGTAGTAGCCGACAACTTCAAGCGCCTCGCGAATCTCGTCTTCTGCTTCGATAAACAGGCGCCTTACCTGCCACGCTGGTGTATCGCAGGTTTCATTATCAAGCCGGAGGTAGGCAAGAATGTTGTCGCGTATTTGCCCTTCGACACCACTGATTGAAACTTCGGCATATGTACCGTTCAAGCAGCCCAGCCAAAGCAGGCACAGCAATACGATCTGTAGCTGTATTGTTGTGCGGGCCTTGTGCGTACTTGCTCTCATGAGCAAGATTATGCGGTAACACAAGTTGTTATGCGATATCAGCTGTGTTTATAAGAGCGGATCGAACGCAAAGGACGCGGAGACGCCGAGGTCACAAAGTAATGTTTAGACATAGGAGCGGCTTTAGCCGCGAATTTGGTCTCGCTTTACCGGGCTGTTCGCGGCTAAAGCCGCTCCAAAAAGTATCTGACCTTGTGGGCAATCCTGTGCGTTCAATTAAATGTACATATTCGAAATATTCCTGGTCCTACTCGCTGATCTGCTTGTGCAGCTTGACCGGTACCGCCATTTTCTTGCGCATGCGAATATTCAGCATTTCCACCGTTACCGAAAAAGCCATCGCGAAATAGATATAGCCTTTCGGTACATGAACGTCGAACCCTTCGACGATCAGGGTTACGCCCACCAGTATCAGGAATGACAATGCGAGCATCTTGATCGTTGGGTGTCTGTCGACGAAGTCACCGATGGATTTTGCAGCCATCAGCATGATGACGACTGCAACGATGATGGCTATAGCCATAATGGAGACATGCTCGACCAGACCGACTGCGGTGATCACCGAGTCCAGTGAGAAAACAATGTCGAGAACCGCAATCTGCACCAGTACGCTGCCAAGGCCTGCTACCACTGGTGTCTTCGTCGACTCTTCTATGCCTTCCAGGCTGTTATGAATTTCATGTGTGGATTTGAACAGCAGAAAAAGTCCACCAACGATCAATATCACATCACGGCCCGATATCTCCTGCCCCAGCAGCGTGAACCAGGTTTCCTTCAGACCCATGACCCAGGCGATCGAAAACAGCAGTCCCAGCCGTGTCAACATCGCCAGACTGATACCAACCCGTCGTCCGAGTTCACGTTGATGCTGTGGCAACCGGCTCACCAGGATCGAGATAAAAATGATGTTGTCGATGCCCAGTACGATTTCCAGTGCTGTCAGTGTTCCCAGTGCTATCCAGGCCTCGGGACTATAGATCCACTCGAACATGTTTTACTCCGGTTGATGGTCGATTCGCATTATATACAAAATCACATCGAGTTGAATGTATTGATGATTGAACCGCGGATGGCTCAGCGATTATAAATCTTATTAAACGCCAAGGCGCCAAGGCGCAAAAGACGCAAAGATTATTACGGGTATGCGTAGGAGCGGCTTTAGTCGCGAATCGCTATTCGAGGCTAAAGCTGTTTCCAGAGATTTTCTACATCAGTCCACAGATGAACGCAGATAAACACGGATTTAAATCCAACAGGCCCTATGCGGCTAAAGCCTGTGCCGAGCGATGCCGAAGGCCGGCTCACAGGTTGTATACCTGGAGTTATCTCTGCGTCCTTTGCGCCTCTGTGGTTAAAATCTTTTCCCTCTGTAGACAACTTTAGCTATCGATACCCAGATCATTCCAGATCACATCGATGCGCTGCTTCACCGTTTCATCCATCGTAATCGGTTCGCCCCATTCTCGATCGGACTCCCCTTTCCACTTATTGGTCGCATCGATACCGACCTTGGAACCCAGCCCCGCAACCGGTGAGGCAAAATCCAGATAATCGATGGGTGTGTTTTCAATCAGGGTGAAGTCACGCACCGGGTCAACACGCGTACTGATGGCCCAGATCACGTCTTTCCAGTCACGGGTATTCACATCCTCATCAACGATGATGACAAATTTCGTGTACATAAACTGGCGCAGGAATGACCACACGCCCATCATGATGCGCTTGGCGTGGCCGGGGTACTGCTTGTTGATGCTGACCACCGCAAACCGGTAGGAGCAACCTTCCGGTGGCAGATAAAAATCGGTTATTTCCGGAAACTGTTTCTGTAATATCGGTACGAATACTTCATTCAGTGCGACACCGAGAATCGCCGGTTCATCGGGCGGCCTGCCGGTATAGGTACTGTGATAGATCGGGTTTTCACGATGCGTGATGCGCTCAATCGTGAACACCGGGAAGGTTTCGACTTCATTGTAGTATCCGGTGTGATCACCAAACGGACCCTCTTCCGCCTCCTCTCCCGGATAGATGTAGCCTTCCAGTATGATTTCAGCCGTTGCCGGTACCGACAGTTTTCCGACACTGCTCTGTGCCACCTCGGTTTTACTTCCCCTCAACAAACCGGCGAAACCATACTCGGATAGCGTATCCGGTACCGGCGTTACCGCCCCCAGCGTGGTGGCCGGATCGGCACCCAGTGCGACCGCAAGCGGGAATGGTTCGCCCGGATTTTTTTTCTGCCAGTCTCGATAATCCAGCGCGCCGCCCCGGTGCGATAGCCAGCGCATGATGACCTTGTTCTTTGCGATCAGCTGCTGCCGGTATATTCCGAGATTCTGCCGTTCCTTCTCCGGACCGCGGGTGATCACCAGTCCCCAGGTGATTAACGGGGCAACATCCCCTGGCCAGCAGGTCTGTATCGGTAATGCTGAGAGATCGACCTTGTCTGTTTCAATGATGACCTGCTGGCAGGGCGCGTTTTTCACCTGTCTGGGCGCCATATTCAGTGCCTGTTTGAAAACAGACATCTTGTCCCAGGCATCTTTCATACCTTTTGGCGGTTCAGGCTCCTTGAGGAAGGCCAGTAATTTGCCCACATCGCGCAGTGCTTCGACATCATTTTCTCCCATCGCCATGGCAACACGTTTTGCTGTGCCGAACAGGTTGGCCAGTACCGGCATCTTCGAACCTTTCACGTTTTCAAACAGCAGTGCCGGTCCTTCTACCCGTAGTGTACGGTCGCAGATTTCGGTGATTTCAAGACGGGTATCCACTTCGTACTGAATACGCTTGAGTTCGCCCATTTGCTCGAGCTGGTCGATAAAATCTCTTAAATCCCTGTGTTTCATTGACTTCTTCTGCTGTCAGCTAAAATGTCGCAAAAGTATGCTATAAATCGTTAGCAGATAAAACAAATATGACGAATACACCCTGATCCCAATCTTTCTAAATGGACGCTGTATGTCTGATCGCAAAAGGATTTATTTCAGTATTGCATTCCTCGCTTTTTCGTATTCCACTGCTGTGGATGCCATCGAACTGAACTGGGTTGGATGCGAAGTCAGCAAGAGAGCCTATGTCGATGACCTGGCGTACGCGTATCAGCAGAAGACCGGTACGCAGATCCGCCTTAACCTGTCTGATTCGACCAACGGCATTCGCGACGTACATAAAGGTGCTGCCGATCTGGGCAGTTCAACCCGATACCTGATGCCTGACGATCCACGCGAGGCCGGTGTAGAAATCGTTCCGGTTGCCTGGGATGCTCTCACGATCATCGTGCACAAGGATAACCCGGTAACGGATATCAGCCTTGAACAACTCAGGGAGATTTACAGCGGTAAAATAACCAGCTGGTCAGCACTTGGGGGGGCGGATCAGAAAATAGAAGTCTTGATTCCTCATCATGGCAATACCGCTGCCGGAAAAACTTTACGAGAAATTATTTTCTCGGATCAGAATAAGAAGTTCAGAACCGGTCGCTTGATGAATCCCGGTGATTCTCTCGGCAGGCTGTTGTCGGAAACTCCGGGCACGATCGCAATCACCGGTATCAGCAATGCGCGTACTCATGACATCAAGATTGTTTCCCTCGACGGTATTGCACCCACTTTCAATACCATTAAAAGTGGTGATTACCAACTCTATCGGCCACTCTATCTGACCTATAACCCGAATTCAGCGCATCTTGATTCGATCAAGAACTTCATAAGTTACATGAACACTAAAGACGCGCGTGAACTGATGCGTGAGAATGGCGTCGTGCCCTACACGGAAGCAATGAGTCTGGTGATGAAAAAAGTGCGCGATAATCAGGCAACTTATCCACAGACTGTGGATAACCTGTAGTTATCCAGCCTGTACTGAATAAACTGTGGATAAACAGCGCTGAAATTCTCTTGAAAACCTGTGGATAACCGGCTTCCAGTCTCGCTATCAGGTATCTATATTTTCCGCTGACAAGGCATTCTGTTCGATGAAATCCCGGCGGGGTTCAACCTGATCGCCCATCAGGGTTGTGAATACCTGGTCGGCTGCAATCGCATCTTCGACCCTGACCTGCAGCATGCGACGTGTTTCCGGGTTCATCGTGGTTTCCCATAACTGATCCGGATTCATTTCACCCAGACCTTTGTAACGTTGAATATTCTGACCCTTGCTGGCCTGCTGCATCAACCAGCTCATGACTTCGGCAAAACTGGAAACTTCTGCGGATTTTTCTCCGCGCTCTATGCGTGCGCCCTCGCCGATCAAAGAGTCCAGCTTGCCGCCCAGATCGGCCAGTAACTTATATTCGCTCGAAGTAAAGAACTCGGTATCCAGCGTGTAGCGGTGATCGAGGCCGTGAACGGTCTTGGTCATTTCAAGAGCGGCATGACCTTCCTCATCGGTGATCAACTGACCCGAATAGTAAATCCCGGATAACCTGTGTTTTTCTAATAAAATCAATAGGTTATCCAGGTATTTTTGAACGATGTCGGAATCTTTCAGTTCCTTATCGGTGACACCCTTGAGGTAAATCATTTCATTCAACACATTCACGTCTACTTTTCGCGACAGACGGCGAATGATCTTGCTGGCTGTCAGGAATTGTAGCGCAAGCTCTTCCAGTGCGGTTTCTGAAATCGGTGGAGTATCTTCACCGACATACAGACGTGCTCCCTCCAGTGCTTGCTGCAACAGATAGGCATCGAGTTCGTCATCATCTTTTACGTAACGTTCCTGCTTGCCCTTCTTCACTTTGTAAAGCGGTGGCTGTGCGATATAAACATGTCCTCGTTCGATGATTTCACTCATCTGGCGATAGAAAAACGTCAACAACAAGGTACGAATATGCGAGCCGTCGACATCCGCATCGGTCATGATAATGATCCGGTGGTAACGCAGCTTGTCAGGATTGAACTCATCCGCACCTATACCGCAGCCCAAGGCTGTAATCAGTGTACCGACTTCAGCGGACGACAGCATTTTATCGAACCGGGCTTTTTCCACGTTAAGAATTTTGCCTTTGAGCGGTAAAATTGCCTGTGTACGGCGATCCCGCCCCTGCTTGGCTGAACCACCCGCTGAATCACCCTCAACCAGGTAGAGCTCGCTCAAGGCCGGATCTTTTTCCTGGCAATCAGCCAGCTTGCCGGGTAAACCCGCCACATCCAGCGCACCCTTGCGCCGGGTCATTTCACGCGCTTTTCTCGCCGCTTCGCGTGCACGCGAAGCATCAATAATTTTTGCGGTAATCGCCCTTGCTTCTGCCGGACGTTCCAGCAGGAATTCGTGCAGTTTTTCACCGAGCGTGGATTCGACCGCGGACTTGACCTCGGACGACACCAGTTTGTCCTTGGTCTGTGAAGAAAACTTCGGATCGGGAACTTTAACGGAAAGTACCGCGGTCAGGCCTTCACGTGCATCATCACCTGAAACGTTCACCTTGGCACGCGAGGCTATACCCTCTTTTTCCATGTACTGGTTGAGGCTTCGTGTCAGTGCAGCGCGAAAACCGGCGATATGCGTGCCGCCATCCTTTTGCGGAATATTATTGGTAAAGGGGTATATATTTTCCTGATAGGAATCGTTCCACTGCATCGCTATCTCGATCCCGATGCCGTCTTTCTCTGAGTTGAAATGCAGCACATTCTCGTGCAATGGTGTTTTGTTTTTGTTCAGGTGTTCAACGAACGATTTAATACCGCCTTTGTATTCAAATTCATCATTTTTATCATCTCGCTCATCAAGGAGTACGATTCTTACCCCTGAATTCAGAAATGACAGTTCCCTCAGCCGTTTGGATAGAATATCGTAGTGGAACTCGATGTTATTGAAAATGGATTCGCTGGGCCAGAAACGCAAGCTTGTACCTGTCTTCTCGGTATCTCCAACAACAGCCAGCGGCTCTACCGGTTCGCCCATCGCGTATTCCTGCGTGTGTTTCTTACCGCTTCGATAGATCGCCAATTCCATTTTTTCGGATAAGGCATTCACAACAGAAACACCGACGCCGTGGAGTCCGCCGGATACCTTGTAGGAATTATCATCAAATTTACCACCGGCATGCAGTACAGTCATGATGACTTCAGCTGCGGAGCGACCTTCTTCAGGATGAATATCTGTCGGTATTCCTCGACCGTTGTCGGTTACCGTCACTGAATTATCACTGTGGATCTTGACCCTGATTTCTGAACAATGGCCCGCGAGAGCTTCGTCGATCGAATTATCGACCACTTCGAAGACCATGTGATGCAGCCCGGTACCATCATCCGTATCACCGATGTACATACCTGGCCTTTTTCGAACCGCTTCAAGGCCTTTCAGTACTTTGATATTCGAGGAATCGTAGGTATCAGAACTCATAGAAATAACACGTAGACAACAAAAAACGCATTATATCAGG
>CAJIBR010000109.1_pt1 | contig 10830 bp, 10 predicted proteins | sample 9199401 | NCBI WGS metagenome assembly CAJIBR01 (sample SAMEA7708310, study PRJEB35096) | sediment metagenome | biome: marine neritic benthic zone biome [ENVO:01000025]; feature: sediment [ENVO:00002007]; material: shallow marine sediment [ENVO:03000034] sea grass bed [ENVO_01000059] ... | reverse complement strand
CCCTACGGCTCGCCGTTCAACGTCAAGGGTCAGAAACAGCCGAAGCTGCATACCAAGCAGTACCTGTTCATCTCCGATGACCTGCACCACCAGATCAAGAGCCGCGAGGGTAACCCGGAAGGCGGCCTGTTGTGCCAGGACTGCCACACCACGATCGATATGCACGGTGACGGCAACATCCCCGGCACCACGCTGGCACAGGTCGAAATCGAATGCCAGGACTGCCACGGCACACCGGAACAGTTCCCGTGGGAACTGCCGCTGGGACACGGCGAGGAATTCAACCAGTCGATCGGCGACAAACCCCGCGGCCTTGCTGAAACTGTGTTGACAGAAACCGCCGCATTCGCGACCCCCTATGACAAGAAAGACGGCTACCTGAAGACCGCGCGCGGCAACCCGTTCGGCAATGTCGTCAAGGACGGCAAGAAGGCCCTGCTGCACTCGGCCACCGGCAACGACTTCGATATACCACTGCTGAAACAGCTCAACCTGGATGATGCATGGAAGAGCCCGGATGCGATGGTTGCAATGAGCAGCGTCGAGAAGCACGCGGAAAGCCTGGAGTGCTATGCCTGCCATGCCTCCTGGGTACCGCAGTGTTACGGTTGCCACGTCCACGTTGATTACGGCAAAGGCAAGGACGGCAAACCGCTGCACGACACCGACTGGATCGCATCCGGCAGCAAGCGTAATCCGGATGGCTCCACCGCGGAATCGCCGCTTGGTGTGAAAGGCATCCAGAGCCCGGGCAAGGTTCACGAAACCCGTGCGTACCTGCGCTGGGAAGAACCGGTACTGGGTATTAACGGTGAAGGCCGCGTGACTCCGCTGATGCCGGGCTGCCAGATCGTCTACACGGTTAAAGCGCGTGATGGCAGCATCGTTGCGCTCGACCAGGTCGCCAAATCATACGACGAGCAGAAACAGCTGGGACAGGACCGCACCCCGCTGGCGATCGATATGGCACCGGTACAGCCGCACTCGGCACAGCGCAAGGCCAGGACCTGCGAGTCCTGCCACGACAATCCGAAAGCCATGGGTTACGGTATTTCCGGCGGCGTGTTCCAGACGCGCTATCCCGAGGATATCGTCGAAGACCTGATCGATCAGAAGACCGGCAAGGTGATCCCGATGAACTACCAGATCCAGATTCCCAAGATCGAGGCGCTGGAATTCGACTGGTCGACCATCATCGTCGACGACCAGCAGGTCCAGACCGTGGGCACGCACTGGCCGCTGTCCCGCGCGCTGCCGAAGGAGATGCGTGATGCCATGGACCGCACCGGTCTATGCATGGGCTGCCAGCGCGAAATGACCAACGAACAGCTATGGTCGAAGGTGTCCAAAAAAGGCCGCCTGAACGACGAGGAGCACATCGAACTGATGAACAAGCTGCTCAGGGAGTACGCGGCCAGCAAGAAGAAATAAGCAATATCGAAAGGTTTTACCTGGCCCGGAAAGATCTGCCGACCACTAAACAGCAACATCTCCCGGGTTTCAGGCTAAACCGCCTGACTCTGTACCGGAACGGACCGGGCAAGCATCATCGCCCGATACGGCCGTACGGTTGGTTGATCGGAAGTATAAAAATATAGATTCTAAGGGGTGCTAACATGAATAAGAAAACACTGCCCACACTGATAGCTGGACTTGCAGTAGTCGCTACTGCATCAACATCGGCATCAGCTGCTGTGAAACTCGATGATGATGGCAAGGTCAACCTGTTTGGCGATGTCCGTTTTCGCTGGGAATACGATGACAGGACCACTTCTTCGGACGCCAACCAGAGTCGCAGCCGCTTGCGTTTCCGCGCACGCACCGGGGTCAAGTACCAGGCCAACGATCATTGGGGCGGTGAGATCCGCCTTTCGACCGGGAACAACGGCAATTCCCCGTACATAACATTCAACAGCGGATCCCCGGGAAGTTCGACCAATATCACCTTTGACCGTGCCAATATCGCCTGGACACCGATTGATGATCTGACCATCAAAGGCGGGCGTATGGCGCTGAATTTCTGGCAGCAGAATGAGCAATGGTGGGATGAGGACCGCAACCCGGATGCTGTAGCCCTGATTTACAACATCGCCGGTTTCACGCTGAACGGTGCTTACGCCGTGCTTATTGATGGCGTAGACGGAAGCTGGGGAGAGGACATTACCGCTGCTTTCTACCAGGGCCTTTACAAGGGCAAGGCAGGCGACGTAGGTTACACCGCGGCGCTCGGCGGTGCATCCATCAGTAATGCGAACCTGTATCCCGATGTGGGCGGCGGCAGCACCGGACTGCAGTCTGACAGCCACTGGATCGGAAGTCTGCAGGCCAAGGGCAAGAAATGGCTGCTGGGTGCCGACGTGATCCAGGGTGATGCCAATGTCGAGGACACGGCTGTCGTTGGCCAGGGACGCATCAAATTCGGCGACGGCTGGCAGTTCCGGCTCTATTACTACAAGGTGGAGGCCTTCTCAACGCTGGGTGACGGCATCTACTCCCAGGATAACTGGCCGAATCCGGGCAACAATGGTGTAACCAACTTCGAAGGCATCCGTTACCAGCTGGATTGGAAGATAGCGAAAGCGACCAGTATGGACCTGCGCTACTATGATGGTGAGCGCATCAAAGACAGAGCCACCATTCTGGCTACAAACCCGACGGCCAGTGACGCGCTCCTGAATGACAAGGACCGCAATCGTCTGCAGCTGAACTTAACCGTCAAATTCTGACCGCTAGAATAGCCTGTGGGGCCAGACTCCGGCCCCGCTGGTTCGCTCCAGGTTATAGTGTTATACATGATGTCCCGTCGGGTTTTGCATTGTTTTGTTTACCGGTGACGCACGCATTGATATCCATAATTCGCCACGCCTCATATTTGTATGTCTATCAGGCTTCCCCTGCGTAAAATCCGTACTTACAATATGAAACCCTCGACTATTTCGAAAAATTGTCACGCCTCAACAGGATCGGTTATTAAACACAAGAAATATGAACAGCAAAAATTACATCAAGTACACCGTCATTTTCCTGCTGGTTGCAGTGATCGCGATCTATCTTGGCAGCCGGAATATCAAGAACAGCAGCGATGAACCTGTTGAACCACAGGGTAACACTGTTGAACAGACGTACAGCCTGCCCGACAACTTCGCGAAAAAGACCGGTCCGCACGGTGCCTATGACCCGCATGCCGCGTTAACACCTGAAAAACATATCCAGGTCGCACTGCAGCACAAGCAGGAAGGTCGCCTGTCCGAGGCCATGCGCACGCTGACAATGGCGATACTGCAGCACGGCGACCACAAGGACCTGTACGCAGTCAGGGGCAGTATTTTCCTGGAACAGGATCAGCCGACCGAAGCCCTGGGTGATCTTGAAAAGGCACTCAAGCTGGCCCCTGACGACAGCGCGCTGTTGGTCAACAGGGCACAGGTCTACCGCCAGTTCGGCAGATCGCGCAGGCACTGGCCGACCTGAACAGGGCCATCGAACTGACCCCGGACCTGGTCGCCGCCCGCTTCAACCGCGGTGCGATTTATTACAGCAGCGAAGAGTTTGAACAGGCCTTGAGTGATTTCGATCAATGCATCGCGATCGACCCGCATTCCGCGGCGCCGTACTTCAACCGTGCCTCGACGAAGCATGCGCTGGGTGATACTGCCGGCGCCAGGGCAGACCTGGAGCGTTTCATCCAGCTCAGCGATAATGAGCAGTGGAAAGCAACCGCGCGCGATCTGATGCAGCGCCTGGATGCACCCGCGAACAGCCAGAAGACAACGGCGCCAGAATCATGAGCACGAATAGACCCTGTTGCCCTGCGTTCATTACCATACTGCTAGTGGCTGTTGCCGTTGTACACGCTGCCGCGTATGCACAGAACACAGCCTATACATTCGAGCAATTACTCGATGACGGTGGCCTGACACTCGAACCGCCATCCGGCTTCGAAAGACGGGTACCTGAAGCCAATAAGGTACTCTCTTACGAACATGCATTGGAACACAAAGATAAAAAACTGGCCGTGCGTTATGCGATCCGGCCGATCAAGATGGTCGAGATCGATTACGAAGACCCGCATAACGCTGCACCGGAGCCCAATCATCTGTTCCCGATGCTGTTCCAGAGCCTGATCTCTGATTTCTCCCGGGGCGGCAGCAGCCCGAGCAACGAATATTCGGCCAGCGACGCCAGGACCCGTTTCAATGCCGACTGGGCCGCTGTAGCGGTTATGGATGTCAGCCGCGACTTCAGTGAAGAATACGACCAGCTGCTATTGCTGGCCCTGCACAAGAACAATGCTTCCGATGCCTACGTCATCGTGCTGTTCGATGATTACGCTGCGGTCAAGCCTGAAATCAACGCAGCGCTCGGCAGCCTCAAATTCAAATAAGGAACCCCGCCTGCAGCCAGAGTCACCGCATCGAGGCAGCCTGGATGAAGTAAAACGTAATCCAGGACACTCTGATACCCTGATTTCACTTCGTTACATCCGGGCCGGTTTTCGGATTCCTCCTCCAGGTCTGACCCGCTCCGGCACTCGTAGAACCCTTTTATTGCTTTAGATCAATTTTTTATCCAATAGTGGCGTGATATTGTGATTACAGGAGTATGAGCTTTTTTAAAAGGGGGAGAACAGTTATGCAGATACCACTACAGATTACCTTTCGGGATATGGGTCAATCCGATGCGATCGAAAAAGCGGTGCGCGAAAAAGCAGTCAAGCTGGAACAGTTTACTGACATCATGAGCTGTCGAGTTGTTGTGCGAATGATTAACAAGCATCAGCACAAGGGTACGCTTTACCAGGTTTCAGTCGACATTACCGTACCGGGCGCGGAAATCGTAATCAGTCGCGATCGCGGTATTGATCATTCTCATGAGGATGTTTATGTAGCGATTCGTGATGCATTCAATGCTGCACGCAGACAGCTGCAGGACCACCATCGCGTTTCACATCAGAAAGTGAAAGCTCACCAGGTACCGCCTCATGGGCGTATCTCTGAGATGTTTGAAGACGCAGGCTATGGCCGGATTGAGACGGCAGACGGCAGATCGATCTATTTTCACCAGAACAGCGTGCTCAACGATGAATTCACCGAACTGGAAGTTGGCAGCGAGGTTCGTTTTGCGGAAGAGCGGGGAGATGAGGGGCCGCAAGCGAGTTCGGTGCAGCGTGTTGGTAAACATCATATCGTGGGGTGATCAAGGAACCGGAAGCCAATTACCAGCGTGCAGGTAATATTGTAGCCTGAATTAGCGAAGCGTAATCCGGGGACGCAATGTACATAAATGGAAGATAAAGACTGTGTATGGTTTTTACAGCATGTGCTACCCCGGTTACGTATGCGTTGGCGTGGTTTTCGCAAGGTGCGAAAACAGGTGTGTAAACGCATCCAGCGCCGAATCAGCGAACTGGGACTGGCAGATATCGATGCCTACCGTGAATACCTGATCAGCGATGAGCAAGAGTGGCCCATTCTCGATTATGCCTGCCGGGTCACCGTCTCCCGGTTCTATAGAGACAAGCTCGTGATGGAACATGTCCGTACGGAAGTATTACCGGCACTGGCCGAGCGCACGATGGATACAGGCGATACCCTGTTACGCGGCTGGAGTGCGGGTTGCGCGATGGGTGAAGAAGCCTACAGCCTGGTATTGATCTGGGACAGGTCGATCAGCATGCATTTTCCACAACTGGATATCGCGGTCATCGGTAGCGACATCGATGAACGGCAACTGCAACGCGCAACAGATGCCTGCTATTCATACAGCAGTGTGAAGGCCCTGCCTGATGCGTGGCTGCAGTCGGTATTTACTCATCAGGATAATCAATACTGCCTCGATGCACACTTGCGCATCAAGGTCCGTTTCATCGAGCAGGATATCCGCGAGAACACCATCGAGGGCCCGTTTCAGATCGTGTTCTGCCGCAACATGGCTTTCACATATTTTGATAACGCCCTGCAGCTCGAGGTGCTGGAGCAAATCCACGACAAGCTCGTCGATGGCGGAGCCCTGGTGATCGGTGCCCATGAAACGCTACCTGACGGTTACCGTGGCTTCGAACGTTGGTCCGGGTTAAAGGCGGTGTTTAGAAAAACAGTAATAAATGATAATGAAAAATGAAAAATTATACGGGTGAAGTAGTGGTTATGTCTGCTCGATTCGGACTGACAACCTTTGGCGATATAGCGGTAAAGGCATTGCGTTTTCTAACGTGTTAAATTGCCACCGGACTGCAGCCTTGCGTTCAAATCGATATCGAGCGGGGACTTGAATCTATGGAAACCATGAAGGCACTGGTGAAATCCCGCGCTGAACCCGGCATCTGGCTGGAAGACGTGCCTGTACCGACGGCAGGCACCAACGAAGTGCTGATCAGGATTCTCAAAACCGGTATTTGCGGTACGGATGCACACATTTATAACTGGGACGACTGGGCACAGCGCAATATACAGACACCCCGCATCATCGGGCATGAATTCGTCGGTGAAATCGTTGAACTGGGGCACGGCACTACCGGTTACACGGTCGGTGACCGCGTCACGGCTGAAGGCCATATCACATGCGGTCACTGCCGTAATTGCCGAGCCGGCAGGCGCCATCTGTGTACCGATGCCATCGGTATCGGCGGTGCTCGTGACGGCGCTTTTGCCGAGTACCTGGTGATACCCGCCGGGAACCTGTGGCCGCTTCACGATGATATTCCGTCTGACGTCGCCGCCATTCTCGATCCTTTCGGCAATGCCGTGCACTGCGCCTTATCGTTCGACGTTACCGGTGAAGATGTTCTTGTGACCGGTGCAGGGCCGATCGGTATCATGGCCGCTGCGGTATGCCGGTTCATTGGTGCGCGTCATGTTGTGATCAGTGATGTGAATCCGTATCGTCTGGCGCTGGCCGAGAAGCTCGATATCAAATATACCTTGAATGCAACACATCATGGATTAACGGAGATGATGCAGGCTCTGAAGATGTCCAATGGCTTCGATGTCGGCCTGGAAATGTCCGGCAGTCCCGAGGCCTTCAACGATCTGCTGGATGTGATGTATCACGGTGGCTTTATCGCTCTGCTCGGTTTCCTGCCACCACAGACCGAAATCAACTGGGATACGGTGATCTTCAAGGGCCTGCACCTGAAAGGCGTGTACGGCCGCGAGATGTTCGAGACCTGGCACAAGATGTCGCAGCTGCTGAGCAGTGGCCTCGATATTTCAGCCATTATCACCCATCGCTTTGCTGTCAGCGAATTCGAGCAGGCGTTCGAAGTGGTGCATTCCGGTGAATGCGGTAAAGTGATTCTTGACTGGGAGGCCTGAGACATGTCAACAACGAGCCAGCGATACGCCGAAGAACTGGATAGCATCCGAGAACAGGGACTGTATAAAGACGAGCGTGTGATCACCACGCCTCAGGGTGTCGTGATAAACACCCAGCAGGCCGGTGAAGTGCTTAATTTCTGCGCCAATAACTACCTCGGCCTGGCCAATCACGAGGACATCGTCGATGCCGCGATCCATGCACTGAAGGACCATGGCTTCGGCATGGCATCGGTCCGTTTTATCTGCGGTACGCAGGATTTGCACAAGCGGCTCGAACAATCGATCGCTGAGTTTCTCTGCACCGAGGATGCGATTCTGTACAGCTCCTGCTTCGATGCCAATACCGGTTTGTTCGAAACCCTGCTGGATGAAAACGATGCCGTTATCAGCGACGCCCTCAACCATGCCTCAATCATCGACGGTGTGCGCCTGTCCAAGGCGCAGCGATTTCGTTATGCCCACGCCGATATGGCCGAGCTGGAACAGCAGTTGCAGCAGGCACAGTCCTGCCGTACGCGCCTGATCGCCACCGACGGCGTGTTCAGCATGGACGGTGATATTGCAAAACTCGACAGCATCGTTGAACTGGCACAGAAATACCAGGCGCTGGTCATGGTCGATGATTCACACGCCACCGGTGTCATCGGTGCCGGCGGGCGCGGCTCGTCCGAATACCATCATGTGATGGAGCATATCGATATCTATACCTCGACTCTGGGCAAGGCGCTGGGCGGTGGTTCCGGCGGTTTTACCGCCAGCAGCCGGGACGTCGTCGAGCTGCTGCGCCAGCGCTCGCGGCCATACCTGTTTTCCAACACCATGATGCCGGCACTCGCGGCTGCCGGCATCAAGGCCTTTGATCTGCTGTCCAGTTCGACCGTGTTGCGTGACCGCCTGCACGCCAATACGCGCTACTTTCGTAATGCGATGACGGTGGCCGGCTTCGATATCCGTCCCGGCGACCATCCGATCGTACCGATCATGCTGTACGATGCGGCGCTGGCGAAAAACATGGCGGGCGAGTTACTGGAGCAGGGCATCTACGTGATCGGTTTTTCCTACCCGGTGGTGCCGAAAGATCAGGCGCGCATTCGCGTCCAGGTGTCCGCCGCGCATACCCGTGAGCAGTTGGATCAGGCGGTTGCTGCGTTTACGTCGGTAGCGAAGCAGTTAAATGTACTCTAAGCGGTCAATTCGTTAACCGCAGAGACGCGGTTTTTTTCGTCGGAGCGGCTTCAGCCGCGAACATTCCGTCATAAAACAGCGAGATCGAGAAATAAAGACCAGCAGCCATTGTGTGGGCAGGCAAAGCTGATACCGAAGCCTGTTCCAGAAACACTGTCCAGACATCGCTGAAATCCAATATAGATCAGAAAATTATATACCCGCCATTCCAGACAGGACAAATTCACCATATAAAGTTAAAGAAACCGCCTGTATATGCCGATTTTCTTATTGATGCCGACTGAAAATTTAATTTACGGCAGTTGATCAAGGGCTGACAGACTCATTCATGCGTCGATATTTCTACAATTTACTCGAACAAAGCAATTCGAGCCCGCTGGCACGGTTGCTGAACCTGCTATTGATGCTACTGATCATGAGCAATGTTATCGCGGTCATCCTCGCCTCAGACAGGGCCATCTATCTGGAACTGCAGGTATTGTTCGATTACTTCGAGCTGCTCTCGATTATCGTGTTCTCGGTGGAATATATGCTGCGTGCTTGGGTATCTGTGGAGGACCCGCGCTATCAGACCGCAGTCACAGGGCGCCTCAGATACCTGATTTCACCGATGGCGCTGGTCGACCTGGTCGCGGTACTGCCGTTCTACCTGGGCATTCTGTTCAACATCGATACCCGGCTGTTGCGTGTGCTCAGACTGTTCAGGATATTCAAGCTCTCGCGCCACTTCAGCGCGATGTCGGTGTTGCTGACCGTGATCAAAACTGAACTACCGACCTTGATATCGGCCATTTTCATCATGCTGGTATTAGTGGTGCTGGCATCCGCCGGCATGTTCCTGGTGGAACGCAATGTGTAGCCGGAGACCTTCGGTACGATACCACGTGCGATGTGGTGGGCAACGATCACGCTGACGACCGTCGGCTACGGCGATGTGATCCCGGTCACCGCAGCCGGCAAGGTCCTGGGTATCTTTATCACCATTCTGGGCGTTGGTATGGCTGCATTACCGGCCGGCATCATCGCTTCCGGCTTCAACAGAGAGGTCCACCGGCGCCGCGAGAATTACCGGACGCTGGTGCGTGATGCGCTCTCGGACGGTGAACTGGATACAGCTGAACGAAAACGGTTGCACAGCTACTCGAGCGATATGGGCATCGACGATGAAGAGGCCATGCATATGCTTAATACGGAAAGTAAAATCATGCCGGTCAATACCGCATCTGCGATGATCGATCCGGACTGCTGCCCACATTGTGGCAAACCGGTAACCAGGGTGGCCTGAGCCAGCCGATGATCAGGCAAACGTCTAAACCCTAATAATGCATTTCACTCACAGGAACCGGAATTTAACAAGATATCGCATGAAGGCAGACATGATGATACCCGCGGACAATCCATCACAAATTATCACGATCCCGATGACTTTTATTGACACCAGGAGTCTGCTTAAATTGCATCACTGTCCAATCAGCCGGGTTCTGGGCTAAACAGAAGATGACTGACTTACTCGATTTCTCTGCCTTGACGCTATGACATTATCACGTTTCCCCGGCATACTGACTCTCGCGGTGCTCTTCACGTCACTGCTTGCAAGTTACGCTCTGTGGAATTATGCCCGCCAGCAGGCCGATAACGAACTGAAATCCGAATTTGATTTCTATGTGCATGAAACCACCTCGAAGATTCAACAGCGCATGTCTGCCTATATACAGGTACTGCATGGACTGAGGGGACTGTTCAACGCTTCCAATCATGTTACGCGTAAAGATTTCCATACCTATACCTCTACGTTGCGACTCGAGGAGCAGTATCCCGGCATACAGGGTCTGGGCCATCAGCCGTTAATACCGCATCAACAGGTTGAGCAGCATGTTGCTGAAATACGCCGGCAGGGATTCCCCGACTATGAAATCAAACCCGCCGGTGAACGTGAATACTATACACCGGTGATTTATATCGATCCCTTTGCCGGCAGGAATATCGATGTTCTCGGTTACGACACCTATTCTGAGGCTGAACGCAACGCAACCATGCAGCAGGCGCGCGACAGCGATCGTGCTGCTGTTTCGGGCAAACTGACGCTGATACAGGAAACGGATGAACATGTTCAGGCGGGATTCCTGGTGTTTCTGCCCGTGTACAGGTATGGCTTGCCGCACGACACGCTGGAACAACGACGCAGCAATATCTACGGCTGGGTTACCGCGGTGTTTCGCATGAACGATCTGATGACCGGCCTGGGACATACAGGACATAGCGAACTAAAACTCGATATCTACGATGGCGACAGCATTTCGGATGAATCACACCTATATAACTCCGGCAT
>CAJIBR010000135.1_pt1 | contig 10842 bp, 5 predicted proteins | sample 9199401 | NCBI WGS metagenome assembly CAJIBR01 (sample SAMEA7708310, study PRJEB35096) | sediment metagenome | biome: marine neritic benthic zone biome [ENVO:01000025]; feature: sediment [ENVO:00002007]; material: shallow marine sediment [ENVO:03000034] sea grass bed [ENVO_01000059] ... | reverse complement strand
GTAACGAAGGCGTTTATCTGCGTGTGGTCAAGAATTCGCTGGTCAAGCGTGCTGTTGATGGTACCGATTTCGAGTGCATGAAGGATTCACTGGTGGGCCCGCTAATCATGGCCTTTTCCCAGGAAGATCCGGGTGCAGCCGGTCGGCTTATCAAGGATTTCTCCAAGGAGCACGACAAGCTCATCGCCAAGATCATTTCAATTGGTGGTGAAGTATTGCCGGCTGAGCAGATCGACCGTCTGGCGAAGCTGCCTAATCGTGAGCAGGCTCTGAGCTTGCTGATGGCAGTGATGAAAGCGCCGATCGAGAAATTCGTACGTACTATGAATGAGCCGCACGCGAAACTTGTTCGCACCGTGGCTGCAGTACGTGACCAAAAGCAGGCGAGTGCGTAGAAACCAACGCTACTTTGCATTTAATTAACATTTAATCTGGAGAAGAATCGTGGCTGTTTCTAAAGAAGATATTCTGGAAACCATATCCAACATGTCTGTAATGGAAGTCGTAGACCTGATTTCCGCTATGGAAGAAAAATTTGGCGTATCTGCTGCTGCAGCAGTTGCCGCAGCGCCTGTCGCTGCTGCTGATGCAGGTGGCGAAGCCGCTGCCGAAAAGGACGAGTTTGATGTTGTCCTTGCTGGCGTGGGTGATAACAAGGTCGCTGTGATCAAGGCGGTACGCGCTATCACAGGCCAGGGCCTGAAAGACGCTAAAGACACAGTTGAAGGCGCACCTGCAACTATTAAAGAAGGTGCTTCCAAAGACGAAGCTGAAGAGATCAAGAAGCAAATTGAAGAAGCTGGCGCCTCTGTCGAACTCAAGTAGACAGAACGCTGAAGCTGGAATCTCAGCGACAGGACAGGCTGGTGGCTCTTGTTTCAAAAACAAGCGGGCTTCCGGCCTTTTCCTGTTTCCAGCGATAATCGCTGAGACGAATACCTTGCTGGAGAATCGTTAAAAAATTCTACCGGTCACGGGGATCCTGCGAGGAATTCCCGTTTATTAATTTTGACGCGCGAGAGAGGTCTACTGATGGCATATTCTTTTACCGAGAAAAAACGCATCCGCAAGGATTTCGGTAAACGTCCACCTATACTGGATGTGCCCTATTTGCTGTCCATGCAACTTGATTCGTTCAAGAGCTTTTTGCAGGCTGAAGTGCCTGAGAAAAAGCGTACCGATGTCGGTCTGCATGGTGCATTCATATCTGTGTTTCCAATTGTCAGTTATTCCGGGCACGTGGAACTGCAGTACGTAAATTACACACTGGGCAAGCCGGTATTTGATGTTAAGGAGTGCCAGCTGCGTGGGCTGACTTATGCTGCGCCATTACGTGTAACCATGCGTCTTGCTATCTACGACAAGGAAGCGAAGAAGAAGACGACACCCAAGACCGTGAAAGAGCAGGAAGTCTACATGGGTGAAATGCCGCTGATGACGGAGAACGGTACTTTTGTCATCAACGGTACAGAGCGTGTTATCGTCTCCCAGCTGCACCGTTCACCGGGTGTGTTGTTCGATCACGACAAGGGAAAAACCCACTCTTCCGGCAAGATCCTTTATTCGGCCCGCGTTATTCCCTATCGTGGTTCATGGCTTGATTTCGAGTTTGATCCAAAAGACAGCGTGTTCGTGCGTATCGATCGTCGTCGTAAATTACCGGCAACGATATTGCTGCGTGCGCTCGGATTCAATAACGAGCAGATTCTCGATACCTTTTTCGACACCATCGAATTCACATTCACCAAAGACGGCGTTAGCTTTGGTCTGGTGCCCGAGCGTCTGCGTGGCGAAACCACGACATTCGACATCAAGGCGGGCAAGGAAACCATCGTCGAGGCCGGCAGACGCGTCACCATGCGTCATATCAAGCAGCTCGAAGCCAAGAAAATCAAAAAGCTGAATGCAACCATGGACTACCTGCATGGCAAGGTTCTGGCTCACGATATTATCGATACTGATACCGGTGAAATTATTGCACCGGCCAATGCCGAGTTTACCGAGGAACTGGTGGCGCACCTGCAGGAGCACAAGGTCAAATCATTCAGGCTTATCTATACCAATGACCTTGAAGTCGGCCCGTTTATTTCCAATACACTGAGGCTGGATCCGACCACGACTCAACTGGAAGCGCAGATCGAAATTTACCGTATGATGCGTCCGGGTGAGCCGCCAACCAAGGATGCAGCTGAAAACCTGTTTAATAACCTGTTCTTTACTGCAGACCGGTATGATCTTTCCGCCGTTGGTCGTATGAAATTCAACCGTCGTCTCGGTATCGACGATAATGAACGCGGCGGTACTCTGAACCAGGACGATATCCTTGCGGTGCTCGACGAGTTAATCAACATTCGCAACGGCAAGGGTGTGGTCGATGATATCGATCATTTGGGTAACAGGCGTATCCGTTGTGTCGGCGAAATGGCAGAAAACACTTTCCGTGTTGGCCTGGTTCGCGTTGAACGTGCCGTAAAGGAACGTTTAACGACTGCTGAACAGGACGAGTTGATGCCGCAGGATCTGATCAATGCGAAGCCTGTTGCAGCGTCGATGAAAGAGTTCTTCGGCTCCAGCCAGTTGTCCCAGTTCATGGACCAGAACAACCCGTTATCGGAAGTCACGCACAAACGCCGCGTTTCTGCACTCGGCCCGGGTGGCCTGACGCGTGAGCGCGCCGGCTTTGAAGTGCGCGATGTGCATCCGACCCACTACGGCCGGGTATGTCCGATTGAAACACCGGAAGGCCCCAACATCGGCCTGATCAATTCGTTGTCGGTATATGCACGTACCAATGAATACGGTTTCCTGGAAACACCGTACCGCAAGGTTGTAAACAGCAAGGCTACGGCAGACATCGAATACCTGTCCGCGATCGAGGAAAGCAACTTCGTTATTGCACAGGCGAATGCCACGCTGGACAGCAAGGGCAAGCTGACCGATGAGCTGGTTTCATGCCGCCATGGCAATGAATTTACACTGTCATCGCCTGATCAGGTTGAATATATGGATGTGTCACCAAAACAGATTGTGTCGGTTGCGGCCTCTCTGATTCCCTTTCTCGAGCACGATGATGCCAACCGTGCCCTGATGGGCTCGAACATGCAGCGTCAGGCGGTACCGACCCTGCGTGCACAGAAGCCGCTGGTGGGCACAGGTATGGAGCGCACCGTTGCGCTCGACTCCGGTTCGTCCGTGATCGCACGCCGTGGAGGTACTGTTGAATCGGTCGATGCAGGCCGCATCGTGATCCGTGTCAATGATGATGAAGCGACCGGTGATAGCGCCGGTGTTGATATCTACGGTCTGACCAAGTACACACGTTCTAACCAGAATACCTGTATCAACCAGCGTCCGCTGGTATCGGTGGGTGATCAGGTCGCTAGAGGTGATGCGATTGCCGACGGTCCTTCGACGGATATGGGTGAGCTCGCGCTGGGTCAGAACATGCTGGTCGCATTCATGCCGTGGAACGGTTACAACTTCGAGGATTCGATCCTGATTTCAGAACGCGTCGTTGAAGAAGACCGTTACACTACGATCCATATCGAAGAGATGTCATGTGTTGCGCGTGACACCAAGCTCGGTTCTGAAGAAATTACCGCAGATATTCCGAATGTCAGCGAAGGTCTGCTTTCAAAACTGGACGAGTCGGGCGTGGTTTACGTCGGTGCCGAGGTCAAGCCCAATGACATCCTGGTCGGCAAGGTCACGCCTAAAGGTGAAACCCAACTGACAGCAGAAGAGAAACTGTTGCGCGCAATTTTCGGTGAAAAAGCATCTGATGTGAAAGATACGTCATTACGCGTTCCGTCAGGCATGGAAGGTACCGTTATCGGCGTTCAGGTGTTTACCCGTGATGGCGTGGAAAAAGACAAGCGTGCACTGGAAATCGAAGAAATGGAAATTGCACAGGTCAAGAAAGATGTCGATGCTCAATGGCACATCATCGAGGAAGACCTGTATGACCGTATGGAGCACCTGATGGTCGGTAAGCAGGCTGCCGGTGGGCCGAAAGGTCTGAAAGCGGGTGCCAAAATCACCAAGTCGTATCTGGAAGAACTCGAGCGCAAGAAATGGTCTGAAATTCGACTCAAGAATGAAGCGGCCAATGAGCAGATGGAACTGCTGGCGAAACAGCTGAAAGAACAGCGCAAGCGCCTCGATGAACTGTTCGATGAAAAGAAAGGCAAGCTGACTGCGGGTGATGATCTGGCACCGGGTGTGCTCAAGATGGTCAAGGTCTACATGGCCGTTAAGCGCCGCATGCAGCCCGGTGACAAGATGGCCGGGCGTCATGGTAACAAGGGTGTGGTATCGATGATCGTGCCGGTAGAGGACATGCCGCATACAGAAGATGGCACCCCGGTCGATATCGTGCTCAATCCGCTCGGCGTCCCTTCGCGTATGAACGTGGGCCAGATTCTCGAGACCCATCTGGGCTGGGCAGCCAGGGGGCTGGGCAACGAGATTGGCAAAATGCTCGATCAACAGGCCAAGGTTACCGAAATTCGCAAGTTCCTCGACCAGGTATACAACCATAACAGCAAGAAAGTGGACCTCAAGGCCTTCGATGATGATGGATTGATGGAGCTGGCCGGCAACCTGCGGGGTGGTGTGCCAATGGCCACACCGGTATTCGATGGTGCTGAAGAAGCCGAGATTCACCGTATGCTGGAGCTCGCCAATCTGCCGATAACGGGCCAGACCACGCTGTATGATGGCCGTACCGGCGAGGCATTCGAGCGCCCGGTAACGATCGGTTACAAGTATATGCTCAAGCTCAACCATCTGATCGATGACAAGATGCATGCGCGATCAACCGGTCCGTACAGTCTTGTCACGCAGCAGCCACTGGGTGGTAAAGCGCAGTTCGGTGGTCAGCGCTTCGGTGAAATGGAAGTGTGGGCGCTGGAAGCTTACGGTGCTTCCTATACCTTGCAGGAAATGCTGACCGTTAAGTCAGACGATGTGGCCGGCCGTAACAAGATGTACAAGAACATCGTCGATGGTGACCATCGTATGGAGCCGGGCATGCCGGAATCGTTCAATGTATTACTCAAGGAGATTCGTGCCCTGGGTCTTAACATCGAGCTGGAACAGGAACAGGACTAAGCAGTCCTGGTTTACCTCTAACAAATTAGACAGATCAAACGTCAGGAGTAAGAGCCTTGAAAGATCTACTCAAGCTCATAAAGCAGCAGAGTTCAGAAGAAGACTTCGATTCGATTCGAATCAGTCTGCCATCACCGCAGATGATCCATTCGTGGTCATTCGGTGAAGTAAAGAAACCTGAAACGATTAACTATCGTACCTTCAAACCGGAACGCGACGGTTTGTTCTGTGCCAAGATTTTTGGCCCGGTAAAAGACTATGAATGTCTGTGTGGTAAATACAAGCGTTTGAAGCATCGTGGTGTCGTCTGTGAGAAGTGCGGTGTTGAAGTAACGCAATCGAAGGTACGCCGTGAGCGTATGGGCCACATCGACCTGGCCAGTCCGGTCGCTCATATCTGGTTCCTCAAGTCGCTGCCATCGCGCATCGGCCTGCTGCTTGATATGACACTGCGTGAAATCGAACGTATTCTGTATTTCGAGGCTTTCGTCGTCATCGATCCGGGTCTGACCACGCTTGAAAAAGGCCAGCTTCTGACCGATGAAACCTATCTTGAAGCCATCGAAGAACATGGCGACGAGTTCGATGCACGTATGGGTGCTGAGGCGATCTATGAAATGCTGACCAGCATCAGCCTGGATCAGGAAGCAATCCAGATCCGCGAAGACATGGGCGCGACAAAATCAGAAACCAAGCTGAAAAGACTGGCGAAACGTTTGAAACTGGTCGAATCGTTCCAGTCATCCGGCAACCGCCCGGAATGGATGATTATGACCGTATTGCCGGTACTGCCGCCGGATCTGCGTCCGCTGGTACCGCTCGATGGCGGTCGCTTCGCGACTTCTGACCTGAATGATCTCTATCGTCGCGTGATCAACCGTAACAACCGTCTGCGTCGCCTGCTCGAGCTGTATGCGCCGGATATTATCGTGCGAAACGAAAAGCGCATGCTGCAGGAGTCGGTCGACGCGCTGCTGGATAACGGTCGCCGTGGTCGTGCTATTACCGGCACCAACAAGCGCCCGCTGAAGTCGCTGGCCGATATGATCAAGGGCAAGCAGGGCCGCTTCCGCCAGAACCTGCTGGGCAAGCGTGTTGATTACTCCGGTCGTTCCGTGATCGTGGTCGGTCCGACGCTGAAGCTGCATCAGTGCGGTCTGCCGAAGAAAATGTCGCTCGAGCTGTTCAAGCCGTTCATCTTCAACAAGCTGTTGCGCCGGGGTCTGGCCACAACGATCAAGGCTGCGAAAAAGCTGGTTGAAAAAGAAGGCAGCGAAGTCTGGGATATCCTCGAGCAGGTGATTCGTGAACACCCTGTCATGCTCAACCGCGCACCCACACTGCACCGCCTGGGTATACAGGCGTTTGAGCCTGTGCTGATTGAAGGCAAGGCGATTCAGCTGCACCCGCTGGTATGCACCGCATTCAACGCGGACTTCGACGGAGACCAGATGGCGGTACACGTGCCGCTTTCGATCGAGGCGCAGTTAGAAACGCGCGCGCTGATGATGTCGACGAACAATATTCTGTCTCCCGCTTCGGGTGAGCCGATCATCGTGCCGTCCCAGGATATCGTCCTCGGCCTCTACTACATGACGCGTGAATCGATCAACGCGGTTGGTGAGGGCATGATTTTCGCCGATATCGATGAAGTGCATCGTGCACGCGAGAGCGGTGCTGCGCACCTGCAGGCCAGATGCAAGGCGCGTGTGCGTGAAGTCGTGTTCGATGATGACGGCAATCCGGTCGAGCGTTATATCATCGCCGATACAACGGTTGGTCGTGCGCTGTTGTCAGAAGTTTTGCCGGAAGGTCTTCCGTTTGAACTGGTCAACCGTGACCTGAACAAGAAGGCCATCTCCAATCTGATCAATGCCTGCTACCGCCAGGTCGGATTGAAAGAAACGGTGATATTCGCAGACCAGCTGATGTACACCGGTTTCCGTTTTTCAACCAAGGCCGGCGTTTCCATCGCTATCAATGACATGGTCATTCCGGAAGAGAAAGAATCCATTCTCGGAGCGGCCGAAGCCGAAGTGAAGGAAATCCAGGACCAGTACACATCGGGACTGGTGACCAACGGCGAACGCTACAACAAGGTCGTCGATATCTGGTCGCACGCCAACGATTCCGTTGCCAAGGCGATGATGGACAAACTGGGTACCGAGGATGTAACAGACGCGGATGGCAAGAAAGTCAAACAGACCTCGTTCAACAATATCTTTATTATGGCGGACTCCGGCGCTCGAGGTTCAGCAGCGCAGATTCGCCAGCTCGCCGGTATGCGCGGCCTGATGGCAAAACCCGACGGATCGATTATCGAGACGCCGATCACGGCGAACTTCCGTGAAGGTCTGAACGTGCTGCAGTACTTCATTTCGACGCACGGTGCACGTAAAGGTCTCGCCGATACCGCACTGAAAACGGCCAACTCGGGTTACCTGACCCGCCGCCTGGTCGACGTTGCCCAGGACCTGGTGGTCGTTAATGACGACTGTGGTACTGAAAACGGCCTGCTGATGCAGCCGATCATCGAAGGTGGTGACGTGGTCATGCCGCTGGATGAACTGGTGCTGGGTCGCGTCGTTGCGGTTGATGTCACCCGCGCCGGTTCCGATGAGGTGGTTATTCCCGCAGGCACCTTCCTCGATGAGCAGTGGGTCGAGCAGCTCGAGAAGCTGGGCGTCGACGAAATGCTGGTGCGTTCGGTGATCACCTGTGAAAACACGCACGGCGTCTGCGCCAAGTGTTACGGCCGTGACCTCGCACGCGGACACATCGTCAACAAGGGCGAAGCCATCGGTGTCATCGCGGCACAGTCGATCGGTGAGCCGGGAACCCAGCTGACCATGCGCACCTTCCACATCGGTGGCGCGGCCAGTCGTGCGGCGTCAGCCAGCAATATCGTGGTGAAAAACAAGGGTACGGTCCGTTTGCACCATATCAAGGTGGTTGAGCAGGCCAATGGCAACCTGGTCGCGGTATCACGCTCGGGTGAACTGGGTGTGATCGATGAGCACGGTCGTGAACGTGAACGTTACAAAGTACCTTATGGTGCGGTGATTTCAGTCGCCGAAGGCGGTAATGTTGAATCCGGCCAGATCGTCGCAACCTGGGATCCGCATACCCACCCGATTATCACCGAGGTGGCCGGTAAGGTTAAATTCACCGACTTCTCTGAAGGCGTCAGCGTGCAGAAAGAAACCGATGAAATCACCGGCCTGTCCTCTGTCGTGGTCATCGATCCGAAGCAGCGTCCCAGCGCGGGTAAGGACATGCGCCCGCTGATTACACTGGTTGACGACAAGGGTAATGACCTGAGTATCGCAGGCACGGATATTCCCGCGCGTTACTTCCTGCCATCCGGTGCGATTATCAATATCCAGGACAGCAGCGATGTCGCGATTGGTGATGTGCTCGCACGTATTCCCCAGGAGTCCAGTAAAACCCGTGACATTACTGGTGGTCTGCCACGCGTTGCAGACCTGTTCGAAGCGCGCAAGCCGAAGGAGTCGGCGATCATGGCAGAGACAACCGGTACCGTCAGCTTCGGCAAGGAGACCAAGGGTAAACAGCGTTTGATCCTGACCAGGGAGAATAACGAGACGGTGGAGTCCCTGATTCCGAAATGGCGTCATATCAACGTGTTCGAAGGTGAGCACGTGGAGCAGGGTGAAGTCATCGCCGATGGCGAGTTGAATCCGCATGATATTCTGCGCCTGCTGGGTACGGAGGCCCTGGCCGAGTATCTGGTCAAGGAAATCCAGGACGTTTATCGTTTGCAGGGTGTGAAGATCAACGACAAGCACATCGAAGTGGTCATACGCCAGATGTTGCGCAAGGTTGAAATCATCGACGGTGCTGATTCCAGCTACCTCAAGGGCGAAATCGTCGAGCGTTCCAGCGTGGTCGAGGAAAATGAAAAGATCAAGGCCATGGGTAAAGAGCCGGCGAACATCGAACAGATCCTGCTGGGTATTACCAAGGGGTCGCTGGTGACCGAGTCGTTCATTTCGGCCGCCTCGTTCCAGGAAACGACCCGCGTACTGACAGAAGCGGCCGTTCGTGGCAGCAGCGACAGTCTGCGCGGTTTGAAGGAAAACGTGATTGTCGGTCGCCTGATTCCTGCCGGAACCGGTCTGGCCTATCACGAGGAGCGTCGCCGTCGCCGTACCGCTGCACTGGAAGAAGCCTTCCACACCGAAGAAGAGATGGCGGCGGAAGCTGCAGCTGCAGCGGAGGCGGCCGCCGCTGAAGACTCGGCCGATAAAGCTGATGCGGCAAACGATACCGCCGAGCAAACCGAAACCCAGGCGCAGCAGTAAAGCCGCGGCTGACTCGGATTCGATAGGAAATAACCGCCCGCTGATGTTTGTCGCCTGGTGGTATGTCAGATACAGGCGCAGCTGATCGGCCGATAGCTTGACAGCGCTACAGGCTGGGCATAGAATTGCGCCTCTTTTGGCAGGCCCTATGGGCCTGCTGTTTGTTTTGAGCCATGGGAAACCTGCCAAACGCCCGTCAGATGCGGGTTTGGAGATAATGTCAGATGACAACAGTTAACCAGTTGGTGCGCAAGCCTCGCAAGAGCAAACGTGCCAAGAGTAATGTACCTGCATTGGAAGCATCGCCACAAAAGCGCGGTGTATGTACACGTGTTTATACTACGACACCTAAGAAGCCTAATTCCGCGATGCGTAAAGTTGCCCGTGTGCGCCTGACCAACGGTTTCGAAGTCAGCAGCTACATCGGTGGCGAGGGCCACAACCTGCAGGAGCACTCGGTTGTGCTGATTCGCGGCGGTCGTGTAAAAGACCTGCCCGGTGTTCGTTATCACGTCGTGCGCGGTTCACTGGATACCCAGGGTGTCGATAATCGCAAGCAGGGTCGCTCCAAGTACGGCGTTAAAAGGCCCAAGGGTTAAAGGTTTTTAGCTATGTCCAGAAGAAGAGAAGTCCCCAAGCGTGAGATACTGCCTGATCCCAAGTTCGGCAGCACACAGATTACCAAATTCGTCAACATGATCATGCAAAGCGGCAAAAAGTCCACCGCAGAATCGATCATGTACAAGGCTCTCGACAGCATTGCTCAGAAAGGCAAGGGTGAGTCTCTTGAGGTGCTCGACCATGCGCTGGAAAACGTCAGCCCGATGGTCGAGGTCAAGTCACGCCGCGTCGGTGGTGCTACCTATCAGGTGCCGGTCGAAGTGCGTGCGGACCGTCGTGTGACACTGGCCATGCGCTGGATTATCGATGCAGCGCGCAAGCGCGGAGAAAAATCGATGCAGCTGAAACTGGCCGGCGAGCTGATGGATGCATCAGAAAACCGCGGCAGCGCAGTCAAGAAACGTGAAGACACTCATCGTATGGCCGAGGCCAACAAGGCGTTTGCACATTTCCGCTGGTAGTCGACTGGCACTAACTTGAAACAATACCGCAGTGGCCCGCAAAACTCCAATAGAGCGCTATCGCAATATCGGCATCATGGCGCATATCGATGCGGGTAAAACGACCACAACAGAACGCGTTCTATTCTATACCGGCATCTCGCACAAAATAGGCGAAGTGCACGATGGCGCAGCCACGATGGACTGGATGGAGCAGGAGCAGGAGCGCGGCATCACGATCACGTCGGCGGCGACCACCTGTTTCTGGGACGACAAACGCGTAAACATTATCGACACCCCCGGTCACGTGGACTTCACGATCGAGGTTGAGCGGTCATTGCGCG
>CAJIBR010000096.1_pt1 | contig 10870 bp, 10 predicted proteins | sample 9199401 | NCBI WGS metagenome assembly CAJIBR01 (sample SAMEA7708310, study PRJEB35096) | sediment metagenome | biome: marine neritic benthic zone biome [ENVO:01000025]; feature: sediment [ENVO:00002007]; material: shallow marine sediment [ENVO:03000034] sea grass bed [ENVO_01000059] ... | reverse complement strand
CGCAGCGACCCCATCAATATCGGCAGCTACTGTGCTGCCACAACGTCCGGACCACTGGGCCGAAAACCTGCGCCCGCTGCGTACGTCGTTTAACTATGCCCGCTACGTTCGCCGCGGTGGCACGGGCAACATACAGACCAAGCGCGGTTGCGTTTTCAAGTGCAGCTATTGCACCTACCCGCTATTGGAAGGCAACCGTTTCCGCGCACGCAAAGCGGTCGATGTTGTCGACGAAATCGAGAGCCTTCAACACGACTTCGGACCGCACCCCATCTTTTTCGTCGATTCCATCCTCAACTTTCCTCGAGGACATGTCGAAGCCATCTGTGAAGAAATACTGAAGCGCGGGCTTGAACTGCACTGGAGTTGCTACGCCACACCCGTCAAACTCGACCGTCATCAGGCGCATCTGATGGCACGCGCCGGCTGCGAAGGTATTGAACTTGGCACCGACGCAGTTGATGATGAGCAACTGGCGCGTCTGGGGAAATCTTTCAACGCTGAAATCGCCGAACGTGCAAACCGTTATTGTATGGAAGCAGGCCTGCACGTCTGCCAGACTGTCATCTTCGGCGCCCCGGGTGAAACCGAAGCGAGTGTTCGCACAACCTGTCACGCCTTGCGAAAAATGAAGCCGACGGCTGTTGTAGCCATGACCGGGGTACGTCTCTACCCGGGTACACCGTTGTCCCGTTCCTTAATCGAACAGGGCCGGGTCGATGCCGATGATATCGGCCTGCTGCCGACGTTTTATATTGAACCCGCGATCAATGATTTCCTGCCCGGCTTCCTGCAGCAACAGGCTTACGAAGCTGGCAACTGGGTTTTACCCGGTCTTGTCGAACCGATACAATCGGGAAGCCAACGCCTGATACGCGGACTGGGTATTTCGGGCCCGCTATGGCGCCTGTTCCACAGACCCTGGATACAGTGGCTCTATCGTGATCATTTCAGGCGCCCAAACACCAGCTGGGGGGTGCCCAATGCCTCAAAGAAGGTCATTTAAAGTTAAACAGCTTACTGATGCAGTAAATAACGCTCAATTTTATATACCTGAGCCTGTCTGTACCGGATCTGCTATTCAACTGTCAACACTGGCGACCGCGTTTTTAACCTTACTGGTCTGTCTGGTCCTGTCTATTTGCCGCCAGCCTTATACTTGTGCTGAAAACTTCAGCTAATGAAAGAGTCATATCCCGCTATGACTGATGATTAAAGGGGTCGTCCCGGACCCCTCGTTTTTTTCATCTGTTAATACACTCGGCGCTGTCGTTAATCTGAATTTACAGTGTCGACTGGCAACTGTGATCATCGTTATTTTACTGCTCATGCTATAGCCGGCACCGTGACATCGAGGTGGTGTGTTACCAGTATGCCAGTAGACGACCGCCTTCCAGTTTATGCTCAAACTTTCTCAGCGGACGCTTGCCCTTGGCTATACACTGGCCGGTTTCGATATCGAATGCCCACTCGTGCTTGGGGCAGGTCAGTGTTTTACCTTCCAGTGACAGATGCGGGATATCGGTGACCTGGTGAGGACAGCGGCTGTCATATACGCTGATATCATCGCCCTTTCTATAGGTAAACAGATGACGACCATCGGTTTCAAAGTAGGCAGCTTCTTCCTGTGGTATTTCACCTTCAGCAGCAACATCGTGCCATCCGGGTTCGGCATCCAGATTATCAGGACGGAATTCCGGAATGTCCATATCGAGCAGAATTTCCGTAGCCCAGACGATTTTGGCAAGACCGAGTACCGGGAAGGCCATCATCAAAGCATCGATGATTTCGTTTGGACTGGCGCCGTTACGCAGGGCTCTGGTCAGGTATTGACGAAATCCGCCTTCGGTCTGCACAGCAACCTTGGTGATGACTGAAATCAGATCGCGTGTGCGTGTATCGAGATGCGTATCAGACTTCTTCAGGAAAGTGAAGTAAGCAGTCATTGCCTCGGGACGCGCTTTTACCAGATAATTCAAAGCATCACTCATCAATTTTCTCCATTTAACGGTGTGGTATGTATATCAATGGCGTTAAGTTAGCCGATTTCAACACAAATTAATACTGGTAAAATAGTGTGGTGACATCGGTAAGACATGACGAAACTCGAGCTTCACCAGGGCCTGTTAACACTATGCGGATACCCATCGACGGCGGCCATTTTTTTGCAGGACAAGGCGCACTGAGCGCCGTGTACCCGCGGTACACAAGCGATAGTGCAACGCGGTCATGCGAAAAAATGGCCGCATCCCTTCGGGTTGGCTCTGCAATGAGGCCAGGCGGCGTTGCACATCGCTTATTTGGAATAACCAAACCGCACTCTGCGCGCCTTGCCTGGCCTCATTGGAGAGCCAACGCTGGGAGGCCCTAGCAGAATGAATATTTAGCAGCCTTGCCACACTATAAACTCATTGTTCTCATCGTCCTTGTCGGTTTCGGCGTAATCCTGCAACTGACAGGTATTGTTGACCTGGAAATGCTGGTCGGCCTTGCCAGGCAGTACGCTGATCAATGGTGGCTGATAGCTCTGCTGATAACGATACAAACAGTGCTGTTTACCTTTGCCCTGGCAGGCTCTACTCTGGTCTGGATAACGGCGGCGATTTTTACCCCTCTCGGCTCGAGCCTGATCATCACCACCGGAACAACGTTGGGCAGCATAACAGCCTATCTGTTTTCGGCCAGACTGTCCGATGACTGGACACGAAGAGTAAAACACACGCGGGTTTATCAATTATTGCAGAAAGAAGGCGGTTTATTTAACCTGTTCGCACTGAGAGTCATGCCCGGTTTCCCGCATTCGATCATCAACTACAGCTCGGGTATTTTAAATTTACGGTTCATCGATTTCATACCCGCCACTATTGCGGGTACCGTGATTAAAACGTATGTGTACTCTGCACTTATATATAACGCCACTTCTCCTGGTGCGCTATCCCGTGGTATCAATGTTTCTACTGTCTGGCCGTTGCTGGCATTATCGCTATTCATACTCATCATCAGACGGATTAAGCGCTATCTGGATAAAAAATAATGTTGAATACATCAGTACCGGCTGACGAGATCGAGTTCTACGCGAATCACCCACAAAGCCTGATAACGGACATTAAAGTCTGGAAAGAAACAGATAAGGCGCACCACACATACAGGGACAATTGGGTCTCAATACGACAGGGGCAGGGGAAATAAGGCAACCGTTACAGAATCCCGCAACTATTCAATTGCAACCCTGCGAAGAGAACAAATTCTCATTTATTTGACGACGATAATTTCTTTTTATCCTTTATATTCATTAACATAAACTACTTAATTAATGTTTATTCTATTTTATAGGCGACCCTTGCCAATCGACGAATGGTATGTTTTGTAAATACTAATATTGCTACAATTATGCCCAGGCAGGTCACTGATTTCTCTCCCGATCTGCCGTCTAAATGAGCCGAAATTTTTCTTTTATAACATCTATCGCTGTATTCTTATAGATTCAAGTGGTCAGGTGTTCAATATGTTTATAAAAACTTTTGATACCAAATATCTCTGCCTGGCATGCATTTGCAGTCTCACAGCGTGCAGCAGTGGCAGTGACCTGAATACCACGGTTGCCGGTGGCGGACGTGGTGGCATCGAATATGGATTCGTAACTCTGAGCATAACCGATGCGCCCATCGATTTTGCCGCGGAAGTCTGGCTTCAGTTCGACGGCGTCGAATTCCTGCCATCATCAAGTTCTGCTGAGCAGACGCCCATCCTGGTCATGCTCGAGTCCCCGGTCTGCATCAATCTGCTTGAATTGCAAGGCACAAAAAGCAGGGCCTTGCTGACGAATGAAATACTTCCTACCGGTCAATATGACTGGGTCAGACTCAAGGTCACTGCTTTCAAAGATGGCGTTATGGACTCCTATATAGTGCTGAATGATGGTACAGTACACGAACTCGATATGCCAAGCGGCAGTGAAGTAGGGCTCGAAATTGTCGGCGGTCTCGAAATTATAGCAAACACACCGTCTGAGAAGACGATCGATTTTGACTTGAGAAAATCAATCGTGATCGACGGGCTGGACGGATACCTGATACGGCCCGTTGTAAATCTCGTCAGCAACGAACAATCCGGTTCGATCGAGGGCACTGTTGAATTCAGAGAGCTCTTGTCTTTCAACTGCTCAGATTTTAACCCATTTACCGGTAATGCCGTTTATCTTTATGAAGGCTTCGATGTTATCCCTGATGATATTGACGGTGCAGTTGCAGGTCCTGATCCCAAGTTCAGCACCATGGTTGATTTCGACGAGGCGACCGGTAGTTATACGTACAGCTTTGGCTTTATCCCCTTCGGAGAATATACCGCCGCCTTCACATGTGAAGCTGATATTGATGATCCCACAGCCGATGATGTGATCAACTTTACCACGACCAAGAATGTCGATATAACCAGTACGGGTGTCACAACCATTGCAAGCAAAAGTTTCCGTTTTACCGTCAAACAAAAGAGCAAGGTCAAAAGGTAACCGAAATAGTGATTAATTGATGCTACCAGCCACATAAACGTACCGTTACGAATAATTGTCAAATCCAGTCTCGACCCGTACATATCGTGCCAGTTATTCATAGACTGACATATTGAACTCTTCCAGCCACTTAGCCAGTTCCTCGTAAACCAGGGATTTCGAAAAATGATGCCCCTGCACATGGTCACATCCCAGTTTTTCAAGCATCTTCAACACATTCAGATCTTCCACACCCTCTGCGACAACCGTCATTCCCAGGTCGTGCGCCATCGCAATGGTCGCATTTACAATCGGGTAATTATTAGATTCCTCATGCAAGCCGATAACGAATGATTTATCTATCTTGAGTTCGTTGATAGGAAACTTCTGCAAATACGAAAGCGATGAATAACCGGTTCCAAAATCGTCAACAGATACCTGTATACCGGCGCTGGCAAATTCCTCGAGTACCCGCGCAGATCTGAGCGGGTTGGTCATAATGGCATTTTCGGTTACTTCGATAGCGAGTCTGGAAACCGGGAACCCCGTCTTCGTCATTAATTCTTTCAGTTCTTCGAGAAGTGTCGTGTCAAGCAAGTTGAGTGGTGAGATATTTATCGATATTTGAAACTCTTTATATTTCTCTACGATGCTCTTTAACTGCATGGCATTCTCGGAGAACACTGTCAACGTTAATTTAGCGATCAGGTTTTCCCTTTCAGCAAGAGGAATAAACTTTTCCGGAGTTATAATGCCAAATCTAGGATGTTTCCATTGAGTTAACAATTCACATCCGCAGGGTGTGTTGTTTTGAAGATCAATTTTAGGCTGGAACACCGCTTCAAACTGTCCCGACTCAATACCGTCTCTTAACTCTATCGACAACTGCATATCTTCGAACCTATGTTTGTCCATATCCTCGTGATATGAAGCCACCTTGAGACCCTTGTATTTCGCCTCGTACATCGCCACGTCAGCATGCTGTATCAATAACTCTGGTGTCATACCGTCATCAGGGAATATTGCAATTCCTATACTCGTACCGACCTGTAAAGTGTGGCCATTTACATCGAATGGTGGCTCAATGACATTCGCCAGCTTCAGTGCAATATTTTCAGCCACGACACGTTCAGTTCCTTCAATAATTGCACAGAACTCATCGCCGCCAATCCTTGAAATCGTATCAGAATCGCGTATACCCGAATTCAGCCTGGCAGCAATAATCCTCAGCACCTCATCACCAATGCCATGTCCGAGGGTGTCATTTATATCCTTGAACCTGTCGAGATCAAGCAGCAATACGGCAAACGTATTGTCGTCTCTCGAGGCGCGAGTTACTGCCTGAACAAGACGATCGTCATTCAAGGTCCGATTGGGCAATCCTGTAAGCTCATCGTGCATTGCCTTGTATTGCATGCGCTCAGCCAACTCGACTAACGACTTTCTCATCTTCTCGAGGTCACGCGACAGACTGTCTACTTCCCTGATATTTGTGGCGACATTGACTTCATTATCCGTTTCACCTTTGGCAACCTCCCTGGACCAGTCGCGCAGTATTCTCAGCGGCCGGGTAATGACTTTTATGAAAAAGCCCATCAAGAAAAGCATAGCTACCGAGTAAATACACAGAATAAGAATACTTATACGGTTTATTGTAGCAATCTTCTCCAGCACTACAGCTTCATCAAAGCCCAGTTTTAGCGTACTGTCTCGAAAACCATCTATTGCCAGTTCAAGAGGAATAGACATAAAATATATATCATCATCATGATGTCCTATGTAATCATCCTCATTGAAGTCTTTTGAGGTAACTGATGTACTCTCGTGCGAGCTAATAAAACTGCCACGCTCGTTATCAATTTCGATGAATAGTATTTCTCCACTAAGAAGCGCATAGTCCATAAAAGATGCAAGGCTTTTCTTGTTCTCAGCCAGATCAATCACAGAAAGCAGGTCTGCCAGCATGCCGGATATCTCTCTGGCATTGCCGATAAACTGCTCCTCGGCACTGCTCCTGAAAATATCGCTTATATTCATATACAGGACCGGTAATAGAATAATGTGAATGAATAAAGCACCAGCCATGACGTGACTGGTTAATCCATATCTTTTCCTTTCTGTTACAGTTACCACAGCACTTTCACAACCTCTATATCGTACATTTCGTCAACAGCAGCGCTGTCGACGAAACTTATATCACCTACATTTTCTATTAAATGATCATTCAGCTTATTCAGCTTATCGATTTCCTTGATTTCCTTGGTACCATAACGGAATATGCGTTTGACGATCTTTCGCTTGTAGGCACCTTCTGTCATGCGCATAACATTTTTTAGAAACTCTTCATAGATATCATCATCATAAAGGTTTATCACGGGCTTATTCACCAGATTACTGTCAGCCGACTTTAGACCCAGAAATATACGTCTGATATCTCGATTACTGATTGATTCTATACCGGAACCCTTGGCAGCAATGAGAACAACCGTTTGCTCCGCATATACCCGATTAACACATATCGACATCAATAGCACTGCAGCAGTTATCATAAACATCACATGTTTACAACGTCTTATAGTATGTTTTGGTAATCGAATATCCATATCGACCCCTAAAACACAAAATCCACTGCGAAAGAAATAGATTTGGAGTCGCCCTTGATAGGAACTGCAACACCTTTATCTAGGACTTTGTCATACTGTACTTTTACCGCGATGTTGTGAACAACATCCCAGCGCAATCCCACGCTTGTTGTAGTATGACGCTCATCATTACTTGCATTGACATCCTGTCTGAAGCCCGACCTGGTGATGTGCGGTGTAAGCTCGCCTATTTGATATCCCATCGACAACAGATAAGCATTGTATTCGACCTGATTGTCGGGCTGCTTGTAATTATTTAATTCGGACAAAATCAATAAATGATCAAAGGTCAGATTGACTGAAAGACCAAGAAATTGCTGTTCAGCATCATTAATAACTGAAACGCCACTGATCTCCCTGTCAATCAGACCCTGCATATGTGTCAGCCTGATTTCAAGCCAGTTGTTCGACGCCGTACCTACAAAGCCGATCATGTTCTTCCATGTTTCATCGACACTGGCACCAAATAACAGGCTCAACAGCTCATTGTCTTCTGAATCCTCAGAACCATAATAGAGACTCAGACTCGTATCCCACTGACCTAGCGCTGTTTCGTAAAGCAGGCTGACGCCGTTGTAGTTGGTTATCTGCCAGGTATACACATCCGGTGGCGGCCTGATCCAGTAATAGGCATAACCGACGTCGAAATAATCCGAATAGTAATAGAGAGGGAGCCGTTTTCTGCCCGCCTGTACTGACAGCTCGGGGTTCAGGTAGTAGTTCAGGTATAACCAGTCGATTTCAGGGTCGTAATCCGTCGCACCATGGACCGCAGCCTGGGCAATCAGCGAGAGCGCATCGGTGAAATAGGAGGATAATTGCAGACCCAGCGTGGTGTCAGGATCCATTGACAGGCGCTTGTCATAGATACCGGTCTTGGGAAAATCTGCCAGAAACTCCTGGCCTTCGATAACCCGTCCGACTGCAACAGAACCGAAACCGTTCAGCTTGATTTCTGCGGGGGCAGGCCTGCACAGGAGCAGGGTGGTGAAAACGAGCACCACGACCAGAATCTTTTTCAAGCCATCCCCATTATTATGCGCCATCCCTTAAGTATAGGAATTTTTCCCTTTTTTTCAGTCGCTTAGTGGAATTACTCCCCCGAACCTGCAGCTATCCGGCTACACTGCAACACATTCTGAGACCTGTCCAGACACGCCTGCACAGACTCGATTAAGACACAGCCCGGTAATTTTCTATCTTAGAGGTTTACCCGGTTGAAGCGGCGTACTGCGTAACGGAGCAGACCCGTGTTGTGGATGGGATGCGCGCTTGTATGGCACGCGATGGTGAACTTTGTGAGGATATGACCACCAGAGCGGGTTCCAACCAACATACACTCTTCTTTCATAGACTTGCGGCCGGGCTGATCTTTGCAAGGCGAGCCGCTCAAGACGTTTCTTTTCCTCTTCCTCCCGCTCGGCCAGCCTTTTTTCGCGGTATTCAGCCAGCTCTGCTGCGGCTTTCCTGAGCTTTCCATATCTTTGCCGACTGTCTTCGATATATTCGGCAGGTGGGCCGGGCTCAATAGTGATTTCTTCAATCATAACCGTGTCTTCCGGCCGGTTTCTCGAGTAAGTCACTCGACCTCTGCCATCGACCGACTTGTAGACAGCCTCGGGTAATTCACTTTCGAATTCAGTGACATAGCTTGCCGGAACCTCGGCAGCAACGGCCGTTTCCAATACCGAGATCATCAGCAGTCCCAGCGTGTAAATCGACTTTAATAAGCGAACAGACATTTGAATCGCTGAAAGATTATTTGAGCGCATTTTTTAATGCCACAGCTTATATGGTCGCTCCAGACGAGGCTCAATTCAAGCGCCAAGTCGCCTCAATCCATACCCATGAATGATGGTGTATCGGTATCTTGATATTTGCCATAATCAGCTGATTGATCTATCAGGAAATTAAAGATGCATCGCGTGACCATCATTGGTGCCGGCTTTGCCGGTTTAACGTCAATCAAGCAATTACGAAAATGTGATGATGACCTGGAGATCACCGTTATTTCGCCTGTCGATGAACTGCATTACTACCCCGGCATCATCTGGATACCCAGCGGCCTGCGTAAGCGCGAGGACCTTGTGGTGCCATTGGGGAATTATTTCAAACGAATGAATGTCAGCTATCACCGGGGTAATGTCACGGGTCTGAGCGATCACGGTCGAACCGTGCATACTGATCACGGCGATGTGCACAATGACGGCCTGATCATTGCGTCGGGTGGCCGCTTCATCAAGAAACTGCCAGGCATCGAGCATGCGATCACACCCTGCGAGGGCATCGCAGCTGCAGAAAGCATTCGTGACCGACTCGATGCGATGGATAGCGGCACCATTGCCATAGGGTTCGCCGGTAATCCAAAGGAACCCAGCGCAATGCGTGGTGGACCCATGTTGGAATTTCTACATTGTCGATACCAATAACAAGGGCATGCTTGTATCACGAACCGAGAACAGCAACTATATGTTGCGCGGCAGTGTCTTATTTCACTGGATGAAACGCGGATTCGAAAGGTGGTATCTTCGTCAGTATCGTTAAGCAAGAAAGGCAAGCCATCATGGTCAATACCAAAGATAAACCGGATGCAGCTGAACACGATCAAAGTTCAACAGGCACGGGCACAGGTACGGAGATCGATCATAACCAATCACCGATGAGCAAAAGCATGCACGATGGCGTCGAAGTCTGGTGTGATTGTTGCTCCTGCGAAGCAGAACCTTACTGGGTTGAAGCCATGAAAGAATACGATCAGGACTAAAGCTGAGATCTTTCAACTGCCGTACACAATTGGGCCAGTGATGTCTTATGGCCGGAAATTGGCCGTATAACAAAACTAAAGAACCTGACTCTCGCAATGGCGCACTGTACGCAATGGCAATATGTCGTAGCTCAGACTTGATCTGACAGTTGCGTCTGTTTTCGCATAAGCAGAAACCCACCTAAAACGACCCGCATAAGCCGGTTTCCGGCCAGGCGACACACGCCAGGAGCGCATGAAGTGTAAAATAATCTGAAAACTGTAAGAATTCTTTACACATTGCGAATAATAAAAAATCTCTAACTTATTGTTTTTGTTGATTCTTCGTGGAATGGTATGTATTTTGCAGCAATCTTAATGCTACTTGCTGTAACAATTCGACAGGCCGTAGCGCAATGATGGCGGCGATCTAACCAGGATGTGGGATCGCCGTTTTTTATATCTGCAGAATCATCGCGAGCCATTCCCATATATTTGACGGGCTCGAGCAGTCTATATTATGGCCATGCGGATGACGTAATTTCACGCATTGTCAGCGATAATAGTTCGAAAAACGCGTCGGGCGATTCAACCCATGGAAAATGCGCGCAATCCTCGATGACCTGATAGCGGGCAGACGGCACCACCCTGGAATACTCGACAAGGCTTTCAGGCATCAATACGTCCTGCTGACAGAAAATCAGTATGCCTATTTTCGACGCCAGCACCTCCATATCAGCGCCTGTTAACATCATATCCCGGTACTCCTCCCAGATCCTGACGTTTAACTCGTTGTTGGTGTCTTGTTCATCAAATGCTGCAGAATACGCCCAGCCCTGTTCGGCATCGATAAAATAGCTGGCAATCTTACTGCGAAAATGATGACGCCGTTCTGCAGGTGTTCCGATTTCATCGATACTCAACTGTGATTCTACGTAGGGATGCACATAGCGCTTGATTTCGATATCATTCAGACTTCGCAGTTCAGGATCAACCGGG
>CAJIBR010000003.1_pt1 | contig 10881 bp, 4 predicted proteins | sample 9199401 | NCBI WGS metagenome assembly CAJIBR01 (sample SAMEA7708310, study PRJEB35096) | sediment metagenome | biome: marine neritic benthic zone biome [ENVO:01000025]; feature: sediment [ENVO:00002007]; material: shallow marine sediment [ENVO:03000034] sea grass bed [ENVO_01000059] ... | reverse complement strand
TGAAGCTAATAACAGTCGGGTGCCGCCATACGAACTTGGCAGCGGCAGGATGGGAGCACTTGTTAAAGAAGACATTCTGGCGATGCCGCCTGAACAACAGAATCATTGGAACGCGTTGTTTCATCATCTGTCTACAGCCAGTGCCGGCAAGCCAACAAAGAAATTTATCAATACAGCTAACCCACTTGTTGATAATGTTGGCAAGGCTGAATTTAAAAATCTGGTCAATAAATGGCTTACAGCGGCTGCGAACCTGCAAGTAGAAACCGTTGTGCATAAAGGCACCTACAATGGGCGGGAACATACCTATAATACTCATGAGTTCATTGAAGCACATAGCCATAACTTATTAAAAGGGTTGCTCTGGTCAATGAGTCGTTTTCACGACAAGGAAAGCTTACAGGTTATCGCTTTTCTTGTAGAGAAATGTTTTCAAAAAATACCTGAGCAGGGCCCTGCGGCTGCGGGCGTGGGGAATGCTGGCATCTATACTCTGGCGCAATCAAAAGGTTTGGGCGGTATCAGTCACCTGTCTCGTCTTAAACTTAGAATTCGGCAGAATAATACCCAAAACCTTATACAAAAATATATTGATGAACAGGCAAAAAAACAGGGTATCAAACCATCACAGGTGGAAGAGATGGCCGCCTCCGACTACGGTTTAACAGATGGTCAGCGTATTGAGCAATTTGATGACTACACACTGAAATTGATCATGACAGGGATAGGCGTAACAGAATTGCAGTGGATTAAGCCCGATGGAAGTCGTCAGAAGACAGTTCCATCATTTGTAAAGAGTAAAGAGGCACTGTCAACAAAACTCAGGAAAATGCGTGATCTAGCAAAACAGATCAAGCAAGGTTCGACGACGCAGCGAGATAGAATAGACCGACTTTATTCGGAAGACATCGGTTGGAATCTCGAAGATTTTAACAGATTCTATCTCAATCATGGCTTGATCAGCCAGATAGCACGTAAGCTCATATGGAACGTAGATAATCAACCTGCCTTGTTTGTCGATGAAAACTGGCAAGATGAACAAGGTGCAACTGTAAGCACAAATGACACTACAAAAATCCATTTATGGCATCCTATAGAGTCGGAAGCCAATACAGTTCTTGCCTGGCGTGAGCGTCTGGAGACGCTTCAGATTCAACAACCTCTTAAACAGGCATACCGTGAAATTTATCTTTTAACAGACGCTGAAATGAATACGCGAGTCTATTCCAATCGCATGGCAGCGCATATTCTGAAGCAACATCAATTTAATTCACTGGCAGCACTTCGGGGATGGAAATATTCATTGTTGGGTGCTTACGATGATGGGCGCGATGGCGACATTGCACAAAAGTCTCTTCCAGAATTTGGCTTAACGGCTGAGTTCTGGATTAATGAAATAATTGATGATACGGATAGTTTTAATGATGCGGGGATTTGGTATTACGTGGCCACCGATCAGGTGCGATTCAGAGACGATAATGATCAGCCTGTCCCACTTGTAGAGATACCACCACTGATTCTTTCGGAAATAATGCGTGATGTCGATCTTTTCGTGGGGGTCGCAAGTGTGGGTAATGATCCTCAATGGCAGGATGGTGGGCCTGAGGGAAGGCAAGACTACCGCAACTACTGGGAGCGCTATTGATTTGGCGACCTCACAGAAGTCGCTGAAACCCATAAAACTGTTTTGGAAAAATTACTGCCACGATTAAATATTCGAGAAGCCGCGAAAATTGATGGTAAGTTTCTGATAATCCAGGGAAAGAAAAATACCTACAAAATTCACATAGGCAGTGGGAATATCTTGATAGCTCCAAACGACCGATATCTTTGTATTGTGCCTGGACGGGGTAAAGATAAAAATGTTGCGCAGGTATTTCTTCCCTTTGAAGGGGATAACGGGCTGTCTGTTGTGTTATCAAAGGCTTTTTTACTGGCAGAGGATCACAAGATAAAAGACCCAACGATATTAAGTCAGTTGTGATTGTAGAATAATTAAATAATAGGTTCAGAGAACCTTCAAAAAACGAGAAAAATCGGGGTAAGAGACGATGCCACTAAGTGAAGCGCTAAGCTATTCAATATAGAGCGCCTTTATATGCCTGGAAATGGATATCATTCTTAATGTTTTTCAGTCGCTATATCCGGCTAAATCCGCCTAAATCCGGGTCGGACCAACATAGTGTATTGAATAACATAAACAACCATTTAATATAATACCGTTCCAGTGGCTTAAAAGCCTGTTTTATCGGCGAAAACACTGCTTTAAGGTAATGCATCATGCGATTATGATTTATGGGTGCCCATAAATGGTTGCAGGGGGACACGTTGATGGCGAAATTGCTCAAAACCTGAAGTCGCCGAGCGCGGGTACCGGTTGCATAGTGCCGATTACAAACTATTACAAACATGCGCTGACCGTTTCAACAAACTATCGGTAAACGCAGTATAGCGGGTGATAAGTTCCGTCTCCGTTGAATTCACAGTTACATTGTGTGTAGCGGACTTTTGAGGAAAGATATTGCAGTCGTGTGCAGTCATCTACCGATTGCACTTGTCAAGCAGGGAAGGGTTTGGTTTGACGCTTCTGATCTGGCCTCCTGAATTTGGCAAATAGCGACAATCGCGTTTTATATACCGAGGGAGTTGGGCTATGGCCAACGAGTTGGCAGATACGAAGGTCAGTTTTTCAGGACTATCCCTCGAGAGGCACGTTAAGAGTGTTTTACACTTAGCGCGTGAGCAAACGGAACGCCCCATCGATGGCGCACTTCTGGTTCGGACGCTAGTTTCGTTCGTTCGCTGGAAACAACGTTCGGGTCAGAACGTAACCAAGGCATTCGAGCGGTTTGCGCAACTCTTTGAGCATCTTGATGCACCCGCCCTTGCGGTTACTGAACCCAAGAGGTTTAACCCAAGCTTGTTAGTCATACCACCCCTTGGTGCTTCGTTTGATCTCGCAAAATCCCTGATATCAAAGGGCAAACCACGAAAAATGTGGGGTCGTGACTTCATTACCATGGTTTTGCTGACCAACGATGATCAATCGCTGAATTCCATCGCTTCAGAGGTAAATTTAACCCTTGTGGAATTACGGACGGAGTGGTACCACTTTGTAACATCGGGTAAACATCGCGATTTGGCGACCTGGCAAGCGTGGTGGCGAGCGGCGGATATTCCCATTCCTGAAGAGCCATCCGAGTTCCCTGAGCAAGAAACCAAGACTAAACAATCGCATCAGACCGAGCATGTCAAGCCATCCGAGTCAGCGGAGCCTGCCGAATCAGCCAGGGATCAGAAGGCCACTTATCTGCTGGTGTGGAACACCGAGACCCTGAACTTTACCGAGTTTGAGCATAGGCTCGAGGAATTTTCCAGGAGTACGCCTCACGCGGTGCACTTCGCATGGTTAACCGGGACGCATCGTCCTTCCAGCATCGGCGATCGTGCCTTCCTCATGATGCGGGGCAAGGACCATCAAGGTCTGATCGCATCGGGTATCACCGTGGGCGCTCCCAAGGAGACCGACCCGGCGGAATGGGGATTGGTCCGGGAATCTAAAGTAGAGCAAAGATACTGGCGCGCCCCGATCCGCTGGGATTTTATGTCGCGCGAGCCGATACTGGCATTAGATACCTTAACCCATGACTATGGTATGCCTGAGTTGTGGAATTCAGCGGAGGGTGGTGTACAGATCCCTGTAGAGATCGCGCAGCGCTTGGAGGAGGCCTGGCTAAAGGCAAGCGCGAAAGTGGGAGTACCGGTCGACACCGAAGGCACCGGCGCGGGGCAGCCTGAGATAGAGGGCACGGGCCTGACCGCAGATAGCGTACACGAGGAGAAGGGCGAATTCAGAAGAAGTTATGCCGGCGTCAATACGGATCGGGTATCGGCGGATGCGGTCGATCATCTGGGCGTGGAAGATGAGGCCAAGGCCTTCGCTCGCGTTGCCGCCAGTAAGGGAGTAAGTCCGCCATTGTCCATTGGTGTCTTCGGTGAGTGGGGCTCAGGCAAAACGTTTTTCATGGAAAAGATGCGCGCCCATGTAGACCACATCATGGAACGCACGCGACTGGCGCAGGCGGCCAACGAGGTGACCTCCTATCATAGCGATATCGTGCAGATTCGATTTAATGCCTGGCACTACATGGAATCCAACCTGTGGGCCAGCCTGGTGGACCATATCTTCAAGGAGATGGACAACTGGTTGCATCAAAAGGAAGAAGATCGTGACAAGGTAGATGCATTGTACGATCGACTCTCTACCGCACGGATGTTGAAGCTCGAAGCCGTTGAGAATTTGATTCAGGCACGGCGGCGGCGCAACGAGGCGAAGGAGGCCGCAAAACAGGCCCGGCAGGAACTCGCGACCGCCGAGTCGGTGCGCAATACCGTTAGCCTGAAAGAGTATTGGATTGCGGTCAAGGAGACGCTGGGCAACGAGGCTACCGTTAGCGATGCTCAGCGCAAAGAACTCGAGGATGCAGCGCAAGCCTTGGGATTCTATGATGTCGCCGGTTCGGCCAAGGCGTTTATGGAGTCGTTGCGGCAGGCCCACGATCAGGCCGAACGCGGGCGTTTGTTGCTCCGATCAGTGACCAATCGACTGGGCAGTCCAATATCCGCCGGTGTGTTGATCGCCCTTTTGATCCTGGTGCCGCTGCTGGTACCCATCCTGGTGGAATACATTGCCGAACTTCCAGATTTCGAAGATTTTAAGCCATTGTTTGACAAGCTTGGCACGGCGACACTCGCGGTCTCATCGATACTCGCTACCGCCACAGGCTGGGTCGGTGTCGCTCTCAAAACCGGTTCCGATGCCTTGAAACGGTTAAATGCATTTCAAGACCAACTGGATAAGGCGCTCAAGGAGCGTAACAACAGTGAACCACAGCCTGTACTTCAGGCCGAACAGATTCTCGCTCAGCGTCGCAAGGAGGTCGAAATCGCCGAAGCAAACCTGGAATCTGCCACGGACGAGATGGAGCAAGCGCGCACCGATTTTGGCGGTACCGCCTTTGGGCGGCTGAATCGATTTATTCGTGAGAAAATCGTGAACGGTGATTATGCGAAACATCTCGGGATCATCGCGAGTATCCGCAAGGATTTCGAGCAGCTGACGGCGATCATGGCGGATGTGGAGCGAGAGCAGGATTTACTGAACGATTATGAGCGAGACAAGGAAGCCTATGAGGAAAAGCTAGAGGCGCTTGACCTCGATCAGCGTGTAGCGAGGGGGGAGTTGACCCAGGAGGAGGCCGATGCGATTCAGGGAAAAACCGATGGCAAGGAGGCCCCGAGCGACGATGCACTAAAGTTTTTCCGACGTATCGTTCTGTACGTGGATGACCTCGATCGGTGTCCTCCCGATAAAGTGGTCGAAGTTCTGCAGGCCTGCCACCTGTTATTGTTCTTTCCGTTGTTCATCGTGGTAGTGGCGGTCGATGCCCGATGGGTATCGCGTGCCTTAGTCAAACAATATCAAGGCTTGCTTAATGCTGACCTACCGGAAAACGGCAGCAATATTATATCCACCGCCGAAATCGCCGCCGGCACTGCGACACCGCGTGACTATCTGGAGAAGATTTTCCAGATTCCCTATTGGATCCGGCGCATGCATGGCGATGCGAGTCAAGACTATGCCAAAGAACTGATAGGTCCCATCGACGATGATGCCGGTGATGATGGACAGCCATCGAGTACCGAGACAGGAACCTACCACGCAGAGGAACCCGTTACGCAATCCGGTGAACAAGCGGGTGCAGCGAGCGGGGCGGGTACCCAAGGGGCAGTTGCGGAGCAGGCAGGGGACCTGCAGCAGCAAGCAGCCGTCGTTGTCTAGGGCGGGGGCGAAGCGGAGGATGAAGCGATCGAAACACAGACAGAAACCGGCGGTGATGAGACGCTAAGTACCGATCAGACGACCGCTGAACTCGCCGAGGCGATTCATCCGACTGACACAGAGGAGGCCCAGCAACAGCGTAATCTAAAGGCGGAGGTCAAGGCCATCGATCCCAATCCGCAAAGCCTTATTCTAACCACCTACGAGCGTGATTTTATTACCGAGTTGGCCCCGTTCGCAGGGCAATCGCCGCGTACCCTGAAGCGATTTGTCAATGTCTATCGGTTGTTAAGGACCGGCCTTCAGGAGGAGACGTTACACAATCTGATTGGAGAGCACGGCGAGTCGCGAATCTACCGGGCGATCATTGCTCAGTTGGCGATCGTGACGGGTGCTCCTACGCTGGCTGATGCCTATTTCGATAGGCTTGGACCGCCGGGACTGAAGGACAATACGACGCCAGAGTCCTTGATACAGGGATTGAAATCGACCGGACAATGTGACAATTCGCCGGAGTGGTCTTCTATCGAAGTGCCGTTACAGTCACTGCAAAAGCTGGAAAATACCAGTGACATGGTTTTAGAGCTGCGTAAGCGGGCGAATATCGTCAAACGTTATTCGTTTAGCGCGCGGCCGTATATGTAATCAGGTTTCACAAAATGAAGGAATGGTTTTAATCAGAGGACAGTATATTAATTTCATCACACAATAAATAAGTATACTGTCCCCGGATTAACCCTTCTGCTACCACTGTAAACTGAATAAATTCAAACAATATATTTTAATTTAATACTTCCTAATACATTAAATTAGCAACTACTTATAACTAATTAATAATGGGGCGATTTCCCATTGTTATCAGCTCCCTCATTCTTATAATTGCTCGTCCAACTGCTTCATATTGCAGCACGGTCGCTTGTTTATATCAGCGAATTATGACAACAACATGTAAAAACCCGTGGAGAAATACAATGAGCAACAACAACCCTGTAGGTATCGTTATTCATATCAATGAGGATCTGCAACAAGAACAAATCAACAAGCTGGAAATCTCATTAGGGAGTGATGCAGGAGTAAAACAAGCGCGCATTAATAGAAGTAGAAGCCATCTGATGCTGGTGGACTACATGCCCGGTATAATATCTGCACGTCAGGTGATTAATTATATAAAAAACAAGGGCTACAATGCCGTGCTGGTTGGAGGAATATAGCGAACCGTTTGCTTGCAATACATGTATATAGGTGGTGGTAGTAAAGCAGGCTCGTTAAGGGCCTGCTTTACATAGAAAAAATAGGTAATAGTAGGGGGTCAGACCACGATTTATTGGCAATATTATGAAAACCGTGCCCTTGTCATTCAATTCAATATATACAAAGTTAAAAAGAGCCCGGGGTCTAACGACCCATTATGCAAAGAACGCTTCAAGCAGCAAATTGAGAACGCATAGGAGCGTACTGTTGGTCACAATCAGTATTGTCGGCCAAGTGACATGCAAAACATTGGTCAATAGAATTACAGGGATTGGAGTAATGTAATTTTGATCACTTGAATCAAAGGGATTGGTGTGAACCTGAATAAACGACTCATAATATATACTGAACGAGCTCTTGCGTTGTGGGATTAATATTATCGCAAAAGCTCATTTGTACATCATGTGCTTCACTGAACGTTTCAGAACAAACTCTAATGATGGGAGGAGATTGCTGTGAAACTCTATAAACACTGTATACGTTATATATTCATGACGAGCCTGGCGCTTGGTGCTGGCGCAGCACAGGCCTTGAGTGATAACGAACAACTGGGTAAGTCCATCTTCTTTGATGAGCACTTGTCCATAAACCAGAATCAGTCTTGTGCTTCTTGTCATGACTCCGAATGGGGCTGGACCGGACCGGATTCAGATATCAATTTAGGGGGGTCAGTTTATGAAGGCTCAATTTCGGGTCGATTCGGCGACCGCAAGCCACCCAGTTCAGCCTATGCGACACCCAGCCCCGTTTTCTTTAACGATAAAGGAACCTTTGTCGGCGGCAATTTCTGGCATGGACGGGCCACGGGCGAAAAACTCGGAAACCCAGCGGCTGATCAGGCTCAGGGGCCTTTTCTGAATCCGGTTGAACAGGCCTTGCCGGATAAAGCCTGCGTGGTCAACAGGGTGTGTACTCCCATGATACCCCAGGATTATCCAGTATCCTTCGAGCAGGTCTGGGGTGACGAAGCCTGCGATATCATCTGGCCGGTTGACGTGGACACCGTTTGTGCCACAGAGGGAGCGTCTGTAGCTTTAAGCGATGCAGACCGTATGAAGGTCGATATGGCTTACGACAATATTGCCTTGTCAATCGCGGCCTTTGAGGATTCATCGGAAGTGAACGCCTTCTCGTCCAAGTACGACCTTACCTTCGATGGCAAGGTCAAACTGAGCAAGCAGGAACAACGTGGATTCGCGCTTTTCCGTGGCAAGGGTCAATGTCATCGTTGCCATATCAGCAGTGGTCAACAGGCCTTGTTCACCGACTACACCTTCGACAACCTGGGCGTCCCAAAGAATCCGGAGAACCCTGTGTATAACATCAACCCGGATTTTGTCGATTTAGGTCTGGGAGGCTTCCTTCAGACAAGGGAAGAGTTCGCGGATCTCGCGGCGGAGAACTTTGGTAAACAAAAGGTCCCAACCTTGCGTAACGTCGATTTACGTCCACAGAGTGATGACGTCAAGGCCTACTCGCATAATGGTTACTTCAAGACCCTGGAAGGCATCGTGCATTTTTATAATACGCGCGACGTCAAGGCCAGCTGTGAAAGCATCGGTATCTTCGACGCCACGGAGGCGGTTGCTCTGGATAACGACTGCTGGCCTGAGCCGGAAGTCGCTGATAATGTCAATAGAGACGAACTGGGCGATCTGGGGCTGACACCGGAAGAGGAAGCGGCGATTGTCGCCTTCCTGAGAACGTTGTCAGACGGTTTCGTACCTTAGTCCCTGAATATAAAAGGGAACTACAGATTGTTTTTCTAACTAAATAGCATTGATAAAATCATAGGGGCCGGAGTGATTTAAAATAAATCACTCCGGCCCCACTGCTGTCCCACATAATCGTTATATAACTGCGTAAAGAACTGTAATTATAGCCATTTTATGGCGCGCTAAAGCCATTGGACATGAAATTTCAGAATAGAATTAAGGTCATACCCGCGTTCAAATATGCCGGGAGCCTATTCGAACGCACAAAGTGTGGCCCGACAAATTTGGTCCTGTCAAATTTATAGTGCCAGTCTTCGGCTGTTATTTTTTAAAATTTGATATATGTCAGTGCGCAAAAGATTCTTATAGATAAACTTTTAAATTGTATGAATCGTGTTATTAAGGGAATCAGTAGAGTGAATATATAACATTCTTAACCATGTTCTATTTGCTGTATTTGGACTGATTATCAACAATTTCTATGGATCGAAATTTCTTTACTTCCTGTGGATGGGGCAAATGAATCAAATAGGGGAATTATCATGAAATTACTCAATATAAAATTAATCGCAGGCCTGTTCGGCCTTGGCTTTTGCGTGGTCACAATAAGTGCAGCACATTCTTGGCATGGTGGCCATTACAGGTCCTATTATGGGCCCTCCTACTATGGCGAATACGGCCCTGGCGCGATGAAGCGGGATCGCCAGAAGTTGATGCGTAATCATGGTCATGCCATGGATGATCTTAATGCTATTATTGAAGGGAGAAGAAGATTTGACCGCCTGAAGGCAACCAAACTTGCGAGAGAGATAGAGGCTGGTGCAGGCGAGAATATGTGGCGCCTCTATGCACCTGCATCTGTCACCGCGCCGGGCTCCAGAACGGCACCACCAATCTGGGGTAATTTTGAGACCTTCAAGGCCAATGCAAATGCTCTCAAAGAGACAGCAGGAGCGCTGGCAGATCAGCTTGAAAAACGTCCGACTTCTACAGATTACCAGGAAGGTGTCTGGGTTCCCCGGCGTAGCTCCGGTTATGGAAATCGCTGGGGACAGAGAGGCGGGGATATTACCCAAGGGGCTATTGCAGAGTACGTCAGGTTGGGAAGGATCTGCACAGTCTGCCACCTTGACTTCCGTACCTCCAGCTTTTCACGTTGGTAAGTATTTAGAGTAACGCTACACAGCCCCCTCCATCGTGGCGGGGGTTTTTCGAATATTCGCAAAACCGAAAGGATCAGAGTCGTTTTATTTCTGTTTAGAACTATATTTCAATCGACTCTGACTCTTTTGGTTCTTATTGAATATTAAAATTAATCGTTTAATATGACACAGTGCAAGAGGCTTAAAAGCCTCATTAATTTACCTGAAGATGTGTAATGAGGCGTAAACCGCAATTTCATTCTATATATAAATTAAACTCGGGGATACATATAATGGAGTTCACTTTCAGGAAGATTATCGCAACGCTGTTTGTTGCATTAATTCTGATTTTCAATTCTTCGGGCGCGTTGGCCATCGGGTCCGGCACTCAAGCCGATCCGTTCGTGATGACTGTCGGGACATCATATACAGGCTCTATCACTCCAGCCGGTTCGGTTTTTTACACGTTCACCACCGATAATCATGCCTTTACACATACCATCAGTATGGGTTCGCTGAGTTCGCGCTATGTCTGGACGCTGTATTCCGATCCGGCTTACACTACCATTGTGGATGCCTGCTCGGGATATGGATATACATTCAGTTGCACCACCGACAACCTGAATGCGCACACGACGTATTATCTGCGCTTGAATGAGATGAGCGGCGTCAGTGACACCTATACCATTAAGGTGAAAGTCAATATCGATAGTGAAGGCACCTTCGATAATCGTGTCAACCTGACGGTGGGCGCCCCTTATACCGGCGCAGTCAAGGCCAAAACGTCGATCAACGGCACCAGCTATTACATGTTTACCACCAATAATAACGGTTACCATACCATCGGTTTGAGCGGTGCCCCCACCGATCTGAAATGGGAGCTCAATAGTGATTATGGTGGATTATACCCGGAGCTGATCGACTGCGATGT
>CAJIBR010000174.1_pt1 | contig 10886 bp, 9 predicted proteins | sample 9199401 | NCBI WGS metagenome assembly CAJIBR01 (sample SAMEA7708310, study PRJEB35096) | sediment metagenome | biome: marine neritic benthic zone biome [ENVO:01000025]; feature: sediment [ENVO:00002007]; material: shallow marine sediment [ENVO:03000034] sea grass bed [ENVO_01000059] ... | reverse complement strand
GCAGGCTTCGATTACCAACGTCTGGACCAACCTCACCCTGGGCGCCATCCTCGCCAGCCTGGTGATGTTCCTGTTCCTGCGCTCCGGCAAAGCCACCCTGGTCGGCGTCATGGGCATCCCTATCTGTACCATTGCCGGCTTTATCGGCCTGCTCATCGCTGAACGCACCATCAACGTCATTTCTCTGGCCGGTATCGCATTCGCCATCGGCATGACACTGGACAACAGCATCGTGGTGCTGGAGAGCATCGAACACCAGCGCCGCAAGGGGCTGGACCGCCTGCGCGCGGCCGTGGTCGGCGTGCAGCTGGTGTGGCCCGCCGTACTCGCCTCGACGCTGACCACCGTGCTGGTGTTCGTACCCATCCTGTTCATCCAGGAAGAGGCCGGCCAGCTTTACTCGGACATCGCGATCGCGATCTCGGCCTCGATCCTGACCTCGATGCTGGTCGCCATCGCTGTGATACCCACAGCGACCGCGCGGCTGGAATTCTCCACCGACAACATCCATGTCGACGGCCAGACACATGACCTGCACCAGCGCGCAATCGACCGCATCAGCTGGCTGCTGATGAGTCCGGGCCGGCGTATCTTCATCATCGCCGGTGTCGCCCTGCTCAGCCTCGGCATCTTCTTATTGCTGACACCCGCGGCGGAATACCTGCCCGAGGGCGAAGAACCCAAAGCGTTCGCCTCGCTGACCTCGCCGCCCGGTTACAACCTCGAAACCATGACCAGGATAGGCAACGAACTGCAGGATTATTTCCTGCCGTTCGTGCAGCACGAGCCGGTGCAGTTCGATGACGGTGAAACCGAGGTGCCGGCACTGAAGTACGTCAACATGAGTATCCAGCCGCAGCGCATTCGCATCATCTCGCAAACGAAAGACCCTGAGCACATCAAGGCATTGATGGAAGCACTGCAAAACAAGTACCGTGAGTACCCGGCCATGCGCGGATTCGTCACGCGCGGCTCCATCATCACCAGTAATTCCGGTGGCACGCGCAGCGTCAACCTTGATATTTCCGGCCCCAATCTGTCGGACATCTACGATGCCGCACTCACCGTGTACCGCCGCGCCGAGGAAGTGTTCGATTCACCACGGCTGCGCGCCGACCCGTCGACACTGTCGTTGTCGCAACCGCTGATCGAGGTCAAACCGAAATGGGCGCGCGCGAGTGAGGTCGGCATGACCACGCAGGACTTCGGCTACACCATCGCCGCGCTCACCGACGGTGCCTTTGTCGACGAGTTCTACCTCGACGATGACAAGATCGACATCTACCTGTACAGCAAGGCCGGCCGCAATGCGTCACTCGACAGCCTTGACCAGATCTCGGTATACACCCCGATCGGCGCCGTGGTGCCGTTGTTATCCATCGCACGCATCGAGGAAACCGTGGACACCAACATTATTCGACGACTTAACAGCCAACGCACCGTCACGCTCAACATCATCCCGCCGGACAAGGTTGCCCTCGAAACCGGCGTCGAAATCGTCAAGCGTGACGTGGTGGATTACCTGCGCGAAACCGGTGCTGTACCGAGCAGCATCAACATGGCCATCTCCGGCGCCAGTGACCAGTTACAGGCCACGCGCGAGGCCCTGGCTGCGAACTACATCGTCGCCATCGTGATTATTTACTTGCTGCTCGTTGCCATCTTCACCCACTGGGGCTTCCCGCTGCTGATCATGACCACCATACCGCTCGGCGTCGCCGGCGGTATTCTCGGCCTGTGGCTGTTTAACGTCCTCGGTGGATGGCTGCCGCTGATCGGCATGAACGCACTGCATCTGTCGTTCGACATGATTGCAATGCTCGGTTTCCTGATCCTGATGGGTACCGTGGTTAATAACCCGATCCTGATCGTTCACCAGGCCATGACCAACGTGCGCGACAGAAACATGAATGCGATGGACGCCGTACGCCATGCGATCGATGCACGCCTGCGGCCCATCGCGATGTCAACGCTGACAACCGTCTTCGGCCTCGCCCCGCTGGTGTTCCTCGCTGGTGAAGGTACGGAGCTTTACCGCGGGGTCGGTGTCATCGTGATGTTCGGCCTGCTCGGCACCGCCATCGTCAGCCTGACGTTTTTACCGGCATTAACAGTACTGGTTTTAAAGATTTCAAAGCCTGAATAGCGCTTATAAAAATCGTTCATCATGTGCCGGTCGAACCCTATTGATCACAAGTCTTCATTGCGAAGCGTAACAGTGGCGTGGCGATCGCGTTCTAAGGGCAGCTGTTATCTTTAGTTGTATGAATCTATGGAAGATACTGTAAAAAAGCTGACTCTCTGGCAGGTCTTTATTTTATCCTCGAACAGTGCTGTTCAAGCCTTTATCGAGGGTCCGCGATAAATATCTAAGGAAGCTCTGATTAATTCATCCATGAATTATCAGAGCACGAAAAAGGGAAAATGCGATTTTCCCTTTTTCTTCATTTACAATGACTTATTAGTCATTGTAAATGGCAGCACATCCTCGTGCTGCGGAAACTCTGAATTAATCAGAGTTTCCCTAATCTTTATTTTCAAGGCCTTGCACCAGTCGATCCCGAAGCGGAATCCGCGATTAACGTGCGTCCACCACGGGTAAATGCCCTACTTTAACCAGTATCAGGGTTTCTTCTTCGACCCTGGGATAATGCGTGCTCATATGCGGGTTGCGCAGCCAGCTGACCGCCGGGTACTCACCGTATTCATCAATCAATCGCCCATTCATGACGACAATCTCCTCACCGCCCCAATGTGTATGCAACTTGAACACCTCTTTATCCGGCCACAACACCAGGGCGGTGTTTTCGCCTTCAAAGCTGTGTAATGGGCAGACACGTAAATTGCCAATACCCGGCAACCATTGCTGGTCTTCAGGGCGAATAACCACCTCATCTTTATCTCCGGCCTGAAACTGGTCCAGCTTCACGAATAACTCACAGCCTTCCCGGGTAAAAGGTTTATGTTTTGAGCCCGGCGGGTTTCGGATATAAGTTCCGGCAGGGTAGTCACCATTCTCGTCAGAGAACACGCCGTTGAGCACATACAATTCTTCGCCTTGCGGGTGAGTGTGCTCGGGAAATGACGAACCCGGGTCAAACCGGACAAAACTGGTGGTATGTCCGGACTCCTCGGCTTCACGCTCCAGGTGGACACGAGACACACCGTCTGCCGGGCTCGTTGACCATGCTCGCTCACTGGCAAGCACAGTAACCCGCTTGCTGAAGTCCATGTTGAGCAGGACAGGGTTATTCATGTTGATCGTCGATAAAAGAATTCATTACCGGATGCACCAGAACCCATATTAACGACGCGGAGTGCGGGTATCATGCATCACTGATGTCATAACGTGCAAGCAGACCCAGATCAAGGGCACGCCCTTGAGAACTGGCCAGCCCATCCATATCGAAAATAAAGGTCCACGCATTCGACAGACGGTATTCACCATATAAACTCAGCAGCGGAACGACGCCGGTGTCTGTATCACTCGCGCTTACGCTGCCCTGGCTCAGCCTGATTTCAGCATCGCGCACTTTCAATGTCCCACCGACATGCCATTGCCAGCTGTCATTGCTAAAGAAACGGTAGCGATAGGTGGCACGGTACGAGTTGAACTGGTATTTCACTTCGGTTGTCTGCCCGGCGCTGAAAGACTGGCCTGCAAAAGATACGTTTTTGTCCAGCACGCCTGTTTCGGTATATTCCAGCGGGGCCAGCAGAAACCGCAGGCTATGTTTGTCATTGATCTGATAGGCAAGTTCGACCCGCACATACGGAAACGGACCGGTACCGACAAGATCAGTCAATGAAAAACGCGTACCGGTATCGCCGGGAACTTGTACATCATTGCGGCTTTGCCACACCGGGCCGGCTTCCACTCCCAGCCGCCAATTGAGATCATCGGCCAGTACAGGTGTAAAGCCGGCGAGCAAACCGCAAAAGCAGAGCAATTTGATTATTTTTATCATTATTCGAAACACTGTCGTTGTTTAGCCGCCAAGACCAGTTTTTAACATGGAGTCAGACCCGAATGAAACACAATAAATACGCCGGCCCTTTTTTGTCCGCTATTTGATCCTCTGGATCAGAGTTAAAAAAAATTATTATCACCCTGGCGTCTTCAACGCTTGCCGCGAATCCAATGTGGCACATTTCTTTTCGACCATCGGGCAAAGTGCATCTTTTCACCGCGGTAAAAATTACGGTAGGCTTCCACCGCCGAGCCGGGTACTTTGTACTTGTCAGGCATGGCCTGGGCAAATTCTGTTAACCCCCTCGGCTCGAAGCCATATTGATCTATTGCCGAAAGTACACTGATGGATTTGTGATCATTTTGCCGCTCAAACCGAAACCTGTATTCATCGTTTAATGCCAGGGTCAGGTTTTTCAGCCAGCAAAAATTGTCGTACGACGCTTCAACCCAGAGTACACAGGGGTGTTTATCATGGGTCGGTTTGTATGGCGTGACATAACCTTTCTTGTCCAGGGCGGTGCATAAAATCTGAACACTTTCCAGAATCATCTTGACCACGTGCTTGTCGCAGTGGTAACGGGCGCAGGTCTCAGTGTCAGTATCAAGTACGAAGATATTCATATTACATAACAGTAAAGATCAGTTTGCGTCAGCTTCAGGCCAGGCAATGTCGTTTCACCCACGGCATGTTGTTGATTTGTGCCGTGGGCGTGCGAGCTTCGACAGATGCGACGTCCTTGTCCAGGTATTGTTCAGTCCTGAAATAAGACGGATCTATCGGATCACAGGGAAATCAAAAGGCCCATGCCAAGCAGTAAACCCAGAGGTGCCGTTAAGAATCCCAGAATCGCACGGCTTACAAGCCGATCTTCTTTATTTATCGTTACTAATTTTGTATTCGTCATGGCGATGTCTCCTGTGTGAGATCAGCCGGTAATTCGGCCTTGTCCAATACAATATCTATAATTTGACACAATGTCAAGGTATTGTATAATACAAACACTAGACTTTCTAACCGGTACAGTGACATGAGCACAAAAAACAAAGAAAAATCGGAAGGTTATCGTATTGGCGCTGTTTCGCGTCTTACAGGCATATCCACTGATAATCTGCGCGTTTGGGAACGTCGGTACCAGACCGTTACCCCGGCCCGCACCGATAGCGGCGATCGCTACTACTCATCTGAAGACGTATCCAGGCTGAAATTAATCAAGAGGCTGGTCGATGCCGGCGACAGTATCAGCTCCGTAGCCGCACTGGATCAGGATGCGCTGCAACAGCGCCTGTCAGTCACCCAGCCAGAACCCGCGCCTGCACCTGAACAGCCCTGCAATGTTGTCGTTATCGGTGAATCGCTGGCGACCTCCATGCTTGCCGAGCGCGACTCGCTTACACAAATCACGCTCACACAGACCTTCAAAACCACGGCAAGCTTTCAGGGGCAGTCAGACAAAATCGAGGCCGATGCTCTGGTGATCGAACAGCCCACCCTGCATGTTGATAATGCCATCCAGATCAACGACTGGATAATCCAGACAGGCGTTCACACCGCCATCATTGTCTACCGCTTTGCAGCCAGGGACGCATTAGATCGGCTGCCGGCAGCAAAATGCACCACACTTCGCGCACCCGTGCGACCCTCTACAATTCAAAGCCAGTGTGTCCGCCGTGCGGCAATCCAGCCAGAGCCATTTACTGACATCGAAGAGCTGACAGCTGTAATGAGCGGCGCTGTTCCAGCAAGGCAATTTGATGACGCAACCCTGGCACAACTCGCTAACATCTCTACTACGGTGAAATGTGAGTGCCCGGTGCATCTTTCAGAACTCATCAGCAGCCTGAGTACATTCGAGACATACAGCAGCGAGTGCGAAAGTCGAAACGCAAGAGATGCCGCACTGCACAGTTATTTGAACGAAACAGCATCACGCGCACGCTTCCTGCTGGAAACAGCGCTGAAGAAAGTAATCGAGGTGGACAATATCCAGCTTTAACCGCCAGGGTTATTGTGAACAATCAGTTACAGATAAACATCACCACCCTCATCAACCTGTTTATTATTCCAGGAGTGATAAATGCCGTGTCAGCAAGCAGCTTGATTATTGACGATCGAACCAGTGGCACATATCGCTCCAACCTGGGTACCGAATGGCAACTGATCACGGACCAGGTCATGGGCGGTATATCGAAGGGTGAATTAACACTCGATAATTATAAAAGCAGGAACTGTCTGCGACTGCGCGGCGATGTCACCACTGAAAACAATGGCGGTTTTGTACAAATAGCCCTGCCGCTGTCTGAACAGGATGACTTCGATGCTACTGACTATCGTGGTGTTGAGCTTGAGGTCGCCGGCAACAACGAATCGTATAACATTCACATTCGAACATCAGGCCTCTGGTTTCCTTGGCAATCCTATCGCTTTATATTTCAGGCCACAACAGAGTGGAAAATACAGCGTTTTCCGTTTGCAAAAATAAAACCGTATAAAACGAACAAGCGCTTCCAGCAGCACAGACTGATGCGAATTGGTCTGGTCGGTATCGGAAGAGATTTTCAGGCTGACCTGTGCGTCGCATCTGTGAAATTGTACAAAAAATAAACGATACCTTGGGTGGGTGGCACTAATTCAACGAAAAGGGTCTGACCCACTGCTGTCCCGCTTGCTCGTCATTCCCGCGGAAGCGGGACAAATCTGCAGGCGCAGATTTGAACAGTCTGCGGCCGGCCATGTAAATTGTAAGGCCTGATCCAGTGCATGGTTCCAGGGCAAGTTCAAATATATTAATTCGTCGTGAAATTGATGTTGGTGAAAAAGTGGGTCTATACTTACTATACTTGAACAAGTGCGACCGTGCGTTAAAGATGAGGCATAGGTAGAAATTGAATATATCTACTAAAGTGGTTAAAAAGAAAACCCTGAGCACCCTTTCCCCGATTATAAAAATATCCGCGGGTGTTGTAATCGGATTACTTGTGTACCAAATTATTATTTTTCAAAAGACTGATATCGAATATGAACAGGGTCAGAAAGATGTTATGGCAGAGCAGGAACTGAGGAATAAGTATATTCTCCTGACGAATTCATTGCATTCGTATTATAAAAAATATAAAGAGTTGCCTGAATTTGTCGCAGACTTATCATGTATCGATGTTTTTAATGACCGGAGAGAAATTCCTTGTGGCACAATACAGAAGGATGGGGTGTTTTATGTTAACAATAATAATGACTGGGCTTCGGCAGAGCCGTATGTTTTTGATAAAAAACTTTATATTAAGTGCAGCTCATCTATAAAATTCCTGTCTGTAATCAGTGATTATAAAGATTGTGCTGATCTCGATATTTCAACATTACCAGAAAGAGAGCCGCCGGCTTTTGATTGTAGTGCGGAGCTGAATACTGTCCAGAAATTAATTTGCTCTTCTGACAGGTTGACTGCAATAGACAATCGACTCGCTCAATTTTACGATGAACTACAATCAAAAAGTAACGAAGACAGAAAGCGTGAAATAAGAGATGATAAAAACAAATTCGTTAATCGCCGCCTCAGTGAATGTGTTACGTCTAAATGTGTTGAAAAAATGACGAAAGACAAGATTACGAGACTGGAACTGCTAGGTGTATACAAGAAATAATCTCGCGTTTTATTGAATTTATCAAGCATGTCGTTATAACCTTGATTACGGACTTTCCACCCGCTGCGTCTCTGTGGTGAATTGTTTTTGAATTTGTTCTGGGTGTGTCTGTTCCTATATGAGCCCGGCTTGCTAACCGTCAGATCATATCTATACTTATATACAAAAGTATATTACTTATAATGCAGCTGGCATGTATTGTGCTGACTACGACTTGCAATTTTCTGAGACCCTTTCTCTTAATCTGATAACCTCTTTTTTATATTTTTTTAGATCGTATTGCGCCCCATATTTGTACTCATCACATGAATTTGGGTTTTCCTTTCTGTATTGTCTGTCACTGCAGAAAAATATCTTGTGACGATATACTGGATCAGTTATTTCCTGAAGCTTGGACTTGGCATTTTTGCAGCCCGAGGAGTTGTAACTGTAGTTCCTTTTCTTTTGCTTATCAGGAAAATACACTCTTAATTTCGATTTTTCATTTTTCTTGGCCTGTTTATACGCGGACTGCAGAATCGATAGTTCTTTTTTTAGCCGTCTTCTTTCCGAATGGCTGCCGGCATTATTGTATTGTTCTCTTGTTAATTTGATTTTATGATTTAATTCAGTACTTAGTGGAATACTGTTGTGACTCGAAGTCGGAACAGAGGCGGCTCTGTCGTCCTCCTCGTTCTGTATGGCCTGCTGTTTTTGCTGTTCTTCCAGTGCGCTGGTAAGTTCATTTATGCTCATTTTTAAGATATTTAGATCGTAGATTATACTTTTTGGAGTAATTAATGAGAGATCGGGTTTACCATAGGTATCTCCAAAAGTCTTGTTCTTCTGGATCGTTATTTTCCAGTCTCTTTTTTCCAGGATGACTTTAACAACGTTGTCTTTACCGTATGTTTCAATTAATCCTTCGATTGATTTCTCATCAACCATAGATGCGTAAGCCGGGCTAAAATGTATAATTGCACACAAAAAAAGAATTACCAGCAAAAGAGTTTTTTCTTTATTCCGAAAATCTCCCATTATATAACTCCTGTATCTTTATATCTGACTTGCGAATATCCTGAGGCTATTTTTATAATTATGCGATGCCTTAGGATAAAATAATTCATTATTCCAACCTTCTTGCCCGGATTTACATATACTTAAGTAGACTACCAGGGAAAGTCAATTAATACACTCTATAATATACTATCTACTAACCAGTACCTGGCTCATACCTAGCACTTCAGGGTGTTGTTGCTGTTCATGCAACGCCAAAGCTGTACGATTTACCGTTGTTTTAAGATATGACGACAGCTCGTAAGTATCGACCTCTCCATTACTATCCTTATCCGCCTCCCCTTGAACACCCTTTAGTAAATAGTAAGTCATCAAACTTAAGCCTTTATTGTCATACATCCACGCTATTTGATTGCCGCTAGTGGCTGATATCAAGGTTACATTCCCGGGAATCCATGCCTGCTTTGGTGCTTTAAATACAGGTTTTCCACCAAGCAACGGCATTCCATCTTTGCCAGTACCGGTAAAACAAGCATCCAGGATAACTACTGTATTGACGCCCAGATTACCAATTTGTGTCATTAGTGCGTTACGGGAATAACCTGTGACAGATGCTGTATTAGGGCGCGAATCCACAGGTAACAGGTTAGCATCGTTGTTAGCAGCCATACCATGGCCTGAGAAATAAACAAGAACATTTCTCTTACCGGCCTTTACACGACCAGGAAGAGTCGATTTAAAAACACCTTCCATTACACCCTTGGTTGCATCTTCCTCATAAATTATATCCTCAGGCTTTAAACCCAAACCTTGACGAGCAAATTCACGCATTGCTTTAGCATCATTGTGGGCGTAATGTACTAATGGAACCCCTTTTCTGTAATTTCGATTTCCTATAATCACCATCAGTGTATCATCGTTACTATAGCCAGGTTCGAATGTCCAGTCGATAACAGGTGATATACCTTTATACTGAGTAGTAAGACCCCCTCCTAAACTGGCAAGTGCTTGTTGCTGTTTGGCAATTATCTGCTTAAGCCGTTCTCTTTCATTTTCCAGCGCCTTCTGCTGCTTGACCTCATCCTGCTTTCTTTCCAACTCTGCTTGCTGTTGTTTCAATAACGCCAATTCCGGATCAGCTACTAGCGATAAGGCTGTTTTAAAAAATGCACTATCATCATCTACAGTAGCACTTTGAGGCTTGATTGTATTCAAATTTGCATATGCTGTTTTAAGTTGAGAGTCATCCAATTGCGCAGTTAGTACCAGGCTGGTATTAACGCGTGAAGTCAGCTCGGCTTGATAAGAATAATTTCTGTGCGGGATGCTGATATTCTTCACATAAAGCCTGTTGTTTTCAACTGTAAACTCTACTTCTGGAGTTATTAGTTCCGCCTCCTGTTTTAATGATCTGGCTTTGTTTATCGGGACAGCAAACTTAATGGGCTGATCAAAATTGCCATGCGAGGATGCTAGTCGAGCAAAAAACACGCCTTCGTCTGCGTTATAACTCAGATTATTTAACATGGGTCTACCCAAAACAAGCTTAATATTTCCGGCTAAAAGCTCATTCTGCTTTGCCAATATCCTTTTTGGCCTCTCACTTTTGTCCTTCTCAAGCTTATGATTATATAGCGTCACCTTGTTATTATAACTTTTCACTGACGACTGATATCTTGCTTCAATTTGGTCGCGTTTCTTTTGACGATAACGTTTTGCATTGGCCACTCTGGTTTTAAATTGAGCAGTTGTTTCAAATTCATCTTTGACCAGCTCAGGTAGAGGGGGCATTTGCTCCCTTTTTGGCAGTTCACCATCAAACGCTTCTGGAGGCGGGAGATTATCCACCCATTTGTTCAGACGGGATTCTGTAAACATTGAAATTAATACATAGGGGTCATTTGACCAACTGGCTATTTCTCCGGAAAGCTGCTCCAGGGGTCCAAATGAATCAAATTTTTCTCTGCTGTCAATAAGAAGGGTATTCGCTTGATCTTTGCTTCCCCGAGCATATAACTGCACAATAGCATTGTATGCTGCTGTTGGGCTTGTAGGGCATGAGTTATATTGCTTTACCCAGTCATCTCCATTTTCCATTGAGCATAAACTGGCTGAAACGGTTGTATTTGCACCTAATAAACAGATGATTAAAACGATTATTCTCATAAAACAAACTCCCATATATTTCTTAGGGTAAACATCATCAACTATTTCGCCAGCTCCAAAAATGTTTCTCATAATACATATACAGGCTTGCTATTTTGTACCAACAAATTCAAAT
>CAJIBR010000429.1_pt1 | contig 10889 bp, 7 predicted proteins | sample 9199401 | NCBI WGS metagenome assembly CAJIBR01 (sample SAMEA7708310, study PRJEB35096) | sediment metagenome | biome: marine neritic benthic zone biome [ENVO:01000025]; feature: sediment [ENVO:00002007]; material: shallow marine sediment [ENVO:03000034] sea grass bed [ENVO_01000059] ... | reverse complement strand
TGAATAAATCGATGATTCTCGAGAGTATCAGTGCAATCCAGGAAGGGCTGAATCCAAGAATGATCGAAGGGCTGCTCAATGCCTATCTGCCGGCCAGTAAAAAGGCTGCGGTAGAAGACAAGGCCGCATAGACCAGGTCGGAATGAACAGGCGAGGGCGATCAGCGTGAGTGAGGAATGCGCATCAAAAAATCAGAATACCGGGATGCCGGCGTGGGTCATGACATTCGCCGATCTGATGTCGCTGCTGCTTGCGTTTTTTGTACTCCTGTTCTCATTTTCCGAGATGGACAAGAACATCTATAAAGAACTGGCAGGTTCCCTGAAAGAAGCCTTCGGTGTGCAACGTGAGATCAAGGTCAAGGAGCCGCCAAAAGGGATCAATATCATAGCCACTGAATTCAGTCCGGGTAGACCACAGCCTACACCGGTCAACGAGGTGCGCCAGAAAACGTCGGCTGAATACCAGGAATTCCCTGTCTTCACCGAGCCATCAGAACAAGGACAGGAAAACCAGGATACAAAAACCAATGATAATGATGATGTGATCAGTGATGCCAAGGAGGACAATAAGCTGGCACTGGAAGCGGGTCGTATAAAAATAGACAGCAAGTTGATCAGCAAGGCGCTGAGCGAAGAAATCAAGAATGGCCTGATTGATCTTCAGGTTGAAGAGCAGAGAATTATTCTCCGTATACGGGAGAAGGGGGCGTTTCCCTCCGGTAGCGCGAAGTTAATCAAGCCATTCAGTACGATTACCGCGAAAATCAGCAAGGTCTTCAAAGATTTTGACGGCATGATCATCGTTACCGGCCATACCGATCACTATCCTATTCATACCAGACGTTTTCGTTCCAACTGGGAACTCTCCGCTTCCAGGGCTGTAAGTGTTATTCATGAGATGTCAAAAGACCGCGTACTCAAAGGCAAGAAGTTCGAGCTGGCAGCGTATGCGGAAACTCAACCCGTCGACACCAATGAAACATACGTCGGCAGGGCCAAGAACAGGCGTGTAGAGATCATAATGGATTATTCCAAGATACCCGAACGACCTGCGACAAGCACCGATACCAGCGATGTTTCCGGTCTGGATCTGGAGATAAAGGACAGCATCGGAAACACAGGATCCGCATCGGGTGGTAACAATCAGCAAGCCAGCGGCGAGTAATTTCAGGAACATGAATGATGAAGCATTTACAGGCGAAAAAAGAGATTGAGAGGCGTAATTTCTTTCGAATCGACGATACAGCTATTCTATATTACAGGGTGATATCCGAGGAGGATTTTGAACGCGACCAGCACAATGATGACCAGGTGCTGGTGAATAAGCTGACGTTGAAGGCAAGATTTGACAGCATATCACGAGAGATGCGGCCGCTTTTCAGGGTCATTCAGGCGGGTAGTCCCGACATCGCGAAATATCTGTCATCATTGGACAAAAAACTAAATTTGCTCAGCGAATACTATGTGGAAATAGCTATGGGCGATATGGATATGGCGCCACAGAAGATCAATCTGGGTGCGGGTGGCCTGGCTTTTACCGCTCAATCGCCGATCATGTCTGGAGCTCTCATGGAGCTCAGGATGGTATTGCTACCGGAGCATTACGGAATATTCAGTTATGCAAAGGTTGTTTCATGTGCGCGTAATACAGACGATATAATGAATGTCAATTCATACAAGATTTCTGTAGAGTTCGAGAACATGAGTGACGATGTGCGCGATATTATTACCCGGCACGTACTCGGCAAAGAGCAGGCGTCTATCAGCAAGGCTTAACTGAGCTATACCGCAGAGGCGCAGAGAACGCAGGGAGTTATTTGAGTCTTCGTAAAATCGGCTTCAGCCGCGAATTGCTGTTAATCCTAGTTGATAGCTATCCCTGATAGCGATGTTGCTTAAGTCAGTACAGTGGATTAGGCGCTAGCCGTAATCCGCCGGATGCATTCGGTGCAATACGCTACGCCATTGCGCATTACACGCTGTTTGACGTGCAAGATGAATAAAGGAAGATGTTCTGATTGAACAAAAAAATGTTATCTTTGCGTTCTCTTCGCCTCTGAGGTAGACGACAGGCGCCTCTGATCAGACCGTTGTGGTATTCGGATCGCGTTCGATCTGGTATTTACGCATCTTCTCCGCCAGGGTCGTGCGTCTGAGTCCCAGCGATTTAGCCGCGTGTGCAATAACACCGCCTGACTTGTCCAGTGCGTCCTGTATCAGGTTCACCTCAATATTGGAGATATAGGTTTTCAGATCAAATCCTTCGGCCGGGATGTGCAAGTGGGGGGTAGTCATATCCTGACATCTTTTATCGACATTTTTCATTACCTGGCTGACATCATTGATTTCCAGACCTGATGCAGCCTGCTCTGAAATTTGGGCTCTGATCCTTTCCGGCAAATTATTGGCTTGCACCAGTCCGTTCGGATACTTGATCGCCATTCTCTCGATCTGATTGGCCAGTTCGCGTACATTTCCTGGCCAGCGGTACTGGGACAGGGCAACGACTGCTTCAGGAGTGAAGCGTACAGAGCTTTGCTTGGTCTGTTCGAGGCGAGAAATCAGTTCCTTGACCAGTAGCGGCAGATCTTCGATTCTTTCAGCGAGGGTCGGCAGGCAGATTGGGAACACGTCGAGCCTGAAATAGAGATCTTCTCTGAATTTACCCTGCTTGACCATATCTTCCAGATTGCGGTTGGTTGCAGCAATAATGCGTACGTCCGCGGTAATGCTGGTCGTGCCGCCTACGCGCTCAAAAACGCGCTCTTCCAGAACACGCAATAGCTTGACCTGCATGGCCATGGTCATTTCACCGATTTCATCGAGAAACAATGTGCCACCTTCAGCCATCGAAAACCGGCCCTGCCGTGCTGTTATTGCACCGGTGAAAGCCCCTCTTTCATGACCGAATAATTCCGATTCGAGCAGGTCGTGGGGTATGGCGCCACAATTGACGGGTACAAAGTGTTTATTGCCGCGACTTGAATGATAGTGTACGTTGCGCGCGACAACCTCTTTACCGGTACCGGATTGACCGAGAATCAGCACGTTCGCATCGCTTTGTGCCACTTGTTCGATTTCATGACGTACTCGCTGCATCGCAGCACTCTTGCCTACCAGGCAGCGAAACAATTTTTTGTCCTGTGTCACCGTTTGCGCCCTGCTCGTTTGTGCGCTATCCGTGTTGTTATTCTCGACAATATCGGTTTGATTGCTTCCTGTATCAACATCAGTGTGTTGATGCCCTTGATTGCTTACTGCTCCCATGACATTTTTCCGCCTTCGCGTCATTAATCTGTTGTTACTAATCTAGTACGATCGTCAAGATATTGGCGAGAGCTGAAGCTGAATTATGTAAAGTATTGTAAAGACACGCTAAAATCGCCGGGTATAATCAGGCGGGTATCATAACTGAATCCCTGGGGGTGGAGTTCGGTTTCAGAGAAAGTTGTGTATGCGCTCAAGCAGGTCCTGCTTGCTGTAAGGCTTGGCCAGCATCTAGAATGTGTGGCTGCCTTGCCCATGCGGTTGTGATTCCTTTTCTGCTGCTGTGGTTAGCAGAATCTTCAAGCGTGGGAATTTCTTTACCGCCCAGTTTGCCAGATCGCGACCGTTCATATCCCCTGGCATCAATATATCGGTGAAAAGCACGTCGATATCCTTGTTCTTTTCCAGCAGACTTCTTGCTGATGCGGCATTATCAGCCTCCAGTATATTGAGTTTTAATTTATCCAGGCAGCGTACAGCATATTGTCTGACATCCGGACGGTCTTCGACAACCAGAACGGTCGCATCACCGACCGGCATTATTTTTTTACGATCGGCTTGTGCATCAGTTGCCTGTTTGCCGGCATAAACCGGAAACAGCATCTTCAGGCTCGTACCCTTGCCCGGGCTGCTGTCAATCGTCAGTACACCGCGTGACTGTCGCATGAATCCGTATACCATGCTCAGGCCGAGGCCTGTGCCTTCATTGTGCCGGGTCGTGAAAAAGGGCTCTGTTGCATGCTGGCGCACTTCATCCGTCATACCCTGACCGGTGTCGTTGATAGCGATGCAGACCGCCTGCTCCTGGATGTCAGTATCCGTGGTTTGTGTATCCTGATCCGGTTGATAGCTATCTAATCTGGCTGTGATGGATATCAGGCCGCCGTCGGGCATCGCATTCCTGGCATTCAGTATTATGTTCAACAGGGAGGTTTCGAATTGGGCGGAATCGACCAGAATGTCAGGTAACTCTTCCTGGATATCGATAGACAGCTCAATTTTGTCCCCCAATGTATGTTTAAACAGTTTGATAAATTTTGTGATTGATGTGGCAACGTTTATGTAATCCTGTGCCAGAGATTGCTTGCGAGAGAATACCAGCAACTGTTTTGTCAGTTCTACGCTATCCTGTATGGCTGATCGTGCATCCTCGAGTATTTCCTGGTCATCCTTGCTGATGTGATATTGTTCTGTAAAGCTCTCGTCCAGTAATTCCAGGTTGCCTTTGGCTATTGTCATCAGGTTGCCAAAATCATGTGCCACACCACTGGTCAGTTGACCTATGGCCTCCATTTTGTGGTTATGGGTTTCCTGTGCCTGCTTTTTGATGCGATCTGTTATGTCCTGGACTATGCCGGTGGTTTCTGTCGGGTTGCCATCGGTGTCCAGTTTGCTGACGGCCTGATGAAAAACCCACAGTGTCTTGTCATTAGGCAAACGGATACGGTGTTCGAGTGTATGCGAATCTCCGGTTTTTAAGACGTTCTCCCTGAACTGGTTGTATTTCTCGCGGTCGTCTTCAACAACTGCCTGATAAAATATGTCAAAGCCCGGAATGAGGCTGCCAGGTTTGTAACCGTAGATGTGATACATCTCATCCGACCATGTCATTGATTCTCTCTGACTGTCCCAGTGCCAGTTGCCTATATGGCCGACATGCTGTGCTTGTCGCAGCAGGTTTTCACTCTGATGCAGTTTCTCCATAAGCAGGTAGCGGGATAGAATCCCGGACAATCGCAGACCAATAATATAAAAAGTTTCCTGCTCTGCTTCAGACCAGGATCTGGAACTGGAACTGACGCACCTGTAGAGTGTAATAAACCATGCATGGCTGTTATGTACATGAAGCGGCATGATGATTTGATGGAACTGTTGTCTGTAACTGGCTTCAGATTGTACCGGCTCGGGTGCGGATGATAATACTATTGGGTATTCGCTATTGTCCGACCTGTGTAAAGCCTCTGTTTCAATACTATCCACCAGCGTTTTGTGGATATCTAAAGCGTTGTCGGAATTGTCATTCAGTGCCGCAGAGGCGATATTCGCATCTGCGTAGCTTTTCTCCATCGCAGTAAGAATAAATGCGTGATCAGCCGAAAATATATCGAGCATTTCGTTCAGCACTTCATGCAGTATCGTATCCTTGTTCTTGCTCTGTGTCAGTATTCGAGAAATTCTTTCAGTATGCTCCAGGTGCAGCTCACGTTGTTTCAGGGCAACAATCGCATTTCTGGCTTTTAGAAGGTATTGAATACGATATGGAAATGTGTCCCAGTTTATCGGCTTGGTGATGAAAGCGGTCGCACCCAGTTTGAAGGCCTTTTCTATGGACTCGGGATCATCCAGTCCGGTCACCATCACGACTGAAATATCAGTGTCGCCGGTGAGTCTGCGTATTTCCGAGCATACATCGAATCCGCTCATTCCGGGCATTTTGACGTCCAGAAGCACCATGTCGGGATCAAATGATGTTATGGCGTCGATAGCAGCCGGGCCATTATCCACTTCGGCGATAACATAGCCATCTTCTACAAGCGTCTCGGTCATCAGCAGTCGCATGGTCGAGTCGTCATCCACGACCAGTACTCGTGATCTCTCTGATGCGCCCGTTTCTTTCTGCACGATTTGCCCTTTCAACAGTGATTTATCCGGATTGTACATAGCAAAGGCCACGGAGGGTAGTGGGATTAGCTGTCCGGAGCGCAGTAATTCTCCCTGTTACAGGATTTTGAACGCCAGGAAAATGGGCATATTGATACCGTGTCTGAACGGCCGCTCGCTATGTTTATTGGGGAAAATTCCCACATGCGGCAAATGCCTATATAAAATGACGGAGAACGACTAATATTCCGAGTGAAATACTCGGATAATATATTCATAGAGTAGATATTGATGTGTTGATTAAGCGGGCTCATTTTGATGCAAGATAACAACCGGGAAGAAAGACCTGCTCATTCATCCTGGGTATACAGGAAACAAATCGATTTACTGTACGAGGATATGCCATTTGCCATCATCTCAACTGCGGCGGTGGTTATGCTCGTGTTTCTATTTCTGAGCGATTCGGTCAGCTGGCACAATCTCGCCATCTGGTTTTCCCTGTTTTGTATGGTGCTGATATTTCGTGCTGCTTCAAACTGGCTGTATTCAAATCAGAAAAAAACACTCAAGGTCAACTACAGGCAGGCAGAGACGATATTCATCACCGGAGAGGTGATGACGGGGATGCTGTGGGGAAGTGTCGGTTTGTGGTTGTTTCCCGAAGTCGATTTAAAAGGAAAAATCCTGCTTTTTATCGTGATAATGGGCATCGCAGCCGCTTCGAGCACTACCATGGGGTATCGTAGAGCACCGATATATATATTTACATCCTTGCTGATTTTGCCACTGGTAATCGGTGTTATTACCAGTGATTTCCCCAATGCATTAGCCGTATCGATTGCGATGCTGGTTTACATGGTATTTCTGCTGCGGACTTCGACGAGCTTCTATAAAAACAATGAGAAAATGCTGCAGCTGCAGGAGGGGTCATTAAATAATGAGCAAAAGTTATTGATCCAGAGAGAGAAGGCGGAACTGGCGAATCAGGCCAAATCAGAATTCCTGTCTCTGATGAGCCACGAATTACGTACACCCCTGAATACCGTGCTGGGATTGAATGAACTGCAACTGCTGGACAGGAGCGATCCTCTAACCGCGAAACAGCGCAAACGTTCTATCAAGATAAATGATGCAGGCCATCATTTGCTGTCGTTAGTCAATGATGTGCTTGATTTTTCTAGAATAGAGACGGGTGAAATCGAAATTAATGTAGACGTGATTGATAGCCAGGCCGTTCTACGTGACGCACTCAAGCTGATTGAAGGCAAGGCGAACAGTCGAAACATAAATGTTTATATAGAAGAGTCAAGATCGAGCACCTGGGTGAAGGCTGATTACACTCGGCTGAAGCAGGTTATGGTCAATCTGCTTGATAATGCGGTGAAATACAACAGGCAGGAAGGAACGATAACGGTGACCTTTGAAGATGTCGGTCACGATTACCTGCGAATCTCCGTTATCGATACCGGTTACGGTATACCCGATCACCTCAGTGGTGAGCTATTCAAACCTTTTTCCAGGCTTAATGCAGAAGAAATGGGAATTGACGGTACCGGCATCGGGCTGAGTTTCAGCAAGCAGCTAGTCGAACTGATGAACGGCCAGATCGGTGTGGAGAGTCGCCAGGGACAGGGTAGTTGCTTCTGGGTCGAGCTGCCCAAATCCGAGCAACCTGCTGTAAACGACCGGCAGCAGGACTTTCCAATGCCGGTTGTCTATCGTGGGCAGCATTCCCGCTCAAAAGCAGGAGGGAAGCTGTTACTGGCCGAGGACAACCTGGTCAATCAGGAAGTTGCAGTGGATATGCTCGAGCAGTCTGGTTTCAAGGTTGATGTTGCGAATAACGGAGAAGAAGTACTGGAAGCGTTGCGCAAGGATCAATACAGCCTGGTGCTGATGGACTGTGAAATGCCGGTGATGGATGGATTTGCAGCAACAGAGAGATTACGTCAACTCGAAAGTGATCTGCAATTACAGGAAACACCGGTTGTGGCTTTGACCGCTCATGCTGTAGATGGTGTACGGGAAAAATGCCTGGCTTGTGGAATGAACGATTTTCTCGCCAAACCATTCAGCTTTAAAGAAATAACGGCCAAGGTATCGCAGTGGACAGGAATCAAGCCGGGTGCTTCTTCAAATCAACAGAAAGTATCTGGAAAGCACTCGGATGATATGACCGGGACTGACGGCCCCAGGCAACGACATGCGCTAGATGCTGTGACACAACAATATGCTTCAGCACTGGATCCGGATGCATTGAAAAAGCTTCATGCCAGAAAGAAATATAGAAAAAGAGATCTGGTTAAAAGGGTCGTCAATCTTTATCTCGAGCAGACTCCGAAGTTGCTGGATGAACTTGCCCTGGCTATACGGCAGTCTGATACTGAAACACAGGCAAGCATAGCGCACACTGTAAAGTCATCCAGTTTAACTGTTGGAGCTATGGCGCTTGCTGATACGTGCAGGAAAATAGAAGAAACGAGTAAGAAAAACCCGGTCGAACACAGCGTAATTGATAAATTGATGCAACAGTACATGGCTGTTGAAAAAGAACTTCAGCATGCATTGGTCAATGAAGAGTGATCAATCGCTGTTAGCTGGATAAGCGCTTTTACGTATTGATCGTGACTGGATCTGACGTCCAACCTGCTTAACCAACTTGCCCCTAAAATCCAAATCCTTCATGCAACATCCGGGCTAGTTATAGTTGATTGTGATATCGACCAGTCCCTGATACGTGCCCGCGTCAGGATTATTGTCATTGGTCAGCTCTCCGCCGATTTCAAGCAGCACATCTTCGTTAGGGGCTTGCTGTCCATTCTCCCTGGGGGTGTAGTCAAGGTGTGTGGAAATATTATTTTCGTTGCCGGTAATGCTGACTGTTGCAGGCATGGAAACGTCATAAACCAGGTTCTGGCTGCTGTTGATCAGTAATTTCGCCGGCTTCGATGAACTTAAGGAGACTCGATCACCTGGCTTCATGTTAATTGTATTGCCGTGATAAGTATCGACTGACTTGCTGGCAGGCTGCCTGAGTAGTACGGTGTCGGAAACTGCAAATGACGCTGCAGGTACTATATTGGCAGAAATTGTAGTAATCGCAGTCGCAAATGAGCCGGCCTCAGCCGTCAGTGTAATTGAGAAAAGACCAGACAGCAGAAGTGCGTTTTTCAATTGGTCCAATGTCATCATCTCCACCTGATAGAGGGTTATAGTGTACCGCGAAGCTGGATTTTTCTAAAACAATTCAGTGTTGATGTTTCGCAGTTGCCGGTGCATCCACGATGCAACTGCGTTCAGGTGATCAATTGGCAGCGATTCTGAATGTGTTCGTGGTCGTGTGGATTCTGACTAGTTGATAATGAATAATTGCTCAAAATTTGCAACCTTCAGTATTTTATCGACCTGGTCAGCCGGGCTCTGGATTACAACCGAGCCGCCTCTGCACTTGGCGTATTCACGTAATAACAGCATCATGCCAAGGGCGGAGCTGTCAATGTAACTTGCGTTACTCAGGTCTACATTAAAAGTAATACCGTCATTGTCCGGGATCTGGCTATATGCTTGACGGAACTGCTGAGACAACCTGTAATCAAATCGTCCTTTCACGTTGATTTGTACGACCATGCCATCGTTGGATATTTTCTGATCTACCGACACACCTTTACCTCCTTCGCCTGCACATCGGACAGGCTTGTAGCTCGCTGCCAGATATATAAATCGGCCATTGAAGAAAAATCTTTAATGTTTTCAACGGCGCGAATAAACAGGGCTTCCAATCGTGTGAAAGACCGATAAATACAAAGAGCCTGGGTGTTCGCAGTTGCAGATCAGTTATTTGCTGGTGCTTGTTACGAACATGGCATGTATCTTGCTTTATTTTGTTAAAAGACGGGAAATTGCCGTTTCTTTACTCGGTGTGGTGATAATAAGCCACTGATTAAATGCAAGAAAACAAAAATTCTGACCCGCGATGTCGGGAATTTGATTGCTGCGCCGAAACAATCAAGCAATTGTACTGGCCTTGCCTGTGCTGGAGATGCGTGTGTATCCGCTAAACGACAATATAAAAATCTTATCTGTGGGGCATTTACACTATCCCTGCAGGCAGGCCTGCGTTGCTAGAAATGCCGATACCGGTTCGAGCACCAGCGAACGATATCCATATTTCCGGCAAATACTTGCCGCTGATCGATGGCAGCCAAGGTGTGATGATGGTTAACAAGGGCTTTGAGCCGGAAATACAGGAATATATCTCAGCCGGTCAGACACTGCGTATTCTGGTAGTCGATGACAGTAAGCTTGTGCGCACCGCAATCAGAGAAAGGCTTGAGCTAGGCGGTCTTGAAGTCATCGAGGCGAAAAGTGGCAGGCAGGCTCTGGAACGGATCCATCACCAGCTTCCTGACCTGGTGCTGCTGGATGTGGTGATGCCCGGTCTTGATGGCATATCTGTGCTCAAGACCGTTCGCAATACCTATTCGAAACAACAGCTGCCGATCATACCGGTGACTTCCAGAGACTCATCGAGTGAAATCGTGCAGGCACTGGATTCTGGTGCCAATGACTATGTAACGAAACCGATCGATTTTGATCTGCTGTGGGCAAGGCTGAGCAACCAGTTGATGCAGAAGCAGGCGGTTGAGTTTCTGCGTTATGCACAGAACAGTCTTGAGCAGCAAATCAGGCAGAGAACCAAAGAACTGAATTCGAGTAATCAAAAGCTCAGGTGCATGATTCAGGAACGATTACTGGCGGGAGACAGACTACAGAGACAGGCAAATTATGATGAGTTAACCGGATTACCTAATCGCAGCCTGGTAAAAGACCGTCTGCAACAGACGATTGCAATGGCAAAACGGCGAAGTCTGAATCCCGGTGTCGCTTTTGTCGATCTCGACAATTTCAAGCATGTGAACGATACCATGGGACATGCTGCCGGTGATGAGTTGCTGATAGAGGTGGCTAGAAGGCTGTCCGCCTGTGCTCGCAAGAGTGATACTGTGGCTCGATTAGGTG
>CAJIBR010000187.1_pt1 | contig 10925 bp, 7 predicted proteins | sample 9199401 | NCBI WGS metagenome assembly CAJIBR01 (sample SAMEA7708310, study PRJEB35096) | sediment metagenome | biome: marine neritic benthic zone biome [ENVO:01000025]; feature: sediment [ENVO:00002007]; material: shallow marine sediment [ENVO:03000034] sea grass bed [ENVO_01000059] ... | reverse complement strand
GTTTGAGCGCACCACCGTCCATGGCGCATCGATGGTGTGGGTGCGTTTCAGCATTTCATACTTCACGTTGGTGAAATCATCCCAGCGGTCCTGCGCCTGCAGGTCGACCTCGCTGAGTTTCCACTGCCGTAACGGGTCCGTCTTGCGTCGCTCGAACCGGCGTGCCTGTTCGTCCTTGGTGACACTGAAATAAAGCTTCACCAGGATGGTCTCCTGTCGAACCAGGTCGCGTTCGAAGCCTACGACGCCGCGCATGAAATTGTAATATTCCTTTTCGCTGCAGTAATTGAACACACGCTCGACCATGGCCCGGTTGTACCAGCTGCGGTCGAAAAGCACGGCCTCTCCGGCGCGTGGAAACTGCGACACGTACTTCTGGTAGTACCACTGGGTTTTCTGTTCCTCGGTCGGTTTCCCGAGCGCGACTACACGGTAGTGCTTTTCGTTCATATAGCGGGTTACCCGGCGGATGGTGCCACCCTTGCCAGCCGCGTCGCGGCCTTCGAACAGGATGATCATGCGCCGCTGTTTTTCCTCGAGATACTGCTGGAGCTTCAACAACTCGGCCTGGAAGGGCTTCAGCTCCTCTTCGCGCCGATAGCGCTTGATTGCTTTTTTCTGCCTGGCCTTAAGGATGGCATTCTCTTCAGCCAGTTCTTCGTACTCATGCACATAATCCTTCAGGCTGAGCTTTTTACCGCCCACCTCGATATATTCGGGACTCAGTTGTTGGGCCACAATCGTCTACTCCTGCAATCAGTTCTGTTAATGGTTCAATAATACACCGGCCAACATAAACACCCTGTCAACAGGCCGCCAGCGAAACACAACAATAACGCATCCCACGACATAAGGTATTGATCCTGCTCAATAATCGATCAGCGAGAAATGGGGCCGGTACGGGTTATTTCGAGATTCGACCCGAATGCTAGAAAACGACATTGCTTTGGAAACCGTGAATATGCACCGGTTGTCACGCAGGTCGTTGCTTCAGGCTAAGTCTATACATCTGTCTTCGTTAAGGCTGGTATTTGTATAATCAAGTTAAAAACCCGCTCCAGCCGGTACTCGTATGCTGCCAGACGACAGTCGCTATAATCGGTATCCTCATCGAAATCGTGGTGATTTCCGGCACTGTAATTGATCCCTCTGTCGTAGAGTCTGAATCAGGACCAGGGAAGGTATAGGCGGTAACACTGATATCCCAGAATAATCCACTGTCATTCACGTTGCCGTAACTGCCGTAATAGTCAATTTCCATGTCTCATGTGTCATCGTCGACGAAATTAACGTTTGATGACCCTATTCAGAAATATATCGGCTGCCATGTTCAAAATCGAATCCACTTTGTATTGCCGGAGCTTTCTGAATTCGGGATACGATGCGCCAGCTATATTCTGTCGTCAACGATACAAAGGGCACCATTCACTGCCCAAAATGATAGTGATATATAAATTTATCATAGTGTTCTTGGTTATTATTTCTTCCTGCGTACAGCTGGAAACTTGATAGTTGAGTTCGACCCTGGTTCTTCCTGATCAGCACTTTGTGTATTTTTAAAGTCAAAGCGTTTACGGGATTTGATAAGTTCGAGTAACTGGTGCTCAGTCAAAGGCCGACTTATCAGAAAGCCCTGCGCGATATCGCACTCATGACTCCGCAGTAATTCCAGTTGCTCGGGTGTCTCTACGCCTTCTGCCACAACCTTCAGGTTGAGGGTGTGAGCCATGGCAAGTATCGCTGAGATAATGACTGCATCTTTTTTATCAGTTGTAATGTCTCGCACGAAGCTCCGGTCAATCTTCAGAATATCTATAGGCAAATTGCGCAGGTAACTGAATGACGAATAACCAACGCCAAAATCATCCATTGAAATCTTCACACCAAGTGATCTGATTTCGTTGAGCGTATTGGAAGCATGCTCATATGCATCCATAATGCTGGTCTCAGTCAACTCAATCTCCAGACATTCAGCATCACATTCATTCTCGATCAGGCTGCCTCTGATAATTTCCAGTAGATTTTGCTTGTTAAGCTGCACAATGGATATGTTGACTGAAACAGAAATATTTATGCCCTGTTCATGCCAGCCTGCAGCCTTTCGCGTTGCCTCGTTAATCACCCATTCTCCAATCGGTAATATCAGGCCAGTTGATTCAGCAACCGGGATAAAAGTGTTCGGCCCAATAATACCTTTATCGGGATGGCGCCAGTGTATCAATGCTTCCACGCTTCTGATCTCGCCGCTGGATATATCGACTTTGGGCTGGTAATTGAGCAACAGCTCGTTATTATTAATCGCATTGCGCAAGTCATTTTCCAGTATGAGTCGTTGCATTGTCACAGCATTCATTGACTCGCTGTAGAATTGATAGTTATTACGACCGTTTTCCTTGGCATGGTACATTGCAATATCTGCATTCTTGATTAGAGTATCAACGTCTTCGCCATCAGTCGGATACATGCTGATACCGATACTGCAGCCTACGAATAAAACATTGTCATCGATCTCAACAGGATCAGACATAATGTCCAGCAGTCTCTGTGCAACATGGGCAATATCACTTGGTTCATCAAAATCAGACATCAGTATTATGAACTCGTCACCACCAAGCCGAGCCAGGGTATCACTTGGGTCATCGAGCATTATGCCAGTCCCGGGACTCGTGTGTGATACCTGGTCTTCCATGCGTATACACTCTTCGATGCGCCTGGCAATTTCATTCAGGAGCTTGTCCCCGAGCTGATGGCCAAGCGTATCATTGACTTGTTTGAAGTTATCAAGATCCAGGAAAAGTATTGCGATGCCGGTTTTGTGTCGGTAGGCATTGGCCAAAGCACTGTGAAGATATTCCTGGAACATGCGCCTGTTAGGCAGGCCGGTGAGTGCATCACGATATGCCAGGTAAGAGACCTGTTCCTGTGATTGTTTCAGGTTTCTGCTCATTTCCTGGAATGAGTACGCCAGTTCTCCAATTTCATCCTTGCTGGATATATTTGTTTCGATATTGAAATTACCCTGACCAATCTCATATGCAACACTCCCAAGCCGACGAATAGGATGTATCAATATCCAGTTAATCAGAATGAAAACCAGAACGCCGACCAAAATGATTGACATCAGTGTCACTAACGTCACTATGATGCCAAGAACGCGGCTGGATGAGTGCAGATCATATGCCGGTAGCACAGCATACAGATGCAGATTCTCGTGTAACTTTCGCCCCGATAAATATACTTCAGTACCCTGCAGAGATGCGTGCACTATTTCCCCATGTAGTGCTGATAACCGTATCTGAGTATCCAGCTCCGAACGATGTCCACCTTTTTCCTGCTCCTCTGGCCAGGTATACACATTACCAGCTGCATCTGTGATAAAGAGGTAGCCGCTATTTCCAAGTTGATGCATATCAAGCTGTTTTCTCAGGTAACCCAGATCGGCGGTTATTACCAGGTATCCACGCAGACTGGGTGGTAAATTAAGTGGCTCAAAACTTTCGTCCCGGAACAGCAGTCTTTTTCCGACATATAATACAGGTTCACCATTATCCTCGTTGTAGGTATACATCTCGTACAACAGATCATCAGCTGCCTGTAGTTGGCGAAAATATTCCGATTTATGTTCATACTCAGTCTTGTTAGGCAAGGGGGCCTTTGTCAAGCGCATATCCTCATAGCCGCCTTGCAACAGGATGCGCAATTCATAATAATCCGGATAGGCACGCTGATAACTGGAAAACAGGCGCATTAGGGCCGGTTGCAGTAATGAATAGCGGTCCGTTTCATCTTTTGTCAATACATAGTTTACAAGCAGTTGCGAGCCGGAAAAAAGATCGATATTGGAACGTACCGTTGACAAATGATTCTGCGCACCATGTTCCACCTGATCAAGCAAAGTGGACATTTGACGAAACAAGGTCTTACGCGCATTATCCTCAAGCGTTTCATACGCGTACCATCCAAGCAAGACGAGAGGCAATACCACCAGCGGCATCACGACCATAAGTATCTTGTATTGTAGATTCAATCGCATCATAATCCGTTATGATTCAAGGTTCCGTTATTCGCCGACGACATGCGGCAAGATGGTATTGTACTTTTTCTGCGTACGCGGCGGTAGTTCAAGATAGAATTCTGAACTATCGATGAAAGCCTGATCCGGGTAAATTACCGGGTCTGATAGAAATTCTTGCGGAAGGTATTTTCTCGATGCCTTGTTGGGTGAAGCAAAATAAACAAACCGGGCCAATTGCGCGGCATTTTCCGGTTCATTGAGAAAATTTATAAAGTCCATTGCCAGTTTACGATTATTTGACGCCTTGTTGACGACCAGGTAATCGATCCAGATTCCTGTGCCTTCCTCGGGCACCACGTAGGTAATATTCTCATCATGTTCCGCCACCATCTGGGCATCACCGTTATAGGCCAGCGCTGCAACTGCATCACCTCTTACGAGCGCCGATTCCTCGGTCAGTGCGATATATGAGTAATCGTAGACATGCGGTTTTTGTACCAGCAACATGGACTTGGCTTTATCCAGCTTTACAGGGTCAATGGTATTGATTGAATATCCCTGACTCTTTAACGCCATCGCCATTAAATCGCGGCTGTCCTTAACGAGAACTATCTTACCCTTCAGTTCTGGCGCCGGATCAAACAGCTGCTTCCAGCTGGTGATGGGTTGCTTGACGAGATCCTGGCGATAGGCAATACCCATCGTCCCCCAGAAAAACGGAACCGCATATTCGGCAGCACCTGGAAAAGCTTCTGCCCATCGCTTTTCAATATGCTTTTTATTTGGTACCTCCCGCTCAGTAACAGGCGCGAGCCAACCCCGCCGCATGTATGTCTTTATAGAACGACCATTCGAGCAAATTATATCGTACACAGCACCATCCGTATTCAATAGCATGTCATCACGCAGCTCGTCCGACTCGAAGTAAGCAAACTTGACACGGGCATTGTATAGCTTCTCGAATTTATCGATGAGTTCTGGATCCATGTATTCGGACCAGGTAAGAAAATGCAGTTCTTGAGGCTGTTCTGCATATGTAAGTGAAAATGGCAGAGAAAACGTGAAGGAAAGCACAATGACCACGTTTTTTAATGAGGTACACAAGTGAGTTACCATGGCAAGAAGATACCTCAACTTATTAATATTGAGCGAATTTGGTTAAATATTTTATATAAACCGGGAGTCATTCCATAATCTGTGATATAGGGTCCTGCTCGAGCCTGTTACTTAGGATAATACTGAAAATATCCCTTTTAATAATAATAGTTTAGTAGAACGGCCATGCTATTCAATGTAACCTGTCTGTTTCACCAGAAACGCGATAGACGGCTCGATCTATCTGATGAACTGTATGGAAAATCGCGTGACGCGAAACAAGTGGAGGGGTGATCAGCTGACCCACTTAATTACTACAAGAGTGCATTGAGCCAGATAGATATCGCGATTATATGGTATTGCACTGAAAAGGGCTTGAATTTACGTAACGGAAATTACATTATATTTGTGGACAGATTTACCTGGCGCATATTTGATTGCACAAAGTGCGGCCTGACACATACGTCTGGATCGAATTGTCGGGCCAGCGTCGCGAATCACATCCTGTAATTCGCCTTTAAGATTTCGATACATTCTGTTGCTCCCGGCAGTTTATTCGGCTTTTCACTAGAATTGACGGATTCAATTTTGAACATCAGGTCTTACAACACAAAAACACAATATCTGTAGAGCAGCCTGTCAGTTGTAGTATTTGCTAAAATCAAATCAACATGTCGATTAAAAACAACTCAGAGGTCCGCAATGGGCACGATAAATGGATACTACGGGCTCTGCGCTGGGTTGTCATTCTTGGACTGATTACAGCAGGAGGATGGTACATGATCTTCATGCCCGGTAAATCCTGGTCGGAACCGGTACCCCCGCTGTCTGCTGAAGAGAAGCTGATTCATGACAACTTGAAACGTCATGTCGAAATGCTGGCTGAGCAGATTGGCGAGCGCAATGTCTGGCAACCCGAGGCGCTTGTGGCCGCCGCCTTGTATATACGCACTACACTGGAAGACCTGGGCTACCAGCTACATATCCAGCCCTTTGAGAGCGAGGGCCAGACCGTTCAGAACATCGAGGTCGCATTACCGGGCACGACTGCGCCACAGGAGATTGTTGTTGTGGGCGCCCATTATGATTCGGTACCCGATGGACCGGGTGCCAACGACAACGCCTCGGGCATCGCCGCCTTGCTCGAGATTGCACGCTTGTTGAAAGGTAAAATGCATGCGCGCACGCTGCGTCTGGTGGCCTTTGTCAATGAAGAGCAGCCATTCTCCAACGGTGCACAGATGGGTAGTCGGGTGTATGCCGAGCGCTCGCGCCAGCACAACGAACAGATCAAGGCCATGGCCTCACTGGAGACTATAGGCTTCTACACCAATCAGGCTGCCTCTCAGCACTATCCCTTTCCGTACAGTTACATTTATCCCGATACCGGCAACTTTATCGGCTTTGTTGGCAATTTGTCTTCCTGGCGCCTGGTGCGAGAGGCCCTGGGTGCATTCCGGGCATCGACCGCCTTTCCCTCGGAAGCTGTCGCCGCCCCGGGCTGGATCAGGGGTGTTAGCTGGTCTGACCACGCGTCCTTCTGGCAGGCCGGCTACCCGGCGATCATGATAACAGACACGGCTTTCTTTCGTTACCAGCACTACCATAAGGAAACGGACACACCGGAAAAGCTCGATTACAAGAGCCTGGCGCGTGTGACCAGGGGCCTGGTCGATGTCGCCGCAGCATTGGCTGGTCATTAATGTATTCGGTATGTTTTATATTAAAGGGAATTACCCCACCGCTGTCCCATATACATCCAGTCGCCTCCAGAGGTATTCGCATATATCATACTTGACTTGAGAATATATGCATGCGCGTTGCTCCAGCCGCTAAACATACCAGCAATCAGAATGCATGCATCTACGTATGATTTGTTTTTTGTATTTTTGTATTTTTTGTTTTCGATCATGTTGATCATGACGTTGATCCTCTTGCCTGTAGTTGCCAGCTATTCAAGATGACGATCTCAGCATTGACCGTACTTTCATCTGTCACGCTTCAGCTATAAATCAATGCTGTAACTGAATAGCAGGAGGGATTAAATTTTGACCCTGTTAAAGGGCAGCACGCCGAGTGATGCTGTCACATGATAGCTTGAACCAAAACGACTATGGACAGAGAGTCGATTTCGAATCATAAAAAACCACCAGGATATCTGTCATTTCGGCATGTTTCTGAGCCGCATGACAGTGAATTTGAATCCTGCAAAGTCACCGGATTGCAGAATACATCCATTGACCCCTCCCTTTGTCAGCGTATTTGGGGGTGTTAGCCGATGACACGGTTTTACCCGCAATATCCAGGGCATTGAGCCCCACCACCTTTGATCGAAATCAACTATTATTCATAAAGTGGATTAAAAATGTGAAATAAGTGTTTTTGCCTGATACGATGTATTGTTCGATCTTTAATCAATCATCTGGTAAACACCCGGCTATGCCGGGGCACACATACGTCCGGATTACCAACACCGCGAGAATGCTGATTATCGGTATAGGTTTATGCAAGATCTGATAGCATTTTATGAATCACTCGAACTCAGTCCTGACGACTGGGAATTGATTTTCCGTGGTGTTTTACAGGTTCTGCTGCTTGTTTCGTCAGCTGTTTTCTCCGGCTCTGAAACCGCACTTTTCTCGCTTAGCCGTATTGATCTGCAGAAACTCAGGCAGACACGGGATCCGCGTTCGGAAAGCATTCACGCCATGCTCGATGAACCCCGGCGACTCATTATATCGATCCTGTGCGGTAATGAGCTGGTCAATATCGCTTCAGCCGTCAATATGACGGGCATCCTGCTATTGCTGTTCCCGGCTGAAAATGTAGGCTGGATCAACATTGTCATCATGGTTCCGTTATTACTGCTTATCGGCGAGGTGACACCGAAGACGATAGCCGTCAATTTTCCGGTCAAGTTTTCGACGCGCTTATCGGCACATATCCTTCCCCGATGGATGATTTTCATCACCCCTTTACGTGAGGGCATACGACTGATCGCTGACCGTATCACTTCCTTTATTGTCGGCGACGAAGTTAGCAGAGAGAATATCCTGCAGCCTGACGAACTGCGCACCTTGCTGGAAGAGGGCGAAGAAACAGGCATCATCGATGCCACTGAACGTGTCTTGATCGACAACGTGCTTGAAGCCGCGGAGACGGATATATCACGCATCATGACGCCGGGACCCCGTATCCTGTTTCTCGATGCGGATTTGCCGGTAGAGGAACTCATCGATGAATTCCGTCGACTGCGCCATCCAAGAATCCCCGTTTACCAGGGACACTGGGACAACGTGATCGGTTTCATCCACTCGGAAGATATCATGCGGATTGTCCGGGGCGGCCGTGACCTGTCCGAGGCCACACTGGACATGATCATAAAGCCGGCCCATTTCGTACCACCAACAAAGAAAGTAGACGAGATGTTTGACTATTTTCAGGACCACAATACACGTGTTGCAATTATTCTGGGTGAGTACGGCGAGGTACTCGGCATCGTAACCATGAAAGACGTTCTGACTTTTATCTTTGGCGAAATATCGGGCAAGATGGCGGGCACTGAATACTATCAGGAAGAGGATGAAAACAGTTACACAGTGCCCGGCGACATGCGTCTGGCCGATTTCAACAACCTGACCAATTTTGATATAGAAGACCCGGTGATGGCCACGATTGGCGGTGTCGCTTTCAGGCTTTACGACTGTCTGCCGCAACTGGACGACAAGGTCTCTTACGAGGGTTTTGAATTTACCGTCAAGGAGCTGAAAGGGCTGCGCATCAGTATGATAAAGGTGCAAAAGATATCCACCCGCATAAAAGATCTGCAGACAGAGGACCAGCCGGCTGATCAAGATGATGCTGCAGAGGATCTTACACAGGAGAAAACCAGCATCGGGCCACAATCCACACCTGATGAAACCCAGAAGCGAAAGAAGAAGAAAAAGAACAAACCATCGAAAAAACAGTTAACGAAACAACAGGAGGATGACCATGGACTGGCTGACTGAAGTGCTGTTGATCGTTATTTTTCTGATACTGAAAGGGTTCTTCTCAGGCTCCGAGATCGCCATGGTGAACTCGGACAAGCTCAAGCTCAAACATCAGGCCAAGATGGGGAACCGCGGCGCAAAACTGGTGTTGAGACTGTTCAAAACACCGGATGTAATATTAGGCACCACACTGGTAGGCACCAACCTGGCCACGGTTATAATTTCCACTCTGGGCGCATTGATCTTTATCGATATATTTGGCGCATCGGGAGACCTGATATCGGTTATCGTGATGACACCTGTGCTGTTGATCCTGGGTGAAGTGGTGCCCAAGAGTGTGTTCCAACAAAAAGCAGACACCCTGGTCAGCTACCTCATATATGTACTGCGCTTCTTCTCTTATCTGTTCTATCCGCTGATTTTTGTATTCAGCCGAGTGGCGCGGTTCGGTACTCGCGTTGCCGGCGGCGGGGGCACACCGCAGAATATGTTCATTACCCGTGAAGAGATTCGCTCATTGCTGGATTTATCCGAAAGCGCATCCGATCCGTCCACCATCGACCGCAAACGCATTCGACGCATCATTCGCTTTGCTGATACCACGGTTGGTGAGGCGATGATTCCACTTGCCGATGTCGTCGGTTTCAATGAGGCCCGCGAAATGAAAGAGGCCATTCGGATCGTTCTAAAGCACGGATATAACAGGCTGCCTGTCTACCAGAGAAACATTACCAATGTTAAAGGTATACTGACCCTGAGCACATGGGACCTGATGAATCCGGATCTTCCGAATCGCGCGATTTCAGATTATGTGAGTGAAACCCTGTACCTGTCGCCCAAGCAGACTATCGACAGGGCGCTGCCGCAGTTACAGGCGCGTGATGATCATATGGCAGTGGTAGTCGATGAATTTGGATCCGCTGTCGGAATTCTGACGATGGAAGATGTATTTGAAGAAGTCGTCGGTGAAATCGACGTTGGCTATGATTTCGACGAGTATCATCCAAAAAAACGTATTTATATCGAGCATGTCGATGAGAACACGCACCTGATGAGCGGTCGCATGCCGATTTCTGAAATCAACGATATCCTGTATGCACAGTTTCCGGTTGAAGAGGCGCATAGCATAGGAGGACTCATCGTCACCCGCTTGCGTCATATTCCAAAGGAAGGCGACACGATAGAAGAGCAGGGCTACAAGATCAGCGTTATCGAAGCTGATAACCGCTCGGTCATCAAGGTCAGGATGGAGCGTTTATAACAGCTCTTTAAGGCCTTTATGTTTGAATTTTTAACGTAACAGGCCTGGCCCATCATATTATGATGTCTACTAGTAGTTGACAGAGATATAGAATCTATAGGGATAAAGCGTCAACCGTTAGTTGACACTGTAAAAAGGGCCGCAGTGATTACATTATGACCATACTTATAGTGGGTTGGTCAGTTCGATAGTAAGCGGCATAATCAAGTTATTACGCACTTCATTGCCACTATGTTCCTTGCAGTTCTTTGCTTTGAAATCGATTTCCTTTAAAAACAGTTACTTGGACCTTGGCCGCGATTTTTATCAGACGATCAAACCAACGCCTGTTCAGAATCCTGAACTGATTATTTTCAACCAGGCGTTGGGTGATGATTTGGGGCTTTCTGATAAGGCCTTGAATTCATCGGCAGGCGCAACGGTGTTTTCCGGCAACCATGTGCCCGAGGGTGCGGCGCCGCTGGCGATGGTCTATTCAGGACATCAGTTTGGGCACTTTCAGCCCCGTCTGGGCGACGGACGCGCGATACTGCTGGGCCAGATAGCAAGTCCGGGCGGGCAC
>CAJIBR010000100.1_pt1 | contig 11049 bp, 6 predicted proteins | sample 9199401 | NCBI WGS metagenome assembly CAJIBR01 (sample SAMEA7708310, study PRJEB35096) | sediment metagenome | biome: marine neritic benthic zone biome [ENVO:01000025]; feature: sediment [ENVO:00002007]; material: shallow marine sediment [ENVO:03000034] sea grass bed [ENVO_01000059] ... | reverse complement strand
ATGGTTGGCCTGGCCGCTCAGGTCAGCCATCTGGCCGCGACCATCGGTGCCGACATCATCAAACAGAAACAGGCGACCAATAACGGTGGATACAATGCGATCGGTTTTGGCAAAACCCATCCGCTGGTCTATGAAAAACTGACGACCGAGCACCCGATCGACCTGACCCGTTACCAGGTAGCCAACTGCTACATGGGGCGTATCGGTTTGATCAACTCCGGTGGTGCTTCCGGTGAGAACGATCTTGCCCAGGCTGTGCGCACCGCAGTGATCAATAAACGTGCCGGCGGCATGGGCCTGATATCCGGACGCAAGGCGTTTCAGAAACCGATGAAAGACGGCATTGAACTGCTGCAGGCGATCCAGGATGTGTATTTGTCGGATAAGGTCACGGTGGCTTGAAGGTGGTTAAGCGAAAATACCGAAACGCTGGATAACGGCAAAATTCCCGGATTGCGCTATGCTACTTCCGGGCGACGGGTTTAATTGAGAAGAAACATGACAGCCTGGGTCCGGCGTTTTTCAGTAACCGGACAGTGTTCGGATTAACGACACATGTCGGATTACGCTGCGCTGATCCAGGCAACGCGTATTGGCTGTCATAAAGCAGATTATTAGATCGATTAAGCCAATTAATACAATATGTTAAAGGTTATACTTAATGCAAAGCTCGAAAGTAGAAAAAGTCGATAACGACCCGGCAGCATCCTCATCGGACACCACCGGAACACTAAAATCGACGACCCATCACGAAACCCAACAGGCCGGCAAATACCCTGGCATCGAGGCTGTGATCCACGGCAATGGCGCCGTCGCGCACGTGATGGGGCACGTCTGCGGTGGAGTGATCGGCTACCCGATTACGCCTTCGACCGAGATCTCGGAGCTGTTCGAGGCTTTTCGTGCCAAGGGCGGCTGCAATGTCTGGGACAAGCATCCCTTCTTTTTCGAACCTGAAGGCGAGCATTCCGCACAGAGCGGCGCGATGGGCGCGACGCTGACCGGCGGCCGTTTCATCTCCAATGCTTCATCAAGCCAGGGGATACTCTACGGACTGGAATCGCATTATGTGACCGTCGGTAAAAAAGTCGGCGGCTTCGTATTGCAGGTGGCTGCGCGCGCCGTATCCAAACATTCGCTCAACGTGATGGCGGGACACGATGATGTCTATGCGCTGCTGCCCTCAGGCTATACCATTCTGTTTGCCAGTAATCCGCAGGAAGCAGCCGACCTCGCGGCCATCGCCTACCGCGTCAGCTCCCTGTCGATGGTGCCGGTCACCAATGCGATGGACGGTTTCGCCACCAGCCATATGCAGTGCGAAACCCTTCTGCCCGAGCCGGAGATGCTGAAAGAATTTCTCGGTGACCCGTCAGGCCGGATCCCCTGCCCGACGGTTGCGCAGGAAATACTGTACGGCGCCAAGGGCCGTGTCTATCAGCTGCAGCGGTATCTGAAGCGGCACGGTGGCGACATATTGCCGGATAATCTACGCGCGCTCGAAGACTTCCTCGAACACCGGGCGGATGACATCGAAACAGACAACGACGGTAACATGGTGGCGGACACCCTCGCCTGGATTCCGGAGGAACTGCAGGCTCAATGGCGTCGACAGTGGATCAACGCTTTCCAGAAAGGCACCCGTCAGCTGGTACCGGCGATGGTCGATGTGAACAACCCGGGTCTGACCGGTGGTGTGCAGAACCAGCCGGATTTCCAGGCCGGCCTGGTCGATCACAGGACCCACTTCGTCAATGATGTGCCACGCTTCATTCGCCAGGCCATGGACGAGTACGGCGAACTGACCGGTCGCCGTTACAACCCGGTGCAGACGTTCATGAGCGCCGACGCCGAGCACGTGATCGTCGGTCTCGGCTCCGTGACCGACGATGCCGAAGCCGTTGCAACCTACCTGCGTGGCCGGGGCAAGAAAGTCGGTGTGGTCTCGATCAAGCAGCTGCAACCGTTCCCCGAGGGTGAACTGGTCGCAGCGCTGGACGGCAAGAAAGCCGTGACCGTACTGGAACGCTCCGAAGTCACCGCGCTGACCAACCTGGTGACCCAGTCGCTGTTCAAGGCACGCGAGAACGGTGACCTGATCCGTCACCAGGGCATACCGCCGATCACCAGCCTGCCCAAGATCAGTACCGGTATTTTCGGTATCGGTGCACACGATCTGCAGCCGCGCCACCTGGTCGCGGCCTACAGGAACATGGAAAGCTCGCTCAATGTGCCATTCTTCTACCTGGGTACCCAGTTCTTCGAAAAGAACCCGACGCCGCGCAATGCTGAATTGCAGCAGCGCATGAAACAGGCCTATCCGGAAACCGAGTTCATGGCCTTCGACACCAAGGACAATCCCTCGCTGCTGCCGCAGGATGCATTCCGTATCCGCTTCCATTCCATCGGCGGTTACGGCACCATCGCGACCGGCAAGCTGCTGACCGATATCCTCGCCGGCGTGCTCGGGCTGCACTCGAAATCCGCACCCAAATACGGCTCGGAGAAGAGCGGCGCACCGACCAATTTCTATATCACCCTGAGCCCCGAGCCGATCAAGATCACCAATGCGGAACTGGAAGACGTTGAGATCGTGATTTCACCGGACCACAAGGTATTCAGCCATGCGAATCCCCTGCGCGGTCTTGCCGAAAACGGCACCCTGATCCTGCAGTCGCATCACACACCGCTGGAAGTATGGAAGGAACTGCCGGCCTATGCGCGCAAGACCATTCGCGAGCAGCAAATCAACCTGTATATCGTCGATGCATTCGGCGTTGCGAAGAAGCACGCCCCGGTACCGGAACTCGAGATCCGCATGATGGGCATCGCCTTCATCGGCGCGATCTGTGGACACGTCGAGCGAATAGCCGCGGGCGGATCACGGGAATCGATACTGAATAACGTCGAACAACAGGTATCGAAAAAGTTCGGCGCCAAGGGCCAGGCCGTGGTCGACAGCAACATGAAAGTCGTCAGGGAAGGCCTGGAAGCCACCCACAGGGTCGACTACAGCAGTGATGACTTCAAGGATGCGGAAAAGCTCGTGCCCGTACAGGGCGGTCCCGGCGTCGAAATTTCCGCCGCGATGGCCCGGGCCAGCGGCAATACGGTCAGCAACGGAATTTTTGACCAGACCTACTATAACGACACCCTGGCCGACCGCATCAAGGACGGCAGCATCGGCGAGGCGCCGGTGATGCCCGGCAGCGGCCTGTTCATGCCGGTGGCCTGTGCCGCCTGGAAGGACAAGGGCCTGTTCAAGCTCGAAGCACCCAGATATACCGCCCATCTGTGCACCGGCTGCATGGAATGCGCCGTCGTCTGTCCGGATGCTGCGATCCCGAACACGGTGCACGATATCCACGAATTGCTGCTGACGGCCATCGGCAAACTCGATCTGACCGAACAGCACAGGATGGAGATGACCAGCCAGGTATTCCCGTTGACCAAGACCATCCGCGATGTCTACAGGAAACTGCCGAGCAAGGATCCGAAAGCCTTCCATGAAATCGTTCATGAATCGCTTTCCAGCCTGGAAACCGACAACGTCAGTTTGCGACGCGATTTCGACCGCATGGTCGAAGTCCTCGAGTGTTTCCCGGTGGTCAAGACACGGCCTTTCTTCGACGCGATGGAGAAACACGCACCCGGTACCGGCGGTCTTTACTCGGCCAACATCGATCCCTGGAAATGCAGCGGCTGTCTTGAATGCGTCGATGTCTGCGGCCCGGGCGCGCTGAGCGCCCAGCGGCAGAGCACCCGGGCCCAGGCCGAGATGCAGAAAAATTTCGAATTCCTGAGCCGCATGCCGAACACGGCGGCACGCTTCACCGAAAACGCGATTCAACCCGGCGGCGACAGCAAACGCCTGATCCTCGATCACGAAAATTACTACGCGATGACCGGTGGCCACGGTGCCTGCCGCGGCTGTGGCGAGGTCACCGCGATCCGCCTGCTGACCGCGACCAACAAGGCCATACACGAACAGCGGCGCAAGGCCCACATCAAGGAGCTGGAGGAACTGATCGCCAGCCTGAATGCGAAACTCGAGGACCTGCAACTGGATGAGCACGATCCGGACCGGCAGCAACGCGTGCGCAATACCATCAGCACGCTGGAGAAACGGCTCTACAACTTCGAAGGCGGACCCACCGGCAACGGGCCGTCGGGCGCGACCATCGCCAATGCCACCGGCTGCAGCAGCGTCTACGCTTCCACCTTCCCTGTCAATCCCTACAAGGATCCGTGGGTGAACAGCCTGTTCCAGGATACCCCGGCCGTCGCCAAGGGCATCTTCGAAGGCCTGTGCGCGACGGCGGTCGATGATTTCACCGCGATACGCACCGCCAGGCTTGACCTTGAAGACAACTACGATCCGGAATATCACGCCCCCCTGTTCAGTTGTTTCAACTGGCACCATTTTTCCGAAGATGAACGCGCCCTGCTCCCTGCCGTGATCAGCATGGGCGGCGATGGCGCCGTGTATGACATCGGTTTCGGCGCACTGTCGCGTCTGCTGGTCTCGGATACACCGGTCAAGATTGTGGTACTCAATACCGGCGCCTATTCCAACACCGGCGGCCAGACGTCGACCGCCAGTTACACCGCGCAGGATTCCGACCTGACCCGTTTCGGCGGCGCCCATCGCGGCAAACGGGAAGACCGCAAGGAACTCGGGCTGATCGCCGCGTTCCACCCGAACGTGCTGGTCATCCAGACCAATGCGGCACTGCAAAGCCACTTCATGAAAAATACGATGGACTTTCTGACCTACAACGAATCTCCCGCCGTATTCGACACCTATACCACCTGCCAGCCGGAACACGGCATCGCCGACGATGCCGGCGCCCGTCATGCGATCCTTGCGGTCGAGAGCCGCATGAGCCCGGTGTTCGTCCACGATCCGCGTCGCGGTGACACGCTGGCCGAGCGCTTCTCACTGGAAGGCAACCCGGAGATCGGCAAGGACTGGATTACCACGACGCTGGAATACGTCGATGATGACGGCAATCCACAGTTGCTTGAGATACCCTTCACGGTGGCGGATTTCGCGCTGCTCGAAGGCCGTTTCAAGAAACATTTCCACCCGCTCAACGGTGAAGGCGAACCGGTACCGCTTCACGAATACATCGATCTCGGCAAGGACCAACGCTATGGCAAGGCACCGTATATCTGGTCCACCGGCGCCGACGGCAAACTGGTCAAGCTGACGATGACGACCGCGATCGTCGAGTTGACCGAGGAGCGTCGACGTAACTGGCGCATGCTGGAATACCTCGGCGGCCTGCACATCGACAACATGGAAGCCAGCCATGATCAGCAACTGGAAGAATGGCAGCAGAAGTATCAGCAGTCCAACGCGGCAAGAGAAGCCTCGATCGATTCCATCGCCAGAGGCATGGCCGAGCTGGCCACCGCCTCGGGTGCACCCGCTACACCGGTTGAAAAGACCATACCGGTATCGGTTGCCAGGGCTGCACAGACGGCTGCGCAGACGCCTTCACTGGACAGCATTGCACAGGGCGGCGCCCTGGTGGAAATCACCGAGGATGATCTGCCCAAATGCACCAACTGCAAGACCTGTTACCAGGATCTGGGCGAGCTGTTCGAAAAGACCAGGATCGTGGTCGAAGGCTCGACCCGGGAAGTCAGCCGGGTGATACCGGGCATCTTTGACAGGATCGAGATCACGCCCGAACTGGTGCAGACGGCATCGCGTGTCGCCGATGACTGCGACGCCGAGATCATCCGCTTTCACCCGCCAGCATGATCGCAGCACCGGCCGTGAACCGTACAACCCGCATTCAAGAGACAAGACAATGACACAAAACATAGACGATCGATCGCAGGCTCCGGACAGCGGTTCCGCTCGTGAATGCGGTTACCAGCACGTCGATGTGGAACGCTACTACCAGGCCAGCCTCGAGATCGAGAACAACCGGCACCATATCGAGGATGCCCGCGAACAGATGACGGAGCTGGAGCACAGCGAGTCGGTCGAACTGTTCCAGAAACAGGTGGCCCTGCTGCAGAAGCGGCTGGTGAATGACCCGCAGTTCTTTCAGCAGACCTTCATCACCGAAGGTACCAACGCGATTGCCTGGGCATTCCAGCAGGATGAACTCGGTGAAGACTTTACCCGTACTCTGTGGGAACTGTTGCTCAGAAACGACGACATGAGCACCCTGCTGTTGCGCTTTCTGTGGAAGATCCCGCTCAAGTTCAAACGTAAATTCATCCGCGCCATCGACACCCACCTCAGGGAACGTTACCCGATGTTCGAAGGACTGTCCGAAGGCTGGCCCGGGGCCAACAATATTCCCCCTTACATCAGACCACCGCAGGAGCGCTCCGACGACTTCGACCTGGTCAACCAGGGTTACATCGGCTACATGGGCCTGGGTTACAGCTTCCGTGAAGTCGAACTGCTGGTCTGGCTGGAAGTGCTTCGCGACAAGCAATGCGATGACAGGCCCTGTGAACTCGGTCTGCCGAAGATGGACGGCGGCGAGAACGAAGGCGGCTGCCCGGTCAAGATCCATATTCCGGAGATGATTCACCTGATGGGTGAAGGCAAGTTCAAGCAGGCTTTCCAGTTGATCAAGGAAGCCAACCCGCTGCCGAACGTCACCGGCCGTGTCTGTCCGCAGGAAATCCAGTGCCAGGGTGTCTGCACCCATAACGAACGCCCGATCGAGATCGGCCAGCTCGAGTGGTATTTGCCGCAGAGCGAAAAGCTGCTGAATCCGGCTGCAAACACGGAAGCGATAAACTTCGTCAACCCGTGGGCAAAAGCGGACAAACCACCGATCGCTGTGGTCGGTTCCGGTCCGGCCGGCATGATCAACGCCTATCTGCTGTCGAAAGAAGGCTATCCTGTTACCGTGTTCGAGGCCTTTCACGAACTCGGCGGCGTGCTCCGCTATGGCATTCCCGAGTTTCGCCTGCCCAATGAACTGATCGATGACGTGGTCATGAAAGTCAGACAGATGGGCGGCAAGTTCGTGACCAACTTCATCGTCGGCAAGACCGCGACGCTGGAAGAACTGAAACGCGCCGGTTTCTGGAAGGTGTTCATCGGTACCGGCGCCGGTCTGCCACGCTTCATGAACGTTCCCGGCGAACACATGAACGGCATCCTCTCGGCCAACGAGTTTCTGACCCGCGTCAACCTGATGAAGGCCCACCTGGAAGGGTACGAAACGCCGCTGCCCGAAGTCCGCGGCAAGAACGTAATTGTAATCGGCGGCGGCAACACCGCGATGGATGCTGCCCGCACGGCCCGCCGGCTGGGCGGCAAGGTCACCATCGTCTACCGCCGTACCCAGGACGAGATGCCGGTGCGGGTGGAAGAACTGCACCACGCGCTGGAGGAAGGCATCGATCTGAAGGTACTGCGCGCACCGCGCGAATTCATCGGTAATGACAAGACCCACTTCGTCACCGATACCCTGCTAGAGGTGATGGAGCTGGGTGAAGCGGATGCCTCGGGACGGCGGCGGCCGCTGGCCACCGGCGAGACCGAGGAAATGCCGGTGGACCTGGTGATCATGGCACTGGGCAATGCGTCCAACCCGATCGTCAAAGACGCCGAACCGGGGCTGAAGACAAGCAAGTGGGGAACCATCGAGATCAAGTCCGGTTCCCAGCAAACCTCGATGGACGACGTCTATACCGGTGGCGATGCCAACCGTGGCGGTTCCACCGCGATCAAGGCGGCCGGTGACGGCCAGGCGGCAGCACGTGAGATCGCCGGCACCGTCCCATTCTCCGCCGATGAAATCAGGTCGCTGGTCGCAAAGGCCGAACGCTACACCGAATACGGCCAGGCCGATAAGAAAATTCTAGAAAAGATCGAACTGGCTGAAGGTATCGTCGAGTTCGTCGTCTACGCCCCGCTGATCGCCCGCTCGGCCCGGGCCGGACAGTTCGTCAGGGTACTGGCCTGGGACAAGGGCGAGCTGATTCCGCTGACACTGGCCGACTGGGACGGCGAAGCGGGCACGATCGACCTGGTGGTCCAGAGCCTGGGCAGCAGTTCGATGATGATCAACCAGATGGAAGTGGGCGATGCCCTCGCCGGCATTGCCGGCCCGCTGGGACTGCCGAGCCAGTTGCACCGTTATCAGAACGGCGAGACCGTGGTATTCACCGCTGGTGGCGTTGGCCTGCCACCGGTCTATCCAATCATGCGCGAACACCTGCGCATGGGTAACCACGTGACCCTGATATCGGGTTTCCGCACAAAGGATCTGATGTTCTGGGCGGAAGCGGACCAGCGTATCGGTTTACTGCAGTCCGAATACCCTGAGTTGCTGGACGTTATCTACACCACCAACGACGGCAGCTACGGTATCAACGGTTTTGTCACCGGCCCGCTGGAAGAAATGCTGAACAGGATGCAGGACGGCAGCGGCAGAACCGTCGGTGAAGTGATCACGATCGGCCCGCCGATGATGATGCGTGCGGTCAGCGACCTGACTAAACCCTACGGCGTGAAGACGGTAGCGAGCCTCAACTCGATCATGGTGGATGCAACCGGCATGTGCGGCGCCTGCATGGTACCGGTCAACATCGACGGCAAGATGGTGCGCAAGCATGCCTGCATCGACGGTCCCGAGCTCGACGCCCATATCATCGACTGGGACAAGTTCCTGCCCCGATTCCTGCAGTTCCGCAAGCAGGAAGACGAAAACAAAGCCAGGCACGGTTTCAGCTAATGCAGTATTCATTCTCTCGCAAAGGCACAGAGCACGCAAAGAGGGTTCGAATGCTGTTAATTCTTGAAAAATCCCTGTGCGTACCCAGCAGCGTCCCAGCGAGAGTAAATACCTCCACCTCTACTGCATAATTACCGTTTGCGTTCTTCGCGTTTTTTGCGGCTGCTTTTGTGAATGCTTCGAACCATTGGCAACTCATTTCTCCCGACTCAATAACACTCGCGGCTCGGATGAAGCGAAGGGAATTTACAGGCAAGAAAGTTTCTACTCTGCCCCCAACCACTGACCACGAATCCGATCGCGGTTCAGGCGAAACCATTGTAATGCAATTATCGGCAAAGCCGAATCGATGCGGCCCTGGTCAAGCCAGTTGAACGCGGTGTCGCTGCTGACCACATGAACGCGGATGTCCTCGCCCTCTTCATCGATGCCATGTACGCCCCCAAGGCCGGATGCATCGGTGCGCGCGCAATAGATCTGTATCTGTTCACTGCTGCTGCCGGGACTGGAATAATAACGATGGATGGGTATCAGGTCTGAGACCGTGCACCCCGCTTCTTCCAGGGCTTCACGATGAATGAGTTCTTCTGCGGTTTCATCAGGCTCACGCAGGCCGGCTATGATCTCGATGAGCCACGGCCCTGACGGATCATCAGTTGCGCCGATACGGAACTGCTCGATCAGCACAAACGCGTCACGAACCGGATCGTAGGGAAGCACAGCCGCGGCGTGGTGCCTGAACACCAATTCACGCGTCAGCACCGGGCTTTCACCACCGTCGAACAGATCGTGCCTGAGTTTATATTCCGTCAGTTTGAAGAAACCACGGTAGAGTTCTTTTTTATCAATAACAGACCACTTCATCAGCTTTGATAACCCGGAATGAGAGAATCAACAAGATTGATTGCGAACATCTTATTTTACGATGCTAATCGTTGACCAGTGTCATCGCCTGTGCCGACAGACGCCTTTCCTGATAAAACCGGCCATCGATAAATTCCGCCATTGCCGTCGCACCCGTGTGGCTGGTATTCACCTTGACCATGGCGATGACATCATCACTGTCACCGGCATCAGAGAGCAGTATGTTTTCGATATCGCCGCTTTCGCCGAGAAAGTCCCTGACAGCGTCTACCGTGATGCCGGGCGGGAAGTTAACGATTCGAATATACATACAGCGCTCCCATCTTTATGTCCAATATCCTGGTTACAGCGACCGATTATTAGACTCGTAACAAGTCAGTGCTTACAGTGATCCAAATCGCACTGGCACAGATTCTGCAGGCAGTTATGCGAATAATAACAATAAAACCGATTATCACAGGAGAGAATAATGGGCTTTATATTCGACAAGTTCACAATAGCCGGAATTATTTCAAGCACTTGCACGATCATCGCTGTTTTGATCGTGCTCGACTGTTGCAGGATCAGGAATACTTTATCGCAAAAATTCAGAAATAAATGAGCACCGTTTGTGCATTCGAGCAAAACGTGCCTCAGACTGGTGCACAGAAAATTTCCTATTTACAGGAGTGGAATTTGTCCCTATTATCCCCCTGCTTTTGATTATTGTGAGCGTCTGCTCACACGCTCCAGATATCGCCTCGGGCTACACATAAATAAGTAACAATTCTTTCAATAAGTTCAAGGGCTCTACATATGACAACTACAGGCAGCAAGAAAACAACAGCCAAAAAAACGACCTCGAAAACTACGGCGAAAAAGAAAATCACCAAGAAGAAAGTCGCCAAGAAAACCGTATCTAAAAAGGTGACTCCGAAAAAAGCCAGCCCGAAAAAGAAGGCTGTAAGAAAAGTCACTGCTTCCACCGGCAAAAAACCGGTTATCTCCAATGATCAAAAACGCATGATGATTGCCATGCATGCCTACTACAAATGGGAGAAAGCCGGATTCCCTGGTGGCCAGGACTGGCATCACTGGCTGGAAGCCGAACGAGAAGTCGAAGATATGCTGAAATAATGAGTAGCGGTTCAGATTTGTCGACAGCTGCTGTCGCTATTCGCATGGCCAGATACCATACTATGCTGGAATTTTAGCGTCCTGTTTTCTCGCAGAAAGCAGAATGGATAGGGCTTGCCGTATGAGCGGCTTTAGCCGCGAATTGCTTGAAAGCTCGTACAGCTGTTCGCGGCTAAAGCCGCTCCTAGCCCGCATTTCTCACCAGGCGGCGTAGGATTCTGATAAGGTATTGATTTCTTGTAAGACAATCCGGACGCGCAAAATACAGTGTGTTTTTCAAGCATGCCTATCACGGTTCAGGCTAGTCTTCGCGTCCGTAAGCTTGCTCTTCACTCAAACCGTAGCT